>PVBE012843525.1_pt1 | contig 30611 bp, 31 predicted proteins | sample 1631181 | NCBI WGS metagenome assembly PVBE01 (sample SAMN08397723, study PRJNA350692) | Marine metagenome, whole genome shotgun sequencing project. | isolation source: water | place: Pacific Ocean | collected 2012-04
CACGGGATTCGTCGGGAGCCACCTCGTCGATCTTCTTCTCGAACGGGGCCACCGGGTCACCTGCACCCTCCGAAAAACGAGCCAACTCCGCTGGCTGGAGGGGAAACCGATCGAACGGCTGGAGGTTGATTTCCGGAAGCCCCTTTCCCTTCCCGAAGTGGACGTGGTCTTCCATGTCGCCGGCGTGATCATGGGCGATTCCCTGGAACAGTACCGGGAAGGGAACGTCCTGGCGGCCCGGAACACGATCGTCGGCGCGCGGTGCGGACGATTCGTCCATGTCAGCACGATCGCCGCTTCGGGTCCGGGAGAAGTGGACGAGACCACCGAATGCGCGCCCATTTCCCACTACGGCCGCTCCAAGCTGGAGGGGGAGAAGACGGTCCGCGAACATCGCAACGGGATTCCCCTCACGATCATCCGGCCCCCGGTGGTTTACGGGGAACGGGATCTCGGCCTGCTCGACATGTTCCGACTGTTGAACCGCGGCCTGCGTCCGAAGATCGGGGGGGAGAAATGGATCAGCATCGTGCACGCGCGGGATCTCGTCGAGGGAATGGTCCGGGCCGCGGAAACGCCCGCCGCCGAAAATGAGACCTACTTCCTCAGCAACCAGCGGGTGCACACGATCAGCGGGTTGACGGATCATATTCTCGCGGGGTTCGACCGGAAGTGGAGCGTCCCGATTCCCGTGCCCGACCGGGCGGTCCGGTTCATGGCCGGCGTGGCCGAAAACTGGGGCCGTCTTTCGGGGAAACCGGGAATGTTCAACCGGGACAAGGCGAAGGAAATGACGCAGGAGCGGTGGGTATGTTCGCCGGAAAAGGCGCAAAAAGAGCTCGGATGGACCTCCCGGATTCCGATCGGGGAGGGAATCCCCCGGACGGGCCGGTGGTACCGGGAGAACGGATTCCTATGATTGACTTGAATATGGTGCGTTGCTAGACTCCAGCCGGATTGGGGGGCTGGGCATTTCATCATCTCAGGAGGAAGACGAGGCATGGCGAACCAGAACAACGATGCGGGGCAGTTTTACCTGATTATCACCGACGTGGAGCAGGACCAGGAAGAAGCTCTTTCGAACGATTTCGCCTCGGCCTTCTCCCTGGATCCTGAAATTGCCGGGCGGATCCTCAAGGGATCCCCGATGATCTTCGCCGAGGACCTGACCAAGAAAGAGATCCGGGCGATCACGCCGAAGCTCCGGGAACTTTCCGGGAAGGGAATGGAATTCCGGGTAACCGCGCGCGTTCCCGACGGGTTGGCGAAGCTCCACTGGCCGGTGCGACCCCGGTTCACCGCGGCCAATTCTGGAAGCGCCGTCGCGGTCTCCTTCGACTGGAACAACAACGCCTTCATCTGTCCCGGGTGCGGGGAAACGTTCCACTTCCGGCGCCTGGGAAAACTGAACCTGGGAGCCACCCCCGTTTCCGCGCCGACCCCCCCCGCCGCCCCGCAGGCGGCGCCGGAGCTTGTGGAAGAGGTTGTCGAAAGCATCGAACCCGTCGAAGACGCGGAAATACTTGAAATCGCGGACGATGTCGAAGAGATCGGACTCGAAGATGTCGATCTTTCCAGCGAGGTCGAAATGGACGTCGAGGAGATTTCCCTCGATGACGAGACCGCCACCGACGGGACCCAGCCGGAAGGCGTGATTTCCCCCCCGGAGGAGACTTCGCTCGAAGACCTGGAAGGGGACGAGGGCCTCCTGGAGGAAGTGGAGGAGGAGATTCCCGCGGGAAAGAGGTACAATGTCTTCCTCTCGAAGATCAGCGATTCCGCCAAGCGCGTGAAGGCCGCGGGTCTGCTCTCGAAGGTGAAGGGGTGCTCGCCGGGGGAGGCGAAGGAACTCGCCACGCGCCTCGTCATCCCCCTCGCGAAGGGCGTCAGCAAGGAGAAGGCGGAGGACGTTCTCGGCCAGTTCAAGAAGTTGAAGGTCTTCGGCCGGATGACCGAGGTCAAGTAACCGGGCCGGGTTCCAGCACCGCCGTCATCGAGCCGGCACAGGCGGGGATTCTCCAGTCCTTTCCGAATCCGTGGATCTGCTGTTGCTTGAATTCCGCCTGTTCGAACGATCCCGTGTAGACGATCACCCTCCCCTCGAGGTCGACCTTCCGCGCCATCTGGAACGCCCTCTCCACCGAGTGACCTAAGACTTTCTGGAGCATCTCGATCACGTAGTCGTAGGAATGATCCTGGTCGTCCAGCAGGATGACGTTGTAGGGAGGCTGTAACTTCGTCTCCTCCAGGAGTTCCGGCTCGGCCTGGGTCATCCCTTCAGGGTAGCATCAGGCGAGAAGCCGGACAAGAAGGGGGGCAACGACCTCCATCGGAAGACCCACCACGTTCGTCCAGGAGCCCTCCACTTTTTCGACGACAGGATCGTTCTTTTCCCGCACCGAGTATCCTCCCGCGAACCGTTGCGGCCGGGTCACGTGTTTCCGGAGGGTTTTCCGGTCGAGGGGGCGGATCATGACGCGGGATTCCACCACCCGTTCCAGGATCCGTTTCCCCCGGCGAAGGACCACGCCCGTGGCGAGTCGATGCTCCTTTCCCCCCATGCGGTAAAGAAGTTCCACCCCTTCCTTCCTATCCCCCGGTTTTCCGTAGATTCGGCCCTCGAATTCGATCATCGTATCCGCGGCGAGCACCCACTCTCCGGTATTGCGTCGCGCGACGGGCCGGGCCTTTCGCCGGGCGTTTTCCAGGACGGTCTCCCCGAGGGTTCGACCACGCCCCTTCAATTCGGGGACGTGGGCCGGCAAGACCCGGAAACGGAATCCCGCCTCCCGGAGGAGTTCCTGCCGGGCGGGGGAGGCGGAGGCGAGAATCAACATGGCGGGCAGTATACGAATAATTTCGCCTTTTTTCCGCAACAGGGCACTTTCCGCAGGTGTTACGTTGGGTAGATACAGGAGGCCGGTCATGAAGAACAGGTTCCTTGGCGCATTTCGCTATCTTCCCCCTTTTCCTCGTCCTGCCGTTTCCGTCCAGCGGAACGGGAGAGACGGTTCTCCGCCCGGAGGAAGTCTCCCGGCAGGTGGACAGCTATTTCGATTCGGTCTGGGAGAGGGAAGGGATCCGCGCTTCCAAGGCGAGCAGTGACGCGGAGTTCCTGCGGCGCGTTTCCCTGGACATCACCGGGGTCATCCCGAAACCGGATGCGGTGCTCGAATTCCTGCGGAGCAGGGACCGGGACAAGCGGACGAAGAAGATCGACGAACTTCTCGCCGACCCGTACTACGTCCGTCACTGGGCGCGCATCTGGGAAAACCTGATCGTCGGCCGGGACGGACAGCGTCGCTTCCAGGCGATCTATCGCACCGCTTCCCGACCCTGGCTGAAGAACGTCTTCGAAAAGAACATGCCCTACGACGACTTCGTCCGCGAGTTGATCACCGCGAAGGGGTCGACCGCTGATAACGGCGCGACCGTCTTCGTTTCCAAGTGGGGCGACACGGCGGCCAACGTGACCGGAAGGACCGCATCCCTCTTCATGGGCGTCCGCGTGCAGTGCGCGGAATGTCACGACCACCCCTTCGAGGACATTTCCCAGGAGGATTTCTGGGGCATGGCGGCCTTCTTCTCACAGGCACGCCGGCGTCCGATTCGAAACGACGCGAAACCCCCGCGGCCGATCGCGATGCGCGTCTACGACCGCAAGCGCGGAGATGTTTTCATTCCCGACACGAAGCAGAAGGTGGTTCCGAAATTCCTGCACGGGACCGCGCCGGTGGCCGACCGCTACGGGAACCGGCGGGAGATGTTGGCGAACTGGATCCTCTCCCCGGACAGCAGGTACTTCGCCCGGGCGCTGGTCAACCGGATGTGGGGCCACTTCTTCGGTTCCGCCTTCGTCAACCCGGTCGACGACTTCAACGCGACAAACCTTCCGAGCCACCCGGAGGTGCTCGCCCTTCTCGCCGAGGATTTCCGGCAGAACGGGTACGACCTGAAACGGCTCATCCGGGTCATGGTGAACACGGACGTCTACCAGCAGGCCTCCGCCTTCTCCCGGAACAACGCGGAAGACCACCGCCACTACTCCCGCTCCCTGATGCGGCCGATGAGCCCCGAGCAACTCTTCTACTCCCTGATGCGGGTGACCAACTACGAGGAGACCATGGAGAAGGTCGCCCGGAAACAGGAAGCACGGATGCACCGGCGCATGAAGGAGGGCGGGGTTCCGGATAACATAAGGGATAACGTGACCTTTATCGACCGCGTGTTGGAACGGTTCACGACTGTTTTCGAGAACGACGAGATGGGCGAGGCGGTCGACTTCACGAGCACCATCACGCAGGCCCTCTTCCTGATGAACGGGAACATGAGTAACGACATGCTCCAGGGAAACCGGGGTGTCGTCGCCGGCTTCCTCGGGCCGGTCTTCAACCCCTTCACTGTCCGGGATCCCTCGAAGACCCCGGAGAACCTCTACCCGAAGGGCGGGCTCGACGACAAGCGGTTCTCCCGGCGCATGCTCCTTCTGAAAAAGGCGGAAAAGGAGTTCGCAAAGTCCCGCGGCGGGGCCGCGACCGAGGCGTACCACGAGGTGCACGAGAAGGCCGGCCGGATGATGACGACGAAACTCGCGAAGGCGTTCGACCTCTCGCAGGAGAAGGCCTCGCTTCGGAACACGTACGGCCAGAACCGCTTCGGGCAGGGCTGTCTCCTGGCGCGGAGGCTCGTGGAAACGGGCGTGAAGTTCGTCGAGGTGAACCTGGGCGGGTGGGACAACCACCAGAAGATCTTCGAGACGATTGGGGAGAAGTCGGGTCAACTCGATTCGGGCATGGCCACCCTCGTCGCGGAACTGCAACAGCGTCGCATGCTGGACGAGACTCTCGTCATCTGCATGGGTGATTTCGGGCGGACGCCCAAGATCAACGCCAACGCCGGCCGGGACCATTACCCCCGGGCATGGTCGATGGCGCTCGCGGGCGGAGGCGTCAAGGGCGGACAGGTGATCGGTTCGACCGACGACCGCGGCTTCAACGTCAGCGAGAGGCCGGTGAAGGCGGCCGACCTCATGGCCTCCGTCTCCCACGCGTTCGGGATCAATCCCGGGAAAAAGCGGATCACGCCGGCCGGACGGCCGATCACGATCGTGGACAAGGAAGGCGAAGTGGTCAAGGAACTCTTCAGCTAAATGAGAGTGTTGTCGGCCGCTGTGCTGTTGTTCCTGGTGACAACCCCGGGGAACGCCCAGGAGAAGCCCCAAGACGGGGGAGAGATCCCGTGGACCCGTTTCGGGCGCAAGGACACGGAGAAGTTCCACGCCTGCCTGGCCGGCGCGAAGAAAGCGGCGAAGCCGGTCATGGTCTTCTTCACCTGAGGGTGCAAGCCGTGCCTGGCCTTGGGCGCGGCGACGTTCTCGGACGAGGACGTGGTCAGGACGGTGAAGAAGGAGTTCGTTCTCGCCTACTCCAAGGGCAACCGGACGCTTCTGAAGGAATTCAAGATCCCGAAATGCCCGGTGCTCATCTTCATTGACCGGGAAGGAAAAGAGGTGAAGCGTTTCATGCGTACCGACCTGGTGACGCGAACTGAAATGCACCCCTTCAAGCCGATGAAGCCGGAGAAGTTCCGCAAGGAACTCGACGCGATCGTGAAGAAGATCACTCCGGAATCGAAAAGTCCCTAGCCCTTCGCCTCTCGAAGCGCCTCGGTCAGTTTCGGAAGAATCTCTTCCCAGTCGCCTTCCAGCCCGTAGTCTGCAGATTCCCACATCCACGCCTGCGGATCCTTGTTGATGGCGACGATCGTTCCGGAGCGCTGGATGCCGACGGTATGCTCAAAGGCGCCCTGGATGCCGATCGCGAAATAGAGCTTCGGGGCGATCGACCTTCCCGTCAACCCCACCTGGTGGAGTTTCGAGATCCACCCCGCGTCCGTGCAGTCCCGCGTGGTCACGAGCGGCGCGTTCAACATCGCCGCGAATTCGCGGACCGGGCCCAGTTTCTCCGGCCCCCCGATGCCCATTCCGAAACCGACGACAACCCCGGCGCTTTCGATCTCCGCCGCGTCCCCCTCCTCTTCCTCCTTCCGGAAGGAGAGGCGTTCCACCCGCTCGTCCGGAAGATCGTTCACGGGGATTTCGATCATCTCCGCGGGTTGTGCCTTTCGCACGGTCGCGGGGGCGAGAATGCCCGGCCGGACCGTCGCCATCTGCGGCATGGTGTTGGAGACGATCGGGGCGACGATGTTTCCCCCGAAGGCGGGCTTGTGCTGGAGAAGGTTTTCCTCCCCGTCCAGGTCGAGGCCGACGCAATCCCCGGTGAGGCCCAACTGCAGGCGAGCCGCCACGCGGGGCGCCCAGTCCCGTCCCTGCGAAGTGGAGGGAACCAGCACGGCGACGGGCGATATTTTCCGGATCGCCCGGGAGAGGATTTCCGAGTACCGTTCGGTGCCGTAATGCTCCAGCGCGGGGGCGTCCGCGACGTAAATCTTTGTAGCACCGCGCGCAGCCAGCCAGAGATGGTGCTTTCCCGTATCCCGGCCCACGAGGAGCGCGCTGACGTTGTCGGTGAAGCGGGAGGATTCGCGGAGGAGTTCTCCCGTGACGGATCTTACATTTCCGTCCGCCAATTCGGCGACGACGAGGAATTCCCCCTCCAGTTTCCGTTGGGGAGGGGCGCTTTCTTCCGTCTGTTTCTTCCAGGTCCCGAAGAGTCCCATCTCGAGAAGGCGGGGGACCAGTTTTTCAACCGGGAAGTATTGGCAGGACCGTTTCTGTTCCCGGATCACGATCTCCTTCACCCGGGTGGGAGAGCCGGAGAGTCCGAAGCTGGAGGGCTCGTGGTTCAGGTCGGCCGGGGTGAGGGTCTGGATCGGCTTTTCCTTCGCCGCTTCCCGGTCCTTCTTCATCGGGAACCGTTCGGGGGCGAGATCTTCCGCCGCGGTGACCACCAGGGGAAGCGGAGCACGGACCATTTCAAATCCGTCGTCCGTCTCCCGTTCGATCGTCGCGACGCCTTCGGCGATTTCGACGGTCCGCGCGCCGGTCACCTGCGGTATGTCGAGCATTTCCGCGATTTCGGGTCCGACCTGTCCCGTTTCCGCGTCGACACTGCACCGACCCGCGAAGACGAGGTCGCATTCTTCCTTCCAGACGGCCGCCGCGAGTGCCCGCGCGGTCGCGAGCGTGTCCGAGCCCGAGAAGGCGGGGTCGCAGAGGTGGACACCGCGATCGGCGCCGAGGGCGAGGCAATGTTTCAACGCCTGTTCCGCCTGGGGAGGTCCCATGGTCATCACGACGACTTCTCCCCCGTGTTCCTTCACGAGGTCGACCGCCTTCAGGAGGGCGCGAAGGTCGTAGGAACTCACCTCGAGCGGAACGCCTTCCCGCACGAGCGTCTTCTTCTCCGCGTCGAATTTCAGCGCGGCGACGTTGGGCACCTGCTTGATACAGACGATGATCTTCATTCCTCTTCCCGGAAGTCGGCTCCCTTTACGAGCGCGGTGAATTCCTTTTCCCAGGCGCCGATCGTGTTGCCGGGGCCGACCAGTTTCAGGTAATGCTTCCCGGCGGGGGTTTCGAGGATCGCCGCGATCATGCGGGTCTTTTCTTCGTTCCGGCGCTCCCCGGAACCGGGGCGCGTTTCCGCGACGAAGGTGCCGGAAAGGTCGACGAGCGTCGCTTTCAGTTTCCCCTTCGTTTCGAATTTCGTGATCCGGGCCGTTTCCCGCGTCGCGCCGTCGAACTGGCCGATCCAGCGGTCGATGTTCGCCTCGGTGGATCCGCCCCCGGCACGGCCGAAGTAGAAGATGACCAGTTCCGCCTTCTTCTCTCCCTCTTTCCTTCCCGGAACGGAATACTGGGCCAGCCTCAGCTTGCTCTTGGGCTTCGTTTCGGTCCATTTCTTCGGGAGGTCCAGCCGTACGCCCGAGCGGAGTTCCTTCGAAACGGTCTCTTCCCGGTCCTGGAGGGGGCAGAAGGGGAGGAGCAGGAGAAGCAGTGTCGTCATGCGAAGACTCCTTTTGTTTGGAAGGGCGGGCGAAAGCCGGGTACGTTGTTTTCCGAGACGAAGCTATGAGGGCGGGATCCGCCGGTCAAGAAGAACGGGGTTCTGTCGAACAAGCGGCCCGGTCTGTTTGTCCGAAGTCGGGAGGTGCATATGCACGCATGGACACTGGCGATCCTGGTTCTTCTCGTTTCCGGGGATGAAAAATCGGTCTACAAGGCACTCGACCGGGACGACGCCGCCGCGCTGGAGCGGTACGACACCGGGAAGGTCCTCAAGGCGATTCGGGCGGGGCGTCCCGTCGCGAAGGCGAAAACGGGAAGGTTCCAGCTCGAAGTGAAGGACGATTTCGGACGGACCACCGACGTGATCGTTCGCGTTCCCGGGAAGTACTCTCCGAGAAGGCCCGCCGGTGTTATTTTCGTTCTGCACGGGCTGGGCGGGAATTCGAGCCAGTTGATCGACCTCTACCGCAACTACATGAACAAGCACGGGCTGATCGTCGTCGCTCCCACGGCGCAGAAACCGCCCGAAGAGGGGGCGAACGAAGACAGGCCTCCTCCGATCATTTCCGGCCGGATGCCCCATTGGTGGTACTACCGCGACGGCAATTTCCTCTTCGTGATGCTTTCCCGCCTTAAGAAGGAGTACCGCATCGACGAGAACCGCGTGTTTCTTTCCGGCTACTCGATGGGCGGGTACGGGACCTGGAACATCGGGCTCCGGTACCCGGACCGGTTTGCCGCGATCATTCCTTTCGCCGGGGGGATGTCCCGGAACGAGTATCTCCAGAAACACGACAAGAAGGTCCGTCCGCTTGTGCGCAACGCCTACAATCTTCCGGTCTACTTCATCCACGGCGACCGCGATCGCACGGTGATCGTTCGGCAGGCGCGTGAAACGCGCGACCAGCTGGACGAACTCGGATACCCGTACGAATACTGGGAAGAGCCCGGCGGCGGCCACATTCTCGAGGTTCGCGAGGGATCGGAGATCATGAACTCGGTCCAGAAGTGGCTCCGCCCGAAGAAGAGGGATCCCCATCCGAAAAATATCAATCACTTCTTCATCGGGGACTACTGTTCGCAGGCCTACTGGCTGAAGGTGGACGAGTTTTCCGGGAAAAACGCGGAGGTGAAGGCATCGATCAAGGGGCAGACGATCCAGGTCGAGTCGAAGGGGGTTTCGCGGATGACCTTCTACGTCGACGAGACCCTTCTTGACCTCTCGAAGAAGATCCGGATAATGTCGGGCAGCAGGACACTCTGGCGGGGAAAGGCCGAGGCGTCCGCCGACGTGATCCTCGAGAGCTGGAAAGAGCGCGAGGATCGGGACCTGACCTATCGCGCGAAGATCAGCGTGAATATCGACTGACCGGGGAACACCATGTCCTTCCCATGGCCCGCGGGATTTCCGCGGATTCCAGACGACGAGTGGGCCTCCCTCTCGGTGGCGGAACTGGCGGCGAAGTACGACACGGTCGAGACCCACGGCTGGTACGAGAACCTGGACCGGACGATCGGGCAACTGCGGGAATATTCCGGCGAAGACCGGCTGGTCATGGACTATTCCGGCGGGACCGGCATCCTGGAGGAGCGGTTATTCCGCGCCGTACCGGGGTGGAAGGCGGGCGTTCTGATCGTCGATTCCTCCCCCAAGTTCCTCCGCGTCGCGCTCGAGAAGTTCCGCGAAGACGACCGGGTCGGCCTGCGTTGGATCCGTTTCCTGAAACCGGAAAAACGGCTGCAGACGCTGGAAGAGACGCTGGCGCCGGAGATCCGGGAGCGGGGCGCTGACGCGATCGTCTCGACGAACGCCGTTCACCTCTATTACGATCTCACCGACACGCTGAAATCCTGGGCCGGATTTCTCCGGCCGGGCGGTCGGGCTTTCGTACAGTCGGGAAACATTCGCAATCCCGCCGCGGGGGAGAAGGAATGGATCATCGACCTGACGGTCGACGCGATTCATCACCAGGCGATGGAGATCGTGGCGGGAAAGGACGGGTACGCCGCGATCCGCCCCCATCTCCTGGACGAAGAGCGGATGACGGCGGCAGACCGGACGCGGAAGAAATACTTCCTCCCGGTACGGCCGCTGGATTTCTACGTCTCCAGCCTGGAGGAGGCGGGACTTTCCGTCGAGGGCGTGGAAAACGTGACGATTCCCGCGAAGGTTTCCGAGTGGTACGACTTCCTGGCGGTTTACCACGAGGGGGTCCTGGGATGGGTGGACGACGTTCCGGTTCGGCTCGCGCTCATGCGGGAAGCGATGGAAGTTCTCTTCGAGGGGCGGGAGTCGTTCGACTGCTGTTGGACCTACATCACCTGCGTCAAGAAGTAGAATCCTCTTCGCAACAGGGGCAGAGGTCCCGCAGGTAGTTGTACGTGTAAATCCCCGTGGAATGGCCGTCGTTCCAGTGGATCGTGTAGCCGTACCGGCCGGCGGGTTCGAGATTGACCGGCTTCACATCCTGCGGAACGGCGTCGTCCCGGAGCAGTTGTTCTCCCGAAGCCTCGTCGACGCACCCTGCGCACCGGCAGGCGAGACGCAGCATCCGGACGGGATAGACGCTCTCGTGTCCGTCTTTCCAGAGGATCTCCAATTCGGTTTCGCTCCGCTTCTTCACTTCTTTCGGTACCGGTTCTTCCATGGGCGGGAAGTATAGCGGAATTCCGGACACGACTCCCGGGAAACGGGTTTCCCGGGAGTGGCGAAAGTGGAGCGTTCTGTTTCTTTTACCAGGAGGAATTTCGATGAAGAAGACGATCCCTTTCGTGGTCGCGGGGCTGTTGTGCGGCCTTGCGGCGTGTGGAAACGGTGGCAATGCGACCGACGGCGATTCCGATTCCGGCGGGGAGAATGTCGCCTCGTATACCTGGACGGAGGAATCGCAACTTCCCGACGACGGGGGGAGCGCGAGCAGTGTCGTCGGGTGCAACATCACGCGTTCTTCCGACGGCGTTGTGACGGTCTTCTACACGATCAAGCTTCAGAGCTTCGGGATCTACTTCTCCCGATCTTCCGACGGCGGGAAAACCTGGGAGGGTCCCACCCCCTTTACGCCGGCCGGGCCCGGCGCGTACGGTCCGAACGTGGCGATCGATCCGGACGACCGGATGCACGTTGTCTGGAGAGGGCACGCTCCCGACGGCGTATATCATTCCTCTTCCGACGACGGGGGAGCCGCCTGGACGGACGCGGTCCTGTTGAAGTCCGATGTCAGCGGGAACATCATCAGCGTGGACCGGAAGGGTCGGGTCCACGTCACTTTCCACGAAGGGGAACCGGACTCCGCGGACAAGATTTCCGAGGTCCATTACATCCGGTCCGCCGACCGGGGGGAGACCTGGGAGAACCCACGGTTGCTGAGCAAGGACGACGGGAAGCACTCCGCCTGGGCGCGGTTTGATTTCAGCGGGACGTCCTCCGATTCTCTCGGGATGGTCTGGAGGGACAAGCGGGCGGGGTACACCTGGGATCTCTACGGCGCCTTTTCCGAGGACGGCGGCGCGACCTGGACCGAAAAGCCCGTTCGGGTTTCGACCGAGAAGCAGTGGGACCCGATGTGCCTGGTGGACGCCGACGGCCGGCTCCACGTTACCATGATGGAATATCCCGCCGGGAACCAATTCGAGGTCGGGATCGGGTACCAGTACACCTCCGACGGCGGAGAGACCTGGTCGACTTTCCAGAAGATGAGCGACGTTCGAAGCCGGTTTCCCTTCCTGATGTACAACCCGGAGCATGACCTCGTCTGGCTCTGCTGGAAGGACGAGCGGGACTTCGATTTCCAGACCGGAAACGCGAACGCGGATATCGTGGGTCTCTACTCGCTCGACGGCGGCGACAGCTGGAGCGACCTGGAGTGGGTGGCCGAACATGGGACGGAGGACCTGCGGTTCCACACGTTCCACCTCGGGACGGACGGGATTCTCCGGACCGTCTACTCGTATATCGGGTCGAATGACAACCTGGAAAGGGTCTGGTACACGGAGAGAAGTGAACTCCAGGACTGATCTGATTCTTCGATTGACCCCTTGTGCCGGGATGGATAACATTCTGGCCCAAGGGGTATTTTTTTCACAGGGAAGGATCGACCGATGGATTTTAAAACGCCGCTGGAACAGCTTCTCCTGACCACCACCCGGATTGTCGTCGAACGGAACGGACAGTTTGGCGTCGGTACCGGCTTCATTTACAGCCATGAAACGAAGGAGGGGAGCGCTCCCTTCCTGGTGACGAACAAGCACGTGGTGGCGGAAGCGAACAAGGGGCGTTTCTACTTCCTCCAGGGCGACGAAAAGACCCAGCTTCCGAAGTTGGGCGAGGCGGTCAACGTCGAGGTCGACCAGTTCCAGGATCGCTTCTTCGGCCATCCGAAGGAGGAAATCGATCTTGCGGTGATGCCGCTCGTTCCGGTCCTGCAGGAACTGGAGAAGGCGGGGAACCGGATATTCTTCCGTTCCCTCTCCGCGGACCTGATTCCCGGTGAAGAGCAGTTGCAAAACCTCCAGGTGATGGAAGAGGTCACCCTGATCGATTACCCGAGCGGCATGATCGACCAGAAGAATCTCCTGCCCCTGGTCCGGAGGGGAACCACGGCCTCCCCGCCCGAACTGGATTTCAGCGGCGGTCCCGTCTTCATGGTCAACGCCCCGATGTTTCCCTGCATCGGGGGAAGCCCGGTCTTCATCGTCAACACGCAGGGGTACGTTGGCAGGCAGGGATTCGTTCCGGAAGTGCGGATGCTTTTCCTCGGAGTCCTTTCCCAGTTGGCGCTGCGCAGTCCCTCGGGCGAAATCGAGATGAGCGTGATCCCGAACGGGCCGCTCCCGCCGTCGATCAACAAGCAGATCACCGACATCGGCGTCGCCCTGCGTTCCTCGCTCGTCGTGGAGACGATCGAAGCCTTCATGGCGAAGGTCGAGAAGATGCAGGAAGAGGCGAAAGGGAGCAATGGCGGGACGCCTGTACCGGAAGCAACGCCCGTTCCGGAGACCAAGACGGAGACCAAGACGGAGACCAAGTAGACGAAAGAGACTGCCGCCTGATCAATTGTCCGTGAACTTCTCCGCGATCCAGGCGCCCAGGAGCGCGCAGCCGAACTGGACCGTCGCTGCCAGGCCGATTCCCAGCACGGTCACGACCAGGACCCGGCGCTTCCCGATGCCATTGCGGCGAGGACACAATCCGGCGGCTATTTTTCGAGGGAGAGGACGTACTCTTTCCACTCCATTTCCATCCTGTCGAGATCGTATCTGCCGAGGACCGTGTCGGTCGCCTTTTCCCAGTCGCCGCCCGTCTGGAGCGCCTGGAGCATCCGGCGGGGGATCTTGTCGTACCCTCTCTTTTTCGCGGCAGGGCTCTTGAGGAAGAAATAGCATATCGCCCAACCCTCGGCGTAGCAGAGGCCGGGGTTGGCATAGTAGTCGTTCTGCGTGTACCGGAAGATTTCTCTCAGCGGAACGTGGGTTCCTTCCTTGACCGCCTTGACGATCGTTTCGAGCCTCCACCAGTTCGGCTTGATTTCGAAGACCAGCCGGCCTTTTTTCTTCTCCCAGGCGCCCCCGAAGAAGTAGTCGCCCACTCCCTCGTTGAGCCAGGAGGGAACGTAGACGCCGCGGTCGCGGCCCATCAGGTAGTACATGTACTGGTGGAAACCCTCGTGGTTCATGATGTGGAACGTCTCTTCTTCCGGGTTCCGGTCGGTCGAGAGGACCATTTCCTCGTCGTGCAGTTTCAGCTTGTCGCCGGAAAATCGGTAGGCGACCATTTCCTCCTGTCCCGGGCTCCAGTACGCGGCGGCGCCGGGCGCCTGGGCGTAGTACTGGAAGTCCTCCTCGTTGTCGAAGAGCTTGATGTGGCACTTCGGGATGCCCTTCCCGGTCGGGATGGTTTTTCGGTAGAAGGCGCGCACCCGCTCGATGTGCTTCGCGATCCGCTTCGCGTACTCGTCGCGGGTGGAGTACTCGATCGTGTAGTTCCGGGTCTTGATCGTCTTCCATCCCGGCATGACGACGCCGTTGCGGGTCCGCCGTTTCGCCGCGGAAAGCTGCGCCTGCGGAAGAATCCAGAAGCTCTTCGCCGCCTGGTCGAAGACGGCCAGGGCGCTGTCCCAATCGGCTTCCTTCACCTCGTACCTCGGCGTGGAGGAGGTGGTGGAGATGAACACGAACGACTGCATGACCGCCTTCCAGATGCCCACGAGGGTGAATCCCTTGCGGTGGGCGAAGTAATGGTAGAAGACGAGGCGGTTTCCCTTCGCGTCCCGGAAGGTCCTCCGGGTGGCCGGGTGGAGCCGGGACTTCAGGGGTTCGTTCGATTCCTCGGAGAGCCCGGGGAAGTATTTCGCCATGTCCTGGAGCACCTTGTCCTCCAGTTGCGCCTGGCTTCTCGTGTCGTACCGCTTGAAGACCATCATGTGCAGGTTCTCGAGGTAGGGGCTGGTGTAGCGGGTGATCCGGATGTTCTGTCCGGAATAGTTCACCTCGGAGTCGTCCATGTGCCCGAACGGTTTGCGCGCGGGCGGAATTCCGCGCCAGTTTTCCGGGGGATGGAACTGGATCCCGTGCCAGGTATCGATGTGGGGCTTTCGATTCAGTTTCTGCTTTCCGAGCCGGTCGACCGTGATGCGCGTGCCGCACCGGAAAAGACGGTCGGTGATGTCCCTGGCATTGCGGACGAAATGGAACGTGTTCCTGTATCGTTCGCGCAGAACCTGGAGGGCTTCCCGCGCCTTTTCGAACTTCTCCCCGTCCATCAGGGCGACGGCGTCCTGGTGGAGCTCTTTCGCTTTCTTTTCCCGTTCCTTCGCCTTCTGGTTTTGCTCCTCCGTGGGAGGATTGTCCTGTCGGGCGAGGCTGGGGGACGGGGCGAAAAGGAGCAGGGCGATCATGGCGCCCAGGATCGCCGGTATCCTAGTGTTACTCATTGTTTTTCTCCTGTTCGTATTCATTTCCGGCTTTGACGCAGGTTGTTTCGGAAAAGTTCCGTATCGGACGAAATTTTTCCTCCACGGTTGCTTTGGCCGTTTCCCTCCGGATGTTTAGCTTTTGTTTTTTTCCAGCGAGAGAACGTACGCCTTCCATTCCTTTTCCATCCTGTCGAGGTCGTACCCGCCGAGGATCTCATCGGTCGCCTTCTCCCAGTCTCCTCCCGTCTGAAGCGCCTGGAGCATCCGGCGGGGAATCGTGTGGTACCCGCGCTTCTTCGCGACGGGGCTCGTGAGGAAGAAGTGGCAGATCGCCCACCCCTCGGCGTAGCAGAGACCGGGGTTGGCGTAGTAGTCGTTCCGCGTGTACCGGAAGATTTCCTTCAGCGGAACGTGTTTCCCCTCCTGGACCGCCTTGACGATCGTGTCGATTCTCCACCAGTTCGGCTTGATCTCGAAGACGAGGCGGCCCTTCTTTTTCTCGAAGGTTCCCCCGAAGAAGTAGTCGCCCATTCCCTCGTTGAGCCAGGAGGGAACGTAGACCCCGCGGTCCCGCCCCATCAGGTAGTACATGTACTGGTGAAAGCCCTCGTGGTTCATGATGTGGAAGGTTTCCTCTTCCGGGTTCCGGTCGGCGGCGACGCTTCTCTCCTCGTCGTGCAGTTTCACTTTCTTCCCCGAGAAGCGGTAGGCGACCATCTCCTCCTGGGCGGGACTCCAGTAGGCGGCGGCGCCGGGCGCCTGGGCGTAGTACTGGAAGTCCTCCTCGTTGTCGAAGAGCTTGACGTGGCACTTCGGCATCCCCTTCCCGGTCGGGATCACTTTCCGGTAGAAGGCGCGAATCCGTTCGATGTGCTTCGCCAGGCGCTTCGCGTACTCGTCGCGGGTGGAATACTCGATGGTGTAGTTCCGGGTCTTGACGGTCTTCCATCCCGGCATGAGGACGCCGTTGCGGGTCTGGCGTTTCGCGGCGGACTGCCGGGCCTGCGGAAGAATCCAGAAACTCTCCGCCGCCTGGTCGAAGACGGGAAGGGCCTTTTCCCAGTCCGTCTTTTCGACGCCATTCCTGGTCGCCTTCCAGACGCCCACGAGGGTAAAGCCCTTTCGGTGTGCGAAGTAATGGTAGAAGACGAGGCGATTTCCCTTCGCGTCCTGGAAGGTCTTGCGGGTGGCCATGTGGAACCGCGTCTTCAGGGTCGTGTGCGATTCCTTTTTCAGCCCGGAAAAATTGTCGGACATTTTACGCAGGACGAGGTCTTCCAGTCGCGCCTGGTTCCGGGTGTCGTAAAGCTTGAAGACCGCCAGGTGGATATTTTCGAGGTAGGGGCTCGTGTAGCGGGTGATCCGGATGTGCTGGCCCGAGTAGTTCACCTCGGAGTTGTCCATCTGGCCGAAATATTGACGTGCCGGGGGGATCCCGCGCCAGTTTTCGGGGGGATGGAACCGGATTCCGTGCCAGGAATCGAGGTGGGGTTTGCGGGAAAGCTTCTGCGTTGAAAGGGATTCGAGGGCGGCATGGAATTCGGAGAGAGACCCGATATCTCCCTCTTTCTTGCTGAGATTCGGATCCGCTTGGGCCCCGGATGTTTGCGGGAAGCCCAGCAGGAGGCCCAGGGCCAGCGCGGACAGGATCTTTATATCTGATCTCATGGATCACCTCTCGAATTTTGCGCATAAGGCTCGTCATCGTCTCACCGACATACCATGCGGATTGGGGGGGGTGTTCTGGAAAAAAAAGGTGAAAAGGTGTCAGGAACCCGTTCCGAAAATGGGGGCTGAAATGACCGATCCAGGCTGGTTAACGGGGGTTATACGACCCGTATTTCGGTCGGAGGCGTCAGGAACCTTTTCTGGAACCGGCGAGCTCCGGAGGGAGGTTGAAAATGACCTTTTCCTCGACCGTGAGGTGGGTCCGGACGTCGGTCGCTCCGAGGTCCCGGAGACGGGAGAGGACTCGTTGGACCAGTTCCTCGGGGGTGGAAGCTCCCGCGGAGATGCCCACGGTTTCGATTCCGGCGAGCCAGGCGGGGTCGATCCCGGTTTCGTCCTCGACCAGGTGCGCCTGGACACTGCGGGACCGGCCGACTTCGACCAGCCTTTTGGCGTTGGAGGAGTTGTCGGAACCGATGATCAGCAGGAGATCGATCTTGTCCGAAATCTCCTTGACGGCGTTCTGCCGGTTCTGGGTGGCGTAGCAGATGTCGTCCGACCTGGGGAGTTGAAGCTGGGGAAAGCGCCGCTTGAGGACGTCGAGGATTTCGGACGTGTCGTCCATGGAGAGGGTCGTCTGGGTGACGACGAAGAGATCCGCTTCCTTCGGAAAGGTGACCCGGTTGGCGTCGACGGTGTTCGTGACGAGCGTGATGGAATCGGGCGCGTGGCCCATCGTTCCGACGACTTCCTCGTGCCCCTCGTGTCCGATCAGGATGAGGTGGCGTCCCTTCTTCGCGAACCGGACGACCTCCTGGTGCACTTTGGTGACGAGCGGGCAGGTGGCGTCGATCGCACGGAGGTTGCGCCGTTTCGCTTCTTCATACACGGCGGGGGCTACTCCGTGCGCGGAGAAAATGGCGGTGTTTCCTTCCGGAACCTCGCCGAGTTCGTCCACGAAGATGACGCCCTGTCGGCGGAAATTTTCGACGATGTGGCGGTTGTGCACGATCTCGTGGAGCACGTATATGGGGGAGCCGAAGCGCGCAAGGGCCTCGTCCACGATCTTGACCGCACGGTCGACGCCGGCGCAGACGCCGCGGGGTTCCGCCAGGAGGACTTTCACGGCGGCTACCGTACCACTTCCGAGGTCGTGAGTCGACGGCGGGCGCGTTCCAGGTCCGTACGGAATCTGCCGAAGAGCTCGTCGTTCTCCCGGACATGCTCTTTCGTGAAGGCGAGGATCTCTTCCACCATTTCGCGGGAGATTTTGGGGCGTTTCTCCCCGGAGAGCATGACCTCCTCCAACGTGGCGACCGCCATCCAGAGGGCCCAAAGGCAGAAGAGGCGGAGCCCTTCCTGGTCCACCGGAAGGGAGAGGGCATATTCATGGCCTTCCTCCAACCGCGTGAACGCCTGGTGGAAGATCGGCTCGAGGTTGCCGGGGGGGAGGAAACGGATGCCGCGATCCGCATCGACATTTCGATCCTGGAGGATATTGGTCAATTGCAGGCCGAGGCCTAACCGGCGGGCCGTTTCCTGCCGGTTCTCGTCCGGCGTGGCTCCGATGAAGCGGGTGAAGATGCGATCAAGCATGACGCCGACTGTTCCGGCAACCCAGTGGCAATACTCTTCCAGTTCCGGGAGGGACCGGCAGACGGAATCGGGGATTCGCTCGAGGGTACTGATCTTCATCCCCGCGACCATCTCCCGGATGCAGTCGGAGATCGGTTCCTGGAACCCGGTTGGCAGGGAGCGGAAATCATGAAGGATCGCCGGGAAACGGACCGCGAGGTCGTTGCCCGGGCCGCCCGGCCAGGAAAAATCGGCGCTATTTCCCGTGATTCCCGCGAGGAGTTGATCGAACAGGAGTTCTCTCCGTTCGTCCTCCATTTCCGGATGGTCTTCGATGTTGTCGGCGATCCTGCAAAGAAGATAGCTGGTGGCGACGGGAAGACGGAGCGGTTCGGGAAGGACCGGAATGGTCAGGGCGAAAGTGCGGGAGACCTTCTTCAGGAGGGAGATGCTCCAATCCTGGTCGGGTGCGATCATCCGTCGGTGTCCACCAGCGGGAGAAGGGCGTCACATTCGGTGCACATGGCGACGACGGTTCCCTTGACGAAGGTGGAAGGCTTTTCAAACTGGTCGAGGGATCCGAGGTAGAACGTGTCGTTCCCGCAGGCGCAGGCGGGGCGGTCTACGCTGATGGGGGGTTCCCCCTTTTTTCCCTTGGGGGTGACGCCCAACGCCATCTGTTCCGATCGGCAGGCGGGGCAGTCGGTCCAGAGGATTCCCTCGAAATCTTTCGGCCGGTCTCCCGCGTGGCGTTCCACCACGGCGCGGAGAGGATGTGCTTCGCAGTTCGGGCACTGGTAAAGGGCGAAGTGGTGATGAAACCGTCCCGCCCCGGAGATTTCCAGGTGTTGTTCCGCGAAGGAGCGGAGCCGGGTTTTGATCTTTTTATTGTCCATGCAGGGTTCCGTGAGATCCGACGGATCTCGTCATGACCGTCAGGTGCACTTTCCTCAGCCGCCGCCCCCGCATCCGCACCCGCCGCCGCTTGCCCCCGGGGAAGAGGGTGGAGCGCCGATGTTCAGGCCGCAGACGGAGAAGACTTTTTTTACTTTCCGCGAAGCGCAGGAGGGACAGGCGGGTTTTCGCCGCGGGGAGCGCACGAGTTCCTCGAACTCCCTCTCGCACCGCTCGCATTTATACTCGTAGATCGGCATCGGCGGCATTGTAGAGGGAGGGATTCGGGGGGTCAATCCCGGTGGACCTCTGCGGGGGCGGGGAAATGAACCAAAAGTCTTTGTCCTGAAAGGGGTCACGACCAACTCCCTTTGAGTTTCCCCTTCGCTCGCCGTAGAATGCCCTCCGTGTTGAAGATCGGACAGCTTGAAATCGGATTGCCCGCGGTGCAGGCGGCCCTTTCGGGCTACTCGGATCGCGCGATGCGGATGGTCGCCCGCCACTACGGCGCCGAACTGACGATGAACGAGGTGATCCTCGACAAGCTCGTCCTGCAGAAGGGCAAGCTCCGGGATCGCATGTTGGCGCTCGGGAAGGACGATCACCCGGTCGTCGGGCAACTGATGGGGAGCGATCCCGACCAGTTCGCCGGCGCCGCGGACGAACTCGTGCGCGCGGGGTACGACATCATCGACATCAATTTCGGATGCCCCGTGCGGAAAGTTCTCGGGCGATGCCGCGGGGGATACCTCCTCTCCGAGCCGGAGAACGCCCTGCGCATCGTCGGGGCGGTGGTGGAGAGCGTCGGTGGCCGGCGGCCGGTCACGATCAAGATGCGCCGCTCCTTCGAAGACACGCGGGAAAGCGAGGCGGACTTTTTCCGGATCCTCGACGGGGCGTGGGAACGGGGCGTACGCGCGGTGACGGTTCATGGTCGAACCGTGAAGCAGCGTTACATCGGCCCTTCCAAGTGGCCCTTCCTCGCGAAGGTGAAGAAGCATGTCGGAGACCGGACGGTCCTCGGAAGCGGCGATCTCTTTTCCGCGATGGACGTCAAGAGGATGCTGGAGGAGACGGGCGTCGACGGCGCGGCGATCGCCCGGGGCGCGATCGGAAATCCCTTCCTCTTCCGGGAAACGCGTGCCCTGCTGGAGGGGAATCCCCTTCCTCCTCCGCCGAGCGTGGCGGAACAGCGAGAGGCGATCGAACTCCACTCGAAGCTGGCGACGGAAGTGTACGGGCCGGAGCGGACCGGCGTGATGATGCGGAAGTTCTGGATCCGCTACTCGGACCTGCATCCCCGGCGGGCGGACGTGCGGGGCGCGGCCCTTCGGGCGAGCACGACCGACGAACTGCTTGCGATGCTCGACCGGTGGTACGATCCGGACAAGGATTGGGGGAAAGTCACGCGGCCGGAATCCCCGGCGGATCTTGTCGCGGCGGGAGCCACGCAGAACGGCTAACCGCCCGCGCGTTTCGATCGGAAACGGTGGGCGAGCAGGATCCCTGCGATGGCGTCGCGATGATCCCCCTGGACTTCAATCGCGCGCCCTTTGACCGTCCCTCCCGTCGCGCACTTCTTCCGGATTTCGCGGGAGAGTTCCTTCATGTTGACGTCGGCGGGAAAGCCTTCCAGGACGATCGTATCTTTTCCGCGCCGCTTTTCCCGGCGCATCCTGATCACCTCGGCGCGCGGCTTGGTTTCCTTCGGAGGAGGTGTTGGAGGGGGCGCTTCCGGCCCGGGAGGAAGGGGAGGGCATCCACAGGGCGGCGGCGCAAATTTTCCGCACTGGGGGCAGGGGATGTCGATCGCCATGCGGGACAGTATGGGAATTCCCGGCGCGGAGGTCGATTGATTGGAGGCATTAAATAGCCCGCCCTCTCCGGGGAAAGGGCGGGACCGGGATCAGGAAACGATCCACATCAACATCCAAAGTACCATGAAGACGGCGCAGAGCCCGAGGTAGATCGATCCCACCAGGCCGACGATTTTTCCGGCGACCAGGAGTCCCGGAACGGAAACGTCCGCGGCGATGAGTTCCTCCTCCTTCTTTCTCGCGCTGAACCAGGCGAAGGGGGAAAGAACCTGGCAGAAGAGCAGACCGATCAGTGCCAGTGTGAATTGAAGTTGCCCCGTGTTGTCGACCGGTTTTTGGGTCGCCCGCGGCGCGGTTCGCACCGGCTTTCCCGCCCGGGGCCGCATCGGTCTGTGCGGCCTTCCTTCGATCGGGGCCGGGATCGACACGGCGCCCGCCTGGTTCTGGCGCGGCCGCAGTCGCGGTTTCGCCTGGAAGTGGTACCGTTTCGAGCATCCGGGACAGACGACCGTGACCATCTTTTCGCTTCCCGGTACCGCTATCACCTGGCCGCAGGGGCAGATATGTTCGTGCATGTTGGTTTCCATGACAGTTCTCCTTCCCAGTTCCACTCATACCATTGGGAAACCCACTGAAAGCTCTGGATGGGCCTCTTGGTAGATGGTTCTTCAGACGATCCAGATGAGAAGGCCAATATTGAGCATCAGGAACATGATTCCCAGGACCCCGAAAAAATTGGCGGCAATCGTCGCTCCCGGGATGGATTGATTCCGGGCCCGGCAGTCTTCTGCAATGTGGGAGGCCTCGCGGATGGCGACAATGGAGACCAGTCCGCTCACGGAAATCCACATTGTGCCCAGCAAAAGGAGCATCATTTTTCCGAGGGGGGCCGCGAACAGGACGAAAAACCCGAAGAAGAAAGGCAGGATAAACCCGAGGAGTCCCAAGGCCAGGGGCACTATTCCCCCATTCGGGGACGCGCTTCCCGGGCGCGTTTCGCTGTATTCGTTGCCGGGAAGTTCCAGGACCGATGTATTCGTATTCATAATGTTCTCCTTTCCAGTTCTACTCATACCATGGGGAAGGAGAGCCGAAGTTCTGGATCTACATGAATGCGGGCGCGGAGAGAAAGAGCAGGGCGAGGAAGAATCCGGCGACCATGAGAATCGTCCCGATTTTCCCGATCCATTTCGCCGCGGTGAGCAGGTCCGGCACTGGAAGGCGGCGCGCCCGGACGCTCGTCTCCCTTTCGACCGCGACGTACCAGGCGATGGGGAAGAAGAATCCACAGACGGCGAATCCCAGGATCGCGAGGATGAAGGGGAGGACCCCCTCCTCCTGGACCGATGCGGCCGCCGGCGGTGAAACCGTACGCCGGGAGGTCGCCTTGAGGAATTCCTGGCAGTGGGGGCATTTCAGGGCGCCTGCACGGGTTTTTTCCGCGCAGTAGGGGCATCGCGAGGTCATTTCTTCGACCGGGGTGACGGAGAGAATTTCGACCTGCCTGGGCTGGATGTCGTACCTTTTTCCGCAGGCGGGGCAGGCGACCGTGCGGGGGGCGCCGGTCTTCTCCAGCGAGAGCGGTTCCCCGCAGGCGCAGGTCTTTTCATATTCGTTTGAATTCATCTCGGTCTCCTTTTCTTCCCGGTCTGCAATACCATGTTCGAATTCGGGAAAGGTTCTGACTAAAAAGGAAACCCGATGCTGAAGTGGAACTCGACGGAATCCTCTCCGCTTTTCCGGTCGGGGTTCCAGCCGACGTCGGCGGAGATGGGGCCGGCGGGCGTGTAGTAGCGGAGGCCTCCCCCGACGGACCAGCGGGTGTCGTCGAGGTCGAAGTCCTTGCGATCGAACCAGACGCCGCCGCGATCGTGGAAGAGGGATCCGTGGAACCCGGCCCAGATCGGGAAGCGGAGTTCGAGCTGAAGCGCAAGGTAGGCCTCGCCTCCCGATTCGGCGATGTCGTTCACCTCGAAGCCGCGGACGGTGTTGGTTCCCCCGGCGAAGTAGCGAAGGGAAATCGGGATCACGTCCGTATCCTGCAGGGGACGGATCAGGCCTCCCTGGAGGGAGGCGGCCAGGACCAGGTTCCCGGGGAGGGAAAAGAAGACGCCGCCGCGGCCGGAGACGTTCCCGAACTGGATTTCCGATCCGAATTCCCCGGGCGACCATTCGATCTGCAGGCGCAGATGACTTCCGCGCGTCGGGAGGGCCACGCTGTCCCGCCCGTCCCAACTGGCGGAGAGGAAGAGGGCGGTGAAATCGAAATCGAGCAGGTCTCCCGGGTCGACCCCGGGATCGACGTCCTCCGTTTCGATCCGGGCCTGCCGCACTCCCGCCGTGGCGGTCACCCGGCGGAGGAGGGGGTACCCGATCGAAAGGACGCCTCCCTGCGAGGTGGCGTCGAAATTGGGATAGGCCCGTTCCTCGAGAAAGGCGGAGAGGCTCGGCCGGAAAGTGGAGCCGAGGAAGAAGGGCAGGGCGAATTCCCCGGAACCGCGGAAACCGATCTGGTTCAGTTCCATCCCGATCTCCCCGAGTTCTCCCCCTCCGAAGAGGTTCCGGTAGGCGAGCGCCAGTCCTCCGCGGGGTCCTTCCAGCGTTCCGTAGCCGGCACGAAGGGAGACTTCTCCCGGCTCGTTTTCTTCCAGGAGAACCTTCAACCCGACGATTCCCGGTTCGGTCCGCACCGGGTCGGGCTGGATTTCCACGGACCGGAAGAGGCCCGTTTCTCGAAGGCGCTGTTCTCCCATGAAAAGTTCGGAGGAACGGAACTCGTCTCCCCGGTCGATCCCGGTTCTCTTTCGAACGTGGGAGTCTCGCGTTCTGTCGTTTCCTTCCAGGTGAAGCGCGCCGACGCGGGCGTGGTCGCCCTTGGTTACGTCGAGTTGCAGGGTGACCCGGGCCGTTTCCCGGTTCACGGTCACCCGGGATCGAACCTGGACGAACGGAAATCCCCGGTCCCGGTAGTGATCGATCAGCGTCGCCTCCAACGCTTCGGGAGTTCCCGAGGCGTAGGGCTTTCCGACGAATCTCGCCAGCGAAGCCACCTCTTCGGGTTCGGAAGGAAGTCCTTCCAGCCGGGCGAGGATGAACTCCCTCCCTTCGGTGATCTTCAACAGGATGCTCGTCTCCCGCTCTTTCACGTCGAAGGGGGACGGCCGGGCGATTTTCACGTCGAGGTATCCCCTTGCTCGGTAGAGCACCTTGACCTGGTCGATCATCAGGGCGAGGAGGCGCGGGGAGAAGGAAGGGGCCGCCCCCAGGAATCCACGGGGCACGAGGTCTTCCAATATTTTTTTCGAAATCGCGTGATAGCCCTGGAATTTGACCCGCGCCAGGGTGACGCGCGAACCCTCGACGATCGTGAACCTAATCATTTCGGAAGTCTTCTTCACCGAAACCCGGATCCGGGCGTACCCCCGGAGGCGGTACTGGCTTTCGATCCGGAACTTGGCGTCGTCGAGAACGGTCTGGCGGGGCAGATCGGAATACCGGCGGATCTCCTTCCGGATCAGGTTGCGAAGTTCCCCCTCCGAATATTTCTCCGCCCCTTCGAAGACGATCTTCTTTCCCGGCAGTAAGGGAACGGGGGGCGTCGTGGAACACGCGCCGAGGAGCGCGCCGGACGCGGCCAGCAGTATCCAGACGTTCCGGGCGAAGGTCATCGAAAGTTCAACCGCACTTTCAGGTCGCCGTTCACGTTTCCGCTCTCGTCGCTCTCCGCGATGATCGAGAAGAAGGAGTTCAGGAGGTATTCGGTGCGCACCCGCGTGCCCTGCGCGCCTCCGATCGGGGGAAGTTCCCAGGGGGTGGTCCGCTCCGACGCGATGTCGTCGTCAATGATGGTCAGCTTCAACCTTCCGAAGAGGGATTGGGAAGGGTCGGCCCGGGGCCAGTCGTCGCTGATCTGTTCGAACACCTTGACGGCCAGCGTTCCGAGCGCGCCGGTGTCGGAGAGGGCGCCCGGGGATTGCCCGAAGGCGACCCGCGCGAGCAGTTCCTGTTGCGGGCGGGGCGGATGGGACTGCAGGTTCAGGCGGGGAAGGGAGATGGGGCCGGAGAGGATCACCGAGATTCTTCCCTCCCCCTGCCCGATGGTTCCCTTGAACTGGATCGTCCCCTCTTCGTTCGGACCGGCGGGGAGGACGACGCGGGCAGAATCGATTTCCAGGAAAATTCCGGAGGAAAGCCTGATCTCTCCGCGGTCCGCCTCGAGGGTTCCGCTCAGCGCGGGTTTCAAGATCGTTCCCCGGAGTCGCACTTTTCCGTCGACGAGAACGCCGATTTCGCTGTTCTCGATCCGGCATTCGCCCGTCGTCTTCACGTTCAGGTCGAGGGCGATCTTCGGGAGTCCCCTGATTCCGGGGATGACGAAGCCCCCGCCGGGGGAGGGGGGAAGACGGAGGCCGGAGACGACCGCTTCGCCCGTCCGGGAGGGAACGACCTCGCTGCGCGGTCCGAATTCCCGGTAATAAAGGGCGAGGGGAATCTCCACGTCGCCCCTGATCCGGCACCCTTCCCGGAGATTCCAACGGACTTCCACGTCCGGGTTTATCCGGATCCTCGCGAGATCCTCCTGCACGGCGAGAAGTTCTTCTCCCTGAAGGCGAAGCCGGAGGGGAAGGGAGGGTTCGCTCACGGTCCATTCCCCGGAGAGGTGGAACGCACCTCCCCCCAATTTTCCCGTTCCGTCGACGAGCGAGAAACGTTTTCCGTCATACCGGGCGATCAGGTGCACGTCCGACAATTCCCCGAGCGGGGGAGGAAGGACCGACCGGCTCGACCATACTTCCCCGTGAAGGCGCGCCACGGGCGCGGTGATCGACCCACGCACCGTCGCCTCGACGGTCGCATGTCCCCGCGGTTCCTCCATCTCTTCGGGGAGAGTGACGTGGGCGAAAAACGGGGAGAAGGAGTGAGCGTCCAGTTTCGCGGCGAGGTCGAGGTCCCCCGCGTACTTCGTCCAGGGGAGCGGGACCTTCCCGCCGATCGTCAACGTTCCATAGGGCGTCTCGTACTCCCTCTCCGGGATCCGAAGAGAATTTCCGCCCGAAGTGACGGGGATCTCCAGGGAGACGGGAGAGCTTCCCTGGATCGAAAACTCCTCGAGGATGCCGCTTCCTTCCGCCTCGATTCCCTTCTCTCCCTGGGAGACGGTCAGGCGCAGGGAGGCCTCCCCACGGAAAGAAACGCCGGGCAGGAGGTCCCGGATGGCGGCGTTGTCGAGGTGGCGCACCCGGAACTGCATCTGGAAATCGTTCGATTCCCCGAAGGTTCCCGCCGCGAAGAGGTGGTCGCCGGCGAGATCCCCCCAGTTGAGATTCACGTGCAGGTTTCCGCTTTCCTTCCGGTAACCCCCGAAACCCCGGACCGTTCCAAGATCCATTCCCCACCCGTACGCCTTCTTCAGGTGCAGATCGACCTGGATCTTTTTCCCGTCCCACTCTCCCTGCGCCCAGACGGTGGCGCCCAATTCGGGGTCGTCGATGGAGATCGGCACTTCCGAGAGCGAGAGGTACCCGGGGCGGATCCGGACGTGGCCGGCGCCGTAATGGATCCGTTCCTTCTCCCGGAGGAAAACGGTGCCGGGGGAGAGAACGATGTTCCAGAGTCCGGCCTCCCGCGAGACTTCGACGGCGGGGGTCGCGGAGATCATGTCGCCCGCGATCATCGCGGTGCGGATTCGGATTTTTCCGGGGGATCCCCGCGCGGTTCCGTGGAAAGAGAAGGGTTTCGCTTCCCCGGGGACGTCGATCTTGAAATATTCCAGCCAGCTCATCGGACCCTCGAGCATGTATTCCAACCGGATGCCGGTCTCTTCGGAGATGCGTCCCGCGATGTCGATCTGGTCTTCGTCCGACCGGAGTTGACCGAAGATGTACCCATCCGCGGAAACGCTCCCGGAAGCGTCGATCCGGGGGGCGACGGGCGTTCCGTGGAGGGTCAGTCCCTTCAGGAGGACCGACTTCGTGTCGAACCTCCCGGTCAGTTGAAGCGAACGCCAATCGAACGCGTAGGCGTGACCCGCTCCGGTCGTGACGTCTCCCTCGAACGTCGGGCCGTGGTCGTCGAAGAGGAAGGCTCCGTCGATCCGGAGGTCTTCCGTCTCGATCGCGGCGAGGGGGGGGAAGAGGGGGAGGTAGGGTTCGATCCTTTTCAACTCCGCCCGAAGGTTGGACGTGACGCGCGGCGGGTCGCCCCACCGGAACGTGCCTTCGGCCGTGACCCGGTCTTCGCCGTTGACCAGTTCCCCTTCCCAGGAGAGGTGGGAGAGCCGGCCCTTCGCCACCCGGACCGTCAGTCGCTCGAAGGGGACCGACTGGAAGTAGAACCCGTTCGAAGAAGCCAGCACGTCCGAGAAGATCCACTCTTCGGCGGTTCCGTCGAGGGGGCCTTCCCCGCGGCCGGTGATTTTTACGATTCCCTCCAGGGTTTCCTCGAGGGCGATTTCCGCATCCACGTCCACGATCCCGGTTCCCCGTTCAAAGTCGATCAGCGCGGTCGCGTTTCCTTCCCGGACGGCGAGCTTTCCCTCGACCTGGTGGGGCGTTCCGTCCTCCCGGAACCGGATTTTCCCGTTCCACGACAGCCGGCGTCCCCGGTACTCGGTCTCGATCCGGATCGCCCGGAGGCCCCCTTTCTTTTTTCCCAGCGAGAGTTGCAGTCGGCGAAGGGGCCCTTTCGAAGCGCGGCCCTCCACCTCGAGAGCCCGGCCGGCCGCGATATCGACGCGCATTTCCACGGTTCCGAATTCCCGCGACCGGAAATCGAGGGTCCATCTTTTTTCGAGCGCCTCGGCATGGTCCACCTGGAATTCACGACCGTCCGCCAGGACGAGGAGCACGTCGCGAAGGCGAAGTTCTCCGGGGACTTCGAACGACCCGATTTTTTCGAGGACCGTCTGGACGATCCGGTGGGGCGGCGTGGAGGGAGGGCCCGGAGAGGAGGGAACGACGGAGGCGGCGGGCGGGCGAATCATGACGAGGGCCCCGTCGACGAAGATTTCGGGCTTTCCCATTCCCAGGAAGCCGTACTGAACGGAAATCTCTCCGAAGGTCGCTTTTTTCAGGGGAGAGCCTTCCCCGGGTACGAAAATGACGTTCTTCGCGCGGATGCCGAAGAGGAGACTTCCCTCCAGTTTTCCGAAAAGAACGTCCGATTTCAGTTCTTTCCTTGCCACCTCCCGGATCTTCGCCTCGACGAAACCCTTGAGGAGGGTCCAGCGGAACGAATAGAGGAGGCAGAGGGAGAGCGAAAGCGCGACCCCGCTCCACGCGATCCGGCGGAGGGTCTTCTTGGTGAACACTTATATATAGTATCGCCCGGCGACGAGGAAAGTTTGAAGAGCCGATTTGGGAATGGAGGGGTGGGAATCCGTCCCAGAATGACACCGGTTCCCGCATTTTTGCCCATATGGCAAGTGGCATGGGAGTTGCGATGGGGGGGAGTGGCATCTGTCTTGGGAATCGGGCAAGCGTCGTGACGCATGTAAAGTGGACGATTGTGGCTGTGGGGGTCCTGGGCGTTCTGGATGCGATCACGACGCTGGTGGGAGTTCAACGGGGGGTCTTTTTCGAGGTCAATCCGGTCCTGCGCGGCGCGCTGGACCACCATCCGGGATGGTTCCTCCTCGTGAAGGGGGGGCTGACCATTTTCTGGATGGGCGTGATGCTCCGGGAGATTCGGAGGAGGTGGCTCTCCTTCCTGAATGTCGGGGTGGCCGTGGGATATTCCCTCGTTGTGCTCCGCAGTTCCTGGTATCTCCTTCCCTGAGCTGGCATTTCTTCGTTCAGGACTGAACGCCCTTCTGAAATATCCGTTGCGTCATCCGCTTTTCGCGCAATGATGACCCTTTGATTTTCCAGGACCGGGGAGGCCACTCCGGTTCCGCTTTCAACCGAACGCAAAGGGGGAAGACGGATGACCAGGAACGGAAGCGGTTTGTTTCGATTCGGGATGATGGTGTTCGCGACGGCGGCCTTCCTGGCGGCCGGGTTCGACTTCAACGACGCCGACTTCGGGAGCGCGTTCGCGAACGATCACCGGGTGGAAAGGGTGAGTCTCGGCTACGCGCCCTGAGGAGATCAGAACGGCCAACGGGTCCCTGTTTTCTCCCCGGCCTGCCGCTGGTATGATGGCGGGATGGAGCCCGGATTCGAAGCGGCGGTGGAAGAGGCCCTCAAGGGGCTTTCCGAGGGCGGAATCCCGATCGGTTCCGCGCTGGTGATCGACGGTAAAATTGTCGGTCGCGGGCACAACCGGCGGGTGCAGAAGGGGAGCGCGATCCTGCACGGGGAGATGGACGCGCTGGAGAACGCCGGCCGGCTTTCCGCTTCGGAGTACGCCCGGTCGGTCCTTTATACCACGCTTTCCCCGTGCGACATGTGCGCCGGGGCGGCGCTTCTCTACCGGATCCCGCGCGTGGTGATCGGGGAGAACCGGACGTTCCTGGGGGCGGAGGAATTGCTCCTGTCCCGCGGTGTGGTGGTGGAGATTCTCCAGGATGAGCGGTGCGTCTCGTTGATGCGGAAGTTCATTGCGGACCGGCCCGGTCTCTGGAACGAGGACATCGGGGTCGTTTCCCACGAAGGGAAATAAAGGGACGGGGCGTCCGTTCAGAGGGTGAGAAGATGAATGGAGGTCGAACGATGAATCGAATCATGGCGGGTACGCTCCTTTTTCTCGGTTCGCTCACGGCGGGGGCACAGGAGGCGGATGTCCGGGACATTCTCCGGAAGTTCGAGGCGGCCCAACCGACGGCGGACCAGATGGCGATCTACCAGCACGACTGGACGGCCACCCTCCCGCAGGCGCAGGCGCTGGCGCGGGCGAAGAAGGAGAACCGACCGGTTTTCTTCATCGGGAATACGAACATCTCGGGTCCGACCAACTTCTACACCGGGCACTGCTGAGCGAGCGCCGACCTTTTGAGGGGGAGTTCCCTCTCGCAGAAATCGATCATCAAGGTCCTTCGGCCCTGCATCGTCACCTCCTGGACCGGGAAGTCGACGCGCACCGCGCCGCCCGAAATCAAGGCGATCTACCGCCAGTTGGAAAAGGAGTACCGCTTCAACATCGTTCTTTTCGTGCTCGATCCCGACGGGAAGGTCGTCGATGCGTTCCTCCCGTTCCGGGAGACCGGGGGACGCATGAAGGGAACGCAGATCGTCCAGGCCGGATCGTGGTTGCGCGACCGGATCGCCGGCGCGCTGAAAAAAACGAAGGTCAGTTCCCGCGCATCGGCGAAGGAAAAGGTAAACGCTCCCGACATCGACGATCTTGGGCTCGAGGAGGGGATCCGCCTGACGATGCTCTTCGATCCCGAGCGCGGCGGGAATTACAAGATGCCGACCGTGGAGGTCGTGCCGTTCCTCGAATCGGAGAAAAAGGTTCTCTCCCGGGCGAAATCCGGACGGGAGTTCGACGCTTCGAAGTTGCGGGGATGGCTGGAGCAGGTGTTTCCGCCCGGAATCATGAACAGCACCGGGAAGATGAAACGCGTATCGGGAACGCTGCGTCTTTCGCCCGCCGGTCGGGACCACTCGGTTCTCCGCGGTGAGGTGACCTTCCACTACGACGACGAGGCGGGGACGATCTACAACGGGGACCTTGAACTGGTGATCTCCCACTCGAAAACGGTGGGCGTCAAGGGGATCCTCGAGGGGATGTATCCGAAGAAGGACCGTCGTCATCACGATACGAACGAGATCGGGATGACGGTGTTGATCGAGTCGCGGCCGGAGTAAGGACCTGTTCCCCCTCAAAAGGTCGGCG
>PVBE010006818.1_pt1 | contig 30609 bp, 27 predicted proteins | sample 1631181 | NCBI WGS metagenome assembly PVBE01 (sample SAMN08397723, study PRJNA350692) | Marine metagenome, whole genome shotgun sequencing project. | isolation source: water | place: Pacific Ocean | collected 2012-04
ACCATGCTATGTGGCACCCCTGTCTATTGCAAGCATGGGGATCAACTCAGCTCCCCTATCGATGCAGGCGCTCTCTTCGAGTGCCGGCATTCCCATCACAACAGCTGTCTACAGAGGTGTTACCCGAGACAGCACTGTTGTCCAATATCACACATTTTATGTCTAAAATACCCTAGTCCAATTTTATCGATACTGACTATAGTCCTACTATATTAGCGGGACAACGACAAACTACTTGAGATAGCTGCTCCAGTAAGGACAGCGACGACGAATTATGGCAAAACTTCCAGTTATAGCAGGATTTGGCGGTATCAATCCGGCTGGACGAGTGTCGGGCCACCATGCCTACCGTCGCCTGGTAATAGATGCATTGAGCGATGAACTGGGTAGAAATACCTGGGCCAGCCTGGCCGCTTTGACGGGTCAGCTGCGTAAAGAAGACGGGCAGTGGCACAATAGCAGGGGTGAATTGATCGATTTCGACAATGCCCTCGCCGCACTCACACCAAGTCTCGAGCAAAGCACCCTGATTAGAAAACTGGAGACCAATCTATTCGATCCGTCACAGTTACTTTATCATCGCCGCGCCAGTATCCCTGGCAGCGAGTCAGATCCCCTGCAATTCGAAATTCGTAAGAAACACCTGCCGTCGCCCCTGCCACCGGGCTGGACCGTGAGTGAAGCCAGCTCCGATCCCAAACACAAGCTTAGAATCACCGCCACGGACAATTTCGACGTGTTATTGCGCAGCTATCGCCAGGCACCCGTTACCAGTGCCGGACAACTACCAAGCAATTTCGATCCAGCGCTCCTCTATCCATCTCGCAACCATCCACGGGCTCTGCAGCTCACCGTTTACGGTGCCTCGGATGCCATCAACTCGCTGGGTATCGATTGGGAAATCATCAGACAGAAAGTACCGGCTGACCAGTTCAGTGCGTATGCCAGCAATTGCATGGGCCAGCTCGATTACAACGGTTTTGGGGGATTGTTACAGGCTAGACTATTAGGTAAGAAAGTTACCTCGAAACAACTGCCGCTTGGCTTTACCGAAATGCCCGCCGATTTTCTGAACGCCTACTTGCTGGGAAATCTGGGGACAACTGGCGCAAATGTGGCCGCCTGTGCCACGTTTCTCTATAACATGCGGCTTGGAATCAGAGACATCCAGAATGGCAACGCACGCGTGGTCATTGTAGGTTCTAGCGAGGCCTGCCTGGTGCCTGAAGTGTTTGAAGGATTTACCGCGATGGGAGCTCTCGCCGAGGATGCCGCGTTGCGCAGATTAGATGGGCTGACCGATGAACAGGAACCGAATCACCGCAGAGCATGCCGGCCATTCAGCGAGAACGTTGGATTCACCATGTCAGAGTCTGCTCAGTTCGTGGTGTTGTTCGATGATGAGTTAGCCCTTGAACTGGGCGCCAATATTTTCGGTGGCGATAACGAGGTGTTTGTCTGCGCAGACGGTCACAAGAAGTCGATCGCTGGCCCCGGCCTGGGCAATTACTTCACCCTGGCGAAGGCCGCTGCTGCAACTCGTAATGTGCTTGGTGAAGAGGGCCTGCGGCAGCGCAGTTACGTGCAATCCCATGGCACGGGAACACCGCAAAACCGCACTACTGAATCACATATCCTCAGCCAGATAGCCCAGACATTCGGCATAGAGAACTGGCCCGTGACTGCGATCAAGTCCTATATCGGGCACTCCATCGCCAGCGCATCAGGCGATCAGCTGTCTGCCAGCCTCGGTACGTGGTGTGACGGAATCATCCCGGGAATACTCACTGTCGATGAGATTGCAGACGATGTCCATCAACAAAACCTGGATTTTCTATTGCAACATTCAGAGGTTGGTCGTGAGGGTATGGATGCGGTGTTGATCAACTCGAAAGGCTTTGGTGGTAACAATGCCAGCGCCTCCATTCTGGCACCTCACGTTGTCGAACGTATGCTTGGCAAGCGACATGGCAGCAAAAAGCTCAAGCAATACAAACAGCGCAATGAGCAAGTACAGGAACAGTCAGCAGAGAATGATCGTGCCGCCATGGAGGGCATTAACAACACCATCTATCGGTTTGACCACGGCATATTGGGCAGCGATGCCATTGAGATGACCGACCGGCAGATAAAGATTGCCAACTACGAGCATCCGGTGTCACTGGAATTGCAGAATCACTACGAAGACATGTGTGACTAGCATAGGAACCCTAGCTAATTTCCAGCGCATGCTCCTCGGCGATCTTCTGCTTCCACAGTGCCGGTCCAGTCTGGTGAATTGAAGTCCCTTTCACGTCCACTGCAACCGTCACTGGCATCTCGTCCACTACAAATTCGTGGATAGCCTCCATACCCAGGTCTTCGAAGGCGACGATGCGCGCCTTTCTGATCGCCTTGGACACCAGGTAAGCGGCTCCTCCCACTGCCATGAGATAGACTGCCCCATGCTCCTTGATGGCAGCGATACCCGTTGGCCCTCTTTCCGCCTTGCCTATCATGCCGATCAAGCCAGTCTTTGCCAGTAAATCACCGCTAAACTTATCCATGCGAGTCGCAGTCGTCGGCCCGGCTGGACCTATCACTTCGTCCCGTACTGGATCGACCGGACCCACGTAGTAGATAAATTTATTGTCGAAATCCACCCCTTCAGGCAGGTCTTCACCCTTGTCGAGCATGCTCAGGAGTCGTTTGTGGGCCGCATCACGTCCGGTCAATAGCGTCCCGGACAATAACAGGGTTTCTCCTGGCTGCCAGTGGGCGATGTCCTCCTGAGTGAGCGAATCCAGGTCTACTTTGCGCGCCCGGGGACCCACATCCCAGGTAATTTCCGGCCATTCATCGAGGCTCGGTGGTGTCAATTCGGCGACGCCTGTGCCGTCCAGCATAAAATGCACATGGCGCGTGGCTGCACAATTGGGAATCATCGCCACGGGCAGGGACGCAGCATGGGTGGGATAGTCCAGAATTTTCACATCCACCACCGTAGTGAGTCCGCCCACACCCTGGGCTCCAATTCCCAGTGCGTTGGCCCGATCCATGATCTCCAGTCGCAATTCTTCGATGCGATTAACCGCGCCTCGCTGCCTCACTTCATGTATGTCGATGGGGTCCATCAGGGATTCCTTCGCCAGCAACATCGCCTTCTCGGCGGTTCCACCGATGCCGATACCGAGCATGCCGGGCGGGCACCAGCCCGCACCCATCGTCGGGAGGGTCTGTTCGACCCAGTCTGCGATGTTGTCACTGGGATTAAGCATGGCCAGCTTGGCCTTATTCTCAGAGCCACCGCCCTTCGCAGCCAGCTTCACGTCGATCCTGTCGCCAGGCACTAGCTCGGTATGGATGACGCCGGGTGTATTGTCCTTCGTGTTCTGCCGCGCTCCAGCCGGATCGGAGAGTATCGAGGCGCGCAACACATTGTCCGGCAGCAGATAGGCCCGGCGTACGCCTTCGTTAACCATGTCCGCCACGGATAGCTCACCTTCCCATTGTACGTTCATGCCGATCTTGAGAAACACGGTGACGATGCCAGTGTCCTGGCAAATAGGACGCTTTCCTTCGGCACAGAGGCGCGAGTTAATCAGGATTTGTGCCATGGCATCCCTGGCCGCCGGCGACTCTTCCTTTTCGTACGCCTCATTTATCGCCTTAATAAAATCCAGGGGGTGGTAATAGGAAATGTACTGCAGAGCATCGGCAACGCTTTGAATAAGATGCTCGCTACGAATAAGCGTCATGGGTAGTCTCGGTAACAGAATCAGGCGGCCATTCTATCACTTAGTTGAACCTAGGGACCTTCTGAACAAGTATTTGTGATTAGCCGGGGAGCTTTCAGTTAGTCGAATATTCAGTGGGTGAGATTTTGTCTTTGGATTCTTCCGCATCGACCGCTTCATTACGCGTTGCAAATACTGAACCCAGTCTAAGGCCTGTGCCAGCCCACACGGCAGCAATCCCTGCACCTATAGCGGCCATAGCCGCCATTCCCAGACCCAGACCGTCTGTTAATAACGCAAATGCCGACGACCACACGGCATCACCGCCGCGGTAGATAGCAACATCGACCACCGGCTTGGCCTTGAAACGACTCTCCCGGGGTACGACGGTAAACAACATCTCTCTTGCAGGCCTGGTAATTCCATAGTTACCCGCCTGCCTGGCTACTTGCAGCGCAAGTAATATGGTGAGTATTGGCGCAAATGCCAGAATCAATAATGCGGCGCACATGAAGGCGGGCACCAGGGCTAGCGTAGCTGGCATACCAAGCTTCGTTGCAAGGCGGCCGGTAGCAAAAAACCCAAGTAAAAATGTTAGGACATTGACCACCAGCGCCAACATGGCGAGGATCTGAGTCCTCTGATCCCGGTCATATTCCCGTAGCAGGTTGGTCTGTTCGAAATAAGTGAAGGAACTGATCGCCGTATACAAAAGTATGAAAGCAGCGATGCCGATCAGGTAAGGACTGGTGAAAAAATCTCTAAATCCGGCCAGAGGATTACCACCTATCTTCATATGAGACAAATCAACGTTGATCTGATCGTTATGCAGTTCAGTACGCTTTAGGAATTGCAGATAGAAAACGATAGGCAGTGGAATCAACATCATCAATGACGCAGTCAACATGAGAGATGCAGATCCAATAGTCTGGGCTGCAACAGTGGCCACGATGGGACCGACGATAGCGCCAGCGCTTGCACCCACAGCTATGAAACCAAACAGACGTTTCGACTGCTCCTTGTTATAAAGATCAGCCATCAGACTCCAGAACACCGAGACATGAAACAGGCTGAAAAGACTGACCCACAGATAAAATCCCTTGTCGAGCAAAACGGGATCTTCAACCAATGTTCCACCGAAATGAAAACTGACAAAACTCAGTGCGAAGAATCCGTACACGGCAGGTACCAGATGCCGAAATTCTATCTTCGAGACCGCTACACCATAGATGGCTACGAACATCAGACTGAGGAAGAACTGAATATTCCACAGCACGCTGATTTCGGTATTTGTCCAGTCGCTGGCCATGGAATCTCGCACGAGGCGCAGCATGTAGTAGGCCGCCATCAACACAAATACCAACGCGAAAGAAACAAATACTGCTCTCTGTTCTTGTCGCTCAATAAGTGTTGCCGATTTGATAATGTCGGCGATTTTATTGTCGGTGCTCATGGCATAGCTCGTTCTGAATGGCTTGGTTGGCAGCCTGATGGCTGCCGTATTAATACTCTACTCTGCTGCGTTATACTACTACAATGACGCGCTCAACAGCATAGAGACGGAGTTTGGGACATGACCGAATCGATTGAATCAGCAGATCCGCATATTATCTACAAGGTCAACGGTCAGGTGTGCATCATTCAGATTCACCGACCAGAGAAGAAAAATGCACTATTGCCCGGCATGTATAAAGCGCTGGCGGAAGGATTGCGCCTGGCCAATCGAATGGAATCGGTGAATGTCATTCTTTTGCGGGGTGTCGACGACTGCTTCACCAGCGGCAACGACGTTAACAGTTTCGTGGCTGATGATTCCGCTACTGAGGAAAGACCCTCGGTGGCATTCATGCATGCCTTACTTGAATCCCGCAAACCGCTGGTTGCGGCGATAAGCGGTCTGGCCATTGGCATTGGAACAACCTGTCTGTTTCATTGTGATCTGGTCTATGCCTCAGAAAACTGCTTCCTGCAACTTCCATTCACGCGACTCGGCGTATGCCCCGAAGCGGGCTCGAGCTACCTGTTACCCCGTCAGATTGGTTATCAGCGTGCGGCCGAACTACTACTGCTGGGCGGCAGATTCAGCTCAACAAAGGCGCAGGAGTACGGAATCGTTACCGCAGTGCTTCCCCAGGACGAATACCTCACCCATGCCCTGCAAATAAGCCATGAACTGGCAACTCTGCCTCCCCAGGCTGTGCAGGAAAGCAAGCAACTGATGAAGCAGGGTCTTGATAGTGTGTTACCTGGCACGATTGAGCAAGAATTGAAAATATTTTCCAAACTCCTGCAGACTCCAGATGCCCAAGCGATAGTCAAGGCATTCCTGGACAAGAAAAAAGCCAGTTAAACCTATCTCAATTCATTTAATAGCAAATCTTTGGCCAGATTGATTTTCTTGGCAAGATAATCTGAACCACCACGGTCCGGATGCAAGCCCTGCATCAATTGCCGATGTGCCTTGACCACCGCTTGCTTATTCACGGGTTCCGTCAGCCCCAGTATTTCAATCGCCAGTGCTCTGGTCACGACGGTGTCATCGGCTACTGCTCGCTGGCCTTCCGATTCACCGAGCTTATCTCGCCAATCGGGATGCTGACGATCGATATAGGCTTGAAGTACCTGGCTCGAATCGGCATCGGCGCTGCATTCACTATAGAGAGTAAGCAGATCATCCAGGGATAAGTCAGCCAGACGCCGCTGGGCAAAGGCGCCTTTCAGTACCAGTCCATCCATCTCACCACTATCGTGCTGCAATTCCATGGCGAGAAAATCTGTCCGAATAGTGGAGGTTTGTCCCTTTTCTCTTGGCCTAGCAGAGGCTACGCGCCCCTTGAACATCTGCCACATCGGCAATAGTCGCATGAATGTAGGCAGCATTCTGAGCAAAAATGCGAGCGCGGCACCCAGCGGCGCTATTATAAATTGTATGGGAAGGCGGCCCAGCGCTATCAGTATGCCGACTACCAGAAACGCAGCAACTATAAGGAAAAGGATGCGATTCTGACGCGGAGTAAGACTGTAACGCTGGCTTACTGACTGCACTATGAAATAGGCCATGATCGGCAGCACGATCAGCACCATGAATCGATAAATCATGTGGTTATTTTAGCTAGCTCCTAAGCTGTTGTTCCAACAATTTAACAGTCTTATGGGAAGTTTTACTAAAGTCCTGCAATGCCTTGAGACCCCCGGCCGCAAAGATCGCAACTGCCTTTAACAAATCCTTTAACTGTCCGGCGCTGGCGGAATCGAATTGTGAGTAGGCGCCACCGGATAATCGGCTCATCTCCAGGAAGGCCTGCCGGGCAACCGAATCACTGCGCTCCTGAAACATGAACAAGGGAACATTCAGCAATCCCAATCTTCCGGCGAGCTGCGCAAGAATATCGATATTCTCCTCCATGGCGTCACCGATGTAGACGACACACTTTATTTTCTGCCTTTCGTTTTCCTCGACAGCGTGGCGCAACAAGCGCTCGAGCTGCGTCGCCCCTGCTTGGCAATGAATGCCCGACATTATCTGCACGATATCGCCGGCTTTGCTCTGCCAGTCGCTACTGAAAAATTCGCCGAATCCCCGAAAATAACATAACTGAACATTCAGCCCACCCAGTGCCTGGGTGCTCAGAAACATGTCTGTCTGCAATTGACTCGCCACATCCCAGGTCGCCTGCCTGCTGGCGGTTGCGTCCACCGAAAATATCAGGCGTGCCTCGCCAGTTGTCTTGGGTAGAGTGGCAAGTTTGGAAAGAAACGCCTGTACATCGTGTTTGCTGGAGGCGAGAAGCTGGTCTGCCTCCTGACTGGAGAGTGCCTGTTTCTTTCCTGGCTTAAGAGGATTCTTCATAAATTCAGCTTAGCCGCTTGAAGGGTGGTGGGCAACTGGAGTTTAAGCTTGACGAGCTGCCAGCCTGAACTCATTCGAGGATTGATTGAAGCACTCTGTTGCAATACTAAGAAGGCTGGCTATTACACTCTGCAAGCTCGATTTACAAAAAGATCGGCCATTTCTCAGATTTGGCAACATCACTAAAAAATACATGGTGCGGACGGGGAGACTTGAACTCCCACACCTTGCGATACTAGAACCTAAATCTAGCGCGTCTACCAATTCCGCCACGTCCGCACAGGAGGGCGCGTATTATACCCGAATGCCGCCTTTTGCCAAGTTGAGGGAAGAGGCGATGTCAGCCCCGCAAACTCAAGTTATACTTGGCCGACTACACTCTTTTGAAAAACCAACTCAGCAGGAATATCCCATGTCCCATCTCAATCTCTCCCATGAAAATGGCATAGCGACCCTCACCATGAATCGCGCGGAAGCGAGGAATGCACTTAGCATGGAAATGCGTACGGAACTGAACAACGCTCTTCACAATATAGAGCGAGACGCTTCGGTTCGCTGTGTTGTACTGACGGGCGCCGGCGATCATTTCATGGCCGGGGGTGATGTCAAGGCAATGGGCGAATCTATCAAGAAGTCGCCGGAAGAAATCCGTAAGGAATTCATGCTAAGAATTCATGATCTCCACCCTATTATGTATGCTATGAGGCGCATGCCAAAACCGATTATCGCCAGCTGTCGGGGTGCTAGCGCGGGAGCCGGAGTCAGCATTGCACTGGCCTGTGACCTGGTAATAGCCGCTGAAGATGCATTCTTCACACTCGCCTACTGTAAGATCGGCACCAGTCCGGACGGGTCTTCGTCTTTTCATCTACCCAGAGCCGTGGGTATCAAGAAGGCTATGGAAATCGCCCTGCTTGGAGATCGCTTCGACGCCCAAGCTGCCAAAGACATGGGCATGATTAACTTCGTTGTGCCCAACGGCGAACTCAAATCCGAGACACACAAACTGGCCACGCGACTGGCCAACGGTCCAACCCATGTTTACGGCAATACCAAGGCGCTGTTCTATCGCTCGCTGGAAAGTGAATTCGAATCCCAGCTGCAGGCCGAGGCGGAATATTTCGCCGATAGTGCTTCTCGCGCCGATTTCAGAGAGGGGGTAACCGCGTTTATAGAGAAGCGGGCTCCGGTCTTTACAGGGGATTAATCAGGCTGGATGCTAGAGGCTGGCGCCGGATGAGGACTGCATGCGCTGCAAGGCCTCGATACTTTCCTGTAGACGAAACAGGCTTTCATTGATCTGCAACCGGTGGGCATTGATCGATTCCATCGACTCTTCGATGTATTCCAGGCGACCAACCAGGCCAAGCACGGTGCTATCGCCACTGTTCAGTGCCTGACGAATCGATTCCACGTCGGAGCGCATCAGATCCAGTTCGTCGACGCTGGCATTCAAGCTGTTTACCGACTGATCCAGCTGCTGCATTTCATTGCCCAGACTATTAAGCCTGGTTTCATTCGCCATGAGAGATTGAGTCGTGGCTGCGATCGACTGACTCTGGGTGACTGCAGTCTCGTCCTGGCCTTCATTGGCCATCTTCAACTTGGCGATCTCGCCTTGAATATCATCGAACTGCTGATTGTTGCGCCGCCAGTTAGCCCATAGCAGGTCATACTGCTCGACGGTCTTCTCGATATTTTCCATCAGATTGCTGTCTGATTCCTCGGCGAACTCTCCCGCTATAGCGAGGCGCAATTCCAAGTCACCGATGCGTAATTCCGACTGGCGCAGCGTGGTCTGGTACTGGTTATAGACATAGTAGGCCCCATAACCGCCACCCCCCATGCCCAGAGTGAGCAGGATAAGCATGATGCGCACTGGCCAGGTGCTCACTTTCATCTTTTGTGTATAGTAGCTGGCGCGCACGATATCCTGACTCTGGGATCTCTTGTTGCTGAGATGAGAGTCAACATCGTCACGCTCCGGTACCATGGGAGGAATATTTGTCAGATCATCGTTTTCGCTCATAACCGCGCATTATCCTAAAAAACCACTAAGCGCGCCATCCCGTTGTCTCTGCTGCCATTTACCAAGCTCTTCGTGCCAGCAGATGACTCAGCACGAGGCCGGATGATAGACTTGCCGCAGCCTACTCGCACTGAAGGATTTCAGTGAGACCGGGTATAACAATAATGAGATTCAACCCTCCTGGAGCCCCTGCTATGGAATTGGAAAACCTAATATCCTACCTATTTCGCTGGATTCACTTTTTCGCCGGCGTCACGTGGATAGGCCTGCTGTACTACTTTAACTTCGTGCAGACTGAATTTTTTAAGGAAACTGATGCCACTGCCAAGTCCTCGGCGATCTCAAAACTGGTGCCACGCGCCCTGTGGTGGTTCCGCTATGGCGCTCTGCTCACGTTTTTAAGCGGGCTGGCTCTAGCAGCCTACCTGGCCAGCGCCATCAACTACTATATAGTAATCGGCATGTTGCTCGGCACCCTGATGTTTCTGAACGTGTGGCTGATCATCTGGCCCAAGCAGAAGATTGTCATCGCCTCTAATGAGCAGGTGCTCGGCGGTGGCGAAGCCTTGCCTGAGGCAGCGGGCGCGTTGGGTAAAGCCGGGCTGGCCTCCCGTACCAACACGCTGTTTTCTCTGCCCATGTTGTTCTTTATGGGGGCCTCGGCGCACCTGAGCGGAGTCGGGCGCATCGCCATGTCATCCGAAGGCAGCACGAGTACGCTGGCGGTGCTGTTAACACTGATCATTATCGGGGCACTGCAATTCAATGCCATCAGGGGGAAGACCGGGCCGATGACCAGTGTCATGGGCGTCATCCACAGCGGTATTGGCCTGGGAGTGGTGCTGCTTCTCATCATCGAACTTCTCTGAGGCACATCTTCCCTTAAAAAGGCTGAACCTGTCGGTTCGGCCTTTTTGAGGGGTAATTCAGACGGCCATGGCTTGTCGCTGGTATGCCTGCCCAGAATTGTGTCAGTCAGATGCGGCATGGCTCCAGCCTTATTTGTTCCTCAGGCAGGATAAGTAGCGGGCACGGCTTCCCGACTACACTTCACTACATCGCCCATCAGCTCAGCACCCAGCAGATTCGAGGCTGGTTTCGAATGTCCCGGCAGATTCCCGGCAAACTGATTAAAAACACTGGAAAATGCGTGATTACGGCCTATTGCAGTGGCCCGGAGCAATGCTAAAGTTATTGGCGGATGCTCAGGAAAACTAGATGTAGTGCACAATTCCCTGCTTATCATTTGCGTAGAATGGTCAGTTAACACTGATTTCAATTACCAGCACGGATAGCTAGATATTTTCCTTGAATATCAGTAGGATAGCGTAGTTTAATTAGAAACAGGACGAACCTTTAGCAAGTGGAGCCGTGGTCGATGAGCTGGGACAGGCAGAAAATAAAACACTGGGGCTTCACCCTGCTGGAGTTACTGATTTGCCTGGCCATCCTTGGTTTGCTTACGGCGATGGTGCTGCCCAGCTACCAGGAATATGTCGACGCCACTAACAATAGCCTGGCCGAGGCGGACCTGGTTCGAATCGAGCAGACGATCGAGGTTTACTACAACGATACCGTTACCTACCCGGCGACACTGGCCGACATTGGTTTCGATGACGTGCTGGACCCCTGGGACAACAGCTATGAGTATCTCCGATTCGATGAGGATACGAAAAGGGGAGACATGCGCAAGGACAAGAACCTGGTGCCGGTAAACGGCGACTACGACCTCTATAGTATGGGCAAGGACGAAGGTACCGGAATGCCTTTCAACTCGAACCAAGGCAAGGACGACATCGTTCGGGCCAATAACGGCCGCTACATAGGCCTCGCGAGCGGTTACTGAGCTTATGGCGATGAAACTCGAATCAGGCATGTTAGGTAGCTGCTTCGCCTGAAGGCTGTTCGCGGTGTTCTTCCTGTCTGCGGTAGCGTCGGTACTGACCCTGTCGCTCATCTCCTTCAACCGGGTGACCGATCAGCTGGTAATCCAGAACCAGGAGCAGTTGGAGCAGGAGGCGAAGGCGACCGGACTGGGGATTTTCGAACGCCTCACCCTGCTGGAAGCCGAAATGCAGCTTGTGGATACGCAATTCTCCGAGGTTGAGAATGCCTCTGCCAGTGTGCTTACAGCCGCCCAGCGAGACCGTATGAACGAGAAGTTCAAGACCCTGGGCTGGGTCAATGACGTGGGCACCTATGCGCCGTTTCTCGAGCCTGTGGATCGAACGGTTTCCCCCGATATCTATGACCGGCCGCTACAGGGCACCGGCGATACGGTCATCTATTCTACCCAGGATGCCAATGAAGTCTGGCGTATCTTCATAGTATACGTCGCCGAACAGACTGTAACGGAAGGTAAAGTTCTGATTGCGGAGATTTATCCGAATTACCTGTGGAGCGTCGAAACACTGGATCCCAGCCGAGGCGTGTGTGTGCTCAGCCAAGGCAACGAGGTGCTGTTCTGTTCGGAAACTGTGCCACTGGCGCTGCCCGAGTTCGCGCGACAATTTACCGCCAATTCATTCGCCGGCAGCACCGAATGGGGCGAAACCGACGAGCCCACGCATCTGGTCAGCTATTGGAGTATTTTCCTGGGAAGCAATTTTGACGCCCAGGACTGGACCTCTCTCGTCAGCTTTCCACGGCAAGACGTGTTGAGCCCGGTAACGAATTTCCAGAATACCTTTCTCATTATTACCGATATCGACAGCGGCGATGAGTTTTCCGACCTGGCGGATTCTTTCAATACCATGGGCTCCAAGCTAGCTGACCAGTTTCACAGTCTGCAGACCGTGGCGGAGATTGACCGGCTCATCCTCTCCTCCCAGGATGCCAGCAATATCGTCCAGGCTGTGCTGGTTCGCATCAATGAAATTATCGAGTGTGATCAGATTGCAATTTCCGCGCAAAATAGCGATGGCAAATTCGATACGATGTACTCAATGACGCATAAATCGCCAGAGGTAACGGAGTCCTCGATTGAATTGGCCCGGAACGACATTGACCTGTTAGAAAGTAACAGGGCCGGCTTCACTATTTCCAAGAATCAGGGGGCGCCGGATTTTCTCTGATCCTTGATTAAAGCCGGTGCTACTACCTGCCTGATCGTGCCGCTGTTTATCGAAGAAGAACTGACCGCTGTCGTGGCATTAGGGTACTACCAGCCGCCGGCCAATCCTGATCTGCTCCTGGATGAGACGCGGGGCTGGGCCGACCGGATCGCTGTGGCGCTATCCAATGCAAGATGGCAGGAGAAACTCTATCAGCAGGCTAACTACGACTCGCTCACAAGCCTGCCTAATCGGCCCGCATTGAAAACCTACCTGCAACAGGCTCTGGACCGGGCGGAACGGAATGACGAGATGGTCGGTGTGCTGTTTATCGACCTGGATAGATTCAAGCTGGTGAATGATTCACTCGGGCATGCCGCAGGAGATGCCTATCTGAAGGAAATCTCTGACCGCCTGTCACAATGTATCCGTAGTACGGATATGCTGGCGAGACTTAGTGGTGACGAGTTTACAATCGTCCTGTCTGATAGTCCCAACTACCATCATCTTCGAAATTCCGTAGCCGCAGTTTGTGACAAATTGCTGGAGCTGGTACCCGTGCCAATTGATCTAGAGGGGCATTCAGTGAGTTCCAGCGCCAGCATTGGTATATCCATTTATCCACTGGATGCTGCCAATAGCGAAGAACTCATGCGCAATGCAGACTCGGCCATGTACCATGCCAAAGACAGCGGGCGGGGTTGCTACCACTACTTCAGCGAAGAACTGAACCAGGCTATTACCGAACAGCTCAAGATCGAGAATGAACTTAAAGTCGCTATAAAGGAACACCAGCTTGAGCTGTATTTCCAACCGCAGATCGATGCCAGTAATGGCAAGCTGCTGGGCGCTGAAACATTGATTCGCTGGAATCATCCCACGGAAGGTTTCATTCCACCCTTCAGATTTATACCGATAGCCGAGCAAACGCAGCTGATTGTCGAAATAGATTTGTGGGTGCTCAACGAAGCCGGCGCCCATCTTAGAATGTGGCAGCACCAGGGTATGCAGGACGTACGGCTGGCCGTAAACCTGTCGGCCTACTTTTTCAAGCAGGAAGGTGTAATTCAGCTCTTGCTGGACCTGGTCAAACACCATCAGATCGAGCCCAGGAATATCGAACTGGAAATTACAGAGGGAACTCTCGTAGAAGATATTGAATCTGCCATCGATGTGCTCGGAAAACTCAAGGACCTGGGCTTCAAGTCGACCATTGATGATTTCGGAACGGGCTACTCGTCACTCTCCTATCTGAAGCAGCTACCTGTGTACAAGCTGAAGATTGACCAATCCTTCGTGACGAATTGTGCCACTGACCCGGTCGATAAGGCACTGGTTCAGACGATTATCAACATGGCCGGGAGCCTGGGACTGAATTGCATTGCCGAGGGCGTCGAAACCGATGAGCAGTTAAACTCTCTGCTTGAAAATGGCTGCAATGAAATCCAGGGTTACTATTTCTCCAAGCCCCTCTCGGCGGAGAACTTCGCCGAGAAATACCTGACCACAGAGCAGACTGCCGAAGTGGTTCCGAAAAAGGCTATGAGCTAAACCAGCAACGAGAGAGCCCGAAATTCTCCAACTCAAGATTGATAACAAACCTTGCGCCTAAAAATTTCGGGCTCGCTTAGAAGCAGGGAAGCAGCTACGCTCCCCGAGCGCCTGTGATTTACATCATACCGGGCATTCCGCCGCCCATTCCGCCCATATCAGGCATCGCTGGAGCACCCTTCTCATCCGGCAGTTCGGACACCATGGCTTCGGTTGTAATCATCAACCCGGCGACCGAACCGGCGGCCTGCAATGCGGTTCTAGTTACCTTCGCTGGATCGAGAATACCCATCTCGATCATGTCACCATATTCGCCTGTAGCGGCATTGAAACCGAAGTTACCTTTACCAGAAGCGACTTTGTCAAGTACTACAGACGCTTCTTCACCGGCGTTGGCGACAATCTGGCGTAATGGCTGAGTCGCTGCTCTAAGCAGCAACGCAATCCCTACGTTTTGATCTTCGTTGTCACCGGTAAGGCTTTCGATTTTTTGAAGAGCGCGCACCAGGGCAACACCGCCGCCGGCTACCACACCTTCTTCGACGGCAGCACGGGTTGAGTGCAGGGCATCTTCAACACGGGCTTTCTTTTCTTTCATCTCGATCTCGGTACTGGCGCCAACCTCGATCACCGCTACACCGCCTGCCAGTTTAGCGACACGCTCCTGCAGTTTCTCACGGTCGTAGTCAGAAGAGGTCTCTTCAATCTGGGCGCGAACCTGGGACACGCGGCCTTCGATGTTCTTCACATCACCAGCACCGTCGATAATCGTAGTGTTCTCCTTGCTGATCTGTACGCGCTTGGCAGAACCAAGATCTTCGACATTAGCGCCTTCCAGGCTGAGACCTACCTCTTCAGAGATCACGGTACCGCCTGTCAGGATTGCGATGTCTTCCAGCATGGCCTTACGACGATCACCAAAACCCGGTGCTTTCACAGCGGCTACTTTCACGATACCGCGCATATTATTTACTACCAGTGTCGCGAGAGCCTCACCTTCCACGTCTTCTGCGATAACCAGAAGCGGACGGCCAGCCTTGGCAACATTTTCCAGTAGCGGCAACATATCGCGAATGTTAGATATTTTCTTATCAAACAAAAGGATAAAAGGATTTTCGAGATCAGCACTCATGCTGTCCTGATTATTGATGAAATAGGCTGACAGGTAACCACGGTCAAACTGCATACCCTCTACTACATCGAGTTCGTTTTCCAGACCGGAGCCATCTTCCACTGTGATGACGCCTTCCTTGCCAACCTTGTCCATTGCTTCTGCAATGATTTCGCCGACCTGTACATCAGAGTTGGCTGAAATAGTGCCTACTTGGGCAATTGCCTTTGAATCGGTACAGGGAGAAGATAGATTGCCAACCTCCGCAACCAGAGCAGCAACGCCCTTATCGACACCGCGTTTGAGATCCATTGGATTCATGCCGGCGGCAACCGATTTCAGTCCTTCATTAAGAATGGATTGAGCGAGTACTGTCGCGGTGGTGGTTCCATCTCCAGCCACATCTGAAGTCTGGGAAGCTACCTCTTTAACCATCTGTGCTCCCATGTTTTCAAACTTGTCTTCAAGTTCGATTTCTTTAGCAACGGATACGCCGTCTTTGGTGACAGTTGGAGCACCGAAGGATTTGTCCAGAACTACGTTGCGACCTTTTGGACCCAGGGTTATTTTCACTGCGTCAGAAAGAACGTTGACACCCGCTAATAATTTTTGGCGTGCTATATCGCCGAATTTTACGTCTTTAGCCATTTTTCAATATTCCTATCTTGTCTAAATGATTATTGGAGTTTAATTAACAAGTCAATTATTTCGCTTGGTTAGCTTTCTCGCGTTATGACTCGATAACACCAAAAATTTCGCTTTCATTTAAAATCAGTAACTCTTCGTCGCCAATTTTCACGGTGTTGCTGGAATACTTACCAAATACAACGATATCTCCTACTTTGACATCGACTGGCTGAGTTTCACCGTTTTCCTGACGCTTGCCTGGTCCAACAGAAACAACTTCGCCTTGTGCCGGTTTTTCAGTGGCCGAACCTGGCAGCACAATGCCTCCTGCTGTGGTTGTTTCTTCTTCCATGCGTCGCACTACGACACGATCTTGTAAAGGCCGGATATTCATTACTTATCACTCCTAAATCAAAAGATTGATTAACAGAACTGAAACAAAAGTGACTACCCTCGTCCCGGTGACCAGAGCAACCATCCTCAATACCAATCTGTAGCCACAGACTCCGAAATACGGTGCTTTGCAGCAATTTAATTGTTGCAACTCTAGATGGGGATAATCAGGGAAAATTCAATGGCTTATTGCCATTTAACTCCCATTTAACTCTCATCTAACACTCATCTTTAAGCAATTTTCCGGAGTGTTAAAGGCGTCCACTTTGTAACTTATTGTTTTTAATATATTTATTCTACTAATGCAACTTGTCATCAGGCCCATTTTTTTCTTGCCCCTTCTCCAACTGAGATAGCCCATCCTCGGAGTACTCGCCCTCATAGACCTTGGCAGAATCCGCTTTGTAGGATCTGTTAGCAGCGGACCAGAATCTGAAGCCATCTGCCCCTCCACCGGAGCTGAAAGTGCGCATCTTACCCGATTGTATAATGCGCCGCGCTATAGGCCTTCGAAGAGGACCTGTCAGGAAGATGAATCCCAGCGTATCGGTGATAAATCCAGGGGTTAATAATAGAGCACCAGCACCGGCCAGCATCATGCCTTCGACAATCTCCTGTGCTGGTAATTCGCCGGACTGTAAGCGATGGTTAGCTCTGGTGAGTGTCGATAGCCCCTGCCGTTTAAGGATTTGCACTCCGATTACTGCCGTCAGCACTACCAGGCTGAGCGTAGCGACACCGCCAATCCGATCGGCTACTTCAAACAAAAGCATCATCTCCGTCAATGGGATGATGATGAATAGAATAACGACAAAGCGCACCGGTGACTCCTACCAAAAACTGCATGCACACTCTATCATGATATGCCTGGGATTTATTGGAATTCGGCTTGCATGAACAACAAGCAGAAAATCTGGCAAGTAGTGCATCAGATACCGAGAGGCAGAGTCGCAAGCTATGGCCAGGTAGCAAAACTAGCAGGCTTACCTGGTTATGCTCGCTATGTAGGGCATACCATGATGATGCTGCCGAGAGACACAAAATTGCCCTGGTTTCGCGTCATCAACTCCGCTGGCAAGATTTCCTTTAAGAAAGGCACCACGGAATACCTCAGGCAGAAGTCGTTACTGGAAGCGGAAGGTTTTGTGTTTGTGAAGGGAAAATTATCTTTAAAGCAATTCGGTTGGAATCAAGATTAAAACTACCAGAGCATTGGCAACATACAGTTCAAAAATCAACCCGTTTTCGTGCCCCCGTGATATTCAAGCCATGGAACGAGCGTGTGCACGTCCCGCCCAAATGGCAACCAGTATTGAAGGAATGCCGACAGCCGCAGTACAGGCGAAAAATACACCATAAGCCGGAATCAATCCTAATACCTGTTCCAACTCGCTTACCGCCACTCCCGAAAACCCTTTCAGCAATTTCCCCAGAATTGTGTAGAAGGAAGACAGCAGCGCATATTGCGTGGCCGCATAACCAAACGTTGTCAGGCTCGACATCCAGGCAATCAGTGCCGTGCCGGAAAATCCTTCGGAGAAATTCTCAAGGGTAAGTGCCGCAGCGAACGCCCAAAGATCGGGTCCTTGAGTAGCCATGAATGTGAGACCAAGATTGGACGCCGGTGCCAGGAAGGCGCCGATGACCAAAGTCTTCACAAAGCCAAGGCGAACGACACAGAATCCAGCCGCTGCCACACCCGCTATAGTCGCCCATAGACCAACTCCCGCTCGCATCGCCCCGATAGCGTCATTGGACAATCCAAGATCCTGATAGAACGGGTTGACCATTGGCCCCATGATAAAGTCCGGCAAGCGATAAAGGCTGATAGCCACGAGCAGTAGCAAGGCTTTGTTGCCATGTTCAGTAAAAAATTCCACGAACGGTCCCACCACTGCATCGTATAGCTTGCGTGGTGTCCAACTCATAAGAGCCGGTTGATCTGAGCGGCTACTGGTAGCCACCGCTGTGGCATCGCTGCTCGGTTCGGCGGCGAATAACGCAGCCGCGATTCCAGCAATCATCAACACGGCCATAAGTACATAGGAAAATTCCCAGCCGGTACGTGCCGCGATATTGAAAATAAAAGCGTTAGTGATGAGTATTGCGGCGCGATATCCTAGTTGATAGGCGGCCGACATAAGACCCAACTCTTCCGTGCTACGTGATATTTCGATCCGCCAAGCGTCAATGGCAATATCCTGAGTTGCTGACGAAAATGCCACGACCAGGGCAAAAATTCCAAACAATACCAGGCCGCCTTCAGGACCAATGACTGCCATTGCAAGCAGCCCTGAAATAACACCGACCTGGGCAAGAATTATCCAGCTACGACGCTTACCTAACCGTCCAATCAACGGTAGTTCGATCGAATCGAGTGCGGGTGCCCAAACAAATTTGAATGAATAGGCCAGTCCGACCCAGGATAGGAATCCAATAGCTGCCAGTTCTGTACCCTCATTGCGCAGCCAGGCCCCCAGAGTGTTTCCAGTAAGCATGAATGGGAGTCCGGCGGCAAATCCAAGCGCGAGCATGGCAATGACACGCGGTTCACGACAGGAAGCCAAAATGTCGCGCCAACCATGTGTAATTTTCGTCGCCTCGGACGAAGAGTCAGTTGTGCCTTCAGTCATAGTGAGATGACTCTATGCGCTCTGTGAAATCTTAGTTCTTGCTTTCTAGTCACGAAAATTAGTGTACTGCAATGGAATTCCCAAATTCGCATCTTTTAACATGGCGATAACATTCTGCAGATGGTCTCGCTTCTTGCCGGTCACTCGTAACTTCTCACCCTGGATAGCGGTTTGAACTTTTATCTTGGTCTCTTTCACCATTTTTACAATCTTGCGAGCCAGTTCCGACTCGATACCCTGTTGAACCTTCACCATCATTGTGGCTTTCTGACCGGTCACTTCGACCTCAGCTTCCAGCAGGCTTTTTGTGTCGATGCCCCGCTTGACCGCCTTGTTACGTAAAACTTCCAACATCTGTCTCACTTGAAAATCGACTTCGGCACTAACTGAAATTGCCGCCGAATCTATCAGTTCGAACTTTGCATCAACCCCCTTGAAATCGAAGCGGGTTCCAACTTCTCTGTTAGCTTGATCAATAGCATTATTAACTTCATGCATATCCACTTCTGAAACGATATCAAACGATGGCATTGTCTATGGGAATCCTCTATTAACAAAAATCGAATTTAACTACTAGTCAGGCAGTCTATCATTCAAAATGGAGAACTTAATAGCAGCTGCGACCTTGTGTCATCCCATACAATCAGTTTATCGGCAATACACCAAAATACTGGCAGAGAGTACGCACACGATAGACCAGCCGTTTTCTGCACTGAGTTGTTGATTCGAGATTCGGCTATGCCTCGCTTCGCAATACCCTGTAATGAGAAACGAGCGATGTGTCAGCAGCCGCGGGGAGCGATGACAATCAGTTGCCGAGCAGCAACACGATGGGTTTTTCTAGATCAGAACGTGCCGAACATCAGCCAGTATTTTTGCGAGATAAGTGGCAAACTGGCCACCATCTACACCGTTCACCGCTCTGTGATCATAAGAAAGGGTGAGTGGCAACATCTTTCTGGGCCGGAACTCGCCCTCGAAATACACCGGCTTCATCTCAGCCCTGGCGACGCCGAGTATTGCCACCTCTGGTGCATTGACTATCGGTATGAATCCCGTGCCACCGATGGCACCAAGGCTGGAAATGGTAAAGCAGGCACCCTGCAACTCATCGATACTCAACCTGCGTTGTTTGGCCTTGTCTGTTAACTCAATAAGCTCTTCTGCTAACTGCCAAATTGTCTTCTGATCCACATCTCTGATAACCGGCACCACCAGGCCAGCGACCGTGGCAACGGCTACTCCGATATGCAGATACTTCTTCTGAATGAGGTATTCACCGGACGAGTGCAGTGAAACATTGAATTGTGGATATTCCTGCAGCGTCTTGGCACAGGCCTTCAACAGAAATGGCATGAAGGTAAGCTTGCTGCCCTTTCTTTCTGCTTCAGGTTTTAGTTCAGCGCGAAATGCTTCGAGATCGGTTATGTCCACTTCATTGAACTGCGCCACATGTGGAACTGCAGTCCAACTGCGATGCATATTGCTTGCAATGATTTTATGCAGTTTGCTGCGAGGTATCCGTTCAATATCCCCGAATTGACTGAAATCAATATCGGCTATTTCGCCAGCTGCGGGGGCGGTGCCAGGTGCATTGATGCGACTCTTGACGAAAGTCTGTATATCCTCTTTTAAGATGCGGAATTTTGCGCCAGTGCCTGGTACTACCGTCAGATCCACACCCAGTTCACGAGCAAGCTTTCTAACCGCCGGACCTGCATAAACCCGAGTACTCGAAGCTGCTGTGGCGGGCTGCTGCACTACTGGAGCCTTCGAGATTACAGCCGCAGCTGGTTCACTCTCCTGCTCAGCTTTCTTCTTCTGCAGCGGCTGCGCCGATGCTGGATCATTTGCATTCGAATCGACGGCAAGGGTGGCCAGACGCAAAATTGCTGATCCCGTTTTCACTTTATCACCCAGGTTGACGAGCAGCTCTTCGACGCTGCCCGCCTGTAGCGACAGCACTTCCATGGCTGCCTTGTCACTCTCCAGGGTAATCAACGCCTGGTCACTCGTTATGGCATCACCTACCTTTATATGAATTTCGATCACATCAACTTCTTCTTCAGTTCCCAGGTCGGGCACCTCGATGAGTTGAGATGTTTTACTGGCCCCTGGCTGAGGTAGCGCAGATTCAGATGGTGCGGCCAATGAGCTGAATTCATCTGAAGCAGAATCAACATCCGGCTCAGCCGGCACTGCTTCAACTGCATCGGTTTCTGTTTGTGTTTCTGTTTGTGTTTCTGTTTGTGTTGTTTTCGTCGCCTCTGCTGTAGCACTACCTGTAATCTCCAGAGTGAGCATTTCACTGCCGGTCGTCACCTGATCACCTAGATTGACTGCAATACTCTTAACCACCCCCGACATCGGTGCGGGGATTTCCATGGCCGCCTTGTCGCTCTCCAGTACCAGCAGGGAATCATTTTCGGTAACACTCTGACCTACCGAGACCAACAATTCGATTACTTCGACTTCACTGGCATCCCCCAAGTCTGGAACTGTTATGTTTTCAATCGCCAATGCTGGGTGCTCCGGAAGGCATGATTGTTGGGCTATCTTTTATTGCTGCAATTATTGCTACATTTATCAGGAAATGCTTACTGCGCCAGGGGGTTGACTTTATTCCTGTCGATCCCGGTTGTCTTCATATGGTCGATGATCACCGTGTGGCCAATCAGTTCTCTATCTTTGAGCTCGGTCAAAGCTGCCAGAACGATAAACTTGCTGTCAACTTCGAAGAAGTGACGCAACTGCTTTCTGCTATCACTGCGACCGAATCCATCGGTGCCCAGCACGCGGTAAGAGTCTGGTACAAATTCACGTATCTGATCCGAGTACGCTTTCATATAGTCCGTCGCAGCAATGACAGGACCCTGCTGTTTTTCCAGTTGCTGCGTAACATACGGTACTGTGGCTTGCCTGTCCGGTTGCAACATGTTCTCCCGCGCCACTGCTAACGCTTCTTTTCTCAGTTCGTTGAAACTGGTAACACTGAATACATCAACAGCTACCGAATATTCCTCTCGAAGGATTTGCGCGGCCCTACGTACTTCACGCAGGATAGTACCGCCGCCCAGTAACCGCAGTCTAAGCTTCTTATCTATACTCTTTGCGACCTTATATTCTTTAGCAGCTCCATCTTCGAGTAGATACATGCCCCTTATTATGCCTTCCTCAACACCCGCCGGCATGGCAGGCTGCTGGTAATTCTCATTCATGGTGGTTATGTAGTAAAAAACCGATTCCATGTTCTTGTACATTCGTTTTAAACCATCCTGCACTATTATCGCCAACTCGTAGGCATAAGCAGGATCGTAGCTGACACAATTGGGAATGGTCGAGGACAGTATATGGCTATGACCGTCCTGATGTTGTAAGCCCTCGCCATTTAAGGTTGTGCGCCCGGCAGTCGCACCGATGAGGAATCCCCGTGCCTGAGAATCACCGGCCGCCCAGCACAGGTCTCCTACACGCTGGAATCCAAACATAGAGTAGTAAGTATAGAAGGGAATGAGAGGGTAGTTATTGACGCTGTAAGAAGTAGCCGCCGCTAGCCATGTGGAAAAGGCACCCGCTTCGGTAATGCCTTCCTCAAGCATCTGGCCTTTCTTGTCTTCACGATAGAACATCACCTGGTGTGAGTCTGCCGGATCATAAAGCTGTCCCACCGCAGAATAGATTCCCAGTTGGCGGAACATGCCTTCCATACCGAAAGTACGCGCTTCGTCTGGAACAATCGGCACTACCCGCTCGCCAATTTCCTCGTCTTTGCAAAGCGCAGTGAGCATGCGAACGAATGCCATAGTTGTGGAGAGTTCTCTATCACCACTGCCGGAAATCTGACTCTCAAAGGCATCGGTGGAGGCAATGGTCAGGCTGTAAGTTTGAGATCTGCGCTGTGGCACTGGCCCACCCAGAGATTCATGCACTTTACGCAGGTACTTCAATTCGAGACTCTTCTCTGGAGGTCGGTAAAACGGCACATTTTCAAGCTTGTCGTCGCTGATCGGTATACCAAATCTGTCACGGAATTTTTTCAGAGACTCGATATCCAGTTTCTTGACGGAGTGGGTTGCATTCTGAGCCTCGGCGGCGGCTCCGAATGCATACCCCTTAATCGTCTTAGCCAGGATCACGGTGGGTTTGCCATTCGGCTTTATCGCCTGCGCGTAAGCTGCGTAGACTTTATAGGGATCATGTCCGCCGCGATTGAGTGCCATGATGTCGGCATCGGACAAATGCTCTACCAATTTCAGAAGTTCCGGGCTAGTACCGAAAAAATGCTCACGAGTATATTCACCGCCACGGCTCGCATAGTTTTGAAACTCACCATCGACCACCTCATCCATGCGCGCCTGCAGAATGCCCTCCTTATCGGCCTGAAACAGAGGATCCCAGTGGCGCCCCCAAATAACCTTGATAACATTCCAGCCGCCACCTCGGAACACTCCCTCCAGTTCCTGGATAATTTTGCCATTACCGCGCACCGGACCATCCAGGCGCTGCAAGTTGCAATTGATTACGAAGATCAGATTATCCAGGTGCTCTCGCCCGGCCTTGCTGATAGCCCCGAGCGATTCCGGCTCGTCCATCTCACCGTCGCCCAGAAATGCCCAGATTCTCCGATCGGCCTGATCGATCAGGCCACGATTGGACAGGTACTTCATGACGTGAGCCTGATAAATAGCCTGAATCGGGCCCAAACCCATGGAAACCGTCGGGAATTGCCAATACTCAGGCATCAACCAGGGATGGGGGTAGGATGAGAGCCCGTTGCCATTCACTTCCTGACGAAAATTATCGAGTTGCACCTCGTCCAATCGGCCTTCAAGGTAGGAGCGAGCGTAGATACCGGGTGCCGAGTGACCCTGGTAGTAGATCAAATCTCCCTCATGATCGCCGTCAGGCCCACGAAAGAAGTAGTTAGAACCCACATCATACAAGGTGGCAGATGAAGCGAATGTTGAGAGATGCCCTCCCAGATTGGGATTACGTCGATTGGCTCGCATCACCATCGCCAGAGCATTCCAGCGTACATAGCCGCGCACCTGGCGCTCCATGAACATGTCGCCAGGCATGCGCTCTTCGCGCTGGGGAGAAATGGTGTTGCAGTACGGCGTGTTTACCGTCTTGGTGGGTGCATAGTGACCTTGCTTGACAGCACCATCCTGGAGACTTCCAATCAGGTAATGGGCCCGCTCGATTCCTTCTGCGTCGATAACAGACTTGAGGGCATCGAGCCATTCCTTAGTCTCTTCCGGATTGGCATCGTCTTGCTCGGTCATTATTAAATCCTGTACTCAATCAGGTTTGCTGATGAATTCTCTGCATTGTGTAAATTAATTACAAATCGGCCGGCACTCTACCGAAAAATAGCGGCTTCATCCAAACATATTGTGTCTATATGTGGTTTTACTACATTTTTTTGAATTGGCGGAAATATTAAAAATATCATTTTAAGTTTATAGATTACAATGGGTTAGCTATGAACTTAATAGACAATCCCAGGGCCGAAACTTCCAGATAAGCGGAAATCTGCGGTCCAGACTTCATTTCCCGTTCCGAAGCCTTGCGTCAGCTATTTCGCCGGAAACGGTTGCCACGAACTATCCGTATCCACAGTGCCACAACCCCAGGCCCGCACTAGCCAAGACTTTGTGCAGAGCGCCCCCTACGCTAATTGCATCCCGAATATCGTAATAATAGCCAGCATGCAGAGCCAAATGGCCTGGCTACGCTCAAGCAGTGCCTGTAAGGCTTCAATTTCAACCGCTCGCCGCTGGCGTGCTCCCTGCTCCGAATCCTGGCCAGAAGAGTCATCTTCCGGCTCGACTGCTGCCTGCCCAGACAAGGCGCAAGCTGCGTAGCCATAGAGCAAATCTGCCGACTCGGTTTCCCCGCTGAAGTCCCAGAATGATTGCTTTACGCGTTCAAAACAGCGCTCGAAATTGCCTGCCAATGAGAAGGTAATCGCTAACAGGCGCAGAGGAACCCATTCGAGCACTCTGATAATTATTACTATCAGCTTGACCTCGGCTTCGAGCTGATCTTCTCTGTGGCTGTCCCGTAACTGATAGCTGATATAGCAGAACAGAATGACCATCGGTCCGGCCAGCATGTACCAGAAAAACATGACGAACATTTTCTCAAAACAACGATGGCTTAGTTGCTTGCTAAAGAACCGACTCAATTCCGCTTCGTCAGCTATCTCGACACTGGATGAAACAGACAACTTCTGTTGCAAATACAGCAAACAGCCTTCGATATCTCCCTCGTGTAGTTTCTCTATAAAATCACTCGCCAATTTGCCAGGCTGAGTTCGATCGAACGCCACCAGTAACACCAGGATATGAATCGCCATGGTAGGAATACCAAAGCCCCGCTCGTCCAGGAGCAATGAGATTACGGCCAACACTAGCAAAGGAAAGCCATAGATCAGGACCACGCCCAAAAACCAAGCCAAAGAAAGCTTGCTGGCCAACTCTTCGGTCAGTGCTTCGATACGCCTGCGAAACTTGAAAAACCAGTTATCGTCGAATCGATCGAAATCTTTCAACCACAAGTAGTTAATTGTTAAGCAGATTAGGATAACGAGAAATTTCATGGGAAAATCTACCGGCTATTCAGTCAGGTTGCCCTTGTAATGGAGAGCGTTCTTGTATCGCTCCCAGTCGAATAACGGCCCGGGATCAGTCTTGCGCCCTGGAGCCACATCGCTGTGACCAACAATTCTATCGAGATTCAAGCACGGATATTCCTCCAGAAGCAAATCGGTCACGCTTATGAGACTCTCGTATTGCTGAGGTGAGAACGGTTCGCTGTCGGTTCCTTCCAGCTCAATCCCAATCGAAAAATCATTACAATTCACTTGGCCACAGAATATTGATTCACCGGCATGCCAGGCTTTCCTATCGAATGGTACAAACTGCGTAACACATCCCTGACGATCTATAAGCAAGTGTACAGAAACCTGGAGAACGGCAATTTCTGAAAAAAAGGGATGGGCGCTAGTATCCAGTTGATTGCAGAAAAATGCCTCGATACAACCGGTACCGAATTCGCCAGGGGGGAGGCTTATGTTGTGGATAACAAGAAGATCGATTGCCTGATCCGTTGATCGTGCACTCTGGTTCGGTGATTCGACTACGTGCGCGCCCTGAAGCAGGTTGTGCTCAATGGAAAAACTCATCGCAATAGTTATTCAGGTGAATCAGGCTTAAAAGAGGTCGAGTCTACCACAGCCGGCGTGTTGCTCGGCCTATTCATCAGCCAGCAGCTTGGTTATTTCATTCATGTCTTCGCGGTCCAGAATTTGTTCGCCGGCCGGGTGATGGATGATTCTGTCCGGGTACTTATTAACAGCGTCTTTTCAGCATCCTCCGCTTCGCCATTAGTGGAAACAAATACCGTTTGTGGCATGTATTTACTATCCAATTCTGTAAAGAAATGCTGTTGCTCGGATTCGGGCATGCGAATCAACTCAAACCCTCTCCTTAATCTCTCTTTAATCATCATATGATCAGAGGGTTCGGCAGTAAGTCGATTGCTTGCGGCCGTAACCAACAGGGATAAGCTATGTTTCGCCTCACTCCACTCTATGCTTGAATTGCCGTGACTGAGTCCGACCGATAACATTACTGTCCGCCATTCGGTCCTGATCATTTTTTCGACAAATCCTGGTAAATCCTTCTCGTCACAATGCGTCGATATGAGCTCGGAAACTGCAGCCTCAATGAGTTTCGCCGGCAGCGAGTTATTTGATGAAGCTTCTTTGGTCTGACATTGCAATCCATTCTGAACTCGCTCTACCGACTGTATTTGAGTGCAATTCTCGGAGGCTGACGTGTAAGTCTTGTCGACGGATTCAAAATCATTAGCCTTCTTTAATAGTTTGATGATCGCCAGAAAAGACTTTTCTATCTTCAATAGAAAGTGCTGTTCAAATAGCTTGCTGAATATCAACCTGATATCCAGAGGTAGCGCGAATACATTTTGTGCTTCAGAAAAGCTATCAGTAGTGGCGTTGATCAGCGCGTCTCCTAAAATTACTTCCTGGCCTAAGGAGTCACCCAATTTCGTATTGAGGAGCTTAATTTGTTGAATAAAGAGTCGATGGGATTTCATCGCCCTGCGGCTCATCGCCTGAATAGCTCTATCTATTTCAATTCCTTCATGTACCTCCGGCTGTTTCTGAATACTGGATGGTTCGACTTCACCAGCTTTTAGAGCGCAGTTTCTATGGGAAGTCTCGGTGGTTTGAATTAATTGATCGAGGAATGTTTCTTCAAACAGCACCTGCTTTGCACAAAACTCTCGCATGGATCTTAAATAGATCCAGTTGTCGGCAGATTGACCCTGCTGCCCGTTCAGAAAAAGGAAGTCATCCACCACATCGAAGAAATCCGAGCTTAATTGCGACAACTGTTTGCGCAAACTTTGCTGGATGGACCAGCGGATTTTCTCTAACGACGAACAGTCCGGAGATTCGAACTGAGTCACTTTAACTTGATCGGATGAGATAGCCATAGTCCAGGGTTTCGTTGCCTGGCCGGAAAACCTCCAGCGCTTGGCAATTTTTAGCACTTTCTTCAACAACAGACTTTGATTTGCTTCACAAACAGCAAAACAAACAGCAAAACAAACAATAAAATTCTCACAAATACAAAGACTTAGCGGCCATTGAAACGTGTCAAAACATCACCACTTTCACAACTTTCTATTCATTGAGGTATAGGACATAATTTACCTAATGCCCCCTTCCAGTCAGCAAAATCCGGGTAAAAACATTGGCCAGGGAATGCTTATTGCCAGCTTCTCGATAGGTTTGGTCGCCTTGACGATTTTTTTCGATGCTTGGCTGGGGAATCGTTCCAATCCGAATAGCAATCCCGCCTCTCTAGTGACACCCGCTGGTGTCCGGGAAGTCGTGCTGCAAAGAAATCCGCAAGGTCACTATGTCTCCAGCGGAGAGATCAATGGTGTACCGGTCACCTTTTTATTGGACACTGGAGCGACCGATGTGGCAATTCCCGCCCGAGTAGCACAAGCCGCTGGCCTGGAGCGCGGCTACCCTACGCAGGCAACCACTGCCAACGGCGTGATCACTGTGTACTCGACAAGGGTCGACGCGCTGTTACTGGGTAACATCCAACTGCATGATATTTCAGCCAGCATTACCCCTAGCATGCCAGGCGAGACGATCCTATTAGGCATGAGCGCACTGCAACAGGTTGAGTTCGCGCAACGGGGCTCTCAGCTGACACTCCGATACCACCCAGGCTCCCTGAACTAATGGCTACTGAGTTACCCCAGGACATTACTGCAATTGTACAAAGCGCCCTGGCTGAAGATATTGGCAGTGGAGATATCACCGCCGAATTGATCTCAGCGGAGAAACTGGCAACCGCCAGGCTGATCAGCCGAGAAGCCGCAATTTTGTGTGGTATCCCCTGGGCCGACGAGGTGTTCTCTCAACTGGACAGCGCCGTGACTCTTCAATGGCAAGTTCAGGAAGGGTGTAGATTTGAGGCGAACCAATTGCTCGCCCGACTGAGTGGGCCCGCCAGGGCACTGATGAGTGGTGAACGAACTGCCCTGAATTTCCTGCAAACTCTGTCAGGCACGGCAAGCTATACACATTACCTGGCTTCCCTGGTGGCCCATACCGAAGTGCGCCTGCTGGATACCCGAAAAACCCTGCCTGGACTTCGCACCGCACAAAAATACGCCGTTAGAACAGGTGGTGGCTACAACCATCGCATGGGATTATTCGATGCTTACCTTATAAAGGAGAACCACATCGCAGCCTGTGGCGGCATCGAAGCAGCAATAGGCACTGCACGTGAATTGAATCCAGAATTGCCCCTGGAAGTCGAAGTGCAGGATCTACCGCAGCTGCAACAAGCTTTACAGGCAGGAGCCGACATAATCCTGTTGGATAATTTTGAATTGGAGCAATTAACCGAAGCAGTCGCCGCTAATCACGGCCAATGCAAACTGGAAGCATCTGGCGGTATCGATAAAGACTTACTGGTCAAGATTGCAGAAACTGGCGTAGACTATATTTCGATTGGTGCCTTGACCAAACACTGCCGGGCGATTGACCTGTCGATGTTATTGGATTGAGCCACTTGACCGATACTGAAATAGTGTCAGACAACGAAGCTGCACCTGAGCCGAATTCGGGAGGGAATATGTTTAGAAAATCCTGCTTAACAAGTGCCATCTGCCTGTGGCTGCTGCCGACGTTTTTATTCGGACACGCGGGCAGCCTCGATCTGAATGGTGGTCATTACTATGGCCCTTCCTACCATTGCCACATGACTGCCTGTGAAATGCCCGATACGTTCAATATCGGCCGCACTAGCCGGGATAGCCTGCTCACCGATTACCGGAGCAGGGAAAAATTCTTCAATGAGGATGATTGGTCGTTCGAAGTGGATTTCGATGAGGACTGTCAGTCGACACGACAGGAAATGCTCATCATTACCAGTAAAACAGAAGTGAGATACACTAACCCGAGAAATTGTGTGGTACGCACCGGGGAATGGCTGGATGAGTATACCGGTGAGACGTTTACGGTAGCCGTGCAGATCGATATCGATCATGTTATTCCCCGCATGTATGCACATACTCACGGTGGTGATCGCTGGATGCAGGACAAGAAACTCATGTTTGCCAACGATCCTCTAAACATGATGCTTGTGGAAAAACGCGAAATCAGGCGCAAGCAGGACCGGGGGCCGAATCGCTATCTACCTCGTGATGAATTTCAATGCGAATATGTGACACTGTGGGAAGCCCTGGCGGAGAAATATGATTTGCAACTGGAGACCCGCGACCTTAGCGCGATCGATGTTGTAAAGAGAGACTGTCCCGAGCAGTAGGGGCAGACTGATTTTGCTCTAGCCAAAAAAAATGCCGAACTGTGTTCGGCATTTTTTTAGAAAGTCGAGTTTTACGGGGACTGGATGTTGATTATATCCATCCCATTATCGGGATCCAGTTTAGCGTCACCGGTAGGAAAACCATTCTCAGACAGGATATAGGCAATGACGTCAGTGTACTCTTGCAGCATCAGTGATCCTGGATTGTCGGCCGGCATTGTGCCCATGATAGATTCCCAGAGATAGAGCAGCGGTTGATTATTCCAGGACTTTAAGGTGTCCGTATAGAAGCGCATGTTGTGACAGGTGCTACACTGTGATTCATAAACCACCTCTCCTGAGGTGACCTGTGCTTCGGTAAACACTCCATCATTTACTGTCTTGTGCTGCGCCAGGGCAGCCTGTCCCGATAACAAGTACATCAGCAAACTTACAAAACCTACTAATTTTACCGAATTTTTCATGTTTCATTCCTATGCAGCACCACATTGTGGTGATTTGTTACTGTTCTGATTAGATTATCTGGATACACCGTCCCAGCGATGCGTCAGCCGGCCTGATTTTCCCAGTCTGAATCGGGCGTAAACATAAACCACATCCACTACTTTATCAAATCAAAGCCTTTGAATCACGGGCCTATGTGTAATTTATTGTCATTTAATTCAATCAGTTAAAAAGCAACCTCAGAATAGGCGTATTTGGATGAACCTGAGCTTAATCAGGCCAGTCACGCGAAGGATCAAAAAGCAAAAGAGGACAG
>PVBE011469933.1_pt1 | contig 30609 bp, 26 predicted proteins | sample 1631181 | NCBI WGS metagenome assembly PVBE01 (sample SAMN08397723, study PRJNA350692) | Marine metagenome, whole genome shotgun sequencing project. | isolation source: water | place: Pacific Ocean | collected 2012-04
CGACACAGAGTTATCTGCGCGCGTCAGCTACGACGTCGTCGTTCGAGAACCGCTGGAGTCACCGTTTCAGCGTCACACGTCTGGAGACCGACAACGAAAATGTCGAGTCGGGTACGTTCCTGGACTCGACGGCGGCGGAGAAGCTCGGACTCTACTATCAGACCAGCCTGGCATTGACCGCGTCGGCGGCACACCGGCTGACGTTCGCGGTCGATAGGGAGGAACAGAAGTTCTCCCAGCGCGGTCCGGCGAGTCCGTTTGGGGATCCGAACCAGGATCAAGAACTCGAGACGACGGGCTTAGTGCTCGAGTATCAGGGGCTGGATCTGGGCCCGTTCTCAGTGTCGGTTGCGCTCCGCCATGATGACAATAGCGATTTCGACGATATCAGTACCTATCGGGTTACCGGCTCCTACCTGGTCGGATCGTCGGCAACACAGCTCCACGTCAGTCTAGGGACCGGCCAGAAGTCGCCGACGTTTATCGATCGATTCGGGTTCTTTTCGGATGAGTTCATTGGCAATCCAAGTATAAGGCCGGAGAAATCCGAGGGTTGGGAGATCGGCCTCGTGCAGCCTTTAAGGGATGAACGTCTGTCGGTTGCAGCCACTTATTTCAACGAGCAGCTCGAGGATGAGATCGATGGCTTCGTGTTTGACCCTGATACCTTTCTCTTTACGGTGGCGAATCGTCCCGGCCGAAGTCAGCGGCAGGGATTCGAACTCAGTTTAGATGCGACTCTGCGCAATGATCTCGACCTGTCTGCGAGCTATACCTATACGGATAGCACGGAGCGGGCATCGCTCGGCAACGAAGTCGACGAGGTACGCCGGCCCAAGAATATGTTGGCCGTAAACCTGAATTTCACGCCGAGACCACGCACGAATATCAACTTGAATATTTCGTATAGCGGTAGCCAGGTCGATGTCCTGTTTCCGCCATTTCCGCTGTCGCCTGAACGCGTCCATCTCGACGGCTATACGCTGGTTGGTCTCGCGGCAAGCTTCCGGTTGACGCCAAGTGTTCAGCTCATCGGGAGAATCGAGAATCTTTTAGACGAGAACTATGAGGACGTCGTAGGCTACAGTACCCAGGGCGTCGGAGCTTATCTTGGCGTTCAGGTTGCGCCATAATGTTGCGGGAGGAGAAATCCATGCCTTACTTCTTGATCGTTCTTGGCGTTATTGCACGCCTCTTTCCTCATCCTTGGAACTTTACGCCCATCGGCGCGTTAGGCCTATTCGCGGGTGCGAATTGCCACCGACGCATCGCATGGCTCGTGCCACTCTGCGCGCTGTTGATTGCGGATCTCATGATTGGGTTCTATACCCCGATCGTTATGGCGTGCGTCTATATTGGATTTCTCGCCGGCCCGCTCATCGGCCGCCTGCTGCTCTCGCGGCGGCGATCGGTACTCCGGGTCGGCGGTGCCGTGGTCGTGTCGTCCACGATCTTCTTCGGACTCTCCAACTTCGGTGTCTGGTTGAGCGGGATGTATCCCTTGACGCTGAACGGCCTGATCGAGGCTTATGTTCTCGCGATTCCATTCTACGGTGCACTGCTCGTCGGCGACGCGTTCTACGCGACGATTCTATTCGGTGGGCAGGAGATGATAACGGCAGCGCTCCGAAGGCGCGGGGGCCAGCCCATTAGCCTGTGATACGTGAGAAACTCGCCCGGCAACGCGCGATGGGTTAGATAATGTGCGGTTTCGTCGGCGGAACGAACCCGGCCTGGGACTACGAGGCCGCGCTGTCGTCCATCGCTCATCGCGGTCCCGATTCACGGCAGCTGCTACGCGCTTCACCGGTTAACGTCGGATTCTGCCGGCTCGCCATTATCGACCTGCGAGACGTCGCGAATCAGCCGATGCTCGCCGACGACGGCGAGACCTGGATCGCGTTCAACGGCGAGATCTATGGCTACAAGGCGGCACGAGCTGAGCTCGAAAGAGAAGGGCAGTGTTTCGGAACCGATTCGGACACCGAGGTCGTGTTGCGGGCGTATCTGGTATGGGGGGACGCATTCGTCGAGCATCTCGACGGCATGTTCGCGATCGCTATCTGGGACGCGCATGAACGCAAGCTGAAGCTGTTCCGTGACCGGCCGGGTATCAAGCCGCTCTTCTACTACTTCGACGGCCGCAACTTCGGGTTCGCGTCGGAGCTGAAGGCGTTGCAGATTGCGTGTCGCGATAACGGGCTACGGAAGGATGAGACGGCGCTTTTCGATTTCCTGACCTATCGTTATATTCCCGCGCCGAAGACGCTCTATCACAACTGTTTCAAGTTACTGCCCGCCCACCATCTCGCTTTCGACCCGAATAACGGCAGCGTTTCGGAGGCGCGCCGTTACTGGAAACTCGAGGTCCCGGAAGCACCCGAGGCCCGCTCACTCGGTGAATGCGCCGAGGAGCTTCGCACCATCATCGATACCTCGGTCCGGGACCAGATGATCGCAGATGTGTCACTCGGTTTCTTTCTCTCGGGTGGCATCGATTCCAGTACGGTGGTCGCGTCGGCGGCCGTCTCAGCCACGGATCTCGAGACATTCTCTATAGGTTTCGATACGCCGGAACATTCAGAAGTATCTTATGCGCGTGAGGTCGCGGATCGATTGGGTACCGAGCATCATGAGCGCACCTTGAGCAAGCGCCGTGCGCAAGCGATGCTTCCCGATGTGCAACACTGGTTCGATGAACCGTTCGCCGATGAGTCTTGCCTGCCGACCCAATTCGTCTCGGCGACGGCTCGCGAGCGGGTTACGGTCGTTCTGACCGGCGATGGTGGTGACGAAGTCTTTGGCGGCTACCGGACCTACACGCGTTACGCGCGCTACTCCCGGTTCCCGGCATGGCCCTCGGTTCTGGACGCCTGGGTCAGCGATCTGCGCCAGCGAGTCAGCGGCCGGCGGATGAAGAAGGCCTTGTCCCAGATCGAATGGGCTTTCAGCAGCGACATCGCGCTCTGGGGCAAGCTAATGGGCGGACTGACGCCTGCCGAGAAACGGCCTTACGCGAGTGAACTCGGCATCCCTCCCGACTACGATCACTACTGGCAGTATCGGCGTCATTGGCACGAGGAAGTGCCGCCCAGGACGCGCTTACAGCTCGTCGACTTCCACACTTATCTGCCGGACGACATTCTGACGAAGGTCGACCGGACCAGTATGTCGGTCTCGCTCGAAGCCCGCGTGCCGCTTCTCGATCGCCGCCTCATTGAGTTCAGCTTCAAGTTGCCGGAAGAGATTCGCTACGCGGGCGGTCAGCTCAAAGGCCTGTTGAAGCACGCTTATCGCGGTATCCTGCCGGACAGCGTTCTCGATCGGAAGAAGAAGGGATTCGGCACGCCGCGGTACTATTTCGGTTCAGCCGGTCCGACCGAGTTGCAGAAGCGTATCTTCGAGTCGTACCGGTAAAAAGGGGTCGTACCCCTTTTTACCTAGAGGATCTCGTCGGAGACAATCTCTGCGATTCGGTGCATCCAGTCGGTTTCCCGGGGCGCCGTCAGCTCCTGTGATCGTTCGAAGTCGGGCGAAAATATGCGCGTCATGAGTTCGTCCACGATCTCGGGATCGGAAGTGCCCAGGTTCAGCTCCTCGTTGATTTGCAAGGACAGCTTGTCGAAGTTAGCCGAACCGAAACAGGCCCAGCCGTCATACACGGCGACTTTGACGTGCGACATACTCGGATAGAGATAAACGCGAATACCGTGCCGCAGCATCGTGTTGATCGCCAACTCGTTGCTGTAGTTCTGGGCCTGGTGATTGCCGTCGTCGGGCAGGATCACGCGAACGTCCACGCCGCGGCGGCGTGCCCGCGCGAGCTCGAACAGGATGACGTCATCGGAGAAATATGGGTTCTCTACATAGATGAAGCTCTGCGAGCGCCGGATGGCGGCAAGTTGAGCGCGATAGAGCTGCGAGTCGTGATCGCGCGTGGTCAGTATCGTCAACGGTACACCTTCATCGCCGGCGCGTCTGTGCATCGGTGTCAGGACGCGTGCAAACATTGCGAGATCGCCGAGCCAACTCGCCTTCGCCCAGGCGACATCCGAGTCACGCTGGAGAAGATCGACGACGGGACCCGTCACTTCCATCATAAGATCGTGCCACTCATACCGATACTCGCGGCCGATATTCATGCCGCCGAGAAATGCGAGCTTCCCGTCGATAATCGTCGTTTTTGTGTGGTCGCCTGTCAGAAACGGATTACCGCTCGTGCGCACGCGGACGTCGGAGTCTTGGCGCAGATGAGAGCGCATCTCGAGTGGAGGCCTGAATGCTTCGGAGATTTCATCGGGGTCCACGCGCGTACCGAGTATCGCGCCGATGCCGTCGAGCAGCACTTTGACATCGACGTCTTCAGAGCGCTTCTTGAGCAAGTCCGCGACCTTAACGGCGTAGTCGTCGTTGTCGAAGATATACGTGCGGATGTCGACAGATTCCTCGGCCGCTTTGATCGTCTCGAGCAGGCGCGGGAAGAACTCGTCGCCGTCGACGAGGAAGTGTACCGTGCCAGTCGTCGACGTTCCCGCGATGCCGGCGAGTTCGGTCTCCCAGGCGTCGAGGTCCATGCCGCGCCGAGGGACGATGGGTGGCAGCGGCTCGTCCTCGAGCGCCTGGAAACGGACCGCGTCGATCGCGACGCGTTGGGCGAAGCCGAAAGAGGACTTAAGAACCAGCGAGATCAGGGCTTTCTCGGTAGAAAATGGCCGAATCAACGGCTCGATGAGAGACACTCTGCCCAGCAGGATGGCGGCCTGCGCGACTTCCGCGGCCCGATGGGTGCCCATATCGGGTGCCGTCGTCGTCGAGTTGCCGTCTGGAGCCACGGGTGCCGAAGTCTCTCGATCGCTGAACGGGGTGGATGCGCAGGCGACGAGAAGCATCCCAGACACCAGTGTTGCCAGGGCTTTGAGCGCTTTGCGCGTGGTCTGGTGTTGCAGTGCCATGATTAGTCTTTTGTCCGGCTTGGGCCCGCTGAGTTCCCGATATTGACCGCCCAGACTACCTAAAATGGGCGGCGATTTCAGGAAGCCGTGCCATAACGTCCACCCCGGACAGAAAACCCGGTACTTTCACACGTTCGAGGCGCCACGGCGCTTACGCAGAGGTAAAATCCCCGGCTCATCGAGCCCGGTACCAGGATGCGTTCATTTTTCAAAGAGCTCAATAGACGCCAGATCTTCAAGGCCGTGGTGGCCTATCTCATCGTCGCGTTTCTATTCGTCCAGATCGGCAAAGAGATTTTCCCGGTCATGCGCCTGCCGGAGTGGGCCGTCAACGCCTTGATCGTTCTCCTCGCCCTGGCTTTCCCCGTGGCGATGTTCATGGCCTGGTCCAACAAGGACTAGGAATGCAGCAGAGTCTCCAGGTCGATATCGAGCGACTCGATGCGCGCGCAGCGTAGGCCATTCTTCTTGAAGGAATTTCCGGCATTCTCCCCGGTCCAGTGATCGAGGGCCACCCGGTCGCTCCTACGAGACCCCTGGTGTCACCGCCGTTCCCAATACAAAAAAGGGGCCGGGTCCCGTTCGCTGTCGACGACCGGCAACACTGTGGTCACCTCACGTCGGTAGATCCATCGGGCCGCCGGGTTTTGATCCTGGCTGGGGTCGATTTCGAGTCTATCCGACTGATTAGGTAGATTGTGAACGCGTCAGAAGAAGCGCCGCCATGACATGAACAATGTCGTCAGAAGCAGGCTTACGACCGCCGATATTAGGAAGATGTGCCAGCTATTATCGGGAAAATAGGGGTCTCCACGCAGATCGTCGCTGACACCCGGGATGCTCCACAGGTCGCCGCTGCCACGGCCGACGACGAGTTGGGCTTTCATGCCGTTCTCCATGTGCTGAGTCATGTCGCAGTGGACGAGATAGGTCTGCTCGTCGCTCGGAACGATAAACGTGCCGGTTTTGCTTTTGCCGCCTGCGGCCTCGAGATGGAACATGCCGCCGGGATAGAGATATTTTGGCAGACCGTGGATCATCCATTGGTGCCGAATGGCATCGTCGTTGATAAACGTTACGGTGATTCGGCTGCAGGGTGCGGCTCGATACTCGTGCTCGCTGTAGCCGAAGGTTTGCCCGTCGGTGCCCGCCGCATAATCCCGCCCCGCGTGTACGACGAGCTCGATAGCAGGGCCGAGTTCGCTGCAGTCGCGAGGCAAAGTCAACTCATTCTGGTTCATGACTGACCCGGCGTCATCGATGCTCATGTGATGATGGCCAGCCATTTCGACGTCCAGCGACATCTGAGCGTGGACAGATGGCACGATGACGAGAGCGCCAGTGAGTAAACCCACACAAAGTCCTAGGCATAAGCATCGAGTAGATAAGCTTCGCGAGTAGTCGCGCATCGTTCAACGTCGCCTGAGCGAACTCAGCAAGAGTGCGGTGATCGCACCGAGCGCGAGCCCCAATCCCAACAAGCGCGCCATCAGCCAGGGATCGCTCCGCGTTGCCGAGAATAAGCCGGGTGCATAAGCTTCCCAGACAGGTCTCTCTTTACGGTAATAGCTTGCGGTGAAGTACGGGTCCCAGCTCACACCCAGTGTTGACGGCCAGCCATCATCCTGCAGGTAGTCCTCGTAAACGATGGCGCTGATATGGCCACCGGGGCCAATGCCGTCGTTCGTGACGCCGCGGCCGCGATGATCGTGAAACGGCCACACGCCGCTGCCGTAGGAATGAAAACCGTCGTTGGTCGTTTCTAGCGATAGGTCGAGCCGCTGCGCCGTTGAGATCGAGACGACATCCCGCGTGACCTGCGCCGCGGGTTCGGCTGCGACGCCGTCGCGATGCGTGATCGTGACTTTATGGCCGTGCATGTGCAACGCGATGGGCGTGTTGCCGCCATTGGCAACCCGCAGTTTGACTCGCTCATCGGGTTCGACGACGACGAGCGATTCCTTAATGGTGTATGGGAACGAGCGGCCATTGAGCGTAAAAAAATCGCTACTAGCCTCGGTAATGTTGTAATCCCTGTGCATCGACTCGGTGATGAGACGCGGGTCGTTGAAAAGACGGATTCTGTTGTTCAGATCGCTATCGAGATCCAGGTAATGCAGATCGTACTCGCGGTCATAGGTCTCGGTCACCGCGCGCGATGGGACGCGAACATGCCCAGCCCCGACATTGAGCGTCTGCAACCAGTTGTCGGGGCGATTCTCCTCGACGACGAATAAACCTTGCAGTCCCATCATGACATGTACGTGCGGCTGAACATGGCAGTGATAGAGTGCCGTCCCGGTTGTGCGGGGCTGCAGTTCATAGCTCCGGGCTTCGCCAGGCATGACCGGCGACTCGCTCGTGAGCGGTACCCCGTCGTTGCCGTCGCCGTCGCCATTGACGTACGGATGATCCACGCCATGAAGATGCACGGTGTGGGGCATATAGTGGCTGTTCTCGAGCGTAATACGGACCTGGTCGCCCTGTTCGACGCGAATGGCTGGGGACGGTGCCCGCAACATCGCTTGTGCCGTAGGCGATTCGAATGTCTCGGTTGCCATGCCGAACATCTTCGGTGCGAACACCCATAGTCCCGGTTGAATGCCCGGCGCGATCGAGTATTGCGCGATCGGCGTGTCGACTTCAGACGAGCCGCCGTTGAGTTCAACGACCTCGAGGCGGATGTGGATCTCGTCCGGGTCACCGTCGCCGTCGAGGTCTCGGCCTTTTTCGACTGCGTCGGGTGTCAGACCGCTTTCGAGTAGGGTCTGTTCCGCCACGTTATTCGTGCCGCGTACAAACGCCGCAACTGCATGCGGATTATCTGCGATGCAGGTCGGTGAGCGGCGCAGATCGACGCCTTCGATGGTCTGTGCGTTTCGCCAGCCGAGCAGGTCTTCGGGGCAGGGAATCTCCGGCTCCTCGGCGAGCGCGGCTCGCGATGCCGGTGGCGCACGATAGATGCCGGCACCAAACCACTGCGCAAACTGCAGCCGCAGCGCTTCCGGATACCACTGCGGTGGAAAACACAGCAGCGCGACGATGACTGCTGCCAGTAAGTACCATCGTATACGCACTTCAGACTCCGTCCGCTCGCGACGGGTTGAGTTTCGCCCACCAGCGAGTCAATGTGCCGTTGCTCAGCCAGTAGACGAGTTGAGCAATCGCGGCGAGGAGCAGAATAATCGGCAGATAGCCGTAATCGGCGCCGCCGACATGAAACGGAAAGACGGTGCTATAGGTCTTGTCGAGCGTCGGATGGCGCGCCGTAACGACACCAATATAGTTGCCGGGCTCGTCGAACGCATGATCCACTGTAAGAACCGAGTCGGGTTCCTTCGTCGGGTACCGATAAAAGACCGTGTTGCGGTCGATGTCCTCCATCGCGGCGACATCGTCCCAGGTCGCGTAAAGACCGAGTCCGGCGACGTCCTTGACGATGCGAAACTCGACCGGCATCTCCTTCATGCTGTCGTGCAGATAGTCGAGAACGAAGATCGTCTCCGTGATATCCGGAACATCCTCGCAGAACTCCTCGTTCGCGCGCGTTGCGGGTTGATAGATCGTGAAATGCGCTGTCAGGAATCCTATCTTGATGACGCAGATGTCTTCTTCGAACACGACCCCGCCGTGGGCGCCGGCCTCGAGGGACCAGAACAGCACGCAGGCAACGCTCAGGCAGCGGGGCAGGATCGAGGAGAGCCGGTTGCGGTACATATTGTTATCGGAGTCGGGAGACCTCATTTTTTCGGCATCGGGGCCTTCAGGCCAGAAGTCGCTGAAAGGATTGTAATGAAAACAAAAAGTTAAGGCTAATGTGATGGACGCTGGCCATCTCACGCGGTAAGTTATTCCGATGCTGCGATTGCTCAAGGACCCGCTCATTCATTTCCTCCTGCTCGGCGGAGTCCTGTTCCTGTTGTTCGCCTGGCGCGGTGAGCTGGAGGAGGCCGATCCTTTCCAGATCGTGATTACCGACGAGGAAGTGCAGAGTATGTGGCAGGCATTGGCGATCCTGCACGGCCATGTCCCGACCCGCGACGAGATGTGGGGCATGCTCGAGCCGAGTATTAAGGATGAGATTCTCTATCGCGAGGCGCTCGCGCTCGGCGTCGATCAGAACGATTCTCAGGTTCGGGCTCGGCTGACCGAGAAGATGCTGTTCCTCACGCAGGACGTCGCCGAGCCGACCCCACCGACCGACACCGAGTTGGCGGCGTTCTTTAACGTGGATCCGGCTCGTTTCGTCCAATCGGCAACCATCAGTTTCGAGCAACGATTCTTCAGCCCTTCCCGGCATGGCGAGCAACTCGACGTCGTCGCCGAGGCCGCGCTCACGCAGTTACGCGAGGGTGACATCGAGGTCGTTTCCAATGACGAGGTGCTGTTCGATAATCGTTATGAGGGTACGGCCGTCGCAGCGATCGGCCGCGCATTCGGCGACGATTTCGTGGAAGCGTTGGCCGCGCTGCCGGCGGAGAACGTTTGGCAGGGGCCGCTGCGTTCGGACTTCGGACTCCATGTCGTGCGCGTCTTCGAGCGCACGGAGTCTTATCAGCTCGAACTCGATGAGGTCCGCACCGAGGTTACGACGGCGCTCATGGCGCAACGTCGTATTGAAGCCAACGAGGCCGAATACCGCAAGCTGCGGGACCGCTACGAGATCGTCGTCAATCTTCCCGAGTTCCACGAAACGGCACTCGAATCCGACACGGCACCCGAACCGGCGGAATGAAGCCATTCCTATTCAGCATCGTCGTGCTGTCTCTGCTGCAGGGAGGTCGGGCGGTCGGCCATGAGTTCGATCCGGGATACTTGAGCCTGACTGAGTCCGCGGCCGGTGTGTTCGAGATCCAATGGAAGGTTTCGATTGCCGGTGGTCTCTACCAAGCACTCGTACCGCAGCTGCCCGCCGAGTGCGAGTTGAATCCGCAGCTTCGAACCTATGTCGTGCTCGATGCGCAGATCCAGAACACGCAGCTAACCTGTGCGGACGGACTTTCCAACCTCACGATCGTGATCGGCGGGTTGCCTTCGACGAGGACCGATGTCCTGTTGCGTGTCGACTACCTCGATGGCACATCGTTCATCAGGCGCCTCACGCCGAACAATCCGAGTACGATCGTCGCCGAGCAACCGAGTTCATGGGATGTGACCGTCACTTACCTGGTGCTCGGTATCGAGCATATTCTCATCGGCATTGATCATCTCATGTTCGTTCTCGCGCTCCTGTTACTGATACGTGGTGTCCGTCGGCTCGTGCTGACGGTTACGGCATTCACGGCAGCGCACAGCGTCACGCTCGCGGCAACGACGTTAGGTTGGATGACGGTTCCGGGCGCACCCGTTGAAGCGACGATTGCGCTCAGTATTCTTTTTCTCGCGACCCAACTCGGCAGAGCCAACAGTACAACGAGTGCAGGCATCGAGGCACCCGATCTCACGGCTCGCTTCCCCTGGATCGTGGCGTTCTCCTTCGGGCTCTTGCACGGTTTCGGTTTCGCCGGGGCGCTGGCCGAGGTCGGCCTGCCCGACCAGGCAATACCGCTCGCCTTACTGTTCTTCAATGTGGGTGTCGAAGTCGGACAGCTGTTGTTCATCGCCGCGGTTTTGAGTCTCAGCTGGGCGATACGGCGGATCTCGATCTCAGTACCGCCATGGTGGTCGCGTGCGGTCGCCTATGGCATCGGGTCGGTGGCCGCATTCTGGGTATTCGAACGCTCGACTTGGCTGATCTAGCCACGTATCGTGGGTTCACCTCACACGCGTTTTATGAGGTTCATTCGCTAAACAGTAACGCGTATTCGAGATGCTACATCGTCTTATCCTGTCGCCCGCACTCGGAGTGATGATTATGATCGCGTCTCCTTTTTTGAGGCTATTTACATTTGCATTTTGCCTGCTGGTTGCCGGAACGGTTTCGGCTCAGGGGAACATCGACTTCGGCGACGATTCCGGCGATTGGGCTCATGATGGCGAGTGCGACGATCCGCGCTTCATCGGCGAAGGCATGGCAACTGTATTGCTCGATGAAGATCGATTCCGCGACGCATCGGACTGCCGCACTCTTCTGGCAAACGGCGTCATCAGCCTGCGCGCGGATACCGCCAGCTTCGATAGCTCGGACGGCATCAATTACGGGGACGACAGCAGTTCCTGGGCGCTTGACGGCGAGTGCGACGATCCGCGCTTCGAGGGAGACGGCATGGCGTCGATACTCGTCGACGAGGACGCCTACAGCGACGCAACCGATTGCGAGAGTCTCGTCAGCCAGGGTCGAGTCGCCCTGCGAGCCGACGCGGCGGATGGTGGAATCGACTTCGGTGACGACAGCAGCACTTGGGCCCGGGACGGCGAGTGCGACGACCCGCGTTTCGAAGGCGAGGGAATGGCCTCTTATCTCGTCGACGCGGATCTCTATCGTGACGCGAGCGATTGCCGCGACCTCCACAACGAAGGGTTAGTAAGCCTTGCCGCCGCCGACGCCGATTCCAGTTCTGTCGCTGACGGAGGCGTAGAGCGAAATCGGCTCGAAGAGGGTGATGAGACCCTCTCGTCGGGGGAGTACATTGACGATTTCACCTTTTATGGCGAGAGCGGTCAGGAAGCGGTCATCGATCTGCGTTCCACCGATTTCGATCCCTACCTTATCGTCAATACACCGAGTGGCGAGCAGTTCGATAACGATGATTACGAAGGTGACATGACACGCTCACTGATGGCGCTCGATCTCGACGAGACGGGTGTCTATGTAGTCATCGTCACGAGTTATGCTGAAGGCGAAACCGGCGCGTACACGTTGCACATGGACATCAGCGAGGGTGTCGATCTAGCCGGCATTCGCGAGGAGACGGGAACGCTCGAGCCCGAGGACGAGTCGCTCGACGGCGGTGAGTATATCGACAGCTACGAATTCACCGGGCGCCCCGGCCAGCGTGTCACTATCGATCTGAGATCCGATGATTTCGACACGTACTTGATACTGGCGGACCCGATCGGCGGCCAGGAAGAGAACGACGATGGGGCCGAGTCGACCGACAGCGTGCTCGCGTTGGATTTGACCGAGGCCGGCACGTACCGCGTGGGCGTCACGTCCTACGAGGCCGGTGAGACCGGTGACTACCGCCTGATTATCGATCAGGTCGACGCTTCCGGCGGACGGCCGCAGGAGAATCGAGACGTCGCGACGTTGACAGTCGGCGGCTCGGCGGTCGGGGAACTCGAATTCGGTGACCAGACGTTGGAGAACGGCGAATATCAGGACACTTACGTATTCGACGGTACTGCGGGCGAGACTGTCACGGTTGAGATGACGTCCGACGAGTTCGATACCTATGTCGCGCTCCTGACGCCTTCTGGAGACGTTATCGAGAACGATGACTTCGAGGGGAGCACCGACCGTTCGGTCGTCGAGTTGAGCCTGACCGAGACCGGACGATACCGCGTCGTGGCAACATCTTACGAAGCGGACGAGATCGGCGAGTACGTGTTAGCTCTAGCAACGGGAGGCGCGGGCGGTTCGCCGGGCGGCGGCACGTTCGCTGGCGGCAACGCTTCGGGTGGGCGAACCTTCGGTATCTTCACCGGTATCAGCGACTATCCCGGGTCCGGTTCCGATCTAGACTTCACGGCGGGAGATGCGATCCGTGTCCGCGACGCCCTGATCCGCGGCGGCGGTATGCTGCCCGAGGATGCCGTCACGTTGACCGATCAGGATGCGACCGTGGCGAATCTCGAGAATGCGCTCGACGAGATCGCTTCCAAGGCCGGCCCTAATGACACATTCGTGTTCTTCTATTCGGGTCACGGCGGCCGGCTGGAGCGTTCCGCGGGTCCGGAGACGTCCGATCCGGATGCGCTCGACGAAACACTCGTACTTTACGACGGGGAGATCCGCGACGATGACATGCGGGATTTTCTTGAGCCGATCCATGCGGGCACGACGCTCTTATTCCTCGACTCGTGTTTCAGCGGCGGGTTTTCGAAGGATGTGATCTCGGTACCCGGCCGTATGGGTATGTTCTCCTCGGAAGAAGACGTGACTTCTCAGGTCGCGGTGAAGTTCCGCGCGGGTGGTTATCTATCGCACTTCCTGGACGAGGCTATCGGTGACGGTTTCGCCGATGAAAACCACGATGGAAACGTAACGGCGATCGAACTCAGCGAGTATGTGCATCTGCGCTATCGTAACGACGTAAAGTCATCCAATCCGGGTGATTTCGTGCACACGGGTGGCCCGCAAGCGGGTTACCAGCATCTCGTCGTCGATCGCGGCAGCGTGGGCCCCTACGACGTGTTGTTCACGCAGCTGTAGGAGCGGGAACGGCTCAGTCGATCAGACCGCCGGGATTGAGGCCGCTCGGCACCTCGGCGGGGATGGTCTTGTCGAACGAGTCGTCGTTGAGGGCGCCGAGGAACGCGATAATCTCGTCCTCTTCGTCATCGACGTCATCCAGGCGCCGGAACAGCGGATCGAGCTGGTTGCGGTCTACGACGCGGTTTCTGCGGCGACCTCGGCCGTCATCGTAGAAGTCGAGCACGTCGTCGAGATCGCGAAATACGCCGCTGTGCATGTAGGGTGCCGTATAAGCCAGATTCCGCAGCGAGGCTGTCCGGAAGGCGTAGGTCTGATTCGTGCCGCGATCCGATTCCCGTAGCTTGCCGTTGTCGGGAACGCCGATGACGTGAGTCTGGTAGTCGGAGAACATCGGGCCGCTGTGACAGTCGATACAGCCGACGCGTTGAAATTGCCGCATGCCTTCGATCTGGAAACGGGTCATGGCGGTCCGGTCACCGCGCATGTAGCGATCGAACGGCGAGTTGTTCGCGACCAGAGTCCGCTGAAAGGCCGCGAGTGCTTTGCCCAGGTTTTCGCTGGTTATCTCACCGCCGCCGAATGCGTTGCCGAACAGCGAGCGGTACTCGGGAACGCTTTCGAGCCGCTCCACCACGGTATCGATGATCTCTTCTTCAGAGTAGGCGAGGCCCCGCATCTCCTCGAAGGTGAGTATGGGCATCAAGGCCTGCTCTTCGAGTCCCTGAGCACGAACGTCCCAGAACATGGGTGCCGTGGCGGGATCGTAATGGCCCTCCGAATCGATACCGTTGAAGGCGGTATTCAGCACTGTCTGGCTGTTGCGCTGGACGAACGGAATCGAATTCGGCGTATTGAAGTGACGGCCGCTGCCGAGCCCCACACCGTTCACGCCGATGGAAATATCCAGATTCTCGGCGTAGCCGAAGTCGGGGTGATGACAGGTGGCGCAGGCGACATCCTGATCGCCGGACAAGATTGGATCCCAGAAGAGAAGCTTGCCGAGTTCGACCTTGGCTTCGCTGGCCTGGTTATCGGCGGGCGTCGTTACGGTTTGCGGCAGCGCGGCGAAGTCCGAACTATTCCTTTGCGCTTTGCCGATGCTCGCCAGGCCGAGGGCCAGCGCAATGATCGCGGCCGAGATCACGACCATGGATGAGAGTCTCTTCATGTCGATAAGTCCCCGCGGAGATTCCGCTCGTGAACGCCTTGCCCCCTCCGGCCAGTACAGTCGATGATAGCGTTCTTGATCCCGTGGAATCTCTGAAGAATCGTCAAGCGTACTAATCATTCTCAACAAGCGTCGCGCCATCTCCCGCGAGTCGGCCCCACCGGCCCTCCAGAATCGCCGCTTCCCAGCGCCAGCGCCAAGCCGGCCTGGCTCTTGCACGGGCGCTACAATGAGCGAAATGCTGAGATTTCACCCGATGGTCGCGGGATGGTACGGAGTTGTTATTGTCGAACCGGGACCACCCGAGCCGCTCGTGCCGAGGGAGTGATGTTTCCCATGATGAAATGGATTCCGCGGAATGGCGCTCGCCTGTAGATAACCGCGTGACATGTAGTTTCCACGACAGCGTATAATCTCGTCGAAGTGTCCACACACGACAGCCAGCCGTTGGCGAAATAGGAGCCCCCGATGACCTCGACCACTCGGCGAAAATTTATAAAGAACACGGCCTCGCTTGCGCCGCTCGCGCTGATGCCAGCAACCGGGAAGGCTCAGCAGCTCGCTCAGGCCTCCGGCGAGCAATTCGACTACATCATCGCTGGGGCCGGTCACAATAGTCTCCTGTCCGGTGCTTATCTCGCAAAAGCGGGCAACTCGGTGCTCGTGCTCGACGGCCGCGCGATGATCGGCGGCGGCGTCAAGACCGCCGAGGTCCTGTTGCCGGGATTCAAAGAGGATCTGTGTTCCACGGTCCACAGCGGCTACGCGGCCAACCCGGCCTATCGTGACAACGAGATCGACCTCAGCGATCACGGTTACGAGCTCATGGATCCCGAGATCGTCGTCCACATCCCGTTCCTCGACGGCGCGTCGATCACGGTCTACCGGGACGACCTGGAACGCACGGCCGCGACGATCGAGAAGCTATCAAGGAAAGATGCGGACACGTACAGGCGCTTGACGCCGTCGCGGGCGAAGTATCTTGCCATGTCGCCGGCAGAACGCGCGCACTCGCGCGAAGCTACGTTCTGGCGCCGGCTCGGCGAGCTTTCGGGTTACGATGCGGCGCGTCAGATCTGGGAGAGCCCGCACGTCCAGGCCGCGAACCTCACGACCGGCCACTTCAGCGCCGTCCCCGGCAGCGATATTGGCACGGGCAGCCAGGCCGTCCAGCTCATCACCTATATGCGCGGACGCCCCATCCCCATCGGCGGGTCTGGAATGTTGGCCGAGGCTTTGGGAAGCTACATCGAGGCGCACGACGGTGTCGTCCTCACGAGCAAGCCCGTCGAGCAACTCATTATCGACCGGGGCCGATGTGCGGGCGTCGAGTGCAGCGACGGCAGCCAATACCGAGCGCGCAAGGGCGTCGTCACCACGATCCATATCATGCATCTCTACGAGATGGCGCCGCGCGAGCTGTGGGGCGAGGAGCTCACGGACATCGTCGAGATCTGGCAGCCGGAGCACGCCATGTTCGCGTTCACCTACGCGGTCTCGGCGCGGCCGGCCTATGCTTCATCGGAAGGGGGAACGATCGAACCCTGCGAGGCCGCGATCCTCGATCGGCCGGAGAGCATCTTTACGTTGAATGCCGATCAGGCGAGCGGCGAACTCCATCTCGACGACTATCCGATCCAGGCCGTGCACCCTACGAACGTGGACTCGACTCGGGCACCGGCGGGGTACGGCTCCGTCAAGATCGAAGGAACCATACCGTATGCGCTCAAGGAGGGTCCTGCGCACTGGGACACGCTCAAGGAGCAGGTCGCCGATCGACTCATGACGCGTTATATGAGCCATACGGCGAACCTCTCGAAAGACGACATTCTTGCGAAGATACTCATGAGCCCGCTCGACATCGAGCGCATGAATCCGGCCATGTGGCGCGGGTGCGTGCATCAACGCTCGCGGACATTCGCTAACTGGACGCCGTACCGCCTGCCGATTCCCGGCCTCTATCACACGGGCGGCTGTACGCAAGGCGGAGGTTCCGTCACGGGCAGACCGGGCCGAGCGGCGGCTGCCGCGGCCCTTGAGGACGACGGCAAGTCGATCGATGAGGTTGGCGCCCGGCGGACTCGCAGAGGATAACCCCGGATGACGAGGGGAACCTGGCCATTTGAAGATAAAAAGGGCGGGAGTAGATCAGTAATGAACCGAAACTCACACGGTGTTCGCGTCATGTTGGCCTGCACTGCTTTCACAGCGCTTCTGTTGGCACTAACGCTCAGTGCGTGGGCGCAGCAGTCCGTAGTGGCCCAGGAAGTTCTGGATAACTTCGCGGCGCATCCCGCGCCGGAGCAGCCGATACCCTACAGCCACGAGGTCCACCTCGCTCTCGGCCTAGTCTGCGAGATGTGCCACACGAATCCGGAACCGGGCGCGCAGATGGGATACCCCGCGACCGCCATCTGCATGTCCTGCCACACAGCGATTGCCGCCGACCAGCCCTCGATCATGCAGCTTGCGGAATTCTCTGCCGCTGCAGAGCCGATTCCCTGGGTACCCGTCTACCAGGTGCTCACCGGTGTCACCTGGGCGCATGAACCACACGCTGCGGCCGGCGTTCAATGCGGCGCCTGCCACGGTGACGTCGCGCAACTCGACGAGATGGCAATGACCACGAGTGTGACCGCGATGGCGAGCTGTATCAGCTGCCACGAGGCGCGCGCGGCGAACACGGCGTGTGCGACCTGTCATTCTTGGCCGCTGGACACGGTGTCAGTAACCCCCTGATGAACCTGCGTACGATCGGCGTCGGAGTGGCGCTGAGTTTCACGATTGCCATTTACCTTGCGCAGACGTTCGGCTGGCGACAAGGCGCTCTGCTCATGGTCGGCGTCGGCGCGGGACTCGCGTTGTATCACGCCGCGTTCGGCTTCACGTCCGCATGGCGTAACGTCGTGACCAGCGGTCGCGGCGCGGGGCTGCGGGCGCAGTTACTGATGTTGGCCGTAACCACGTTGGTGTTCCTTCCGTTGCTGTCCGGCGGTCAGCTCTGGGGAACCGAGCTCAGCGGTAACGTCCGACCGCTGAACGTGTCGGTCCTCGTCGGCGCGTTCCTGTTCGGTATCGGCATGCAGCTCGGCGGCGGGTGCGCCTCGGGGACGCTGTTCACGGCCGGCGGCGGCAGTATCCGGATGATCGTCACGCTCGCGGCGTTCATCGTGGGCTCCGCCTTGGGGGCCTTTCATCGGCCCTCATGGGAAGAGGCGCCGGGATACGGGCCGATCTCGTTAATGGCCGAGTTCGGGTTCTTCGGCGCGCTCGCGATGACGCTGGCGTTACTCACATCGATATGGGCAGGTTCCACTCTCATCGAACGCCGCCGTCATGGAAGCGTGCAAGGCCTGGGCGGCGGTATGTCCGGACGGGCTTGGTTGCAGGGACCCTGGCCCCTGGCCGCGGGCGCGATGGGGCTTGTGCTCGTCAATATCGCCACGCTGGTCCTGGCCGGGCGACCCTGGGGGATAACGTCGGGATTCGCGCTATGGGGCTCGAAGATTGCCGCTGCGCTCGGCGTAGACGTTGCGGCCTGGCCTTACTGGCAATCGGCAACTGCGGCTGCGACTCTCGAGTCGAGTGTGTTCGGGGACATCACCTCCGTCATGAACTTCGGGATCGTTCTCGGCGCCTTGATGGCAGCCGGATTGGCGGGGCGGTTCGCACTCGTGTGGCGTGTGCCGGCCCGGTCGCTCATTGCCGCGATAATCGGTGGCGTACTGCTCGGTTACGGCGCGCGTATCGCTTATGGCTGCAATATCGGTGCGTACTTCAGCGGCGTGTCGTCTACGAGCGTGCACGGCTGGGCCTGGTTCGTTGCCGCTTTCGTGGGAAGTGCTTTTGGTACGCGATTGCGACCCGTGTTCGGCCTGGCTAACTGATAGGACTCCTGGTTTAGTCGTTATTGAAGGAAATCGTTATGAAGACATGGTTAACCGTTATAGCGGCCGCGGCCGCTCTCGTGGGGTCGTCGAACCTGGTATTTGCTCAGTCGGCGGAGACGCTGCCCGTGCCGGGCTACGACGCAGCGAGAGACGTACCCGGCTCGTACGAGTTACCCGATCCCGGCATGGTTCACAAAGTCGTCTTCGATGTCGCGACCGGGGCTGCGACCGTCGATGAAGTGAATCCCTGGCTGCCGGCGATCGCGCGATACGTCAACACGCTGGCGAAGCATGGCGTGCCGGCGGAGAATCGCAAGGTCGCCGTCGTGCTTCATCAGGGATCGACCGAGATCATTCTCGATAACGAGACGTTCAAAGAGCACAATGACGGCGCCGACAATCCGAATATCGAGCTCATCCAGAATCTCGCCAACGCGGGCGTCGCGTTCCACGTCTGCGGTCAGGCCGTGCTCGGCCGGGAGATCGATCCGGAAACGATCCAGCCTGAGATCCAACTCGACCTCTGGGCGCTCACGACGCTGATTCAGCTACAGCTCGACGACTACGCCCTGATCGGCGGCTAAACGACGCGGACGGGGATGCGGGGGAGCCATAGCTCCTCCGCGCCGGTATCTCAAACGCTACTGCATATTGGCGAGTTGCTGGAGCAGTTCGCCGCGCGGGCTGTCGGCGGGCACGAATCTCTGTACGCGTTCGCCGGCAAAGACTTCGCCGGTGTAAATGTTGCCGCCCGAGTCCACGGCGATCATGTGCAGGCCGTAGAACTGGCCGCCACTGTCCCCCATGTTGCCCATCTGGCCGACGAGATTGCCGTTCTGGCGATCGACAAACCAGATCCGGTTGTTCGTGAGATCCGAGATGTAGAGGTGGCGCTGCTCGGGATCGGGCGAGAACGCCACGCCGCCCGTCGAGCCGCCCCCGCCTGTGGTGGGCGCGAGAATGAATTCCTTCAGGAACTGTCCGTCTTTCGTCGTGACGTGGATCCGGTTCGCGTTCCGGTCTGCCGCGTACACGAGGCCGTCGTTGGAGACGTTCAAGGTGAGATGCCCGGCGAAATCCCGCGGCATCGGGCCGTTGGCCGTATAAGCATGGTCCGCGTCGTCGGTGCTGATCTCTGCCAGCGGCCGCCCGTAGGCGCCCCAACCCCGCTTGAATTCGAACGTGTCGAGATCGAAGACGAGCACGCGGCCGCCGAGGTAGTTATCGGCGACATACACTTCATTGTCTTCCTCGATAATCCGGATCTCCTCGAGGCCGCCGACGATCATCGGAGTCTCCGGCGGATACTTCTCGCGGAACGCGGCGCTTTCAGCCTGTTCCCGTGCTTCTTCCGCCGCTACCTCCGCAGGGTCGCGTGGCGCCTGTGGCAGAAATCCGGCAACGGGCCCGCGGCCGCCCTGGCCTGGTTCGCGGACGATGGGAGCCGGAAGTCCGACTTGGCCGCCGCCCTCTCTCTCGGGCGTGCGCGCGATCTCGGCCACGACTTCCCCGGTACGCGGATCGTATTTCCGCACCGTATCCTGCCCTAGATAGACGAAGCCTTCGTCATCCACATCCATGCCGTGTCCTTGCGGCGCGTCGAAGGAGCCGATGACGTTGCCGGCGCGGTCGAAGTGGATCATCGACGGTGGCCGAACGCAGCACACCGAGATCGGTGGCGTGGGTTCGGCGCGGAGTTCGAGGGATGTCAGGTCGTTCGGGCGATTGTAGGCCCATACGTTGTCGTTGCTGTCGACCGCGAGTCCGGTGACGCCGCCGATCTTCCAGTTGTTCGGTAGCGGCTTCGGCCAAGTCGGATCGAACAGGTAGCTGGGCGCGGTCTGAGCTTGAGCTTCCCCGGCTATATACAGGCTCGCGAATGCCGTACTGGCGAAGAGCGTGAGCACGATGCCGATTCTTGGATTTTCCCTCATGATGTTTCCCCTCGATCGATTATAGGGTTTGACTTGGAGTCTAGCCCTCCGCAGCTAGAACGGTCAATCGGCCGGTTGCCGGGCTTCGCGCCGTTGGCAGCGATGTACGAACGAATCGTGCGGCGCAACCCCGCACCCGTCATTCCGATCGCGCTCCAGGGCCTTGCGGACAGCTTGTTCGCGCGCGGTAGCGGCCGCTCACTACGAAACTTCTCGTGGTTGTTGTGGGCCAAGATCGCTTTACTCATCGGAACACCCGTACAACCGGAGGCTGTCACCGCGGCCGGTCTCAGAGCGGATGTGGCGCGGTTACTGGGTGAAACCGAGTAGTCTCGTACGACATAAGCCCCTCTCGCGGCAAACTGCGGGCCAGTTCTCAATGCGCACACTAGCCACGGTGTATAAGAATTCGCGTCATCTGGTACACGATCGAGCGCCGTTTCTCGCGATAGGTCTCTCGATTGGTTGCTCGAGTTGTTACTCGATTTATTGGGAGGTTTTCTACATGCGAAACAAGGCTTCAGCAATTCTGTGCACGACGCTGAGCGTCATAGCACTCTCGTGGATATTCGGTGTATCGGTGGCCCAGCAGGCGCCAGCCGAAATCGGCCGCTACCAGTCGTCGACAAATCTCAAGCAGGATGGCCTGAACCGGATCTATGTCACCGTAATCGACACCACGACCGGTCAAGTCGTGCGTCGCGAGCGCCACAATCCGGGCGATTACGAGAAGGGTGGCTTTGCGTCTGAGTTGGCCATGCCCTAGCACGCCCCGGCGCGTTACAGACGCGTCGCCGTCCCGTAAACTAGACGTACTCGGGTTACGGAGTCGGTGGGATGATTTCGCTAGCGCTGCTCGCAATGCTCGCGGCCGTGCAGGGTCAGGCATTGCAACTCGCCCAGCCACACGAGGCCGGTCTGAGCGCGATCGATGTCTCCTGGGACGATCGACGGATACCCTATGTTCGAGTCGAGGGCGGCTGGTTCACGGTCATTGGTATCGATCTGGATACCGAGGAGGGCGAGTACCCGCTTGAGCTTACTCTCGAGTACGAGGGTGGACGCGTCGAGACGCGTGAAGATCTCGTCCAGGTTCGTGGCAAGAGTTTTCCGACGACCGAACTGACGGTTGCACCTGGCTACGTCCAACTGAGCTCGGAAAATCAGGAGCGTGCTGCACGCGAGTCCCGTGAGATCGGCGCGATCTACTCGATGCTGACACCCGACGCGTATTGGGCCGAGGCTTTCCAGGTGCCCATTCCAGGCACGACGGGGGGGCGCAATTTCGGCCACCGGCGGGTTTTCAACAGTGAGCCGCGTGCGCCGCATTCCGGCGCGGATCTGACGGCCGCGACGGGAACCGATATCCTCGCCGTTAACGCGGGCCGCGTCGTACTGGCGAAGAACTTGTTCTTTAGCGGTAACGCCGTGTTTATCGATCACGGCCTGGGCGTCTACTCGACCTATCTGCACCTTTCCGAGATACTCGTCGACCCTGGCTCGATGGTGGAGCGGGGGCAGGTGATCGGACTCGCGGGCGCGACCGGGCGTGTCACGGGCCCGCATCTGCACTGGGGTGTGCGGATCCTGAGCGCGCGCGTCGATCCGTTCACCCTATTGGATCTCGACGCGCTGTAGGCAATAGGGACCCGGCCCCTGTTATTGGCTCGGGGCGCTCGCGGTCGATGCACTCGAAGTCGAGTAATTCGCCATCGTAACGTACCCACCGCTTCTCGATGACCCAAGGCTCTGTGAGCATGACCGGGTCCGTCAGGGTCATTCGTAGCGTCAAGTAGGTGTTGTCCTCGACAAGGAAGTATTCCTCGAGGACGTTCGCTTCTTCACTCGTCCAGAAGAATCCAGTGCTCATGTTCAGGCCGGTCGCGAGGTCGCTGGTTTCGATGATGAGACTGCCATCCTCGTAGCGACCGACCGAACGTCCCATGAGCGTGTGCGGCACATCAGGATCGGCATCCTGCTCGGTGAGCTGCACGATTCTCGTCGTCGCCCACTCCTCGTAGCTGATTGCCACGAAGTCGCCGTGCAATTCAAAATTTATCGGATAGGGACTCAATATCACTCGAACGGCGCCAGGATGTTCGCAACGTGCGGCCGGGTCATCGGCGGGATCGAATACCGCCATCAACGCCTCGCCATGCTCTGAAAGCACGCGCGGCGACTCTTGTAATACACGGCCCGTGTTGCCGCTGCGATCCTGCGTACGCCACCAATTGCCCGATAGGTCGGGAACGGCATCCTGCGCCAACGTCGATGACGCGCTGCCGAGTAGTGCAATCATGACCGACAGAATGCTTATCGACCGAACGGAGCGATTCTGTGTGATCTTTGCTGTTGCCATGTACCTAACTCCAGACAGGGGCGTCATTTCAACCGGCCGATGTAAGACATGCGGTCGTTCGTTAACGATTATCGGCAATCTGCACCGTGAACTGAGGACCGTGCGAATCTCCTTCCAGCTTCTCTATCATATCAGCGATATTCGAGGCGAAGCCTTCGTGAACCACGGTCAGGAAGTTGGCACCAACATGTTTGCTGGCCGTGGCCATCTGTCCGCTACACTGATGGACCATGGCTGACATCGTGGCCTTTTACGACATTAGTGAACGCGATTGCTTTAGAAAACTCGCACAGCTGGCCTGGGTATTCGATCTCCTGAACAACGACCATTCATCTCTGCCGCTGGAGAAGCGCGGGGGCGTCACCACGGTGACGGCGGTGTGCGGCTGGCAATATGGGGTACTCCACCCGCTCCGCAATGCGTCCGGGTAACTCGTTCTCGATGGATTTGGGGTCGTCTGAGTGTGTGCGACCGACTGTCAGCTCAACCGGTCGGTAATAACCGTTTACGGGGCCGGGCTCAGCATCAGCGTATGCGCGGTATCCCCCGGCAGGAAAGGCTGCGCATCGCCGCGTGCCCACGCGTCGTGACCAGCGCGGTAGAACGACGACAGCGGATGTCCGCTCTGGCCGCCTGGCATGTGGAAGTAACCATTCGCTTCGTCTCCGGGTGAGACCGCGAAGCGCTCCGACGCGCCGTGGTCCCCCTGCTGTAGGCGTGGGGTGTGATCGCCGCCCGGCAACACGCCGTTGTATACGGTAAGCCACGGTGCGAGGATCGGAATTGTATCGGTGAGCGGGTGGGTGATCTCGACTCGATTGATGGCGCCCCAGGTGCACTCCGCCAACGAGTCGGTCGCGCACTTGGCTGCAGTCTTGTCGACTGCCGACAGAAAAAACTCCTGCCAGGATTCGTAGAACGGTGGCAGCAGATGTTCCGGTCTTTCGGTTACCAGACGCCAGATCGGCCCTTCAGACTGGTTACGGCGCTGTAGCGTCACGGGATCCGGAAAGTCTCCACATCCGGATACGATGCCTGATAGCAGTTCATCGCTCGTCTGCCGGCGGAACTCCCGAATCAGCCGGTAGCCGGCAGTGTCGGGATCCGCGCGACCGTTCCAGCGCGCGACCTCGGATCGGAGTTCGGCTCTACGCGCATCGCCTGCGACGATGCCCGTGTCGAGGACGTTGAGCAACAGCTCGTGCCAGCGCTCGTGCAGCGTCGCGCGATCGTCGAGCTGGATCGCGAGCATATCCTCGATCGTTGCCCGCTCGAGTCGCAGCAGACCGTCGCGGATCTGCCCCGCGCGCGCGCCCAGCGAGTAGCCGCCGGTTCCAATCAATGCGAGATCCGTGCCGTTGACGACGCGCGCGTTCGCGGTCCAGACGACACCCGCATCCGGATTGATGACAACGGGATAGTCGTCGGACGGTAGCCAGCCCTGCCAACCGGTTTGCCCGTCGGACCAGAATGCCGGCAGTCGCGGATCATAGCCGACACGAATCGGGATGCGCCCCATGATTGTCCAGGCGATGTCACCGTTGCTGTCGGCCAGCATAATGTTCTGCGGCGGTGAGCCAACGGTATGCGCGATACTTATGGCCTCGTGCACGTCGCGCGCCCGCTCGAGATCCATGATCCGCAGGTTCGACGCTTCGGGCTCATGCGCAAGCCAACGCAACGCGCGCAACCGACCCTGGCCATCCTCGCCAACGACCGGACCCCAAATCGTCGTGCGGATATTCACCGGTACACTCGGCGAACGCCGCACGTCGATCGTCTCCGTATGAATATCGAAGGGCCGATAGCCATCAGGAGTCATGTAGGCATCCGGGTTGTTCGGGTCCAGTTCCAGCAGGACGAGGTCCGACCAGTCGCCGCTACTATTCGTAAAGCCCCAGGCGACCGAGCCGTTACTTCCGGCGACCACGGCAGGCGCTCCCGGCAGCGTCACGCCGGTAATTTCGAGACGCTCGTCGGGATTGCCTGGATTCTCGACAATGAAGCGCATGCGATACCAGATATTCGGGATTTCCAAATCGAGGTGCATGTCGTTGGCGACAATCGCCCGGCCAGTCGAACTCCGCCGCCCGGCCACGGCCCAGGCGTTGCTGCCCGCCAGCCGCTCCTCGGGAACGATCACGACCCGTGATGGCTGCTCATGTACATAGTGCCGAGTCAGGCGGGTTCGCAGGTCGCAGACGCCCGGTCCGGGGGGAGGCGGTACGGGTAGCGCGTCGCCGACCAGAGGCGCGTCCCACTCCGTGCCCTCGTTTAGAACGAACTCGCGTACTAATCCGGGCAGGCCCTCGTACAGCGTGGCGTAGGCATCGTCGCGGCTCGCATCCGAATCGTTGAGCTGAAAATACATCGCATAGTTGACGAGAATCGTATCTTCGGGCCGCCAGGGTTGTGTCCGCGCGCGCAGGAGGATGTATTCGAAAGGCGCCGCGCGGAGGGATTGCAGGCCCGTGTTGACTCCCTCGGCGTACGCGTCGATGAGTTCCCGCTCGGTCGTGCTCATCTCCCCGACTCGTTCTCGGGCGGCAGTCCGCAGACGATGCTGCCGGCGTTCCCGGTCTAACTGGATGGCGTTTCTTCCCACGAGCCCCGACAACTCACCAGCGGCGACGCGGCGCATGAGATCCATCTGGAAGAATCGGTCCTGGGCGTGCAGAAAACCCGCAGCGCGAGCGACGTCGAGGCGATTGTTGCCGCGAACGGTGGGGACGCCGAAAGAATCCCTCTCGACGGTAACTGGAGCCGCCAAGCCGGGAATTGAGACCGTTCCATCTAGCACGGGAAGACTGCCGCGAACGGCCAGATAAGTCGCTGACGCGACGCAGATCGCAACTACGAGAAGAATATTCGCTAGAAGCTTCATATTGGCTTGTTGGCTCTGAGGTAATCGTAGACGAAGTGGGCGATGGCCTCCAGCTTGGGCAGCACGATCGCGTCGCCCCGTTGTCACCGCGCCTTTAGCTGTTTTTTTCTGTGGGCTATTATCAGAGCTGTCAATCTGGCTGAGCCGAGTCACCGCGCAGTGCTTCCTTCGTTCGATCTCCCTCCAAAAGAGCTTTGTCTCATCAGACTCTCCGCAATCGGCGATATTTGTCATACGGTCCCGGTCGTGCGCGCGATTCAGAAAGCGTGGCCCGAGACTCGCCTGACCTGGATCATCGGCAAGACCGAGCATGGCCTGCTCAGTGGGTTCGATGGCGTTGAGTTCGTCCTATTCGATAAATCGCGTGGGCGCCGCGCGTATCTGGACGTGCGTCGGGAACTCTCCGGGAGGCGCTTCGAACTCCTGCTGCATATGCACGCCTCGATGCGCGCGAATATCATCAGCCTAGTCGTCCCGGCGAATACGAGTCTGGGATTCGATCGGGCGCGGGGGCGTGATTATCAATGGTTGTTCTGCCGTAATCATCTGGCCGCGACGCCGCGGCAACACGTCATGGACGGCTTGTTTGAGTTTGTGGAAACGATCGGGATTCCACGCGAGGAACTGCGTTGGGATATTCCGCTCGACACCGCGGATCGTGAGTTCGCTGCGGCGCATATCGGCGATAACACGCCGACACTGATCATCAGTCCGGTCACCGGACAACGGTTCCGAAATTTTAGAAACTGGAGTAAGGATCGTTACGCCGAAGTTGCGGACCATGCTGCCGAACACTTCGGCGCCAAGATTCTAGTGACCGGCGGGACGACGGATCTCGAGCGCGACTACGGCAGCGGCATCGTAGAGTTGGCGCGCACCGACGTCGTCAATCTGGTCGGCCAAACGACACTGAAGCAGTTGCTGGCGTTACTCGCCCGGAGTGCCGCCGTGCTGTGTCCGGATTCCGGGCCGGCACATATGGCAACTGCCGTAGGGACGCCTGTCGTTGGCCTCTATGCAACCTCTAATCGGCATCGCACGGGGCCGTATTCGAGCCAGGATCTCGTGGTGGATAAATATCCCGAGGCCGTTCGAAAAGAACTCGGCAAGTCTGTTGACGAGATCCGTTGGGGGCGCCGTGTCCGCAACCCGGACGCCATGAGCCTGGTTACAGTCGCCGACGTCAAGCCTAAACTGGGTGCGGCCTTTGAGAGATCATGCGTTCCAGCGAACGGAACTCTTAACCCCGTATCGGGCTTGGTATCATAACGATTCTCGAACTTCAGTCGGTTGGGAATTGCTGGTAGTGGCGCGCGGGAAGAACGAAATATGCTGGAAGCCTATGCGCTGAAAAAATTCAACGATGCGACTCCTGCGGTGATAGAGGCCGCGCTGGAGCAGAGCGACGTTGTCTTCTTCGAGCGCTGGCCATCGCGGCTCGCGGGAAGAAGGACCGAATCAAGGTGGACAAGGGTTTCGCCGACCGTTGTTTCAGCGGGTTGGTGAAAGTCATCGATTCCAGCCCCTACGATCGCAGCATGCGGCGAATTCACAACTACATGAAGGAGTCTCTCGAGTTTCGCGAAAACTTGAGTGAATACCGCGAGATTCACTTTTCACCGTATTCGGCCTGGTCGGTGTTTACCGACGGGATCAGCTACTCGGTGGTGTCGGGATAGTATGCGTTGATCACGACCGGGCTTATCCCGCTGGAGAACTGTCGGCGCCCCGAGCAGACGCCCTAACATATACTCGCGCAGGTCGATTCGTCGTAGAAACGGCCCCCTGCTTTCGGCCCCATTCCCCCCCCCTCCCATTTATTTTTTAACGTTTGTCGTCGCGCAGCCGTGACAGTGCCATGAGTGCCGCACCGGTTCGCGAGAGATTCGGCCGCCGGTCCAACTCATGTTGAATCAGCCGATCCGCCATCGCGCGGTCACCACGGCAGGCCCTTAAGAGATCGTGTTCGACGTCAACACCGAGGCCGGGTTTCTTGGCTCTCTTGCCGCGCCCGGCTCGACGTACGAGGATGACGGCTATGACGACGCCCACGAGCAGCACCCAGAACATCGGGATGTCGTTCATTGTTGCGGTTAACTTCCGGGCCTGTCGGCGAGCCTAATGCGTCATCGCATAGATGATGTAATTGATACCGAAACGATAGGCGAGCGCTGTCATTGGTTCCGGATAGCATGGATCGTCGGCGTGCTCCCAGGCGTCGCCCATGTCCATGTTGAAATTGATGGCCACGAGCAGACGTCCCTCGTCGTCGTAGATGCCGCGCCACCGCGGCGGTCCACCTGGTAACTGCACGGTCGTCTCCCCTCTCGGGTCGCAATACAGATGGCGCCGCCCCGGAATCTGTGTGCGCTGATCGAGGTCGTACAACACATGCAGCAGCGCGTCGGAATCGGGAATGTCGATGATCGGGTACCCGGGAAAGACGAGTCGGATCGAGTCGATGAAGACCGCCCAGTCATATACACCGTGAAAATCGTCGACGACCATGAATCCGCCGCGCAACACATACTCTCTGAGCCTTTCAGCCTCCGTCGTCGATAATTTCCAGTTGCCGACCTGCTGCACGAACAGCCACGGATAGTCGAAGATCCGATCGTCGAAACTTTGCAGGTGAATGCTGTCGTCGGCGACGTCGAGTCGTGTCAGTCGTCGAAGTCCGCGTGTCAGATGGTACTCCGCGGCAGGATAGTCTATTGCCCACCACCCAAGGCCTCGGCCACCCCAGCGGCGACCGCCGCCGATCTGTGCGTAAATCAGACGCGCCATGTGGAACTCGGCCTCGGGGCCGTTCACTGGGCTCGATCCCTGCGTCTGGCCTAATAGCGGTATGACGAGTGCGGCGATGATCGCAAGTTTCACACGCGACGCGACGGACCGGAAGAGGGTAGTTGGCGAACCTGGATCGCGCATTCGCGCATTATAAAGAATCTGCCGAGGCCACGATGAACCGGGTTCTTGTTTAGATCCGTGACACAGCGCTGCGGTTAAACAGGGCGCGGCGTGTGAGTCCGCGCGCCTTTTCGATAAGGCGTGCCGAACGTAAGTGGACGTCCTTGCGCAGTTTGTGGCGGTGGCCGATGGCCGCGACTTACGATTTAGCCGCTGCGAGAATCTATCAGCAGGAATCGGGGCAGTAAGAGCGGAAAATGGGGCCAGATCCCTTTTTTCTCGAGATCGCATCTAAACCTTGACGGTCCGTGAAAAAAGGGATCTGGCCCCATTTCCGTGGCCCAAAAAACCCCGCGACTCGCACGGGGTTTTTTGCATCAAGGCAGTAGTTCTTCGTTTACTCGGGGATTGTGATCTTTGTCGCCTGAGGGCCTTTCTGGCTCATCTCAGTTTCCATGTTGACGACTTGGTCTTCGTGCAGCGTGTCCAAACCACTCGCTTCCACTGCGGAGATATGAACGAAGATGTCTTTTCCACCATCCTCAGGAGAGACGAATCCGAAGCCTTTGGTTTTATTGAACCACTTGACGGTACCTGTAATCATCTAAAAAACCTCTAAATAAATTAACAACTTGCGTTCAATTGCAAAAAATGAAGGGGATTTGCAGGAGATACCGAGGGGACTTCTGAAATGACCAACTAATCGTGCAATACGAACTTCTTTTCGTGCCTACATTCGGCCACGACGGCCGGATGAAACCACTGATCGCCTAATATAGACCCGCATCCGCGATTTGCAAGGTTAAACAGTGTTAATTGATGCCGTTACCGGGTCCGCTCCGTGCCACGTTCACCCTGAGTCGACGTATCTGCCCCGAGAATTGATGTATTCACAATGAAGGCTGGTGCGGTGGTCCTTCGCCTAAGGACGTCAGTCGGACAACAGCTCTTGGAAGCGATCGCGCAGGCGATCCTCAGCCGAATCAATCGCCTCATCCCTGGCCGCCTCAAGCTCTGCGCGCGCGGCGTCGCGGAGAGCCTGGCCGAGGTCGAAGCTGGGGTCCGGCGCATTGACGTTGCCGGTGAGTTCCAGAGGAATCGGGTCGCCGATCAGCCGGTCGAGCGTTTCGCAACCCGCGACGCCGACACTGTCTGTCAGCGTCGTGATGAGGTCGTAATTGATGTCCCGAGTGGCCATATCGAGCTGGCCGCGACCCGTGACTTCCATGAACGAGGTCGTGGCTTGAAGGTCGTTCGTTCGGGCGATTCCATCCGTGACGATGGCGCTACCGCGCAATAGTTGATAGGCGGTGAAATCGGTATCCGTCGCGGCCGGTCGAGGTTCTCTCCGCGCAATAGTCCAGTAATCGCACATGGTATGGCCGAGGTTGAGACCTTGAATCGTGCCTTCACGAAGCGAGAAATCGACTCGGCCCGCTGCCGACGCCACCGCATCGCCAAAAATTGCGCCGATCCCACTCAGTGAGAGATCGAAATTACCCGTGCCGCTGAGATTGGATTCACCATGGAGTGCGACCAGTAATGGGTCGAGCTGCAGATCAACGGCGGTGCCTTCGAGCATGAGTTGTGGGATGCCGCTACGGGCGTCCAACTCCACGCCACCTTCGAAGTCGCCGCCATAGAGTTCCGCGCGTGCCAAATCTATCGTTCCGACGCCGTTGCGGATATCGAGCAGGGTGGAGACTGCGGAGAATTGCACGCCCGCGAGCTTCAGGTCGTCGACGACAACTCGGCCATTTAATGCGAGGCTGTGCATTGCTTCCGTAGGCAGCTCGAGGGGGCGCTCAGCCGGTCCTGACGCCGCGTTTGGGCCATCGGCGGGCGGCGGCAGGTAGCGATCTATATCGATCTCGTCAATCGCCAGACTGAAGTCGTACTCCGGATTACGGAACTCTCGTACGGTGAAGTTCCCCGTGATTGTGCTGTCATCGAGTTGGAGCCGCATTTCCTCGAAATCACCGCGTTCGGCCGTGATATCGACGCGAGTATCGATGATTGCGCTCGTGAGCACCGAGGGATCGGTATTGACTTGAGGCGGAACGTCGAAGCGCCTGAACAGGTCCCGCGGATTGAATCGCTGGATGTGGAGCGTGCCGGTCCACCGTGGCGAGTCGGCCAGCAGTTCGCTGACTGCGAGATCGCCAGTGGCCTGTAACCCGATCGCTTCGGCATCG
>PVBE011509202.1_pt1 | contig 30608 bp, 29 predicted proteins | sample 1631181 | NCBI WGS metagenome assembly PVBE01 (sample SAMN08397723, study PRJNA350692) | Marine metagenome, whole genome shotgun sequencing project. | isolation source: water | place: Pacific Ocean | collected 2012-04
CCGAACGACTTTGCCTTCGTAGATCGTGCCAACTTCGACTTCAGCCGTAATGAGTTCGATTCTCTGCTGCGCTTCTCGACCGGACGTGCCATCCACGGATGCAATGCGCACAGTTCCGTCATTCTCGATGTCGATCGTGGCTCCCGTCTCTTCGGTCAGCCCGCGGATAACGGAGCCACCCTTCCCGATCACGTCGCGAATCTTCTCCGGATCGATCTTGATTGTGATGATGCTTGGTGCCCATTCGGACATCTGTTCACGGGGAGCGCCGAGCACCTTATTCATCTCGCCGAGAATATGAAGTCGTCCGTCGCGCGCTTGCGCGAGAGCCGCCGACATGATCTCCCGCGTAATTCCGTCGATCTTGATGTCCATCTGCAGCGCGGTAATTCCTTCCGCAGAACCGGCTACCTTGAAATCCATATCGCCCAGATGGTCTTCGTCGCCGAGGATATCCGTCAGCACGACATGACTGTCCCCTTCCTTGATTAGACCCATCGCGACTCCGGCAACCGGCGTTGCTGTTGGTACACCCGCGTCCATGAGCGACAAACTCGTCCCGCATACGCTCGCCATCGAACTCGAGCCGTTCGATTCCGTGATCTCCGACACGACGCGAATCACATAAGGGAAGCTCTCCATGTCCGGCAGGACGGCCTCCATTCCGCGGCGCGCGAGGCGGCCGTGGCCGATCTCACGGCGTTTCGGTCCACTCATAAAGCCTGTTTCGCCAACGCAGTAGGGAGGGAAGTTATAGTGAAGCATGAAGGGATCTTTACGCTCGCCTTCCAGTGCATCGATGATTTGCGCATCCCTGCCCGTACCCAACGTCGTAACGACGAGCGCCTGAGTCTCACCACGCGTGAACAGGGCCGAGCCGTGCGCACGCGGTAGTATGCCGACCTGGACATCGATCGGCCGTACTGTACTCGTATCGCGCCCGTCGATTCGCGCCTCGCCGGCAAGAATCCGACCGCGAACCGTTGTCTTCTCGAGGCGTTCGTATTCGGCTTTAACCTCATCTTCGGTCCACTGTGACGAATCTTCGTCTGCAAATGCCGCCAGGAGTTCGGCTTTTATTTCACCGAGTTGTTGAGAGCGGCTTTGTTTTTCGGCAACGCTGTAGGCTGCCACGAGCCGATCGCCCACGGCAGCTTCGACGGATTTAGCGAGCGTTTCGTCTACCTCCGGCGGTTCCCACGCCACAGGTTCTTTGCCGGCCTCGGCCGCCAGCTCTTTTATCACCTGAATCGCGGCCTGCATCTGCTCGTGCCCGAACATAACCGCACCGAGCATCACATCTTCGGTCAGAATTTGCGCTTCTGACTCAACCATCAAGACGGCATTCTCGGTGCCGGCTACGACGAGGTCGAGCTGCGAGCTCGCCCTATCCGCCATACTTGGATTGAGCAGATATTCGCCGTCGCGATAACCGACCCTTGCTGCTGCGATGGGACCGAAAAAAGGCAGCCCGGACAACGCTAGAGCACTGGATGCACCGATCAATGCCGGAATGTCGGGATCGATATCCGGATTTACCGACATGACCGTTGCGATGACTTGAACCTCGTTTCGGTAACCCTTGGGGAACAATGGACGAATCGGTCTGTCGATCAGTCTCGATGTGAGAGTCTCCTTTTCGCTCGGTCTTCCCTCGCGTTTGAAGAACCCTCCGGGGATACGGCCCGCTGCGTAGGTCTTTTCTTGATAATTGATCGTCAGTGGAAAGAATGGGCGTTGTTGCCCCTGACCTTTCTCACCCACTGCGGTGACGAGTACGACCGTTTCGCCCATGTTCACGATCACAGCGCCATCAGCCTGCCGGGCGACGGCGCCCGTCTCGATAACGACCTCCTGGTCGCCATATTTAAACGTTCTGCTAACTTTCACTATTCCTTCCCTACTATTGACGACCTGCTACCGAGACGTGCGGCGCTAGATAATCAGTTCTGAAGCGTATAACGGTTCAGAGCCGGAGAGCCGGCTCTGAATGAAAAAAAATCGGATTCAACGTCGCAACCCAAGGCGGCTGATCAGTTCCTGATAACGGCCTTGATCAGTATCCTTCAAGTAGTCCAACAGCTTGCGACGTTTGTTGACCATGCGGAGCAGCCCACGCCGCGAATGGTGGTCCTTCTTGTGACCGGAGAAGTGTGAGGAGAGGTCATTGATCCGTGCCGACAACAGCGCCACTTGGACCTCGGCGGAACCCGTGTCGGTGGGACCGCGCCGATACTCTGCGACAATCTCGTATTTTTGCTCCGAATTCAATGCCATCCTAATTACCCCGAGCCGCCTCTAGTGCGGCCCTGTTCAACTTTATCCTGTTCTCGAAAGGCGCGTATTGTACTCGCACAAGTTCTTCGGTTCCAAGAGCTTAAGCCCGGAAAGATTCGTCGCGGTACCAGCCGCCCGGCCGACTCGACTTCACCGATCCCGAAAAAGACCTCCTCGGGGTCGTAGAGACGCACCCAGGTCCGTGGCCAGCCCGGCTCGGCGGGCACGGCCTGACCGTGGCTCAGCCGGCCACAGAGCTCGTCCTGGACGACCAAACGAGGCCACCGGGTCAACGGGCTGTCGACCGGCTTCAGCAGTTCGTCGAGACGCCCCTGGCCTTCTGCCTCGCATAGCTCCAGCGTCTCCATCGAGACCATATCCGCCTCTCGGAAGGGGTCAACGGCCGTTCTCCTTAGCGCGATAACGTGGCCAATCGAACCTAGATCCCTGGCTACGTCCTCGATCAGCGTTCTGACATACGTGCCTTTTGAGCAGACGACGGAGAGACGAAGCTCCGGGCGTTTGTAGGCAAGCAGGTCAATCGCTTCAATGTGTACGGATCGCGCTGGCCGTTCCACTTCGATTCCCCGGCGCGCCAACTCATAGAGCCGTTTCCCTTGCTGCTTGAGCGCGGAATGCATCGGCGGGATCTGCGCGATCTCGCCCTGGTAATAGCTCAGAACGCTACGGATATCCGCGTCACTGAGTTCGGGCGGCCTCCCCTCTGCGATCACCGTTCCATGCGAATCACCCGAGTCCGTGGACTCTCCCAGTTTGGCCGTGACCGTATAGCTCTTGTTCGCCCCAAGGAGAAACGACGAGACTCGCGTTGCGGCGCCGAAACAGATCGGGAGCATTCCTGTTGCGAGCGGATCCAGACTCCCGGTATGGCCAGCTTTCGCGGCACGAAAGAGGTGCTTTGTGCGTTGGAGGGCCTGGTTCGAAGTCAGGCCGATCGGTTTGTCCAGCAGAAGTATCCCGTGGAGTTCTCTTCCACGGTCGCGTTTTCTAGGCATCGCCAGAGTTTCGAGGCTGCGCCGCCTGATCCTCGGCGGCATCATTCGCATCGCGATCCTCCGCGATGGCTTCGTCGATCAAGCGAGTGAGTTCTAATCCCTGCCGCGCGCCTTCATCATGTTCGAAGCGTAGTTCCGGTACGCGACGCATGCTCAAGATCTGCCCGACGCGTGAGCGAAGAAATCCACCGGCCTTTTTCAGTGCCGCCGTTGCGGGTTCGGGGTCCTCGTCGGGGTTCAAGGTGCTAAACCCAACCCGCGCGACGCTGATGTCACCGCTGAGCTCTAAGGCGCTGATCGTTACGCCCACGAGCCTCGGATCTTTGATCTCGGTGGATAGGAGCGTGTTGAGTACGCGCTGCAGCTCAGCAGCCACGCGCAATTTCCGAGGGAAGTCTCTCGGCATTAGCTAAAGAGATCGAGAAATCTCTGTACGGTCATAGCACTCGATCTGATCCCCTATCTTGACGTCGTTGTAGTTCTTTACGCCAATACCGCACTCTGTGCCGGCACGAACCTCGTTCACATCATCTTTGAAACGGCGCAGAGATTCCAACTCCCCTTCATAGATGACGACATTGTCACGTAGAACGCGAATTGGCTTCGTTCGCCGTACGTGACCGTCGGCGACGATGCACCCGGCAACGTTACCGAATTTCGGTGATCGAAATACCTCGCGAACTTCTGCGACGCCGAGAATCTGCTCCCGGACCTCGGGGGCTAACAGCCCGCTTACCGCCGCTTTAACGTCATCGATCGCTTCGTAAATAATACTGTAGTAACGGACGTCGACACCCGTTTCGGCAATGGCTTCCCGCGCTGCCGAGTCGGCCCGCACGTTGAATCCGATGATGATCGCCTTCGAAGCGGCTGCAAGTTGTACGTCCGATTCGGTAATGCCACCCACGCCACGGGAGATGACCGTTATCTTGACTTCATCGGTCGAGATATTCTCGAGTGCGTCCTTCAGAGCCTCTGAGCTTCCCTGAACGTCGGCCTTTACGAGCAGTTGTACGCTCTCGGCGTTGCCTTCGGACATTTGACTGAAGACGTCATCGAGCTTCGCTGATTGCTGTTGCGCCAGTTTGACGTCACGTTCCTTACCTTGGCGAAACCGTGCAACCTCGCGGGCGCTGCGCTCGTCGTCAACAACCAGCATGTCATCGCCCGCCATCGGCGTACCCGATAGGCCGAGAACGACAACAGGGACAGACGGCCCAGCACTCTCCACCGATTCGCCTGCTTCATCGAATATGGCTCGAATACGCCCATACTCCTGACCGGCCAGAAGCGTGTCACCGAGCTTCAACGTACCGCGGTTCACGAGTACCGTAGCGACAGCCCCTCGCCCGCGCTCCAGGCTTGCTTCCAGCACGGCGCCGGCAGCTGGGCCGGTCTCTACGGCCTTGAGATCCAGGACTTCAGCTTGCAGTAAAACCGTATCCAACAGATCGTCGATACCGTCGCCGGTTTTCGCGGAGACGTTCACAAAGAGATTCTCTCCGCCCCAATCCTCCGGAATGACCTCGTGTTGCGTGAGCTCGTTACGTACCCGATCTGGATCAGCATCCTCGAGGTCCATCTTGTTGACGGCAACGACCAGCGGAACATTAGCCGCCTTCGCGTGCTCGATCGCCTCTACGGTCTGCGGCATGACGCCATCGTCGGCGGCGACGACCAGAATCACGATATCGGTAACCTGTGCACCTCGAGCCCGCATGGCCGTAAACGCGGCGTGGCCGGGCGTGTCGAGAAATGTCACAGCCCCCTTGTCTGTCGTGACGTGGTAAGCGCCGATGTGCTGCGTGATGCCACCAGCCTCTCCGGAGGCGACACGCGTCGTTCTGATGTAATCGAGTAGTGACGTCTTGCCGTGGTCGACATGACCCATAACCGTGACGACGGGGAACCGTGTCGACGCTTCATCTTCCGTCACCGACGATTCTATCGATTTCAGCAGCTGATCCTCGAGGCCCGTCTCCGTTAGCGCGAGTGCGGTGTGACCTAATTCTTCGACGATCAATACGGCGGTATCCTGATCGATGACCTGATTAATCGTGACCATCATTCCCACGTTCATGAGAACCTTGATGACCTCGTTGGACTTGATCGCCATACGTTGTGCGAGATCACTGACGGTGATCGTTTCCGGAATCTCTACTTCCCGGACGACCGGTTCAGTAGGACGTTCGAAGCCGTGCTGGCTGTCAACGCTGACCTGTACGGGCCGACGTCTCGGCCTCTTCTTACGCCGCCGAGCACTCGCGCCCTTGGCAACATGCAGCGTGTGATCCGCGCTGCGATCCTCTTTCTTTTTGCGGGGTTGCTCCGGACGCTCTCCCGGTACCGGTCGAAGTTTCTCTTTCCCGGCCTCGGCAGCCGCACGAGCCTGCTCTTCCGCCAGCTTGCGCACCCCCTCTTCAGCGGCCAGGCGCGCGGTCTCCTCTTCCGCCTGACGCTGGATCTCCGCCTCGCTTGCCTCGGCCTCCTCGCGCCGCTGCTGCTCTTCGGCGGCCTGACGCTCGGCTTCCGCACGTGCCGTGGCAGCGATCTTCTCTTCTTCGGCTTCCCGCTGAGCGTCGAGTTCCTCCTGTTGCTGGCGAGCTTTTTCCTCGAGAACGTCGCGCTTGACATAGGTACGCTTGCGCCGGACCTCGACGTTAACTGTACGCGATCGGCCCTGACCGCCTACGAGTTTTAATTCGCTCTGCGATTTTCGCTGAAGCGTGATTTTTTTCGGCGCTGACGCTTCTGGATCCTTTCGCCCGTGAGATCTTCGCAGATGCGTCAACAACTCCAGCTTCGCGTTGTCCGTGATCGTATCTTCGGCACCGGACACGTTGATGCCTGCCTCATCCAGCTGCACGAGCAGGCGGTCGACGGGTACTTTAAGTACTTCCGCGAACTCTGTGACTGTCACATCAGACATGAGGTTCTCCTCGGCCCTTACGCTTGCGGCTCAGTTTCGAACCAGTGCGCTCGCGCCGCCATAATCAGCTCCGCGGCACGCTCCGGCTCGAGCGCTTCAATATCTTCGAGATCGTCGACCGCCTGCTCTGCGAGATCTTCGCGAGTAACGATGCCTCTGCTCGCAAGTTCGAACGCGACTTCCTTATCCATTCCCTCCAGACTCAGGAGATCTTCCGCCGGCTCTGCCTGATCGATGACTTCCTCGCTGACGATCGCGTGAGTAATAAGGACATCGCGCGCGCGAGCGCGAAGCTCGTTAACGATATCTTCGTTGAATTCTTCGACCGCCAGCAGTTCGTTCGCAGGTACATAGGCGACCTCTTCCAGAGATGAGAATCCCTCCTGCACGAGAATCATCGCAACGTCCTCGTCGACGTCGAGTTCTTCCATGAGCTTCGCAACGAGTTCTTTCGCTTCCTGCTCGCTCTTCTCCTCGGCAGCGGCTTCCGTCATCACATTGAGCTCCCAACCTGAGAGCTCACTCGCTAGACGAATATTCTGGCCACCACGGCCAATTGCTTGGGAGAGTTTTTCTTCATCCACGGCCACGTCCATGCTGTGTGCTTCCTCATCCATGACGATGGATAGCACGTCTGCCGGTGACATTGCGTTGATCACGAACTTTGCGGGATTCTCGTCATAGAGGATGATATCTACGCGCTCGCCGGCCAATTCATTGGAGACGGCTTGAACGCGGGATCCACGCATCCCGACACAGGCCCCGACAGGATCGATCCGATTGTCGTTGCTTTTCACAGCGACTTTTGCGCGTAGGCCCGGGTCCCTGGCCGCGCCGAGGATCTCGATCAGGCCCTGGCCGACTTCGGGCACCTCGAGCTTGAATAGCTCGACAAGAAACTCGGGAGACGTTCGCGTAACAAAGAGTTGTGGTCCGCGCTGCTCGGCGCGGACTTCACGCAAGATTCCTTTGATACGATCCTGCGGCTTGATAGGTTCCCGCGGAATCAATTCCTCGCGGGAAATGAATCCCTCCGCATTGCCGCCAAGGTCGATATAGGCACCATTGCGATCGACGCGTTTTGCGATCCCGCTAACCAGTTCGCCTTTGCGCTCCTCGAACTCCTCAACGACCTGTTTGCGTTCGGCCTCTCGAACCTTCTGGACGATAACTTGCTTGGCCGTCTGCGCAGCGATACGGCCGAATTCGACGGATTCCATCGGTACCTCGACGTACTCGCCGGGCTCGGCATCCTGGCTGATCTCCAGAGCATCGTCTAGACGAAGCTCGCACTCGGGCTCTTCGAGTTCGCTGGAATCGTCCGCAAAGACCATCCAGCGTTGAAAGGTGTCGTATTCACCGCTTTCGCGATCGATCGCTACGCGTACATCGATTGCGTCGCCGTGCTTTTTCTTGGTTGCAGACGCAAGCGCCGCTTCGATAGCTTCGAAGATGATGTTCTTCTCGACACCCTTCTCGTTAGAGACTGCATCCACGACCATCAAGATTTCTTTATTCATGACTTGGGAGATCCAATACCGATATTAGTGCTCTGGAACAAGTTGGGCCGACGCGATATCGGCAAGCGCCAAACGAAATTTTTCCTGGTCGATTTCGACAATAATCTCTCGATTCTCGGCGCTCACCAGCCGACCCTTGAAGTTTCTCTGACCATCGCGCGCGCGATCGAGTTTCACCTTCACGATATGATCGCGGTAGCGTTGAAAATGCTCGAGAGTTCTCAGCGGTCGATCCAGGCCGGGTGACGACACTTCCAGCGCGTATCTGCCGGGTATGGGGTCCTCGACATCGAGAACCGCGCTGATCTGATGACTGACGAGCTCGCAATCATCGAGATCGACACCCGCCTCGTTGTCGATATAGATCCGCAACAAACCGTTACGGCCTGCATGGATCTCTAGATCGACCAGTTCGTAACCGAGTGCCCGTACCGGCGCTTCCAATAGCTCAATCAACCGTTCTTTCCTTGCCGAATGACTCAATCGACTTCTCTTGAGACGCGTACAAAAAATGGGCCCAAGGCCCATTTCTCCGACTCCGCGTCCTCCTCACCGTTCCCGCTCGCGACGGGACGGCCAAATAAAAAAGCCCCTTACGGGGCCTTTATGCTAAAGCCTTTTTATCAACAATGGCACCTAACAAATTGATTCTTATAAGAATCTACTAGCGCATTCGCGCCATTGCTTCGCAAAATTGGCCGACATTGTACCGCAGACGTGAGGCGGGGGGTAGGCGCTGCTTAGTCCGTGGCGCCCGGCGAGACACGTAGCCTGAATGGCTATCGTTGGGGCCTAAGTCGCTGCAGGACGCGCCCGTATCGGCATCCTTCGCGTACCGTTTGCCGTTGCTATCGCCCTTGAATACGCGCTTCCGGCACAGCTCACCAGGCTGACCGGCGAGAGTCGGTCAGTCGGGGCTCGTCTGCGCCAAAGCCGTTGAACGACCGAGTACCAGGATCCAGAGAAGCGATCGGCTCGTCATTGTTGTTATTCAACGTTCTCCCGCAACGTATCTCTAACCGATTACTCCGATGGCGTGCACTCGTAGGGTCGAACGACCTCACCCGGACGCCACATCCAGGCCTTGTCCAGTTTGACGGGCTCCGTAAACGTCGCGGAATCAGTAGCGGATAACCGGTAGTTCAGCCGACTACCGTCCTCGCTCACGGAAAAGATTTCGCGTAACGCGATAGCTTCGCTCTGCGGAGTGCCGCTCGAATCGAAATAAGGCCAGTCGATGTGCGCTGTCGTCACGTACAACTCATCCCCTACCCAGCGGCCTCGCGATCGGCCGAGTTTCGTCGGCGTTTCATCGATCTCGGCATCCGGGTCCATATAGAATGTCCGAATTGCGTCATACTCTTCCATATGGAACAAGATCACGTCACCGCGATCGAGGATCTGAATCGGATAAGGTTGCGCCATGATCCAGGGCATACCCTTGGGAATGCAGTCACCGATGGGATCATCCGACACGGGATCGAAAGCGGCTCGCGCGGCGGCGGCCGCCGGTGTCAGCGGTAGATCCGATTCGAACAGGTCACGACTCGGACCCGTAAAGTGCGTACTCCAGACTCCAGACTCTGAAGATGCCTTGGTCAGCGACCACGGACTCGCCGGTCTCCGTGCCTTCCGCGAGCCAGACTTCGGATGTGCCGAGTGTGCTGTTGGTCCAATAGGGTTCGATGCCCGGTCGCATAACGACCTCCCGGCCGTCCGCCAACAGCAGATTGTTGGTCCACATGTCCTGACGACCGCTCCGTGCTTTGTAGCCCGCGACCGTGATGTTGTCGCCGACACTCATGACCTCACGGGTGATATCCATGCGCCCGAGAATGCTGACTGAATTCGTCTCGATATCCCAGATCTCCCCTTCTTCCGTGCGGACGGAGAATCGGACATGCGGATTACGCCAGAGTACTTCGGTCAACTCGCCTTTCAACTCGGTGACATTCCGCATGTCGAACACCCCGGTAAACGCGTGGTGGGCGAAACCCGGGATTGGCAACAGGAATACCGCGCCGAGCGTACTGGCTAACGTGGTTCTCATCGATTAACTCCCCCACCTCGATCCGGCACCGCGTCGCACTTCTAGAATTCGAAGGCGTCTGGCATGTCCTCGCTAGGCAGCGATTCCGCAAGCTCGCTCTTAATATCGGAGAAGTTCGGGTTCGCTGCAAGATTAATCCATTCTTGTGGGTCGGTCTCGTGGTCATAGAGTTCTTCCGAGCCATCGAAATAGCGAATATAGCGATACCGATCACTCCGGATCGCGTGATTCATGTAGCCGAAGGTACTGAGTGCGGTGTGCTCCCAGGGAGCATCCGGATCCCGCAGCAGTGGGACCAGACTGGCTCCCTCCACATGCCCGGGGATCTCGAAGCCGGCCAGTTCAACCAGTGTCGGGTAGAGATCCATGAGTGACACGACTTTGTCGGTTTGAGTGCCTGGCGTCGTGATTCCTGGCGCGACGACGATAAACGGGACGTGCGTCGACTCCTCCCAGATCGTGTGCTTTCGCCAACGCAACTTTTCGCCCAGGTGCCAGCCGTGGTCCGACCAGAGAACGATGATCGTGTTGTCCGCCCTGCCGCTACGCTCGAGTTCGTCGAGCAACTGCCCGACCATCGCATCGGCGAAACTCACGCTTGCGAGATAAGCCTGCACGCCTTCTTGCCAGACATCGGCCTCGATGACCCACTCGTGAAGTCCCATGGGCGGCATGGTGCCGTCGAACGCGCCCAGAAGTGCCGCCTCCGGGACGTCGTCGAGATCGGTTTCCAGCACCCGTGGGAGTTCGAGATTTTCCAGGGGATAGAGATCCAGATATTTCTGCGGCACATACCATGGTAGATGGGGCCGGTAGATCCCGATCGCGACGAAGCGAGGATCGCCGGCATCCGCGGCCAACTGTCGGCGCCCCCATCCGACAACCTGGCCGTCGGCCATCGCGGAATCCTCGGTGACGAGCCCTGCCCAGTCGAAGTTGCGCGTCCACGGGTTTCCATTGGCCGGCCGGTCGAGCGGACGTACCTCGTCCGGAAGCTGCCGGTCGATCGAAGGATAGTAGGCATTCCACGCCGTGAGGTCGTTATACCCCCAGAAGCCACCAGCGGAGAATGTGTGCGCATGAAAAAGTTTGCCGGCGCCGAATGTCCGGTAACCCCGGTCCCTGAAATATTTCGGAATCGTGGGGACGCCCTCGAGTCGTTCGACGGTTCGCCAGTCCGGAGCGTTACCGTAGACTCCCGTCGTCGAAGGCGCCAACCCCGTAAAGATTGCTGTACGGGAGGGGTTGCACAGCGCGGATGGTGCGTGGGCATTGGTGAACAACATGCCGCGCTCAGCGAGCGCGTCGATATTCGGTGTGATCGCCTGCGGGTGTCCGCCGAGCGCACCGATCCAATCGTTGAGATCGTCGATCGAGATGAACAGGACGTCGGGGGAAACGGACGTTTGGGTTTGCGCCGGATTAGAAGACGCCAAGAGAACAGCCAGCGCAACGAGAAGCCAGTACTTCATACCTGGCGCACCTGCGTTGGGTCGAGTCGATGCGTGACTGGCAATGATAATTCGTCTCCGCCGGCTATTTGACGGCCCGGTCTTCTGCCAAGGCGTAGCACTCATATTCGAGCACGCGAACGCCGGTATCGACCTCCAGGATCTCGACGCCGAAACTACCGTACTCCTGCACGATACGCTCGCTGTTCAGAAGCGGAGTCGACTCTGTTACTTGCGTTTGAGCTCTGAACTCTGAGCTCGCAGCTCAGGCAAACCACGACGATGATTGTGAGACGCTTTTTCCGGATTCGCGAGATCATTGCTCGTGCATTCTAACGCGCTCATCGCCGGAGCTGTAGAGATCGATACGAAGCGGTTCGCGATGACCCAATAAGCGTAGAAGCAAGCGGGTCTCAGTTCGAGTAAACAGCTGCATCATGATACTCTGCGCCGGTCAATGAATCGCCCTCAAACAATTACGCTGTCTGCTGTGCTGATTGCCCTGCTTGCTTCAGGCTTGGCACACGGCCAGCGGTTCAGAGGGCGCTACGTTCCAGAACAAAATGAGCCGCCAGCTACCGAATTCGTCGCGGCGCGCTGGCACTTCGGCACCAATGGCCAATTCCGTCTCGGTCACATGGGCTGGTCGCACAACTACCCGTATTCGGAGCAACACCTCAACGAGTTTGTCGCCGAAACGACACGCGTCGATGTGCAAATCAACTCCTACAAGATTATCGAGCTCGGCTCGGGCGACGTTTTCGAGCATCCTTTTGCCTATATCTCCGAGCCCGGTGAGATGGAGCTTACCGACCAGGAAGTCGAGAATCTGCGGCAATACATTGACCGCGGCGGCTTCATCCTCATCGATGACTTCGACGGCCCGCATTTAGCGCAGCTGCGCAGCCAGATGCTCAGAGTATTTCCCGATCGGCTTTTCTTTCCGCTGAAAATCGATGACCCTATATTCGATTTGATCTTCGAGCTTCAGGATTTGAAAGGCATGGCACCTTACGTGCCGGGCGGGGATGTCGTCTACTACGGGATGCTAAATGATCGCGGCGAGATCGCCATTGTCGCGTGCTACAATAATGATCTCGCGAATTTCTGGGATCGGATCGATCAGGGCAGCTATCCGCTCCGACCGTCGACCGATGCCTTCCGCATGGGTATCAACTACCTCGTCTACTCGATGACCCACTAGGCGACGCCGAGATAGCCATCGACTTTGCCGACACGCGGATTTACCTCGAAGATCGCAGCAATCATCGGACGCTCCCGTCGATTCGGAGAGCTTGCCGTATCGTTTAATCTATAACGACGCTAAGCGGCTCACTCAGGCGGCTCTCCACGTTTCCCGCGACCGCTGAGATCGTAACCTCCCATTCTCCACTGGGAAGCTCTAAAAAGTACTCCGTTAGATGAGGCTCGAGCCGCTGCACCATTTCCTGATCCACGTAGACTAGGTATTCGGTCACCGCGCCCTCGGGCAGCGTACCGCCGTCGTCGTATTGCGATGGCGGCATCCATTGCAGCGTAACGCCACTGGGTTCAGTGCAGGCACCAACGAGTAGAGCGAGCGCAGTTATCACGATTTTTCTTCGATACCTCATACGAGCCTATCCAGTGCCCCGAGTTGCGTTGCGAATTCGTCGGTCATACCCGTTCGAGCGTACACCAAGGTCACCATTGCTGCCATGCGCCCGAGGCGAAGATTCTCAGGGCGTTTCGATACACCGTAGCCCATTCGGACTTGTCGCGCCCTATAATGCGGAACCAGGAACCAATATGGGACTATCCTCCATGACCTCTATCGGCACTCCGCTCTCTACATCCGCAACACGTGTCCTACTCTGCGGTGGCGGTGAACTCGGAAAGGAAGTCGTAATAGAACTGCAACGGTTGGGCGTCGAGGTCGCAGTCGTGGATCGCTATGCGAATAGCCCAGCTATGCAGGTCGCTCACCGCAGTCACGCCATAAACATGCTCGACAGTGCTGCCCTGCGGGCGATTATCGAAGCGGAGAAACCCGATCTGATCGTCCCGGAGATTGAAGCCATCGCCACGGACGAGCTCGTCAAGCTAGAACAGGAGGGCTACACCGTAATCCCGACGGCGCGAGCTGCAAGATTGACGATGAATCGCGAAGGGATACGCCGGCTGGCCGCCGAAGAGCTCGGGTTGCTGACCTCGCCCTATCGCTTCGCCGAGTCGCGCGCCGAGTTCGACGCGGCCATCGCGGAGATCGGCTTACCCTGCGTCGTAAAGCCGGTAATGAGTTCTTCGGGTAAAGGCCAAAGCACGGTGAAATCAACGCCAGATATCGACAAGGCTTGGAATTACGCGCAGGAAGGTGGCCGTGCGGGCGCTGGGAAAGTCATCGTAGAGGGCTTTATTGACTTCGAATACGAGATTACTCAGTTGACGGTGCGCCATGCTGCAGGGGTCTCCTTCCTGGACCCCGTCGGCCATGTTCAGATTGACGGCGATTATCGTCAGTCGTGGCAGCCTCAACCCATGAGCGAGGCGGCACTGACTGCTGCACGAGAGATGGCGGCAGCGGTTACCGGCGCGCTCGGCGGCCGAGGGATATTCGGCGTCGAACTGTTTATTTGCGATGACGAGGTCATTTTCAGTGAAGTCTCACCGCGACCGCACGATACTGGAATGGTGACGATGATTTCTCAAGATTTGTCGCAGTTCGCCTTGCACGCGCGTGCGATTCTCGGATTGCCCATCCCGAATATCCGTACTCACGGACCGGCGGCATCGAGCGTCGTGCTCGTCGAGGGCGATTCGGATGCGGTTCGTTTCGAAAACGTCGAGGCGGCTCTCGAGGAGCCCGATACCCAACTCCGCTTGTTCGGAAAGCCGCAGGTCAAGGGTCATCGTCGAATGGGGGTGGCACTGGCTCGCGGTGAAACTATCGACGACGCGTTGGCGAAGGCAAAGCGTGCGTCTTCGAGCGTAGTTGCATCGCTCGACTAGCCGCCGTACACGCCGAGATATGTCACAGCAAAGGAATCCCCGGTATTGGGCCTCGCAGTGGTATGCGACGAAGTTCGCGAAAGAGCCGTGGCCCGCCGGGTGGTATTGGCATGATTCCCGTTACACTTGGTACGGGCCTTATGGCAGCGAAGAAGAGGCTCGCGCGAGTATGGAGTCCCGTACCGCTAGACGTTTAGGTATGAGAGACGTTCGGCGCCCCGTGATTATAGACAGCACAGCTTGATGCGAACCCAAGCTTGAATGAGCCTGGCGATCTCCTCAGATACCCCAATCCGATAAATCACAACTCAGATCACGACGAATCATCTGGACGGGCGCGGCGCTCAGCGGTCTCGTCAATGAAACGGGGGAGCGCTATGCGGGAGAAGCGTTTACGCGGGCGCTCGTGACTTTCGCGGTCGCGCGCACACTCAATGGAGTGATATCCGTTGCCCAGGGCACCGAGGTCACTGTCGAGCCCGGCGGGGTTGGAGTCAACTTCACCGTCGGGCAAGTACTCGACCCGATCAACGATCTCGTCGAACGATTCTCGGCCGTGATGCTCGTGGCGACGAGTTCGCTTGGATTGCAGAGCGTTCTTCTGCAAATGACGATGTGGTGGGGTACGAATCTGGCGCTGGTTTTGGCCGCCATCGCCACGTTCGTCCTCCTACGGTGGCCGAAGTTCGACAACCGAAGAGCTCGAACTGTGGCGATGCAAGTACTGTTGGTGACGGTCTTTCTGCGTTTTGCAGTTCCGATCCTCGTGATCGGCAGTAATCTCGTCTTCGACACGTTTCTGTCTGCCGAACAAGCCACCGCGACTCAGGCATTAGAGGCGACTCGTATCGACATCGAGCAACTCAATGAGAAGGTCGCGGCCCCGGAGCCCGATCCGCAAGATCAAAGTGTGATAGAACGGCTTGGATCAATACTCGACAATTCACTGGAATCGATGAATGTCAGCCAACGTCTCGATAGCCTGAGGGATCGCGTCTCCAACGCCAGCGAGCACATTATCAACCTGATCATTATCTTCAGCTCGCAGACAATTATTCTGCTGCTCGTGTTCCTCTGGATCTTCGTCGAACTCTTAAAGCTGATAGCGGCTCGAGCCACGATTCGCCACTAGAGAGGGTCGAGTTCCTGGCAGTCATAGGGTTGGATGACCTCGCCGGGTATCCACTCCCAGAGGGTAGTGAAGGCAATGACCGGCTCGGTCAGCGTGCCAGGATCCGTGACTCTCGCATCCCAGTTCAAGCTGCGTCCGTCCGGGCCGAGCGAGAATCGCTCGGTAACCTCTACGGCATCCGATTGCGGTGTGCCGTGTTCATCCATGTAGGGATAGTCAATACGTGTCGTCGTAACGATCAGTACATCACCTTCCCACCGGCCGGTTGAAAAACCGAGCGGCGTCGACGCCGCTACAGCATCGGCACCATCCGCCCCCATATAGACGATTCGCATCGAGTTCCATTCTTCGAGATGGATGAGGATATCCTCGCCGAGTTCTCGTATCTCGATGGGATGGGGGCTCATCATCGCGCCCGGCATCCCGAGTGGACGGCAACCCCGTTGCGGGTCGTCGAGTAGTGAATCCCAGGTAACCTTGGCGGCCCGGGCAGCATCGTTCAGCGGCAAGTCCAGTGTCCGGATACGGTTTTCCACGGTCCACACCCTGTAGATTCCATGCGGTTGCTCGGCGTTCGTCCCGATTGCGGCCTCTGCATTGCCGCGATACAAAGCGGCTCCCGAAAATTCGTCCGGCCCGAGAACAATCTCCACGCCGCTAGCGAGCCGAGCACGGGTCGCGAGTAACACGGTCGGGCGCCGCATGGATAGATATCCTGAAATTCGTATGCGCTCACCGATGCGAAACGCATCGCCGGTGACGCCGTCACGACTCAAACCGTTGACATTACTCAGCACCTGGATACGCCAGATTTCATCGCTGTTGCCGTCACCAACAACGCGTAAAGTCATCGCCGGGTGTGGGTTTCGCCAAACGAAATTGGTGAGTTCACCCTCGAGTTCCCGAACCTCGTCGGAGAATTCCGTATGTGAATGATGCGCGCTAGCGATTAGTGGCAAACTTAGAAACACCAGTACGACTACTCGCAATCCCATAACTTCCCCGATGGATCAGCGATTCAGTAAGCTTCGATTCTACCCGTCCGTAGCGGTGGGCGGAATAATATCTTTTTATCGATATTTCAATAATCTATGAGCGATATCTCATCTATATTCAGAGAAATGGTCATAGCGGCTCACGGTGATTTAAGCTGACGCCGGCGAGGCAGCGCGGGCCGCCGCACGCATGCGCGATAACCACCACACGGCCAGCACGAGCAGCGTAATCAGCACTCCGACAAAAGAACTCCACCCTTTGGCTCGAAACACGTATCCCGGCAGCCAGCCGCCAAGCGCCCCACCGGAATAATAGAACGAGAGATAGAGTCCGTTGACGACTCCACGCGCAGTCGCCGTGTGATGATTAATGAACGCCGCAAGCAACGAGTGGACGAGGAAAAAGGCTGCACACATTAAGAACGCGAAAACGAATGTCATCGCTAAACTCGGTAACAGTGTCCCGAGCAATCCCGTCATGAGTAACGCGAGACCAGCGGTTATTCCTCGTAACTCCCCACCAAACCAATCTGCGATGCGGGCCCCATTAAAAGCGATCAGCGAGCCACTGAGATAACCCAGATAAGCCAGCGCGAGTACGGACTCGGAAATATCTGGATCCAGCGACTTCAATCGGAATGGGATGTAGTTGAGGATTGATGCGAAAACGAAAAAGACTAGAAAAATGCATACATAAGCATCGCGATAGAATGGTCGTGAAAGAATTCGTTGCGCGGCGTCGAACTCGACTCGAGTTACGTCAGGCCTCGTGTCTTCAGGTAACGTGTTCAGTAACGCGCAAGCGACGGCGAGCAGTCCGGAAGTCAGAATAAATGCCCACCTCCATTCGAGAATATCGCTGATCACTCCGCCGAGTAAGCGGCCTGCGAACCCACCGAATATCGTGGCGCTGATATAGATATTTATCGCGTTTCGAACGCGTGCAGCCGTTGCGGCATTTGCCGAGTAAGTCATTAATGACGTAAAGACTGCCGGCAATAACAGGCCCTGCACGAACCGAAGGACAATCATGATCCAGAATGCTCCGGCAACCGCCAGTAGAGCTTGGTTGACCGCGAGCAGGCTCACGGACGCCAGCAGCAATCTTTTCGTCGATACATACTCCGTCAGATAACCATAGAAGATCGGCGCGAACCCGAGCGGCAACATCGTTACGGCCATAAGCAACGCCGCGTCGGTTGACGTGACGCCGAATTCCGCCGCAAGCAGCGGGAGAATGGGTTGCGGCAGATAGAAAGTCGCATACGCCAGAATGGTCGTAAATAAGATGGCGAACAACGACGGCGTTTTCACGGCAATCGTATCGACCTGATTGAATTCTGGCGATTTATTCTGCTGAATCCCGTTGGGCTTCGACGAAAGCGTAGCACTCTCACTCGAGGACCGCTGCGTTCAGCTCGGTCCGACGATAGTAAGTTGAACGATTCGGTCGACGACTCGATCAAGGAAACCCGATTAATCGGCCGCACAACGCAACGCTCAGCCAGAGCGTTAGCGACAGCACAGCTAGCGGTTTGCCCCAGACGTTTTTCGCCTCGGTTTGGCTAATTCCTCGCAAGCGACTGCGAACCCCAAATGCCAGAGTCAGTGCCAGAATCAGCGCTGTCAGCTTCACCCAGAACGCGGTGAGGTAGTAATATTTCGTCGCGAAACACATGAATAACAATACCCCCGTTGGGATCATGATCGACATGCCGGCGAGCAGGATCGGCGTGGTGCCTCGCGCGAGTTGCGCTACAGGCTGACGGGAAAGACCGAGACCGAGTAAACGTAGATCGACGACGAGTACAGACCCGCCGATAATCGCAAGGCCAAACAGATGAAATGTCGCTATCGCGGGAAACAGCCATGGTGAACTTCGCATCTCGATGAGCAACGGTGAGTACTCGAGCCAATAGAACACTTCCAGCAACGACATTAATCGAACCAATAGGCCTGATAGGGAATCATGCGGCCGGCTGTGATGACCGCCGCCCACAAGAATAAACTCAGGCCGCCTGTCAATCTGACTCTGGCCGGTGGAACGCGACTCAGATCCCATACATTGATACTGCGATATACCGTTCGATGGAACGCCCATACGTTCAAACCCGCAAGCGCGAGCAGCCCGAGTTTGGCGCGAAAGAAAAGATTCGCGTATTTCTCGAGCGGCGCGGCGAAAAACAGAAGCGATCCGGATGCAATCATGACGACCAGGCCCGCGACCGTCCACGGGAGCAGGCGCGCGAGGACCTCGGATGCGGGCACAGGCGACAGTGCGATCCCTAGAAGACGCAGGCTCTGCACGATTACGAGACCAGCGAATACACACAACGTGACGACATGCACCGTCAGAACGATTAGATATAAGTAAAGGGATTCGTGGAGGGCAATGCTCGCTGGCGTCGCGGCCAGCCACTCACAGATGCTATAGAGCAACATTCAGAGGACAGCGCGACGCATCACGCCGCCGTGCACGCGGAAAACTCAGTGTGCTAGGGTATCGCGATGCTTTACCGGGCCGGATTACCATCGGCGCCAGGTGCGGACCCGCCCATGAACACCTTGCGCCCGTCGAGGTACTCGAAGAACACGGCCACACCCTTGTTCTCACCGCTCTTCGCCTGGTAAGCGAAGACTTTGATCTCCGATCCCACGGGCAGGGCATCCTTCGTGAAACCGTGCCGGAAGAGGTTGACAGGAGGGCCGCCCTCGAAGCCCCAGTTCGTCACCGAACCGTCTTCGTTCGTCACATCCACCCAGAGCCAGGAGTGTGGATTGACCAACTCGACCTTGGTAACCACGCCTTCCATGTTCAGTGTCTTGTTCTCATCGTAAGCGGCTGCGAATGAATGATGTGCCAACACCGGTGCCGAAACAAGTAACAAGGTACCGGCGCTAATCGTCAGAATACGTCCGATCAGTATCTTCATGAACCTTTCCTCACCCCTAAGGTTACCCGACCTCTTGGGTCGCCTGATATTCCCGTGCCCGGGTTCTCGCCCCTCTCAAGACGTTAATAATGCCATAGTTTTGCTCGTGGCAGGCGAACTCGAACAGTCCTGGGGGCTCCATCATCGGCCACGGGACCTCTATGGACCACGGCGCCTCCCAGGTGGTCGGATCCGTAAGTGTAGCCTCGTACAGGAGCGTATCGTCGGCGACCCGGGTCAGGCGCTCCACGAGGTGCAGATTGCGGGTTGCGCCTCGCCATTTGCGACTTTCACTGAAATTCGTGGTCTCGATCACGAGCGTATCACCTTCCCAGCGGGCACGGGAATCTCCTAGATAGCTGCGGACGCTGTCTGGCGCGTGCGGGGATCCATCCAGATAAAAGATCCGGATGCCGCTGTTGGCTTGAGTGATGAGAATCACCGAATCGGCTGTTTGCACGATCTGCGGTTGACCGGTGTTCTGCAGGAACGGCACCCGCGGTGGTCCCTGGTTCCCTTGGATACAGCGCTCGTAGAGGCCTCGGGACTCCAGCGTATGTCGTCGCGCCTGATCCTCCAGTCGCACCTGCCCCTCGGGTGTCAGCGCAGGAACCCGGCCATCCGGCGGGTCCACGATGAGCGATGTTCTGCGATTCGGCCGGATCGGGCTCTGCCAGTTATCCATACCGAACTCGGTCCAGTCGTAATGGACAGTCGCGGGATCGACGGATGCATCCTGGGTGGCCCATTGAACGAATGCGGTGACGGCCTCTGCCTCCGTAAAAAGTGGTTTGCCGGCATACACGTCGGGGCGTTCCAGGGGAACATAGGCAACGTTTAACCAATATCCGCTCAGATCCGGGTCGCCCCAGGCCGTTCGAGGCGATTCCGGCCGCAGTGCGGTTGGGTCCCACATGCGCTGAGTAGCATCGGCCATGAAAGCCTCCGCTTCTTCCCGGAAATAGGCATAAGTCGATTCGGAGGTATGTGGGGACGCCGCTCGGGCCGCTTCCACCGTTTCCTCGGATTCCTGGTTAATCAACGCGGAAGGCGGGGGCTGGTCCTGGCTCGTGACGGGCATCGGTGCGAACAGCGCCATCGCAAGCGGGAGTATTCCAGCAGTCGACGGTACAAACCTCCGCGCACCCATCTCCTATACTTCCTAATCGTTCGTGACGTCCTCGTCGTAGAAACCGAGCGGCTTGTACATCATCGGTTCGACGATCGGAATGCACTGAAATTCGTTCAACCGGGTGTTCTCATCCACGTGCCGATAGAGCATGAAGCTCATGTTCCAGGGCCGCGTGAACACGGTCGGGTCTTCGATAGTCGCTTCATAGCTGATGTGATAAGGACTTACTCGCCTCCAGCGCTCGACGACATGCAACGTAGCACTGGAAAAATTACCGGCGCGATCGAACCAGAGGTGTTCGTTGAACCCTGTGACATCGATGACCAGTGTGTTGTCTTCCCAGTGACCGTTGGATGTGCCCATCCACGATTCATCGAGCGCCGGTCGCTCGGCGTCCATATAGACCGTCCGATGAGCACTCTTGTACTCGTACACGATGAGGATCTGTTCGGGGGTCTGGAAGATCTGTAATGGATACGGCATGTAGTTAGCGCGCGGCACACCGGCGCGGAAGCATTGAAGTTCGGGGTCGCCGGTATCGAAGCGGCTCGGATCATTGGTGACATTAACGACCGTCCGGTTGTTGTAGTTTCGTTGTTTCTCCGCCAGCGCCCACTCCTGATACGGTAACTCGTCACCCTTGACGATTCCCAAGCCGGCGCGACCGGCACCCCAGACGCCCATGAGTTCAGCGTAAGGTCCCGGTTGGACCGAATGCGAGAGGATGTTCCAATTGGCGGTCGTGAAAGACTGCCAGATTCCCTCGAGATCTGGCGTATCATGTTCGGTGCGAGGGGGTGTGTAAGGTGGAAAGGCTTCGGTCATTTGGGCCTGGCTGACCGTGGATCCGGCAACGAGACCTATCGCGACGGAAACGGTCGATACAACCCCTATTACGCGCCCGAACCGAGTGTGCGACAATGCCCTCTCCTTCCCCTGAAGCCGGCTTAAGCGTTAATTAGGCGAACGTACGCCGGATCGAATCACTCTGTCATAGCGAATCTGCCGTTGTCAATGAATCAAAACGACGCCGAGCTATCAGGCAACTCGGGCGCCGGCCTGTTCCGGTTCTATGGAGAGCGGTTAACGCCAGCGCTCCATCGCCTGCCGATGCAGGGACGCCGCCGGAAGCTCTGTAAGCTCCATCCGGATGCCGTTCGGATCGATTACATTCGACAGGATGGCATGGGTGCTGCTGACACGGCTATCCTGAACGTCCGCACCGCGTTGCCTGAACATATCGATCACACCCCCCATGTTATCCACATGAACGCCGAAGTGGTTGAGCCCGGCGGGGCGATTCTCATTGGCAGGCTGTAATTCAACGAATGTGTTCTGGCTAACCTGGACATAGACGAGCGCAATCTGTCCCGCATCGTTAGTGATTCGGAATGCCTCCGGAAACCCCATTGTTTCGGTGTAGTAGGTCACGGCCGCGTCCATATCCGGTACCGCAATTCCGACGTGATTGACGCCTACGATGTCGTGATTTTGGCTCTGGGCGATCGCCATCTGGACAGCCAGCCCAACTGCGATTCCGCCTATGAATAGCGATAGTCCCCTCATGATCAACTCCTTATATATCCCGTTCTTGACGACTAGAGGAGTATGTCGTTGCTCGAAAGATACCCTACTTGACCGCGTGACGTCAGTGGCCGCAGCGATTCTCCGTCATGTTATCGCTCGAGGTACTTCTTAGTGATGATCATAGATTACGACATCCTCGCCGATGTCGATCGACATACGATCGTGTCCGACCTAGCCCCGAGGGTGGTGTTCGAAACGCGTTGGCTACAACGCTCGGGGATCGGAGACGAAGTGCTAACCCTCGGAAATATAAGAAATAATTTTATTAAAAACTACTAGCTATAAGTATATACTATGTAGTAATATACATCCGATACTTGGGATAGCCGCTTGATAGCCAGGTTTTATAAACGAGTAATTTTCGGTTCGCTGTTTGCGGCGTTCGTCGTCTACTCCGCGCTGGTGTACACGGCCACCCCCAACATCACCCCTGGAATCAGGATCTCCGAGTCCATCCGTCACGGGCAGGTGCTGTTTCAAGAACATAACTGTGTCGCCTGCCACCAGTTCTACGGTCTGGGCGGCTACATGGGTCCGGACCTGACCAACGTCATTTCCACCAGAAACGCTGCATATGTCGGAGCCTTGATTGCTAACGGCAGCCCGCGAATGCCCGACTTCGATCTCCGGCCGGAAGAGATCGATGCCTTGGTTGCGTATCTGGCATTCGTGGACGCGTCGGGGACATTTCCCTCCGAGAACTACGAGATCTACTGGAATGGCGCTGTCGTCGAAGCCCGTCGCTGAGCGCCCCAACCACGTCGGTTTATGGTTCCTGTCGCTCGGAGTTCTGGCTCTGATGGCGGGCATGCTGTTCGGCACGATCGGCGGCTTCCAGTTCCTGTACCCTGAGTTTCTTCAGGAACTACCGTTCGTCAAGTCGCGGCCCTTGCATGTCTCTCTCGCAGTCGCGTGGATATTTCTCGTAGCGGTTGGAGGTATCTACTACTACCTGCCAAATCACTGCGGACTGCGATTGTTCGCTCCCAGCGCCGCCCGCTGGCATTTCTGGATCGCGCTGCTCACCGGTATCGCGATCCTCGGCAGCTATGTTGCGGGACGATTTGGCGGGCGCGAATACTGGGAGTTTCCAGCTGCTTTGAGCATACCGATATTCGCGTCGTGGATTCTGTTCGGCGTCATCTACTTCCGGACGGTACTCAAGAGATCCGAGCCATGGCCGGTTTACTTCTGGATGTGGGGGACCGGCATATTTTTCTTTTTCCTGACCTATGCAGAATCCTATCTGTGGCTGATCCCCTACTTCCGGGAAGACACGATTCGCGAACTCAGTGTGCAGTGGAAATCCTACGGGGCTCTCGTGGGGTCCTGGAACATGCTCGTCTACGGGACAGCGATCTTCGTCGCGGAGAAGATCAGCGGCGAGCGGAAGCTAGCCCTTTCGAAGCTGGCCTTTGGAATGTATTTTCTCGGTCTCACCAACCTGTTGTTCGGCTGGTCCCATCATATCTATCTGTTGCCGTCGGCCCCCTGGATCCGCCATCTCGGCTACATCATCAGCATGACCGAGCTGCTGATCCTGGGTAAGATCATCTGGGATTGGCGGGCCTCCCTGACGGACCTCCAGAAACATCGCTATTGCGTCGCATACCGTTTTCTGTTCGCCGCCGACATCTGGGTGTTCCTTAACCTGATTCTGGCGCTGCTGATATCGGTGCCGGCCTTCAACATCGTTACCCATGGCACTCACATCACCGTGGCCCACTCCATGGGCAGCACCATCGGAATCAATACCATGATTCTACTGTCTTCGATTTTTCTAGTGATCCGCCTGGATTATGAGGAAGAGGCCCCAGCAGGTTGCTCGAAACTGGTAACGACGGGGTTTTGGCTTGCGAACGGCTGTTTGCTGGTGTTCTGGGTCGCGCTGATCCTGGCTGGTATCGCCAAAGGCTTCTACGACGGTCCGTCCTTCCAGGACATGATGCAGACCATTCGTCCTTATCTTCTGGTATTCGTCTGCTCCGGTGTCGGGACCATGCTGGGTCTCTGGCTGGTGTCGTGGCCCGCCTTGAGGTTGATTCTCAATCTGCTGTTACTGGGAAAACGACCCGATCGAGATTGTTCCCATCCGCTCGTTCGTCCTCTGTCTTAGAGATTCGGCGCTTCTAACCATCGTCTACTTCAGACCTATCGCGGCACGAAACGTCTCGTTGCCTCCAGGTCGCAGTTGAATGGAGACATGTCCAGATGTGGGGAATAGAGCAAGTCCCTGGTATGTGTCATCGATACCACGATGTACTCAGGATCCTCGAGCAAGAACTCGAGCGTCATACGGGTGCTGTCCTCGCCCAGCCGGTAATGTTCGACGACATGCTTCTGAGCGCCCGAAGGAATACCGTTATGATAAGGTGATCGATTGTCGGGGAAGTTCGCGGTATCGACGACCAGAACATCGTCTTCCCACCAACCGATCGAATGACCTTCGTGGGAACGCTCATCGGCATTGGGATGACCACGTCCGTCCACGTACACGGTCCGTACCTGGTCGGAATACTGAACGCGGCCGCGGCGACCCGGGCTTTCTCAGTCAACTCGAGGTCACGAGCTGTGCGGATTCCGCAGGCTGCAGTACTCGGTAACGTTCCCCTCAAACGTCACCACCGCGTTCATATCCAACGCAGCATCACTGTGCTGGCTAGCCACCGGGCCGGCGAGCGCGAAAGCTGCAGCCGCAAAGACTGTGATGCGTCTCGCGAACTCCCCCAGGATTCAGTCATGGGGCTGAATCTAGCGCATTCTATGTAGCCCGGTTAATTCCACCGCGCACTGATGGCGGCTCGATCCACCTCCTCGCCACGCAGGTAGACCGAAGAGATCCGCCTCGTGTTGGTGATGTCCTCGAGCGGGTTCGCCTCGAGCACGACGAAGTCCGCACTCTTCCCTGCTTCAATGGTCCCCATGTCGGTCAGTCCCAGCAGCTCGGCGGCGTTTCGGGTAGCGGCCACAAGCACCTGAGCAGGTGTCATTCCTGCCGCAACCATATCCTCCATCTCGACGTGGGGTGCCCACGGTGTGTTGCCATCGGTACCGAAAGCGATCGTCATGCCCTCGCTATTGAGCCTGGCCAGATTGCGGGCCTGGATACCAAAAACATCCTGAATCTCCGGTTGATCGACATTGCTCGCCTGCAGTTCTTCCAGCTGCCCGTCGGGCATCGAGCCCGCTAACCAGCTTAGGTCTGTCGCGACTCCGCGGCCGGGTAGATTCGGAATGAGTATTACATTCGGGTGCTCTCCCGCGAGCTGGACGAACTCATCGTCAATGTCCTGATCGCGTACGCCGTGGGCAAAAATGTCGATATCGGCCCGCAGCAGGCCTTTTGCATCCTCGAGTTCGAAGATGTGCGCCGCGACTTGCAGGCCGTTCTGATGGGCTGCCTCGATGACGGCGCCATAGATTTCGGGACTGAGTTTTTCGTACTGCTCGTCTCGGTCGTCGACCCAGATCTTGATCAGATCGACATTTCGAGTCGCCTCGTCCTGGACGGCTTGCCGGCCTTCGGCCGCGGTAGTGACCCAGTGGACCACCCTGCGCCCGGGCTCGGGGCCCGTTATGCCGTGACCGGCGGATCGGAATCGCGCCGTGCCGGGAATCACCTCGTCGCGCAGCTCCAGCGGCGTGTCCGGGCCGTCGGATCCCATGCTCACGGCTGCTCCAACACCGAAGTAGGCCCGTCTCTGCAGGTCGTTGATCAACGCCTCGCGGGTCGTGCTCATGTGCGTGTGCGCGTCGACGATCGCCGGCATCACGGTCATTCCCCTAAGATCCACGCGGGTGGCGCCCGCCGGTGCTGACACGGCGCCCGCCACGCCAATGGCGACGAACTGACCTCCGTCAACGGTAAACACACCGTTCTCGATCGGTGCCGATCCGTCCCCGGTAATAAGCCGAGCTCCTTCGTAGAGAACGACGGTTGACGGTTCTACCGGTGCCGGTTCTGGAGTCTGCTCAGGGGCCTGCCCGCATCCCGTCAGCGCAACCAGGGTCAGCGCCAACATTCCTGCTGCAGCGCTCCGGTAAAGCGATTTTTCTTCTTGTTGGTACATCAAAGCCTCCACGGGTGGTGAGTCAACTGATATTACGCCTGAATGAAAGTTCCCGCACCCGTTAGCTCGTGCGTCGCGAGTGCAAACAATTGCGTGATCCCAAGTCGGGACGGCAAGGAATCTGTTGCTGAGGGACCTTGTATCGTGCGATGTTAGCGAGATATCAGGGGATCTAGTCGATGCTTACCTCATCTGCACGGGTAACCGAGTGAGGAAAAAGTTATGAGAAGAATTGGAATCTTGATTCCGTCGATGGTACTGGTGCTGCTGGCTAGGCTCTCCGTTTCCGCCCACCACAACCCGGGGTACTACTACAATATGGCCGCGGTGACTGTCCACAACGATGTAACGGCGGTCTCCTTTACGGTGGTCGATCCTCACGACCGGCTGATCTATACGATGGTGGATGACGCGGGTAACGACAGAGAATGGATTGCCGAGCTTCCCGCCTTCAACATGATGCGTCGGTACGGCGTTAGTGGCGATATGATCAAACCCGGAGACAAACTCACGCTGAAGGGTAATCCGGGCCGAAATGGCGCGACGATGCCTCGGATAACTCACGCACTTCTGCCCAGCGGAGAAGTCACCACATTCTACGCCCCGCAAGGAAGCGGTTCGCTGGAAGATCTGCAGATCGACTGAACCGGTCCTGGGATGCGTCTACCACAGGCCAGTCGTGCGGACCTCTATTCCATCGAGCCGAGTTTCCTCCCGCTCACCCGCGATATGGTGTTGCGAAGATACGTCGAGAACTAAAGCGCACTCAGGCTGCCAACCCAACGAGAATCTGTGCGCGTGAACAAACCGTTCTTGATCATTCAACTCCGGCCGGAGGACGAGGCCGCGGACAGTGAGTTCCGGGCGATCGTCCGCTACAGCGGGTTGCATGTAGAGGAAGTGGTTCGCGCACGAGTCGAGCATACCGGCCTGCCCGAGATCAAACTCGGCAACTACGCCGCAATCATTGTCGGAGGAAGCCCATTCGACATGAGCACACCGGAAGATGAGAAACACGAGATCCAAAAAAGGATCGAGAGCGATTTCATGAATCTGTTCGAACGAATCGTTGAGTCGGACTTTCCGTTCTTGGGTGCGTGCTCCGGCAACAGTCTGTTGGGCAAGTTCTGCGGCGCACATATATCGAGGAAATATGCCGAGGATTTGGGGGGCGTCGATATCGTGCTTACGGAGGAAGGAACAAAGGATCCGCTGCTGAAAGGGTTCCCGGAGACTTTTCGCGTGCTGCTAGGGCACAAGGAAGCATGCGACGATGTCCCACCGGGCTCAGTACTCCTCGCATCGTCGGAAACCTGTCCGGTGCAGATGTTTCGGCTGAGAAATAATATCTACGCGACGCAATTCCATCCGGAAGCGGATACCGAAGAGTTTCGGGTGCGAATCAAGGTTTACAAGAACCACGGGTATTTCGCGCCGGAAACAGCGCAAGACCTTATTGCCGCTGTCGCGAACGAAGATACCCCCGTGGCGAAACGGATACTCGATCGCTTCGTCCGCCGGTACCGATCTTCCGGTTAGACTGACTATAAGGCTGGTCGCCGGCGAATCTGGTATAAGCGTAGTCAGGACCCGAATAGCAGAAGAGGCTCGTCATGTGTATACGCACCCCGCTCATCATGATCGTTATGCTCGCGCTGTCACCCGAGCGCGCCGCTGAGGCGCAGATCACCGACCCGCTGCCGGCCCCGATAGAGAATCAGGGCCTGATGGTGCAGATCCGGGACGTCGCGCGCCTCCCGTACACCGGCGACTATCGTCCGCCGGATCAGGACAGGAACCCAGCAAGCTGGGCGCGCGTCAGCTTTGTTCGCGACCTGCCGGACGGCCGGCGCTTTGCGAACGACTCGCGCGGCTTCCTCTACCTGCTCGGTACCGAGAACGAGCTCTCGCTTTATGCCGACCTTGGTGCCGCCTTCTCACACGTAGTCTACAGCCGCAACGAAAGCGGCATCATCGGCTTCGCTTTCCACCCTGAGTTCGCGCAGAACGGATTGTTTTATACAGTGCACGGCGAGACCACATTAGGCAACGCAAAGACGCTCGAGTTTATCCCTCCCGGATACACCGAAGCCGATGTCAAGCATCACAACGTCATCACCGAGTGGCGCGCGAACGACCCTGCGGCTAGCACGTTCGATGGCACACAACGTGAACTGTTGCGCATCGGCCAAGTTGTTACCAACATGTCTCACCCTCTGGGCTACGTAGGGTTTAATCCCACTTCCGAGTCCGGTGATCCCGACTACGGACTGCTGTACACGAGCGGTAGCGATCTAGGATTCAGTAACGGCCTCGGACCGAACGCCGAGAATCCCGGCCAGACACAGCGTCTCGATTCGATCGTCACGGCCATCCTGCGGATCGATCCACGCAGCCCGTCCGAATCGAACGGAACCAAAGGACTCGGCGATTACACGATCCCGGCGATCAATCAGTTCGCGACCGATGGCGACCCCGGAACGCTCGGCGAGATCTATGCCTACGGTTTTCGCAACGCGCACCGATTGTCGTGGGACCTCACGGACGGAACGATGTTCGCGGCGGATATCGGCATGAACAATATCGAGGAGATAAACATCGTTAGAGAGGGCGGCAATTACGGCTGGATGGCCCGCGAAGGGTACTGGGAGAACGGCATTAACCGTCCCGGCGGCGCGCTCAATCAGATTTTCGCACTCTCGGCTGACGTGCTCGATGGGCAGACCGAAGACGAATTCACCTATCCCGTCACGATATACGACCATAACGAAGGAAACGCGATAACGGCCGGGTTCGCATACCATGGGCCAATCGAGGCACTGCGCGGAAAGTTCGTCTTCGGTGATCTCGTGCGGGGACGGCTCTTCGCTGCCGACCTCGAAGCGATGCATGCCGCGGATGACGGCGTTCCCCGCACTGTGGCACCGGTGGAGGAGATTCAGCTTTACGTGCTCGATCCGGACGGCGATCGGGTCTCCGTCTCTTTTCTCGAACTTATCGAACGTGCGAATGGCGAGACAACACCGCGGGCGGATCTGCATCTGAGCCACAGCCTGGACGGCGAGATTTTTCTTACGTCGCGTATGGACGGAACGATCCGGATGTTGGTGCCCGACGAAGATTGAATAAGGCCGCGGGGAAGCGATTCCGCTGGTTGTTTCGGCCCATGCGCTCCTATCGACGGTGCGCCGGGTCCGGAAATCGAGCGAGGAGTTATACTCCGACGGCTTCCACTCACATAGAAGCACCCTTGGGAGAAAAATAATGACTAATAACAGGTGCGTCGTCCTCATTGGTCTAGTTGCTTCCTTGCTGGGCATCTCTGCCTGCTTCGGCCCGGATTCAGGTCCCGCTCCAACTGCGGCGCCGGCCCCAACTCTGGCAGCGGTGGAAGCGGCTCCATCACTACTTCCGGACGACACCATCGAGCGTCTCGCCGACCGATCCGCTCCGAGGTTCTCTGGTGACGCGGCGGCGCCTAGCTTCATCGTCGACCCCACCTGGCCGAAGCCTTTGCCTGACAACTGGCGTATCGGTCAGGTTGGCGGACTCGCTGTCGATTCACACGACAACATCTGGGTCTATCACCGGCCTCGCTCGCTGAGTTCGAGCGCTTCTGCCGGCCTGGGTGTGGCGGGCAGCAACGCCGATGGCGTACCCGTCGATGGCCTTGGAAATCCGAGAACCTTCGCAGAGCAGACCGCCGGTTGCTGTGTTCCTGCCCCTTCAGTACTGAAGTTCGATAGGGAAGGCAACCTGCTCGATAGCTGGGGTGGCCCCCAGGATCTGGGCTTCCTCGAGAATAACTGCCGCGTTGAGGACGGATGTGTCTGGCCTGGCCGTGAGCACGGACTCTTCGTAGACCACAACGACTTCGTCTACATCTCCGGCAACGGCACAAACTTCACCGGGCAGTTCCCGTGGGCCGCCACATTCGGAGACGACTCACATATCCTGAAATTTACTGCTGAGGGCGAGTTCATCTATCAGATTGGCTACGCGGGAATGGAGGGTCCCGATAGCGAGAACATCGACGGCGGCCCGAACGGCACGCCGCAGCCTTACCTTGTCGCTGATTTCAGCGTCGATCCGAGCACCAACCGGATGTACGTTGCCGATGGTTACGGGAATCGACGCATATTGATGGTTGACGCCGAGACCGGCCAGTACGTAGGTCACTTCGGCGCCTACGGGCAAAACCCCGTGGACGATCCGGACGGAACTGAGATCGACCCTTATGACGCAGGGCCATGGGCCGGCGATTTCCAGGCCGGCAATCTGACGCCGATGTTCTTTCGCAGCCCTCTTCACTGCGCCATCGTCAGTACGGATGGGCTGCTATATGCCTGCGATCGCGGCAATAACCGCGTTCAGGTCTTCAACGTGAGCGAAATCGGCGGGCCGTGCTCTAACCCGGACGCCGAGCCTGGCGTCTGCGGTTTCATTAAGGACATTTACATCGCTCCGCAGAGCGCGAGCGGTACCGCGGTCTCGGCGACACTTTGCACGGATTCGGCAGAGTCTTGGC
>PVBE010323220.1_pt1 | contig 30602 bp, 36 predicted proteins | sample 1631181 | NCBI WGS metagenome assembly PVBE01 (sample SAMN08397723, study PRJNA350692) | Marine metagenome, whole genome shotgun sequencing project. | isolation source: water | place: Pacific Ocean | collected 2012-04
CGGCCGGTAGAGTTCGCGCAACAGCTTCTCCGCGCGTGCGCTCTCCGTGCCGATCACAACACGATCGGGCCGCATGAAGTCGGAGATCGCGGCACCCTCGCGGAGAAATTCCGGATTCGACGCTACATCGAAATCGGCTTCGCCGTTGGTCTCTCGAATAATGCGTTCCACGTTGCGCGCGGTACCGACCGGTACCGTCGACTTATCGACGATCACCGTGTAACCCCGCAAGTGCGGCGCGACCTGCTTCGCCGCCTCGTAGACAAAACTGAGATCGGCGAAACCGTCCCCGCGCCGGCTCGGCGTACCGACCGCAATGAAGATCAGATCGGCCTCACCGGCGACCGTCCCTAGATCGGTAGTGAATCGGAGCCGCCCGTCGCGGGCGTTGGCGGCAACCAAATCGTCGAGCCCCGGTTCGTAGATTGGGATTTCACCGTCGAGCAGCTTCGCGACCTTCGACTCGTCGACATCGACGCAGGTCACATTGGCACCGAATTCCGCAAAACACGTTCCGGACACGAGGCCGACGTAGCCAGTGCCGATCATTACAACGTTCATTTAGTTAATACCCTTTTTGGAAAGAATAATCCTCACCAAGACGCAAAGTGCCCAATCATCGCAACCAAACTATTCGGAGTTGTTCTTTGCGTCTTCGCGAGAGGCAGTTCGACACTTACCGAGGCTTTCACAATTCGTGAACATTGTAGGTTGGGTTAGCCCGCAGGGCGTAACCCAACATGATGGCTTTATGCAAGTGTCAATGGCGCTTATAGCCTCCAATGCGTAACATTTTCGGGCCGCGTATCCCGGTCGAGTCGCGCCTTGACGTCCGCGACGATGCCTCGACCACCGCGCAAATGCTTCACGATGCCGTCCCAACCCGATTCGATGTAGGCCGCGTGCGGCACTGCGAGCACCACAGCGTCCGCATCATCGAGTTGTTCGGCGGCGGCCAAGTCGACACCGTACTCTTCGCGCGCTTCGGTGGCGCTGGCGTAGGGGTCGTGGATCTGCACGGCGACCCCATACTCGCGTAGCGCTCTAACGATATCGATCACGCGCGTATTGCGGAGATCCGGTACGTCTTCCTTGAATGTGAAGCCGAGTATCGTCACGACGGCACCTTTTACCACCATGCCGGCATTGATCATCATTTTAATCGTCTGGTTCGCGACGTAGTCGCCCATGTCGTCGTTGATACTGCGCCCTGCCAGGATGACCTGAGGTATGTAACCGGTAATCTGCGCCTTGTGGGTCAGGTAATAAGGGTCGACCCCGATACAGTGACCGCCGACGAGGCCCGGATCGAATTTGAGAAAGTTCCACTTGGTTCCGGACGCCGCGAGGACGTCGCGCGTATCGATACCCATACGGTGAAAGATCAGGGCCAGTTCGTTCATGAGCGCGATATTCAGGTCGCGCTGCGTGTTTTCGATCACCTTCGCCGCCTCGGCGACCTTGATTGTCGCGGCGCGATGAACCCCGGCGGTAACGACGCTTTCGTACACCTGCGCGACGGTCTCCAGGGTTTCGGCATTTTGCCCCGAGACGACCTTCGTGATCCGCGTAAAAGTGTGCTCTTTGTCCCCGGGGTTGATCCGCTCTGGCGAGTAGCCGACGAAGAAATCGCGCCCGCATGCCAGGCCGGAGCAGCGTTCGAGTACGGGAACACAGTCTTCCTCGGTGGCTCCCGGATACACGGTCGATTCGAAAACGACAATGTCCCCGACTTTCAGCTGCCCGCCGACGGTTTCCGCGGCCTTTAGCACCGGGGTCAGATCCGGTCGTTTGGCGTGGTCGATCGGAGTCGGGACGGCGACGATATGAAAATCCGCCTTTTTCAGATCGGCCGGATCGGAGGTGAACAGAATATCGGATGCCGCCAGTTCCCGCTCCTCGACTTCCAGCGTGCTGTCCCGCCCTCCTCTGAGTTCAGCGATACGTTGGTCGTTGATATCGAAGCCGATGGCCTGCTCCTGATGGCCGAAAGCAACCGCCACCGGCAAGCCCACATAGCCCAACCCGACCACCGAGACTTTTCGGTTATGAGTGCTCATCTGACCTTGTAGTAATCTTTGTACCAGGAAACGAAATTAGCGATGCCCGTCTCGATCGATGTCGCGGGTTTGTAACCCATGTCGTCGACCAGTGCCTGGACGTCGGCATAGGTATCCGGGACGTCGCCGAGTTGCAGCGGCAGCGTGTTCTTCTTCGCTTCGATGCCGAGGCAGTCTTCAATGGCCGCGATGAAATCCATTAATTCGACAGGCGCGTTGTTGCCGATGTTGTAGACCCGGTACGGTGCGCGCGACGTACCGGGGTCGGGTTCGTCACCGGACCACTCCGGCGCCGGGCTCGCTGCTCTATCGATAGCGCGGATCACTCCTTCGACGATGTCGTCGACGTAGGTGAAATCGCGGCGGTGATTACCGTAATTGAAGACATCGATGGGCTTGCCTTCGAGAATATTTTTTGTGAATAAAAATAATGACATATCTGGACGCCCCCACGGCCCATAGACCGTGAAAAACCGCAACCCCGTCGTCGGCAAACCATATAGGTGACTATAGGAATGCGCCATCAATTCATTGGCCTTTTTGGTCGCCGCATACATCGACACGGGGTGGTCGATATTGTCGTGGACGGAGAACGGCATGTTCGTATTCGCGCCGTAGACAGAACTGCTCGAGGCGTAGACCAAATGTTCGATCGCATTGTGACGGCAGGCCTCTAGTACGTTGATGAACCCAACGATGTTCGATTCGATATAGGCGTGCGGGTTTTCGATCGAGTAGCGCACGCCGGCCTGTGCCGCTAGATGCATCACTCGCCCCGGGGCCGTTTCCGCAAAGACAGCCTCCATCGCGCCGCGGTCGGCGACGTCTATTTTGTGAAAACTGAAACGTGAATTCGGCAACAACCGGGCCAGACGAGCCTCTTTGAGCTTGACATCGTAATAATCGTTGAGGTTATCGATGCCGACGACTTCATCGCCACGCTCGAGCAATTTCTCTCCGAGTCGTGCGCCGATGAAGCCGGCCGCACCCGTCACAAGGGTTCTCATGTGGTTGTTATCGTTCCGGTAAAGCCGTCTAAGTTTACGTTATTCTCGATGTCAGCGATGTTACAAACCGCAAGAGAAGTGCGCCAAGGCGGACTTCGACGGTGAACTGGGTCGCAATTCATCGCCGCCGAATACGGCCGATCAGCGTCCCGAAGAGTTTATCGGCAAAGATCCCGATAGATTTGATAAGATCGCGACATCCAACGTATGAGGAGACGAGGTTCATGGCGGCAGACACTACCCAGACAGCGGCTGCATTGACCGTCGATGCAGACAATCTATACCGGGAAGAGTCGTTCACTGACCTCAAGGCAGCGAACATCAAGCGCTTGACCCCGGTCACGCCGGACGGTGACTCGGACGGGTCGCGTCCGACCCAATATATCGGAGACACGACGTTGATGACCCAGATGGGGCCCATCCCGGTCCAGTTTCCGATCGAGGCCGGAACGCTTAGTGAAGCCTTCGAAAAATTCCCCGAAGGGGTGCAGGAAGCAATTGAGCGACTACAAGAACGCGCCAAGGAAATGGCACGCGAAGAGGCCTCGCGTATCGTTGTTCCCGGTGCTCCCGGCGCAGGACCGCTTCCCGGAACCGGCCCCGGCGGCAAGCTGGTCATCGACTAAGAAAGCAGGGGGGGTAGACCCCGCTTTTTGTCGCGGAAAAGGGACCTGAGCCCTGTTTTAACGATTTGCACCACAAGTTCAATCAGTTACACGGTATCGATCTCGCCTGCGTACGCGGCGAGGAAACGATCTTCAGCGAACTCGAGGTGCACGCGAAGTCTGCCGAAGTTGTGCAATTGCAGGGCGCCAACGGCAGCGGGAAAACGAGCCTGCTCCGGATCTTGTGCGGTATCTCCCAGCCGGCGGAGGGCTCGGTCCGGTGGAATGACATCGAAATCGCGACAGAGGCAGAAGGATTCCGCCGCGAAATAGGGTACGTGGGCCATCGTCGCGGCGTCTGCGAAGACCTGACGCCGCTGGAAAATGTGCTTTTCGCCAACGCGCTGGGCACACCGAGGCCTGAGGCCGAGTGTCTCCAAGCGCTCACCAGGCTGGGACTCGCCCACGTAGCCGGGATCCCAACGCGCTTGTTGTCCGCCGGACAGAACCAGCGTACCGCGCTCGCGCGTCTGCTCGTGAGCGATGCCGCCTGCTGGTTTCTCGACGAGCCGTTCACGGCACTCGACCGTGGCGGACGAGAAGTCATCGAAGCGGTGATCGCCGAACACGCGGCGGCGGGCGGGATCAGTATCGTCGCCACCCACCAACCGATGACGCTCACCGACACCAACGTCAGAACGCTACAGTTGGATCGGACCTGATGTCGAGCATTACGGCATTCAAAACGGTTCTACTGCGCGATTTGAAACGCTTTATCAGACGGCGCAATGACCTCGTGCACCCGCTGGTCTTTTTCGTTATCGTGATCACCCTCCTCGGCCTTGCGCTCGGACCGAACGAGCAAGTTTTCACGGTCGTAGCTCCGGCAGGCGTTTGGATCGCGGTTTTGCTCGCCACCACGATCAATCTGGACGCCATGTTTTTGAGCGACTACCAGGACGGCACCATCGAACAACTCGTGTTGAGTCCTGTAGCGTTACCGATCCTCGTCGGCGCCAAGATCGCGGCCCATTGGATCGCAACGGCGAGCCCGCAGATCGTCATTGCGGTGATAGTCGCAGCCGTTCTCGGCCTCGACGGCAACGTCATAATGGCGCTTGGCGCCACCTTGTTGCTTGGTTCTCCGGTCCTGAGTCTCGTTGGAGCGATTGCGAGCGCGCTGACGGTGGGCCTACGCGGCGGAGCATTATTGCTCGCCCTTATTATTCTGCCGCTGTATATGCCGACGCTCATTTTCGGCACCTCCGCGGTTCATAATGCAGCGCTCGGGCTCCCGATCGACGCGGAATTGTATTTTCTCGGCGGCCTGGCCACCCTCGCGGCGAGTCTCTCCCCGTTCGGCGCCGCGGCGGCGCTCCGGATCCGTCTCGGCTAGCGGGGATCGCGGGCAAACCATCGGTGAAACTCAACTCAATGCGCGAAATCGATTACATTAATCCGCTAGGATCGATGATACGCCCTGACAAAAGCAGGAGACAATTTCGTGGTTTTCGCTAACACAAAAGCGTCCACAGACCGGTGCGAACGCGCGCGTCTTCGCTGCGGTTTCCGGTACGGCGATCGATGAACCTGACGCGTTTTCACAAATACGCCTCGCCGGTGTATTTCTATGCGTGGTCACGAATGGCGGCGCCGTGGTTCGCGCTCACTTGTGCTTTGCTATTTGCCGCCGGACTCGCCGGTGCGCTTTTCTTCGCGCCCGCCGACTACCAGCAAGGTGAGAGTTTTCGTATCATTTATGTCCACGTCCCGGCAGCGTGGATGTCGCTGTTCGTGTATCTGGTGATGGCATCCGCCGGTGCGCTCGGCCTCATCTGGCACGTCAAGCTCGGCGACATCATTGCGCGTGCGAGCGCACCACTCGGCGCCTGGTTTACGTTTCTGACACTCGCCACCGGATCGCTGTGGGGCAAGCCGATGTGGGGAACCTACTGGGTGTGGGATGCACGGCTGACCTCGGAATTGATCCTCCTGTTCCTGTACCTCGGTTACATCGCGCTGCAGGGCGCGATCGAGGACCGGCGGGTGGCGGCGCGCGCGGGCGCGATACTGGCGCTGGTCGGCACGGTGAATATCCCGATCGTTCATTATTCGGTCGAGTGGTGGAACACGCTTCATCAGGGCCCGACGGTGAGCAAATTCGATGCTCCCTCGATCGAAACGTCGATGCTGATCCCCCTATTGATCATGAGCCTTGCTTATACCCTGTACTTCTTCGCTGTCATACTCGTTCGCGTACGCTGCGAGATCCTCGAATTTGAGCGCAATACCGTCTGGGTCAAGGAACGGGCGTTGAACCAGGGGGTCGTAGCCTGATGGACGGCGGTTTTTTCGCGATGGGCGGCTACGCATTTTACGTTTGGTTCGCTTATGGGTTGAGCGCGGTGGTGCTGATCGTTAATGCGGTCGTACCGGGGAAGCGGGAGGCATCTCTCCTCGCGAGGATCGCGAAACGAGCACGCGAAAAGCAAAAAGACCAATGAAACCAATGCGACCGATAAGAAAGACGCGATTGATAACGGTAGTGCTCGTGCTGGCCGGGATGGGCCTCGCGACGGCTCTGATTCTGACGGCGTTCGAAAAGAACCTGATGTATTTTTATTCTCCCAGCGAAGTTGTCGCAGGCGAAGCACCGACAGAACGCAAGTTTCGGATCGGTGGGCTGGTCGTCGAAGGCAGCATTGAACGGATACCGGACAGCCTCACCGTACAATTCACCATCACCGACACGGCACACGAGGTCACGGTAAGCTATGATGGCATCCTTCCCGATCTGTTTCGGGAAGGTCAGGGGATCGTCGCCCATGGCCGGTCCCGGGAAGACGGCGTGTTCGAAGCCTCCGAAGTGCTGGCGAAACACGATGAGAATTACATGCCGCCCGAAGTCGCGAGTGCGATCGCCGAAGCCAAACCTGGCAGCGTACCGCCCCACCCCCAATGATCCCTGAAATCGGGCACTTCATGCTGGCGCTCGCTCTCGCGGTAGCCTGTATCCAGGTCGTCTTCCCCTTGGCCGGCGCCATTCGCGGCAACGCGCACTGGATGGCGCTGGCGGCGCCGACCGCGCGGGTCCAGTTCGCGCTGGTGTTGGCCGCGTTCCTGGTGCTCGTCCACGCCTTTCTAAGCAACGATTTTTCGGTCGCCTATGTGGCGCAGAATTCAAATACCGCCTTGCCAGCCGCTTACCGTGTGTCCGCGGTGTGGGGCGCGCACGAAGGCTCATTGTTGCTGTGGGTTTTGATCTTGTGCGGTTGGACGTTTGCGGTAACGGTCTTCGACAAAGAACTGCCGCAGTCCTTCGCGGCACTGGTAGTCGGCGTCATGGGTATCGTCTCGATCGGGTTCATGTTGTTCCTGCTGTTTACCTCGAACCCGTTCGCCCGACTCGTTCCGGCGGCGGCGAACGGCGCCGATTTGAATCCGCTGTTGCAGGACCCCGGATTGATCATCCACCCGCCCATGCTGTATCTCGGTTATGCCGGCTCGTCGGTGGCATTCGGGTTCGCGATCGCGGCGCTCATCGAGGGCCGCGTTACTGCGCGGGCCGCGCGCTGGATCCGCCCCTGGGCGGTCGCCACCTGGGTTTTTCTCACGCTCGGGATCGCTTTGGGAAGTTGGTGGGCTTACTACGAACTCGGATGGGGCGGTTGGTGGTTCTGGGACCCAGTCGAAAATGCGTCCTTCATGCCCTGGCTGCTCGGTACGGCTTTGATCCATTCGCTCGCGGTGACGGAAAAACGCGGGACATTCAAGAACTGGACCGTGCTACTGGCGCTAACAACCTTCGCGCTGAGCCTGCTCGGAACATTTCTCGTTCGCTCCGGGGTGCTCACGTCCGTGCACGCCTTTGCCAGCGATCCGGCGCGAGGCATTTTCATCCTGGCACTGCTGGGAAGCGTCGTCGGGGGATCGCTGCTGCTCTATGCCTGGCGCGGCCCGTCCACGTTTGCAGGTGGCACGTTCGACCCCGTTTCACGCGAAGTATTTCTGCTCGTCAACAGTGCGCTGCTGGCCGTTGCCACGGGAACGGTATTGCTGGGGACACTCTATCCGTTGGCACTCGAAGCACTGGGCGTCGGTAAGATCTCGGTCGGGCCGCCGTACTTTAACGTCGTATTCAGCACGGTCATGGCGCCCCTTATCGTGGTACTCGGGATCGGACAATTTTCGCGTTGGAAATCGGATTCGCTCAAGCGGCTGCTGCGGCAATTCAGGTATGCGCTGGCTGCGGCCATCACGGCTGCGGTCGTCGTAATGGTAACGATCGGGGGCAACGAAATGGTCGCCACCGGCGCTGGGATTGGACTCGGCGTGTGGGTCATCGCAACGACGGTGGCGGGGATCTGGGACCGTTGCCGCAACCGGAAACGGCCATGGTACGCCCTATTCCACCTTCCACGCGCATTCGTCGGCCAGTGCCTCGCCCACGTCGGCTTCGCCGGCACCGTGATCGGTGTGGTCATGACGAGCTTTCACAGCATCGATGAACATCAGATGCTGGCCCCGGGCCAAAGTATCGAGGTGGGCGGCTACGAATTTCATTTCAGCACGTTGCGGTCGTTTGAAGGACCGAACTATCGCGCGACCCAAGGAACTTTCGAAATCCGACGCGACGGTGAGTTGCTGACGACACTGACACCGCAAAAACGGCTCTACCACGTACGCAATATGCCGATGACGGAGGCCGGGATCGCTCCTGGTTTCACGCGTGACCTGTACGTTTCCCTGGGCGAACCGCTACAGGCGGGCGCGTGGAGCGTACGCATGCACGTCAAACCTTTCGTTCGTTGGATCTGGCTGGGCGGATTGCTAATGGCGCTCGGCGGTTTAGTCGCTGCATTCGACCCGCGGTTGCGTAACCCCGCCACCGCGCGAGACCGCGCCCTCGCAAGAACGTCGGGAACGGAGTAGCCTCGTTCGATGCGTTATGCCATCCCGATCGGTATCTTCGCCGCGCTCGTCGCGTTGTTGGCGGTAGGCTTGCGGCTGGATCCGCGCTACATCCCTTCGCCGCTGATCGACAAACCGCTGCCCGCCTTCGAACTCCCGGACCTCGACGACGAGGGGGCGATGATCGGTGCATCGGATATCACCGGAATACCGCACCTGTTAAACGTCTGGGCGTCCTGGTGTCGGGCGTGCCGCACGGAACATCCGTTACTGCTCGAATTGGCAAAAGCCGGGACCGTCCCGATCGTCGGACTCAATTACAAAGACGAGCGCACCGACGCCCGTGCCTGGCTCGCCCGGTACGGAGACCCTTATGAGCGAACCGTGTTCGACCGCGAGGGCCGGCTCGGGCTGGACCTTGGTGTCTACGGGGTCCCCGAAACTTTCGTCGTCGATCGCAAAGGCGTGATCCGGTATAAGCAAATCGGCCCCATCACGGCCGACGCGCTCGACGAGGAGATCCTGCCGCTGCTTGAACAGTTAGCCACCGAACCATGAGGCGAACGTTGCACACTCTCGTTCTCTGTATCGCGTTGGCCGGCGCAGCTAACGCCGCAGACCTACCGGTGAGTTTCGAATCTCCCGACGCGCGAGACCGCTACGACACGTTGCTGGAAGAATTACGGTGTCTGGTTTGCCAGAATCAATCGCTCGCCGATTCCCATGCCGACCTGGCGCAGGATCTGCGCGACGAAGTCTACGCGATGGTCGTCGATGGCAAGGACAATGAAACCGTCATCGATTTTATGGTCGCGCGTTACGGTGATTTCGTGCGCTACAAGCCGCCGGTGAAGTCGTCAACCTGGTTACTATGGTTTGGGCCCCTGCTGCTGTTGCTTCTCGCCGCGACGATCGTTTACATCACGACACGCGCCCGCAACCGAACGCCGCAGCCGCTGTCGGGCGACGAGCGTGCGCGCGTGGCGACCTTGATCGACGGTGATCCCGATTAGTACGCACGGGTCGTCCCCGCAACGCGACATAGGATGAATCTATTCTGGATACTTGTGGCGGCGCTTACCGCCGCTACCGTCGCGGGCCTCCTACCGGCCCTGTTTCGCTCGCGGCCGGCCGCTCCGGCGCCGGACGGCCACCGGACGCTGCACAAAGCAAGGTTGGCCGAACTTCACCGAGACGTCGAAGACCAAATCATCGCTGAACAGGCACTCCCGGAAGCGCAGGATGAAATCGCCCGCGCCCTGCTCGAAGAAACCTCGACAACCGGCCCGCCGGTCGACCATTCGAGCAACGGGGCGCGACGGCTGGCTGCGGCGGTTATCCTGCTAAGCGTTCCCGCAATTGCGCTGATGACGTATTTCGAGGTCGGCGCGCCGAGGCTGGCGACGGGACTGCCGCCCGTCCAAATGGCCGATGCACCCGTCGACCAGGACGGAATCGATAAAATGATCGCGAGCCTCAAGCAACGCCTCGTCGACGCGCCGGACAGCGCCGAAGGCTGGGTACTGCTGGGCCGATCCTTAATGGCGCTCGACCGTTACGACGAAGCGGTCCCGGCGCTGGCTCGCGCGCACGAACTGGTTGGTGATGTTCCGCAGATTCTTCTGCAATACGCCGATGCATTGGCGATGGCCAATGGCGGGCGCGTAACCAGCGAGGCCAGAGCACTGGTTGTCCGTGCGCTCGCGATCGAACCGGAAAACGTCACTGCGTTGTGGCTGGCGGGACTCGCCGCCGCGGAATCCGGCGAGCGGGGCGCGGCGCTGGATTATCTCGGCCGCGCCCGAGACCTCGTTACCCAGACCGGTGCGCCGACCGACGAACTTGACGCGATGATCCGTCGGCTCGAATCGGACCCGGCCGAAGCCCCTCCGACGGTAGCTGGCAGCGCTTCGGTGACCGTCGAGATCGCGGTGGACCCGGTGCTCAATGGCCGCTTCGAAGCAGAAGATGTGTTGTTCGTCTTCGCCCAAACGGCGGGGGAAAGGGGCCCGCCGCTCGCGGTTACGCGCGTGGCGGCGGGAAGCTTGCCGCGAGAAGTCGTTCTGGACGACACCATGGCGATGGCGCCAAACGTCACATTGCGCCGAGGAGAAACCGTAACCGTCACCGCCCGGATCTCGAGAGTCGGCAGACCTGCCGCCCGATCAGGCGATCTGGAAGGACACTCCGAGCCTTTCGTGGTCAGCGACAGCGGGGAGATCGCGCTCGTCATCGACGGCGTAGTCGAATAGCCGTCGCGCAGAGCAGCGGTCCGAGCTTCCGACGTGGGGGTAGGGATCCATCATGCCGGACCAGATCCGGTAGCCAGTAGGATGTTGTCCGCCGAAGGCGGAGTTCTTTCCACTGGATTCCCGCTTTCGCGGGAGTGACGGTGAGCGGATCCCGTAGCCAGTAGGATGTTGTCCGCCGGAGGCGGAGCTTTTCCTACTGGATTCCCGCTTGACGGGATGACGGAACGCCGGGATACAAAACGTCGCCCGGGCCCGTGAACTAAGCTGGTTTTCGTAGCAGATCGACCCGCATGGGCGCCTGAAAACGGATCCCCGAGTCGGTCGCGTGCCCCTCCATGCGGCGTTTGACCTCGGCATGAACGGACGCCGACAAACGATGTTCGTTGTGCGTCGCCCTGATGATCTTCTTCTCGAAATCCGCGAAGTCGTCAAATTTCAGCGGCGCTTCGAAGAAAATCTCCTCGACGACCTCGAACAAGCCCGCCTTTACCGCCGCGCAGACGGCCTCGAAAGCTGCGCGACGGACCGCTTCTTCGTCGTGAAACAGGCGGATGATATCGTTGAAAGCGCCGGCGAATACGGGCTCTGAAATATAGGCGAAGCCTCCGGGCCGAAGCACGCGATGAACCTCCAGCAGCGCCTGCTCCAACAGCGCCACCGGGACGTGATGTAGTGACTTGAACATCAATACGATGTCGAAGCTCTCCTCAGCCTCCGGGATCGCTTCAGCGCCGCCCAGCTTGAACGACACGTTCGGCAGGTTGCGCTTACTCAAATTCTTTTCGTGTTGGATTCGGTCGACCTCGAGTGCCGTGATGGAGACGCCTTTCGCCGCACCCGCGATGGCGACCGTCTGCTCGGCGCCGCCACAGCCCAATTCGAGTACGCGGCTGCCGACCAGCGGTAAATATTTCGAATAGACCTCTGCCTCTTTGCATCGGCGCGCGCGGTCGGTTCCGGCGATGCGCAGTTCGGGCGCCGCAGACCCGGCACTGCTCATCGGCAGGGGCGCTTGAATCGATTCGGCGGGCGGCGCGCCTTCACGATGGAGGCTGCGCGCACCGTCAAATCCCCTCGACTTCAAACGTCCTCGTGAAATCGCGTCCCTTGGAATCCGTCATCTGTGCGCTAATCGTTCCGCCAGACTCGGGTCTGAAGAAAAAGCGGAAGCTCGGATCTTCGCTGATCGAAATGTCGGTTTCCGCCGTCATGACGTGCGTGCCGTTGAAATTGATCACGATTTTGGTGACGTATTCCGCCGGCACGTAGGCCCGGGTTCGCTGGTTTAATTGCAAACCGGTGACGTTCGGATGGCTGACGATTAATTGACCCAGCGCCATTGCTTTGTCCGCTTCGCTCGTTCGGGCGCGAAATTTCATTTGCCCGATACGCGCCCTCGCCTCTTTGAGTTTGAGGAACTGAGGAGGCTGGGAACAACCGCCGCTCGCCCGCGTATAACCGTGGTCCATGTGCAATTCGCCCGTGTTGAGCTCGGCCACGACGCGCACATGGGTATATTCGTTGATCCGCAGGCGCATGGACAAATCCGCACGACCCATATCCGGCGTCAGATGGAAAACTCCGGCGAGCGGCTTCGGGTTCTTGTCGACGAACACGTGCATACGCTCGATATAGCGCTCAGCGGTTTGTGGGATTTTGGCATTCAGGCTCACGGGAACGACGCCGGCGTCTTCTGCCCGCTGTGGGATCCGAAGTTCAATAATCGATTTCCCGGATTGAATTTCGCGTTCGCCAAAATACTTGGGTTTGAGAAATGCGACCCAAACATCGACTTCGGACTGCTGAGGCTCCGCGGTAAATGCAAATTGAGAACCCAACGACGCCGCCAGCATTATTACTATCAATGGGAAACGGAGCATATTCACTTTGCCATAGGAAGTTGAAATCGGTCATCGTCGGCAGCTCACTATACCATCGGCGACGGAGGTTTTGCCCCTCTGAGCGGTTTTCTGATATTTGCAGGCGAGGTAAGCTACAGCAACCGAGTTCCATACGTAGCCGACTTTGCTAGGAGCGGTCGAACTCTGAAACGAAAGGTCGTGAAGATGCGTACCGAACAATGCCGCTTTCTGGCCGAGTACAACGAATGGATGAACACGCGCATCTATGCCGTGTGCGAACAAATTCCCGACGCCGAGCGTAAAGCGCAACGCAATGCGTTCTTCGGTTCTATCCACGCGACACTCAACCACCTGCTGCTCGCCGACAGGGTTTGGTTGGGTCGGTTTCAGCAATCACCGGATAGCGTCACGCGTCTCGACACCATCTTATGCGACGACTTCGACGACTTGCGGGAGGTGCGCGTCGCTGAAGACGCGCGTATCGATCGTTGGGTAACTACACTCGATCAGGACGCTTTGGCCTCGGCGCTGACCTACACGGGGATCGTCAACCCTACGAAGCGCACCTGCCCACTGTAGCTGGCGGTGACGCATTTCTTCAATCACCAGACCCATCATCGGGGACAGATCACGACCCTGCTCGCGCAGCTGGGCATCGATTACGGCGCGACAGATATGGTTGCTATCCCCGGAGTAGTACAGGCGATCGCCGATGACTAACGAAACCTTCAATCAGCACTTGATGGAATTTCTCGACCATTCTCCGACGCCGTTTCACGCCGCGGAAAGTCTGGCGACCGGGTTGCGCGAGGCCGGCTTCGATGAACTCGACGAAGCCGCTAGGTGGTCGATCGAACCGGGTGGGAAGTATTTCGTGACCCGCGGAGACGCCTCGCTGATCGCATTTTCGTTGGGCCCCGAGGCACTCCCCGAGACCGGCCTGCAGATGGTCGGCAGCCACACCGACAGCCCGTGCCTCAAGCTGAAACCGAACGCCGCGTTCAAGGCCCACGGTTACTGGCAGCTGGGGGTCGAAGTCTACGGCGCGGCGCTGCTGAACCCGTGGTTCGATCGCGACTTATCGCTCGCTGGAAGGGTGACGCTGCAACCGTTGGGGGGCGGGCTGATCCACCGCTTGGTCGATTTCGAACGGGCCCTTGCGATCATTCCCAGTCTTGCCATTCACCTCGACCGGAGAGCCAACAAAAAGCGCTCGATCAACAGCCAGACCCATCTTCCAGCCATTGTCTGCATCGACGGGGGAGAATTCGACTTAGAGCGGGAGATCGCCGACCGGGTGGTGGCCGCGGATCCCGATCTCGGCGAAGTCGAGGTTACTGCATTCGATTTGTCGCTATACCCGACGGAAAAAGCGGCGCTGGTGGGTCTGCGCGACGAATTCATCGCGAGCGCGCGGCTCGACAATCTTCTCAGCTGTTATGTCGGCGCCAGGGCGCTAACAGAGGCGCCGGACACGTCGAATTGTCTAATCGTTTGTAACGACCACGAGGAAGTCGGCAGCGGATCGGCGACCGGCGCCCGCGGGACTTTCCTCAGCAGCATACTCGAACGACTGACGGAAACGAGTGAGGCGTACGGCCGTACGATCGCCCGCTCGACCCTCGTATCCACCGATAACGCCCACGGCATCCATCCGAATTTCGCCGATCGCCACGACGACCGGCACGGACCACGACTGAACGGCGGCCCCGTGATCAAAATCAACAGCAACCAGGCCTACGCCTCTAACAGCGAAACGACCGCGATCTTCAAACAAGCGTGCCGGGCGGCCGGCGTCCCCGTGCAAAGCTTCGTTGCGCGTACGGACATGGCCTGCGGCAGCACGATCGGTCCCTTGACCGCGACGGCGCTCGGCGTCAAGACCGTTGACGTCGGCGTACCGACCTTCGCGATGCACTCGATCCGTGAAATCGCCGGAAGCGAGGATGCTTTTTCCTTATATCGGGCCTTACGCTGGTTTTTCGGCCGGCGCGAAGAGGCTGTGGCGAACCCGGGCGACGAAGCGTGACGGCGTTAGCGCGGGCCGTGTAAAATGGCGGCGACTAAAATTGAGCAAACCGCCCGTCAGTTAGAAGCATCAGACCATGACGGGCTCAAACGGGTCGCCGAAAATCATTTGACATGAGTACTAAACAGATCGAACGCTTGATCCAAGCCACGCCAGTAACAGAAGGGGCCGGCGTCACGGTCCACCGCACCATCGGTACGCCGGCGCTGCGCCATCTCGATCCTTTTCTTTTGCTCGATCACTTCGGCACCGACGATCCCGACCAATACATCGCCGGTTTCCCCGATCACCCGCACCGCGGCTTTACTACGCTCACCTACATGATCGACGGGCACATGCTGCATGAGGACAGCATGGGTAACAAAGGCGATCTCAAGGCGGGCGGTATCCAATGGATGAAGGCCGCGAGCGGTGTCATCCACTCGGAAATGCCGCAGCAATCCGAGGGTCTCATGCGCGGCTTTCAGTTGTGGATCAATCTGCCCGCCGAAGAAAAAATGAGCGCGCCGGATTATCAGCCGTTCCCCGCGACGGCGATACCGGTCACGACCGCGGATAATGCTCGGATTCGCGTTATCTCCGGAAGCTATGGAGATGTCACTGGCCCAGTTAGTGATCCCAGCACCGGTGTCCGTTATCTCGACGTCACGCTCTCGCCGGGCGCGTCGTTTGCCGACGAGGTGCCGACCGGGACGACGATGTTCCTTTATGCGTTCGAGGGTAGCGGTACGATCGGTGGCGAAGAGGTGCCGACACACGCGCTGGCCGTGATGTCGCCCGGTGGAAAATTCGTGATCAGCGCCGAGAATGAACTACGCTTCATCCTCGTTGCGGGGCGCCCCATCGCTGAATCGATCGTGCAGTACGGCCCTTTCGTCATGAATTCGCGGCAGGAAATCGAACAAGCATTCGTCGACTACAACAACGGCACGCTGGCGCGCACCCGCGCGGCCTGGGTCAATGACTAAGTTCGGCTGGTGCAATTTGCAGGCTAAGCCGCCAGCAATCGTACCTCACGTTGGGGGAACGGGATCGAGATACCGGCTTCTCCGAGCGCTTTGAAAACCTCACTGTTGACGGCGTACCGGGTCTCGAAAAACGATTGAGTCGGAACCCAAAAACGAAACGCGACCGTGATCGACGAATCCCCGAAGGCCTCGATCCCTACTTGGGGCGCCGGCTCAGCGGTAACCGAGACATTCGCCGCGAGGACCTTCCCGACAACATCAATCGCGCGGTCCGGATCGTCGCCATAAGCAATTCCGATGCTCCCTTCGACCAGACGATTGGCGTACGAATTTCGGTGGATCTCGCCAACGACATGCTTGTTCGGAATGACGATATGCTCTCCGTCTTCGGCGGCCAGCTGCGTCGTGGCGAGCGTGATCTCGGTGACAAGCCCGGAGTAGCCCTGCACCGAAACCGTGTCCCCGACCTTGAACATGCGGGTCAAGATGATCACGAAGCCGGCACCGTAGTTTGAAACCGGTCCTTGAATCGCAAAACTGGCGCCGACAGCGAGCCCACCGAGCGCGGCGATCAACGGTGTAATGCTGATCCCGAGCTTGCTCACCGCTATGATCACGAAAAGCCCAATCACGATGAGGCGCAGCGTGCTTGCGATAAAATGCCGCAAAGTGACGTCGACATTGCGCCGTTCCTGCAATCGCAGTAACGCCCGCGCGACCCACCCGCCGACGATGAAACCGGCGATAAGGATGATGACCGCACCGATCAACTGGAACGAGTAAGTCACGACGAAACTGACGACGACGTCGTAGGCTTGCTGCGCGAGTTCGAGTTCTTTTTCCACGATTGTCTCCCTGCGGTTGGTAACGACCGTTGTTATACGACGATAACCCGTGGTTTGCACGAAGCACTGTCGCGCTCGACATGATCGGGTCGCATTGGGTGGCCGCTGGACTCGGTCACCGGACGGATTAGAATGGGAGAGGCATCGGCAATCGCTACCCCCACGCTTTTGAGAAAAGCAGCAGTTCATGTCCCTAACGGATCCGGAAAAGATCGACTTCATCGGCATCGCGCCGGATGCAGTTTGCGTCCTGACGATCGCCGATGACGCCGACTGGGACGATGTCGCGGATCACGTTGCGCACCTCGGGGCAAAACTAAACACCTACGTCGAATTTATTCGGTCGGGCGAAATCGATCGCGCCTATCCGGCTGCGAAAGAAAGTGACCGAAAGATCGTAGTGGCCTTACGCAATGCGCCACCGCAGAGTGCGGTCGAATTCCTCAGTGACGCCAAAACGGCAATCAAGGCGCACGGTATCGACTTCAGCTGGCAGGTATTCCATGCCGGTTGACGGCCTTCGGATCCGATGGAGGCAGAACAGGGGGAATCGGATCTACCGCACGGTATCGCGGGGCAACGGGTAATGGCGACCATAGTCGGTCACGATTCGATACCTCGCGGTCAAAACAGTCCCGGCGAACCCGTGTTTCGGTCCGTCCGAGCGGGCCGCGTAAATGCCGTCCCTAGAGATCCTGCACTTCCGGCAGCGGTGTTCCATAGCTGTCGGCGAAGCTGATCTCCGCAAGTGATAGCCGTTTCAGCTGCTTGGGAAACGGCTTCGCCGGCCAGCCCACGCCGATCACCGCGGCGGTGGCAACGCCGTCCGGGATATCCAGCAAGGCCTGGACTTCGGATTCAACGCCGCACAACAGGGTCGTTAGGGTCGCCCCCAGCCCCTCGGCGCGCGCCGCGAGGAGCAAATTCTGGACCATCGGGTAGATAGACGCGCCGCCGACCACGCTAACGCGGTCGAGCCCGGCGTCGATCGGCACGACCTCGGCGATCCCGTAACAGATGACAATCTGGACCGGGACTTCGGCGAGGTGGCGCGCATAATGATCGGCGTTGGTGAGGAATTGACCGCCGAGTTTCAGATCGCTTGATCGCGCCTTCTCGAGATACGCCTCCCAAACGGGGCGGTATAGCGCTTGCAAACCCCGTCGTTTGGCGGCCTCGCGTACCACCAGAAAACGAACGGGCTGACGGTTACTGCCGCTCGGACCGAGTTGCGCCGCCCGCAACAGTCGCGCAACGAGTTCACCCGGAACCGGATCGGTTTTGTAATAGCGGCAGGTGCCATTCGTGCTTATCGCTTCCATCAATTCCATCGTGGTCTCCAGTAGTGGTGATTCGTGGATTGCGCCTGAATAGCGTTGAGATCGGTTGCAAGTCTATAGGAGACTCGCGGACCTACCGAGGCTTTCATAATTCGTGAACACGGTAGGTTGGGTTAGCCCGCAGGGCGTAACCCAACACGATGGTTAAATCGTTGGGTTACGGCGCTCAGCCTAACCCAACCTACGGTGCACAGGTGTTCAGTCTTTGTGTAAGCCTCAATAGGACGTCCTCCTCGACATCCGGCCCCGCTTCGATCGAAGTCGTGTATGATGCGGACCCCGATCGGATCGCAGCGATCGGACACTCCGCGCATTGCGAGCATCTCTCGAACCTCATGGGACAAATTATTTTCTGGCTGAGCGCAGCTGCGTTCGCGGTCGTGGCAATAATGCGCGTTACCGATCCGATCCTGCCCATCGTCGCCATCGAATTCGGTCTTACGGTCGGTGGTGCCAGCGTTATCGTAACGGCCTTCGCGGTGCCATACGGGCTCTTTCAGCTCCTCTACGGTCCGCTCGGCGATCGCTTCGGTAAACTCACGATCGTCGTCTTCGCCCTCGGGGCATCCGCTTTGTTCACGACGCTCTGCGCGTTTTCCACCAGCATCGAGATGCTCGCTGCCCTGCGCTTCCTGACCGGAGCGGGTACCGCCGCCGTCGTCCCCTTATCGCTGGCCTTTATCGCCGATCATTTCGTCTATGAAGTAAGACAACCGGTGATCGCGCGGTACTTGAACGGCCTCATTCTGGGCCAGATCGCGGGCGGCAGCCTCGGCGGCATAGTAGCCGAGTTATTCGGATGGCGCGTGATCTTCGTTATCTTCGGCGGCTTGGTCGGCGCCATGGCGTACTTCGTCTGGCGCTTCTCCAACCATCATCGTGAGACCTTACGCCCCGCGCCGCTAAGCGGCCGCAGCCTGTTCGCACCTTACATCGCGCTGCTGCGCCAGCGCCGGCCGCGGACCGTGATCATTGCCGCTACTATCGAAGGGATCTTTTTTTTCGGCGGCGGCGCCTTCATCGGCGCCTTCTTGCACCAGGAGTTCGGCCTCAGCTACGCCCGCGTCGGCGCCGTGCTGGCCTGCTTCGGGATCGGCAGTCTTATCTATAGCAATACGGCGAAATACGTCGTCAATGCACTTGGCGAACGTGGCATGATCCTCACCGGCAGCCTAACGATGGCCGGCTGCTACGCGGCCCTCGCGTGGGCACCGGGTTGGCAGATCTGTATACCGATCCTGATCGTCGGTGGCTTCGGCTTTTTCGTTATGCACAATACCTTGCAGACACTTGCGACGGAACTCGCGCCCGATAACCGCGGCACCGCCGTTGCGTTGTTTGCTTTCTCCCTGATGGTCGGGCAGGGCGCTGGCGCCGCCTTACTCGGATCGATCATCGACCGCCACGGCTACAGCGCCGCATTCTGCCTGATCGCCGTGGTCGTAGCGTCTTTGGGTATGTGGTTTCAGGGCAGACTCAAAGCCGACGCCCCTGACACCGCGTCGCAATCGGATTACTGAATCCCAATTATTGTCGTTCGTGGAGATCGACTTTTGGTACATGCGTCAACACACTGTGGATCACGATATCCGACTCGAAATACACCGTATAGTTTGGGTATTTCCAGTTCGAAATCGGGGGCTCCCCAACCGGCGTCGATTTGCTCTCCGGTAGACCGAACTGTTCGATCACCGCGGCCTGGTTCATACCACGCGTCGGACGGGGCAGGTCATGTTTCTCGGGCGCCTGCTGGCCGACCGGAATGTGAATAACCTCCGCGCAGACGCTCGGTAATGAAATCAACGCAAATAGCAACACGATGGCCCGAGTGCAGTTCATGCTCGTTCGGCTCAACTTCGTCGGCCCCGGACGATAAGCCGTCCCCGCCACGGAGGCGCTAGGCCACGGCCCGGCGCTAAGCAAGCGCCACCACCGCGGTGCCAACGGCCTTCACTTCGCCTCTTTGGTCCGAGGCAGCCAGCTCGATACGCACGCACTGCTCGTCGCCCTCACCGAATTTCTCCACTACTCGGCCGCTGGCAGTGATCGAGTCTCCTACCCGCGTCATCGCCTCGAAGCGCGTATCGAACGACCGGATCGCGGTTTGCGGGGCCCAATCCGTCAATAAGCGTCCCATATACGCCATGATCAACATGCCGTGCGCTATTACGTCGTCCAGTCCGGACGCGCGCGCGAAATCGATATCGACATGAATCGGGTTATGGTCACCCGACGCACCGCAGTAGATCGCGAGCGCCTGGCGCGTCAGCGGTGGCAAGTGAAGCGGCGGAAGCTCGTCGTCGAGATTCACCGACGCATAGTCGAGTACCGTCATCATGTATCCTCAAACGTTGCGGATCACGACCGTACGGCGGAAGTCGGCGACCGGTTCGCCGTTCTGGTCCGTGATGGTTACATCCTGGACGACGAATTCCAACTCGCCGCCCTTCTTGTCATAAATGTCCGCGACTTCCGAGTTAAACGTCAAGACGTCTCCGGCGCACGCGGTTTGCAGGTAACGAAACGCCTGTCCGCCGTGCAAAGCGTGCGGCAGCGGGATCCCCATTTCGCGAAACCATCGATACGGATCGGGTTGCTCCATCTCGAGGCAAAACAGAAATGTCGGCGGCACGGGGATAGACCGGTAACCCGCGGCCCGCGCCGTGGACTCGTCCGAATAGATCGGATCCGTTTCCCCGATCGCCTTAGCGAATAGGCGCAGCCGGCCTTTCTCGATCTCGGCCTCGAACGGCGGTGCCTTGGAGCCGATGAATTTCCGGTCGATCATTCCCTGTGCATTCTTTATGTTCGGCGGATCGTAGACATCGTAACATTACCGCTGGAATTATTGAGTAGGCCTGATGAAACTGGAAGACAATCGCGAGAGAAGCGGCCCACGCGTGCTCGAAGGCGTACGCGTTCTTGATTTCACGTGCGTGATTTCGGGCCCGTATTGCACCCGGATGATGGCGGATCTCGGGGCCGAGGTGCTGAAGGTAGAGCCGCCGGAAGGCGAGTTCCTGCGCGCAGCACCGCCGCATCGCGGCGGCACCAGCGCGATGTTCAGCCAACTGAACGCCGGCAAACGCTGTATTTCCCTCGATCTGAAGAAGCCCGCCTCGGTCGAAGTCGTTAAACGCCTGGTGCGGTCCACCGACGTCGTGGTCGAAAACTTCAGTCCTGGTGTGATGCGCCGACTCGGCATCGATTACCCCGCGCTCCGGGCGGAAAACGAACGTCTCATCATGTGCTCGATCTCGGGATTCGGTCAGACCGGACCGGACGCCGAACGGCCGGCCTTTGCGCCTATAGTGCAGGCTTGGAGCGGTTACGACGCGGTCACGCTACGCTATCAACCCGGCCTCGACAAACCGCTGAATATGGGCCTGCCCGTGGCTGACAATGTCGCCTCACTGCAAGCCTTCGGCGCCATCACCGCGGCCCTCTATTACCGCGAGAAGACCCGCGTTGGACAATACATCGACATCGCCATGTTCGATGCGCTACTCGCCACTATGCAAAAGGATTTCCAGGTGATGCTGGCGCCGGACACGATCGACCGACACTACGGACCACTCGAGACGCGCGATGGCTACATCCTCGTCATGGTAGTCAGCCAGCGACACTTCGAGGCGCTGGCCGATCTCATCGGGCAACCCGCGTTGAAGACCGATCCACGGTTCGGCGCCACAGCCGCGCGACTGCGTCACTACGGCGAGCTGATACGGATCGCCGCCGAATGGGTACGCGTCCAGACAACCGCAGAGGCACTTACAGCGTTGACCGCCTGCAAGATCCCCGTCAGCCGCTACCGCGACCTTGGTGAGACGCTCGATGACCCGCAACTCCGCCATCGCGGGATGATCGCCGAGATCGATGATGCCGCGGGAAGCTTAAAAGTGCCCAACACAGCGTTCCTGTTCTCCCATACCCACGCCGCGATACAGCCGTGGGTCGCCCCGGTCGGCGCGCATAACGATGCGGTGTTCCGCGACGAACTAGGGCTGGATCCAGAAATGCTCGAGCCGCCCGGCAACTGACCCAAAGACGATATGTCGGATTACAGTGCGCTAATTGCGTAAGATATTGGCGAGCGAACCGACAAGTGAAAGTACCATTACTTGTATACAATGAGTCGCGGCATTAGCATAAGTAACGATTGGCGGCGGCCTTCAAACAACGGGGGCTGCATACCCTAGATGCCATTCAGATATTAGTCGTTCAATTCAATACAACTGTGGAGGTTTTCATGATTGAAGTAGGAGCTACGGCGCCCGACTTTGAGCTCGAGTCTCATCTTGCCGACAAGAAATACTCGGTCGGTCAATTCAAAGGCGAGAAGAACGTAATGTTGGTGTTTTATCCGCTGGACTGGACACCTAACTGAAGCACCGAGATGCCGGATCTCCAATCTAAGCTTGGAGATTTCGAGGCGTCAGATACCCAAGTTTTGGGTATTAGTGTAGACAGTAAGTTCTCCCACGATAGCTGGGCCAGTTCGCTTGGTGGAATCTCTTTCCCCCTGTTGGCTGACTTTCATCCAAAGGGTGGTGTTGCCGCCAGTTACGGTTTGTACCTGGAAGGCAATGGCATTACTGATCGAGCAACGATCATCATCGACAAAGAAGGCGTCGTGCGATATGCGGAGTCGGCCGGAATACCGGGCCTGCGTAAAGCGGAAGATCTGCTTTCAGAGTGCAGGAAAGTGAATGGCTGATTTGCTATTGGAGCTCTATTTCCATCAGCAATGCGGTTACTCAAATAGTGTGCTCAATACGATCAATAACCTACGGATAGCCGATAAGGTCACCCTGAAAGATATTCGAGAACACGTCGAATTTGAAAAAGAACTAGTGGCGAGGTGCGGTGATTCCACCGTACCGACCCTAGTTATTAACGGTGATCCAATGCGCGAATCCGAAGCAATTAAGAAATTCCTTGTCGATACATTCTTAGGCTAAGCACCCAGCTACCAAGGGAGAAGGGGACGCTGCCCAGTTAACCGCTGAAGCGGCTGTCCCCTTTTCGATGAAGGCAAAACACGAGACCTGCCCCGTCATCCTCTCTCTTCAAATATGCCACAGCCACGGTCACGCCGCTGCCGACGGCCGTATCGCTCAACCGGGCTCGCCTGTAGGACCCTGCCCCCACGCGCTCGCGTTCTGTTCGAGCCATTCGAGTTCCTCCGATGTCGATTGACGGCCCAATATCGCGTTGCGATGCGGGAAACGCCCGAAACGCCGGATCACGTCACGATGCTCCTCGCCGCTCTTGACGTTGAAGGCCGCGATCTCTCGGAAATCCGGGCTCGCCGTGTCGAGCAAATCCTGATAGTACCGTACGCAGCGGTCCTGATCTGCGAGGTCCTCGGCATGCTCGAACGGTAAGTAGAAGAACGTCCGTTCATACAGGGTCAATTCGCGGTCCAAGCCGCGAACGATTCCTTTGCGGCACCATTCGAGCGCCAACGCGTCATTGGCAAAGGCGCGCGGGGTCTTACGAAAGATGTTTCGGGGGAATTGGTCCAGCACGATGATCAGTGCTAGCGCGCCATGCGCGGTCGCACTCCAGTCGTCGAAACGATGAGCTATAGCCAGGTCCAACACGCCGGCAAAACGCTCGCGGATCTCGGCGTCGAATGCTTCATCGACTCCGAACCAAAGCTTGATCCGTTTTGCGATGTGCCGGGCGTCATCGACGGGGCCGGCGAACCAGAAGCGAAGGACGTCATCCGGTGTCGCGTTCGATATTGCCATTCAGTCTCCTAGGGTTATTCCCCAAATAGCGGCCGCACGAAGTTTCGTCGGTCCCCACCGTCAAGCGGAGCTCGAGAACTAACGGATGACGCCGCACTCACCTGCCACCCCATTTATTCGGCCCGCAGCGCCTCGACCGGGTCCATTCGCGCGGCCTTGGAGGCCGGCATGAGACCCGATATGACACCAATCAGGGTGGCGACCAGGAACGCCGCGACTACGTAGGGCCAGACGAGATTCAGCGGAAAATCCGGGATACCAAGGCGCACGAGCCGTACCAGCACGGTAGCGCCGACGATCCCGGCTATGCCGCCGGCTCCGCCCAGAATCGCCGCTTCGGCCAGAAACAAATTCCGGATCTCCGCGCGCGGCGCGCCGATGGCGCGAAATAGACCGACTTCCGAAGTCCGCTCGGTAACGGCTATCGTCATAATGGTCGTAATACCGACGGCACCGACAATCAGGGAGATACCGCCAATCGCCGCGACGCCGGCGGTCAATAGTTGCAGAATGGAATCGAGCACCGACAACATCTGTTCTTGCGTCGTGATGGTAAAGTCTTCCTGGCCGTGGCGGGCGATCAGCAAACGTTTCAACGCTGCTGAAACCGCTTTCGCGCTGTCGTCCTCGCGGTAGGTAATGTCGATTTCCATCAACCCCTCGCGATTGAACAATTCCGTCGCTTTACCGATGGGCACGAAGACGGTGTCGTCGAGGTCGAAGCCTAACATCTGGCCCTTGGATTCCATGACACCGACAACTCGGAAGCGATCGCTGCCGACCCGGATCCTCGCGCCCAACGGGTTGCGGCTGCCGAAGAGTTCGTCGCGCATCTTCGACCCCAGGACCGCGAAGGCTCGGGCGCTCTCAAACGGGTCATCCGGCAAGAACTGGCCCGCGGCGACGTTCATCCGCCAAACCGCCGGCATGTCGGCACCTACGCCAATGATAGTCGTACGTCGATTCCGTTGCCCAAACTCGACCCTGGCGTTGCCCTGAATCACCGGAACAACCGCCTCGACTGTGTTTAGCCGGTAGAGCGCCGCCGCGTCTTCGATGGTCAGGTGCCGCACGCTCGATATCGTCGCGCCCGATACCCCAAACGTAGTCGTCTTGCCGGGAGTAATACCGACAATGTTGGTTCCGAACTGGGTGAACTCCCCCAATACGAACAGGCGCACACCCTCCCCGACTGCCGTCAACAATACTACCGCGCCGATACCCACGGCGATGCCGAGCATCGTCAGACCCGAACGCGAGCGGTGGCTGCGCACGGAGCCTAAAGCAAACCAAAGAACGTCCAGGGTGCGCATGTCAGCGCTTCGACAGAGCGTCGATTGGATCCATTTCGGCCGCACGCCGCGCCGGCAGAACGCCGAAAACGAGGCCTGTCAGCATCGCAACCGCGAGCGCCAGCGCGACCGACCATGACGGAACCGCTACCGGGAAATCCGGATACATGCGGGCGACGACCTGGGTTCCCGCGAGACCGACCGCGAGACCGACCGTCGCGCCGAGGCTCGCCAACAGAAACGCCTCGGTGATGAACAACCGGCGCACGTCGACCAACCGCGCGCCGAGCGCCTTCAACAGACCGATCTCGGCACGCCGCTGGGTCACGGAAACGAGCATCACGTTCATAATCAACACCCCGGCGACGGCGAGGCTGATCGCGGAGATCCCGCTGACCCCCAATGTCAAAGTAGTCAGCACACGGCCGAGTGTCTTAACGACGCTGTCCTGAGCGATTACGGTGACATCATCCTCGCCCTCATGACGCGCCGCGATCAATCGATGGATAGCCCGCTCGCCCGATTCGAGATCCGCCTCCGTCGCCGCCTCGACCAGGATCCGAAACAGCGATTCACGATCGAATAGCGCCTGGGCGGAGGCGACCGGGACGATGGCGAGATCATCAAAATCGACCCCGACCGAGACACCCGAACCGGTTAAGACGCCGATCACGCGAAAACGCCGATCGCCAACGCGGACCCACTGGCCGACCGCCGGCTGCCGACCGAACAGTTCGTCGGCAAGTTCATACCCCAGCACACACACTGAGGCGGCACGTTTCGGGTCGCCCGGCGGAAGGAATTGGCCGCGCCCCATGCTCAAGCGGCGGACGTGGAACATGTCGCTGGTAGAACCGAGGATCGTCGTTTCTCGTTCGAGCCCGGCCGCCGTCGATACCGGCGCCGATCCGACGAGCACGGGAGCGACCGTTTTCAGACTGGCGTCTTGCAAGAGCGAATACGCATCGTCGATGGTGAGGTCACGTGGTGTCTCGCCGAGCATCGGCGGCGTTCCGCCGACGGTCTCGCTGCGCCCGGGAAGAACGATAAGGAGATTCGTGCCCAACGATTCGAACTGCCCGCGGACGAAGCGGTTCGCGCCTTCTCCTAAAGCAGTGAGTAATAGCACCGAACTCACGCCGATAGCGGTCGCCAATGCGATCAGTGCAGTCCGGCGCCAATTGGAACCGAGTGATCCGAGGGCGAACGCGATGACGTCAGCCAAGCGCATGGCCACCCCCAACATCCCGCGCAATACAACCGTCGACGATTCGTATCTGACGCTCCGCCCGCTGCCCCAAATCGGCGTCGTGGGTTACGACGATCAAGGTCACGCCCTTATCCGCACGCAGCGATTCAAGCAATTCGACCACTTGGTTTCCTGATGCCGTATCAAGATTGCCGGTCGGCTCGTCGGCCAGGATCAAAGTCGGCTCCATCACGATTGCACGTGCGATAGCGACGCGCTGGCGTTCTCCGCCCGATAGTTCCTGCGGACGATGCTCCGCGCGACCGGACAATCCGGTCGCGGCCAGCGAGTGCTCGACTTTCCCCCCACGCACTCCCGGAGGGGTGCCCGCCAGGGTAAGTGGCAGTTCGACATTCTGGCGCGCGCTCAAACGCGGCACGAGATGAAACGCCTGGAAAATGAAACCTATCGAGTGGCGCCTTACCGCCGCCAACTCGTCATCCGACAAACCGGTGACATCGCGCCCATCGAAGTAATAAGCGCCGGCAGTCGGTCGATCGAGTAAATCGATGAGATTGAGCAACGTCGATTTCCCCGAGCCCGACGGACCCATGATGGAAATGTATTCGCCTTTCTCGATCGTCAGATCGACACCGCTGACCGCGTCGACCCGTTGGTCGCCGAGAACAAAGGTCTTGGTGACGTCGCGCAATTCGATCATGGTCGACCCGGCCGTCGTCGGGACATCAGGATCCGGCGCTGAATTATTCGACATTGTCCTCCGGCACGACCGACGCGCCATCGACAACCCCGGCTCGGCCCGTTGACAGGACCACTACCTGGCACGCTTCGACGCCGCCAACGACCTCCGAATATTCCCAATTCGAGATCCCCGACTCAAACTCTCTGAGCGTCAATCGCGACGTCGCGGGATCGTAAATCAGGAGTTTGTTCCCTTCGACAATTGCCTCCGTGGGGACACGCAGAACCTCCTCGCGGGCCTCGATCAGGACCTCGATATCGGCGCTGTAACCGGGCAAAAGGCCGGCGGCCTCCGCTGGGTCTTCAAATCCGACCTCGACTTCCACCGTCCGCGCCTGCTTCTCGAGATCGAGGACGTAGGGGGCTATGCGACGCACCATCGCGCTGCAACGGCGCTCGGGAAACGCATCAAGCGTGACACACGCCGACATCCCAGTTCTGATCCCCGGCGCGTCTACTTCGTCGATCGGCGCGGCGATATAGATACAACCCGGGTTGATTAAGTCGACCGCTGGTAAGGTCGCTATCCCGGGCGGAGACGGCGTCAGGAATTCCCCGAGACGCACATCCACCTCGGCTATGACACCGGCGAAAGGTGCCCGCAACAAGGTCCGCTCCACGGCTTCGCGCGCGACCGCAATAGCCGCGGCACTGACTCGCGTCGCAGCGAGTCCCGCTTCACATGCCGCCCGGCGCGATTCGGCCTCCGTGAGCGCGGTATCGACCGACTCTTCGGAAATCAATTGACGTTCACGTAGTTTCTTCAGGCGATCCGCTTCGCGCTGCGCTCCGGCGGCGGTAGCGCAAGCTTCCGCCGCGCGCGAGCGCGCCGCCGAAGCTTCCGCCTCGGCGAGCCGTAGTTCGGCTTTACGATCTTCATTCCAGATCTTGAGCAGCACTTCGCCGGTCTCGACCAATGCACCTTCGGCAACGTTCAACACCGCCACCTGCCCGGGTGCTGCCGGCGACATCTGCGCCCGCTGACACGCTTCCACGGTACCGACCCGAGTGTTCGATACGGTTGCGCGAACGGTGCCGCGCTCGACGGTGTGCAAACGCACGGTGATTGGGTCGGGCCGGGTGAAATACCAGGTCGCGGCGGCAATCGCGCCGATAACCAGCAAGATGACAAAAAACCGTTTCATGTTGCAATACCATCAAACCACGGCGAATACGAAGATGGGAGAGTAATCACCAACTCATTACCCGCGGCCAAAGTCGATTGTAACCGGGAACTCGAGACTTAAGAACTCGCTCGAGGCGTGATATTACCCACGCACGACCGGTTTGAATTTTATCCGATGCGGCTGGTCGTCATCGCCGTGTCGCCGTTTCCGATCGGCCTCGTAATCCTGGTAGTTACCGGCAAACCACTCGACGTGGCTATCGCCCTCAAATGCCAGAATATGCGTCGCGATGCGATCGAGGAACCACCGATCGTGCGAAATCACCACGGCACAGCCGGGAAAATTGAGTAGTGCCTGTTCGAGTGCACGCAAGGTCTCGACGTCGAGATCGTTGGTCGGTTCATCGAGCAGCAGCAGATTGCCGCCGGCGCGCAGAACTTTCGCGAGATGTACACGATTCCGCTCGCCACCGGATAACTCACCGATCCGTTTCTGCTGATCGCTGCCTCGAAAGTTGAAGCGGCCGACGTAGGCACGCGACGGCGTCTCATAGTCGCCGACCTCGAGCGTATCCTGCCCGTCCGAGATTTCCTCCCACACGGTCTTCGATCCATCGAGGGCGTCCCGGCTCTGATCGACGTAGGCGAACTGCACGGTTTCACCAATCCGGATCTGCCCGGCGTCGGGCTGCTCCTGGCCGACTAGCATCCGAAACAAAGTAGTCTTACCAGCGCCGTTCGCGCCGATAATTCCGACGATCCCGCCCGGCGGCAGACTGAACGACAAGCCATCGATCAAGAGACGGTCGCCGAAGCCTTTCTCCAGCGTAGAAGCTTCGACGACGACGTCACCGAGACGCGGTCCCGGCGGGATATAAATCTCGTTGGTTTCGTTCCGGCTCTGAAACTCCTTCGATCGCAACTCGTCGAAGCGCTGCAGGCGTGCGCGGCTCTTCGCCTGACGACCTTTCGGGTTGGTACGCACCCATTCGAGTTCCGCCGCTATGCTCCTGCGGTGCGCAGCCTGCTGGCTTTCCTCGACCTTCAACCGCCCTTCCTTCTGCTCTAGCCAGGATGAATAATTGCCTTCCCACGGGATCCCATGGCCGCGGTCGAGTTCCAGGATCCAGCCGGCAACGTTATCGAGAAAATAGCGATCGTGGGTTACCGCCACCACCGTGCCCGGATATTGCTCGAGGTAGCGCTCCAGCCAGCCAACCGACTCCGCATCGAGATGGTTGGTCGGCTCGTCGAGCAACAGCATTTCCGGCTCAGACAACAGCAGACGGCATAAGGCTACCCGCCGTCGTTCGCCACCGGACAGTTTGCCCACCTCGGCGTCCCAGGCCGGTAGCCGCAATGCGTCTGCGGCTATCTCCAGCTTGCGTTCGATCTCCCAACCGCCGACCGCATCGATCCGATCCTGGAGTGTTCCCTGCTCCTCGAGGAGCGCGGTCATTTCGTCATCCTCCATGGGTTCGCCGAAACGCTCGCTGATCACGTTGAATCGATCGACCAGCGCCTTGGCTTCACCCAAGCCTTCTTCGACGTTGCCGCGTACATCTTTGTTCTCGTCGAGCTGCGGTTCCTGCGGCAAATAACCGATCTTGAGTCCTTTCAGCGGCGTTGCTTCGCCTTCGATCTCGGTATCGATGCCCGCCATGATCCGCAGTAGAGTCGATTTACCGGAGCCATTGAGTCCGAGTACGCCGATCTTGGCACCGGGGAAAAAACTGAGCGAAATATCGCGCAGGATGTGCCGTTTCGGCGGCACCAGTTTCCCAACCCGGTTCATACTAAAAACGTACTGCGCCATAGACCAACGATCTCCCAACTCAAATCCGCGTACGAGGCCGTGATAAAGCCTCGCGAGAAAGCGCATTGTCGCTGATACGGGTCGCCTCCGAAAGCAACGCCAATCGTAAACAAGGTGATCAAAATTGCCCGGGCGCACGCTTAGATGTGTAAAATGGTCCCGATGCGCACAATTCTGGACGCGCGCAAACCGTACCTTGGATCAACTATTTAGGATCGCGTGGACAAATCCCTACCAAAACTTGCCGTGCTGTTCGCCGATGTGTCGGGCAGTACCCGTTTATACGAGCAATACGGCGATCGAACGAAAACCTGCTCGGTAGCGAGCAACTCGGGATCGGCGGCTATCGTTCGGTGCGCGGCTACGACGATTACGAAGTGCCCGCCGATATCGGTCTCTTTCTACGCAACGAAATACGGACAAAGGCGATATCTTTATTAGCGTCCGAGACCGATAGAGGCCGCGACCGATTCAGCGCGCTGGTGTTTACCGATTACGGCGTCGCGGCTTCCAAGCAACGTCTTCCGGGCGAACCGGTTTCTCATCTTTGGTCAGCCGGACTCGGCATGCGCTACGAGATCGCCTCCTACCTCGATGTTCGTTTCGATTACGGCTGGCAGCTGAAAAATGTCGCGTTCAGCGCGGTGGGCGCTGGCCGCGCGCATTTCGGTATCGTCGTCTCTTACTAGCCTGAATATTGCACGAATAAGAAAGGCAAAGCCCCTTTAATCCGGTAAAATTCAGTTGCTTAGTCTGAAACCGGAAGAGGCTCTGCCCGTGAC
>PVBE010301088.1_pt1 | contig 30597 bp, 26 predicted proteins | sample 1631181 | NCBI WGS metagenome assembly PVBE01 (sample SAMN08397723, study PRJNA350692) | Marine metagenome, whole genome shotgun sequencing project. | isolation source: water | place: Pacific Ocean | collected 2012-04
AGAAAAGCGAGCATCTCCCGCTAGGTCTGGACGGTTCAGAACTACACAAACAGCGTCCCATTGCTTATCAGTCCCAGCAGTGACTGAAATCCACCCGTCTTGCGTTGCGAAAAGTTGATAGGACCCTAGAAGGTTGGGTAGGTGAAGCGCGTCGCTATCAAGAAGAGTCTCATGCATCATGACATCAGGCCAGTTAAAGGCGATATTCGCTTCGAACATAGAGATTTCTACATGCTGGCCTTCATTTGTAGTGTTTCTCCGAAACAATGCCGCTGTTATTGCCTGAGCTGTAGTTAAAGCGGCGACCTTATCTGCAACCATCCCACGAATGAGTGTTGGTCCTTCATTGGTTGTTTGCGCACCAGCCCAACCGGACAATGCTTGGATAACAGGGTCATAGACAGGGCGTTCGCTATATGGGCCAGAGGATCCAAAACCTGAAGATGACACATATATAAGTTCAGGTAGGTGACTGTGGACCTCTGCATACGAAAATCCAAGACGGTCCACTGCCCCTGGACGGAAGCCTTGAATGAAAATGTCTGAGCGCTTGAGTAACCGCCAGAGCACCTGCTTACCTTCTTCACTCATGAGATCGATACCTATGGAGCGTTTCCCTGCATTAGCGTTAGCGAACCAACCCGACATACCGTCCTTACGGCTGCCGTACATTCGAAGGTCATCTCCACCAGTCGTATTCTCGACCTTAATAATTTCTGCCCCTTGCGTTGCTAAAATATACGTCGCACCCGGAACAGCTATCATCTGGCCAAGTTCAATAATTTTTACTCCATCTAACGGACCTGCCATAGCTCTCCTTCTCCTCTGTAAATTTAGTTCGGAGTAAACCTAACCCTCAACTCTTTGGTAGATCCAAGTCTCTGGGAGTATCCTCGCTATGAAGAGTAGAAGATCTCGTCGACATAGCAGCTTAGAAATTTACCCATGCACAAAATAGGTAGGGTCCTTCTCTGGGTCTGCGGTCCTATTCACAGGACAATCATTTGCGATATCCAAAACTGCTAGAAGCCTTCCCATGCCAAGGCAGAAACCTATTAGCGCTACCAATTCAAGTATCTGCTGATCGGTGAAATTCTCTTTTACTTGTGCCCAATATTCCTCATCGTCTTTTAAATTAACGTGATCGAAGACGAAACGTTCAGCCATCTCAGCAGCCAGCTTCTCTGGAACGGTAAACGCTCCTATCTCCTCATACTCAGATACCCGATGATATAGATCTTCTTCAAGTCCTTGCTGCATCGCCGATGCAGAACGAGTATCCATTCATATATGACACTCATTGATTTGAGCGATTCGCATACGAGCAACCTCACGCACACGAGTATCAAGAGAGATCTGCGTGTAAAGGGCGTTCCCAGCGATACCGATCCCTTGTGCAACATTCCTCTGCAGCGCCCACATACGGCTTCTCTCAAGTCCTTCACCTTCCGGAATTCCTATACGCGCCATGGGTCTCCTTTCTAATCAGATTTTTTAGTAAATCCAGACTAGGTTTAGCTTAGCCCATGACAGATTTTTGAGAAAGACAAACTGGCTTTGACAGAATTTGATTTACACCAGGTTGACCACCTACTAACAACCACGCGAGCTGTACGGAAACGGCTTGATCTAGACACACCAGTCCCAAGAGAACTAATCCTTGACTGCATACGTATCTCTACACAAGCTCCCGCTGGGGGGAATTACCAAAAATGGCGTTGGGTAGTTGTCGATGATCCTGAGAAGAAAATGGTTGTAGCCGAAGCCTACCGAGAAGCCTACGCACCTTATATAGAACAGCAAAAAGGAGCTGTAGCCTCTAAGGCTCCTGAGAATTCAACAATTGGGAAAATAATGTCTTCGAGCGACTACTTGGCAGAAATACTCGAAAGAGTTCCTGTTCTAGCTATCCCCTGTTCACTCGGAAGCCCAGAAGACATGGAAGGGGGACTAGGGGGAGGAACCCAAGGGTGGTGGGGGTCAGTTTTACCCGCCGTCTGGAGTTACATGCTTGCTGCGCGTGCTAGAGGGCTAGGAACAGCGTGGACTACCTTACATCTTCGCTTTGCAAGCCGCGTAGGAGAAATACTCGAAATCCCAGAGACTGTAACCCAACTAGCATGCGTGCCAACGGCCTACTACACAGGGAGTGACTTTCGACCTGGGACTAGAAAACCCGCTGAAAACGTCACTTACTGGAATCAATGGAAAAATACTGAGTTTTAAGACCCTGCTGTTTCTTCTGCAGTGCGGATATGGTGGCGAATCACTTCATCCACAATTAACCGAAATACTTTTTCGGAAAAATCTAGATCCATGCCTACTTCCTTAGCAATTTCATGCAGTCGTTCAATTTGTTGAGCTTCGCGATCAGGATCACCAGCTGGCATACCCTCTTCTGCCTTCAAAATTCCAACAGCCTTTGTTATCTCAAAACGTTCAGCCAACAACCGGATAAGTTTCTCGTCTAATTGATCTATACGGTTTCTATGCTCAGAAAGTATCTCTTTACTCATAAAACTCACTCGTTTCTATAACCCCACATAGCACTAGCCTGGAAAACTCACCAAACTCCTGATATATATAAATCCTAGTCAGAGCTCAGCCTTATATCTCTTTAATTCAAGGAAGAAAAGGATTACATAACTAAAGAAAGATACCCCCAGAAATGGCCCCATCTGGCCGATTATGAAAAGATACCTGCATGATCTCTAAAGACGAAACATTTCATGGGACATGGCCTTTCACGCCAAATTTCTGTGATGCTGCTGGCTTCAGCCAGCATTTCATAGATATTGGGCAAGGAGAAGTAATCATCTGCTTACATGGCGAGCCTACGTGGGGATACCTTTACCGAAAGATGATCCCTCCCCTAGCTGAAACCAATAGGGTAATAGTTCCTGATCACATGGGCTTCGGGAAAAGTGAAACACCCACAGATCGGGAATACACGCTACAAACCCACACTGAGAACTTAGCTTCACTTATCGAGTTTCTTGCGCTAGATGACATTACCTTTGTAATGCAAGATTGGGGAGGGCCCATAGGAACCGCCTACGCTGTCAGGAATCCAGAGAAAGTGAAACGCCTCATCTACATGAACACGATTGCTGGGTATGGAAGAGTCTCAGACTCGGTAACTCCAATTATCGAGTCACCTTGGTTCAAATGGATAGGCGAAGGGCTTGAATCAGGCCGGACTGAACAGGTCCTTCGGAATGCAGGGTCGACCGTTGTCTCGATAATGAAAATTATCGGCTTCCAAAATTCGAGTGTCATCGATGATACATGGATTCATGCATACAGCTCTCCCTTCCCGGACTATGAAAGCTCAATCGGCGCATATGAATTCCCTATAGATGCTTATCTGGGGCGGATAGTCGATTATGTCCTAGAAGGAGCAGGTGGGGTTCCTGAGATTCAATCCAAACCAGCTATCCTCCTCGAAGGCCTAGAAGATAGGGCGATTCCTCCTGACCGCGCAATAGAAGGTTTCCGGTCACTATGGCCAAAAGAAAAAATCGTTGAACTCCCTGGAGTCGGACACTTCTGCCAAGAAGATGCTCCTGACCTTCTTGTGTCACATATCCAAGAATTCCTCAAAGTAAATCCATAAGTAGAATGATGAACCTCACAGAAAATGGGAAATGATATGCGAGAGGAAAAAGGTCAAGGCATGACTCTCGCAGAAGAAGTCCGATCTGAACTATGTGGTGAGGGAGGGCAATGGGAAACAGTAGTAGAGGATGTTCTGGGGGACCAGCTCCTTGTCTTCCGTAACCGCCATCGCAACTTAGAAGAGATGTTCGACACTCTGACAGAAAAGTGGGGAGGACGAGAATGCCTTATTTTGGGAGATACAAGAATTACCTACGATGAACTGCCAAACATTGTCAGAGCCGTTTCTCACAGACTCGAAACAGAATTCGGTATACGAGCTGGGGATCGCGTAGCTATACTCGCAGCAAATTCACCCGAATGGGTAGTTTCTTTTTTCGCAACCACTTTTCTAGGGGCGATTGCCGTCGCTATCAACGGTTGGTGGACTTCAGCAGAGATAGATCATGCGCTTGAACTCACTGAACCCAGAATTCTAATAGGTGACAGTCGTCGTCTCGAGCGTGCCGGTAACATAAACACTGATATAGCGATTATAGATTTCGATAATTCTCCGGAGTTCTTCGCTCCTAACGAAGTCAGCCGAACCAAAACTAAGGTACTCGAAGATGACCCAGCGCTTATTCTCTTCACATCTGGGACTACCGGAAGGGCTAAAGGAGCTCTTCTCTCCCACAGAGGCCTTATCGGATTCGTCGATGGAACCGTTCATAACGCACAGGAAAAGACAACTATTGTCTTGCGACAGCTCGGAATAGATCCAGCTACTCTTCCCGCCCATCAAGACGTTGTGCTCGCAACTTCTCCCCTATTTCACGTATCCGGACTTCTAGCTGGAGTCTTAATGAATATGGCAAATGGGACCAAAATTGTATTTCGTCAAGGCCGTTTTGACCCTGAAGATGTTCTCAAATTAATAGAAAAGGAGAAAGTAACGAATTGGACAGCAATAGGAGATATGGGGCCTAGAGTTATGTCTCATCCCGACCTCCTCAAGTTTGATACTTCGAGCCTTACAAGAATGAGTAGTGGTGGGGCCCACTTGTCCGAATACATGAGAGAACAAATTGGGAAATACTTTCCTCAAGCTGAAGCATCAATTGGCCAGGGCTATGGAAGCAGTGAATCTTGCGGTGTTGTTTCCTCTATCGGCGGACAGGAGTTCAAAGAACATCCTTCGTCTGCAGGGAAAACTTGCATGGGGTTCGACATTGAGATTCGAGATGAGAACAATAATCCTGTACAAGATGGGAATGAGGGAGAAATTCACGTTAAGTCTCCCTACACGATGTTGAAATATTGGGGCAACCCTGAAGCTACTCGAGAAACGCTAAAGTCCGGTAGGTGGCTTGCTATGGGAGATATTGGACGAATTGAAAATAAGCTGCTCTATATAAATGCCCGAGCAAGAGACATGATCATTCGATCAGGGGAAAACATTTACCCAGTAGAAATTGAGCACCGTCTAGAAGCGCACCCAGACGTGTCTGAAGCCGCAGTTGTTGGTATCGACCATCAAGAAAGAGGGCAAGAAGTTATGGCTATTGTCGTATCAGAGCACGAGAGAAGTCTCAATGATGATGATTTGCGAGAATGGTGCAGGGAAACATTAGCGGAGTACAAGGTCCCAGTTGTATGGGAATGGAGAAAGGACCCTCTACCTCGCAACGCAAGCGGGAAAGTAGTAAAAAGAGCGATAACGGGAGATACAGAATTAAGCGCCTATCGGGATTAAATAAAGGTTTAAATTTAAACCTGTGTTAGTAACTCTTCATCAGAGATTAAGCGAACTTGAATAGGAATTGCACTCATAACAGGAAGTCCTGTTATCCGGTCAAATCCATTGTCACTTGTTACTAGCCTATTTGTCGGAGTCCCGATATCACGTACTTTTTCATCAGTGAGTGAAAGGCCACCCCATGAATGAGACATCGCTATAACTCCACGTTTAATACCTGGATCACTTTCAGCTACCCCCACCACTGATGCCCGGGGAGAAGAAATCTGCAATAAATCACCAGGCTGGGCTCCAAAATAATCCAGATCCTCTGGATTGACGTATGCATAATTCGTGGTTGCTACCTCAGCCAAACCTGGAAGTTCAGATCCAAGAGAATTCAAGGCATGTTTTAATCTCCTACCAATTAGTCTGAATGGAAATTTTTCATAGTCTAAATCTTTAAAAATCCCTGCACTCAATTGTTCGTTTTGCACTTCCAAAAGTTCCTCATATACATCAGGTGGACAAACAGCAAACCTCGCATCATTCTCAGGGTCGCCATCTATTACACGGATAGGTTTGTCATGTATAACTCCGCGATTTTTCCGCCACTCTGAAATAGGAAGTCTTGCGTCAGCAAAAACGTAGTCGATGATATCACCATCGCTAAGGCCGGTTCCTACTGGTAATTCACCACCAGGCAGAACAATTGGGGTTCCTCGCCTATCGGCTAACCCCTCAAAAACTTCCCATTCATTTAAGACATCATCACCGGATTCAATAACCGGATCAGTGTAGTTTGTGTAAATCTTTGGAAATCGTCTATCCATCACGTTTGGGACATCAGCACGTTCAAGCTGGAGGCGTGGAGCAAATATATAATCAGCTAATTCAGCTGTTGCGGTCATCCGATGATCGATAACAACTAACAATTCTAGATCTTTCATCGCTTCTAAGGTCTTCTTTTGATCTGGCCATGCCTGTATTGGGTTCCCACCGGAAACAATCAAAGCGCGAACTCTGCCTTCTCCCTCCAATAGAATTTCATCATTCAAAGCATTGGTCATCATTTCACCAGCAAGACCCCGTAGCCCGCGAACCCGATGAGAAGCACCAGGCGTCGGGTCGCTTGGAGGCACGACCTGTGCACGTCTTGTATCTCCGGGGAATAACATATACGGGCTCTCTAGTGTCTCTCCAGAATGTAGAACCCTCCCACAAACTACATTCAACGTTAAGGCAAGAGTCTCCATCAAGGTTCCATGTGGAGCCATATTGGGACCGGTACCAGAACCAGCCGTCCCTTTCGGCCCCATAGCGAACATTTCCGCAGCCAGAACGATATCTTGAGCAGGTACCTCACACCTTTCAGATGCATAATCAGCAGTAAAGGGTGCAACAGATTCCCGCAATAAGTCCAATTGATCTAACTCAACATGTTCTTTGCAGAAAGTCTCATCGTGGAGTTCTTGGGTCAAAATAATATGCAAGATCGCAGCAAGCAAAGTTGGGTCTTCACCGGGCTTTACCTGAAGCCAAATGTCTGCATGGCTGGCGAACTCACTTTTTCTAGGGTCGACGACGATAAGTTTCAAGCCGCGGTTTTTCGCTTCTCGTAATTTCACAAGGGGATCTGTTCCTTGTAGGCCGCTTGCTGGGCCGTAACTTGAGACAAGTGGGTTGTAACCGACTGCGAGGAGAACATCAGCGTCGGAAAAGTTCTGCCATCCTGCTTCCCATGATCCAAGTCGAGACAAAGAGCTTCTATGGGCAGGTTGGTCGATTGTTAGCGAAGTATAGAAAGATGGTGAGTCGAATCCCTTGTGCCAAGCAGCAGCTACCGGAACTCCTACACTATTTTGGTAGGCTCCGGTCCCAATATACGTTGCCACTGATCTTGGCCCATACTTTGAAATAATCTGATCTACTCTCTCCGCTATTTCGTCTAAGGCATCTGAGGAACTAACTATTTCAAAGGTCCCATCAGGATTTCTCTTCAATGGAGAACGAAGTCGACTTGAGCTGTGATACTGATCTGCTAGCTGCCGGCCTTTGATACAGGTGTAGCCCCCAAAAAGAGGGTCGCTCTTATCTCCTCGAACAGCTACAACTCTTTTTTTGTCCTCTATATCAATTTCCATTGGACAAGCAGCATGGCAAATACGACAAAAAGTCTTCGCTGTTTCAATCATAAATCCAACTTACAGCATGAATAAAGAGAACCGTCAGAAGAAGGGACGTTTCAGAAAAAATTGTATGTAAAGGTGGCAGATCCCTGTAGAACCTGCGATCGTTAAGCATGACCTATGAATGCTTTGAAGTAACAACCGTTGGAAAAATCGCCCACGTCCAAATGTCTCGAGGCGAGAGTTTAAATACCATGATCCCTTCATTTTGGCGTGAACTTCCTGAAATTATCAATGGCATAAGCGATGAAGGAAAAGCTAGGGCGATTGTTATTTCTTCTACTGGACGCCACTTTTGCGCCGGAATGGATCTTGCAGTCTTTACGGGTGGTGGCCTTTCAGGAGAAGGTAAAACAGAGAAGGGACGTCAAAATGCGATTACCCGAAGTGGCGCCCTTCACCTTCAAGAGAGTTTCAACTGCCTTGAACGCTCCCGTATGCCAGTACTTACCGCTATCCAGGGAGGGTGTGTCGGTGGAGCTGTGGATATGGTTACCGCAGCCGATATGCGATATGCAACCGCTGATGCATGGTTCTGTATCCAGGAAATAAATATTGGGATGACGGCTGATGTGGGGACACTTCAACGTCTTCCAAAGTTAGTTCCAGAGGGAATAGTTCGTGAATTGGCGTACACAGGACGTCGCATGTCAGCTCAGAGAGCATACGAAGTTGGTTTAATAAACGAAATATTTGAGTCCCATGATGAATTGATCGAAGGAGTTCTCGATATCGCTAACGAAATCGCAACGAAATCTCCACTAGCAATATGGGGGACGAAAGAAAGCGTTAACTACTCAAGAGATCACTCAGTTGCTGATAGCCTCAATTTCATTGCAACGTGGCAAGCAGGAATGTTCCAGCCAAAAGATATGGCGGCAGCTTTCGAAGCTCAAGCGAACAAAGAAGACCCCGACTTTGATGACCTCCCTCCAATGAGGAAAGGTTTAGGCGGCTAGTCAAGAAAACTAGCCTGCGAGTAGCCTCCTACCGATCAGTTTTAGACACAATGTTTCATCTGCGCCCTCAAAGATCGACAAAACTCTCGCATCCACGAAGAGTCGACTAACTACGTACTCTTCCGCATACCCAAAACCACCATGAATTTGCATAGACTCTCGCGTCACCCACTCCGCAGCCTTACAAGAGTATGCCTTTATCATCGCTGCTTCGAGACCGCCCTGACCTGATGCCATCATTTCAGCAACAGCGTACGTGTATTGCCTACATGCTTGAATTACCGCTGCCATTCTGCCAATTTTTACTTGAGTCAGCTCATAAGAATTTAGAGAGTTACCAAAAACACTGCGTTCCGCACTGTAATTAACTGCTTCGTCATACGCTCGTTGCATTACACCAATGGCTCGAGCTGCAGTCTGAAGCCTCCCATTCTCAAACCCAGCCATTTGAAGATAGAACCCTTGCCCTTCGCCTTCAGATTCGCCTATAAGTGATTCTGCCGGGACAACCCAGTCTTGGAATGAAACTTCATAGCTATGCATACCTCTATAACCCAACGTAGGAATTGCTGCACCCTGCATTTTCCCACCAGATTCTTGCTGGAAATCAAAACTATGGCCAGAGGCTCGTTGTTTCTCAACTACGAAAACACTCAAACCGCGATGCGCTTGTGAAAGATCTGGATTTGTTCGTGCAAGGACCATCAGAAGATCCGCCCTACCAGCAAAGGTGCACCAAGTTTTAACACCATTAAGTTTCCATGATCCATCTTCTGTTGGTCGGGCAGACAGCATTATCGATGCAACATCGCTCCCATGGTCCGGTTCTGTTACAGCCACTGCAGACATGAACTCGCCTGAGGCAATTTTTGGGAGTAGTAATCTTTTTTGATTCTCGGTACCCCCATGCTCAATAGCTCTAGCTAGAATTTCAGGCCGCGTGATTAACGATCCACCAATACTTAAAGAAGCTCGAGAAAGCTCCTCTGTGGCTATAACCATTCCATAGATATCATTTATGGAACCAGAGGCTGAACCTCCATACCCTTCAGGTATTGACAAGCCGAAACAACCCAGCTGAGCTAAGCCATCGATTATTTCCTCTGGGACATCAAGATCTTCACGATGGACCTTTTCAGCGTGTTTCTCTATGTGGTCTTCACCAAAACGTTTAAACGTTTCTGCTACAAGTTGTAGTTCATCGCTGAGATACGGTTTAGGCGTATAAGAAGAAATCTGAGAGTATTTCTTCGGCGTTCCATAAATAGATACGTAATTGTTCAAATCCTCAAGTAAAGATCTTGGAATTCCCCAAATTTCTTCACGGCCGAAGCACATATCAGCTACTGAACGAAGAGAATCAGCAACAAACAACTCAACGATTTCTTTTTCTTCGTCACCTTTGCTCGCAAAAGAAAGAAAGCTTTCAGAAATAGCCAACGCTGAGTATGCATGCGCCAAGTCATAAAGAAATACTTGCTGACCCTCAGGATCGTCCATCAATCGGATATAAGACAATCCGGCATTCACAGTTTCTCTAGCGCTGTTGATGGCTTCTGTAGCCCTGTCGAGACTCATTCTTTTCCCTCCAATCACAATCTATCGCTTTGCGACTTTCACAGTGGTACTACCCCAGACAAAAATAAACTCCAGGATTTTTATGCGATTCTCAAAGTTCTAGCTATTTTGAGATTATGGATAAGACACAAGTCACTGCTGGAATTCACCTACCGCAAGCTGGGCCAGCTGCTTCGGCAGAATCCTTAACGCAGGTTGCTGAACTAGCTGAGAGTTTAGGTTTTTCAGATGTCTGGGTGAGTGACCACCTCGTTATCCCCTCTAATGCGAAATATCCCCCCTCTGCATATATTTACGAACCACTAGCAGTAATGGCTTGGGTCGCTGCAAAAACAACGAGGATAGGAATTGGAACGACAGTTCTGGTCCTTCCGATGAGAAACCCGGTCGTTGTAGCTAAATCGCTAGCTTCGATTGACAAACTTAGTGGAGGGAGAGTGATATTTGGAACTGCAGCTGGATGGCTTAAAGAAGAATTTGATGCCCTTGGAATACCTTTCGAGGAAAGAGGCCCGAGAACTGATGAAGCACTTGAGATCATCCAGATGCTTTGGACCGACGATCACATTACCGCCTCATTCCCCGTTCATGGAGCGGAATTCGAAGACATTCGGGCAAAACCCCAGCCTGAAGAAAAAATACCTATTTGGATAGGTGGACATGCAGATATCGCACTGAAAAGAGCATGCAGGGTCGGAGACGGCTGGCATGGCGGTTTCCTTTCTATAGAGGACTCAGCAGAAGCGATAGAGAAATTAAAAACCTACGGGCACGGAAACGATTTTGTGATCTCAATGAGAACCAATTGGGACCCTTTGGAGGATGATCCAGATCGGATCCTATCTGAAATCAATGCATACATCGAGGTCGGAGTCACTCATTTCGTTCCCGAACCGAGACAAAGAACAATCGAAGACTACATGCGTTCAGTCGAGCTCCTAGCTGGACTGTTCAGCCAAGCTGGCCTCAGATTTTGACAATTGTCGAAACGCTAATGTTCTTGCGCGTCCCTCTCTAGCAAAACTTTTTCACGAGTAGGGACTCTAACCCCTACATACCAAACCCCTACTGCCCCTACTGCCCCTACAAGTAATTGAATGCTCAATCGAGTTATTGCAAAAGAAATACTCAATGCCACAGCTAATGCCATCATGAAAATCGCTATTGCTTTAGCTCGTCTCGGCATCCCTAAACCAGACCGGTAGTCTTGCACCATGGTTCCGATAAGAGGAAGTTCTAGAATCCAACGTTCAAATCGAGGACTCGACTTAGCAAAACAAGAGGCAGCCAAGATCATGAAAACTGTAGTTGGGAGTCCGGGCACGATGACCCCCACTAATCCAACTGCAGTAAAGAGAAAGCCAAAAAAAAGGTAAAAATATTTTGCAGGACCAGTCTTTACAGAACTTTTTGAATTTTTACCCACTCGTTCCTTTCTCTCCCCGGTAAAACGATAGCGTCGAACACAGTACAGTTGGTAGAAAACCCTTATTTGACTTGCGCTTAGAGAGAATCACGCAGAACCAGCCAACTTTAAATTGAAGAAATTTAAAGTCAGAATTAGGATGTTCGGATGACTACTTTCCCATTAGTAAGTGAAATGATAGACCTTACAGGCAAGCGTGCTCTAGTTACAGGCGGAGGCAAAGGCATAGGAGCTGCTATCTCCAGACGCCTCGTAGAAGCAGGAGCCAGTGTAACTATTGCAGATATTGACCCCGATATGAGCGAAGTAGCAAATGAGCTTTCAGCTACATTCGCTCTATGTGATATTACCGTTCCCGAGCAGCTAGAAGCCGCAGTCCGACTAGCATCCAATGAATCGAACTTAGATATTCTTGTCAATAATGCTGGGATTTATCCTCCTACTGGGCCAATAGCTGAGGTGAGCGATGAATTCGTATCGAAGATGCTCGACATCAATGTCCGTGCCCAATTTAGTGCATCCCGAGAAGCAGCAAATTGTATGAGCAGCGGTGGATCCATTGTTAATATTTCTTCAATAGCTGCCTTGCGCGGCGGAGCGAGCATTAGTGCCTACAGCGCATCCAAAGCAGCGATCATAGGATTAACTCAAGCTTTTGCCAATGAACTCGGGCATAAAGGAATTCGAGTGAATGCTATTGCCCCCGGAATTATCGATACCGAAGGCCTTGTTCAACAAAAGGACGCTCTGAAGGAAGGCGGCATAGACGTATACGCTGCGATTACAGCAAATCCTCTCCGACTTCTAGGAGAAGCTGACTACATAGCAAGGGCTTGTTTATTTCTGACTTCTGAATTAGCGGCCTTTATTACAGGACATCTACTAGTTGTCGATGGTGGTTCAACCGCATAGAGGATAGTGATGGACCAACGAACGATAGACAGCATAAAGGAAAGGATCCACTACGAGGCCGCTAGAACCGGCCCTCCAGAAGGGTTCCCGAAATTTCATGACATTCCGAAGGAACGCTACACCTCTGATGAATTCTATTCCTTGGAAATGGAATACGTATTTAGTGATTCTTGGTTAATAGCTGGACGAGTTGAGGATATTCCTAATCCTGGAGATTACTTTACTTTTAAAAAACTTAAAGAACCGATGATCATAATCAGAGGAGCCGATGGCGCTATCCGTTGTTTCTATAACACCTGTCAACATCGCGGAGCTCCCGTCGTAAGAGAAGAAAAAGGGTCAGAGCGTCGCCTTCGTTGCCAGTACCATTCATGGACGTACGACATTACCGATGGGGCACTTATCGCGCTTCCAGACGAACGAGACTTTGTGGATTTAGATAGGTCAACCCGTTGTCTTCCTAAAGTGAGCTGTGACACCTACGGAGGGTTTATTTTTGTTAACAAAAATCCCGACGCCTCCCCCCTTCTTGACTACCTCGGAGATGCAGCTCAAATGCTTGAGCCGCTTAACTGTGAAAATCTCAGCGAGGTATACCGGCAAGGGATTGTAATACCTTGCAATTGGAAAGTAACTGCTGAAGCATTTCTTGAGGTTTACCATTTTAAGCACATCCACTCAAACAAAGACGGCTGGGCCATTTTAGATAGTCGACGAGCAGCGATGGGCCTCTTTGAAGGCGGCCATAGCAGAATGACAACAGGGTATTCAGAACAGCACGTCAAAAAACAAGGGATGTCATCTTGGGATGATTGGAAGCCACTCGATAATGGAGACTTTGCAACCATTGAGACTGAGAATCAGCCATATTTGGACATGTTAGATTGCACAAGCACAGCTGTTAGCTATTTCCCAAATTACATAATCCCATTAGGTTCATTTGGGTTCCCTGTTCTTCTCTTCTGGCCGATAGATAAGAGAAATACTTTATTGGAATGGTGGTATTACGCTCCAAAGGATTGGGAAGGAGATGAATTACCACTTCGTTGGGAAATACGACGAAACCAGTTCGATCAGATTATGGATGAAGATAAATACAATATGGCACCTATGCAGGAATCGCTTGAATCCCCAGCACTAACTGGAATCCCAATCAACTACCAGGAGCGAAGAATCTGGCACTTACACGAACAAATTGATGAAAAAATCGGAAAAGACCGAATACCTGAAAACCTTCGTGTCCAAAAACTTCTTAACTCATATATTGAGAAATGATGTTTGATTTTCAAGACATCTTTCATATTGGGATCCGAGTTCCCAATCTTGAATTAGCAATGGAAGAAATGGGAGAATCATTGGGTGTCAATTGGGCTGAACCGGTTAACACGCCGGGTCAAAGTCTATGGACTCCTGAAGATGGCCAACAGGCACTCCCTCTTAAGTTTGTCTACTCTTGTGAGGGCCCTCAGCATCTAGAGCTTCTAGAAGGACCAGAGAATACTATTTGGGATGGAAGGGTTGACTCAGGAGTTCATCATGTGGGTGTGTGGGTGGATAACGTCAAAGTAGAGACTAACCGGTTAATTGGCTTAGGGTGGGATCTCTTAGCTGCTGCAAAATCCCCTGAAGAAGGTTACGCAGGAATGACTTACCTTGCCCCGCCAAACGGAACGATCGTGGAGCTCGTTTCATCAGCTATCAAACCAAGGTTTGAACAGTGGTGGGCCGGAGGATCTTTATTCTAGAGCTAGCCTTCAACCGAATAGTTCAAATAGTTCAGCAAATGCTTTAAATTGGCCACCCGAGGTAGATGAAGGAACCAATATTGGGCTTGTCAATCCAGCCTCATACCAAGCATCAAGACCTTCGAGAACTTCGCTGTGTGAACCATAAAGTGAGACATCACTCAACCATTCGTCAGTCATCAGCGCTGACAGTTGAGTGGTATTACCTTTCGTAATGGCTTCCTCAATCGACTCCATCTCCTTTATGTAACCAGCTGCTTTCCAATAATTTCGATAATTTGGCAGTTGCACATACATGTGCAGAGTTTTCCGGTTGATATCTGCCGCTGCTTCTCTGTTGTTAGAAATACATGTAGGGATCATCCCACCTATAAAAAACCCTTCTGGGACATTATGAGCGGACCGCATTCGGTCGAGAGCTGCTGGCAACGCGCTACGAGCTCCATTTGCTAGAACAACTCCATCCGCCACCTCAGCTCCCAGAGCCATCATTCGATCTCTCATTGCAGCTAGCACTATTGGTGGAAGATCTCCGATACGTGAAACAGTCTTGTATCTTTCTACAAAGGCACGCATGTCACTTAAAGGTTTTCCTGTTGAAAGGCCAAGACGCTCGTTCATTGGAGCATGACTTACTCCGACCCCGAACCGGAAACGCTTTCCTGAAATCTCAGAGATGAAAGCAGCAGAGGCAGCAAACTCTACAGCGTGCCGAGTGTAAATATTCACAATTGATGTGCCAAAAGGAATATTCTCTGTTTCTGTGGCTAGCCCATGACATAACCCCATTGCATCACCAAAGCTAGGACAGTAGATACCTGAGAATCCAATTCTTTCAATCTCAACAGCAAGGTCCAATGTCGCTTGTCGCCTACCTGGAACTGCGGCAAGGGAGACAGCAGGCAATGACCTACTCAATACGCATTCCAGAGATTGCCCGACTAATCACCAATTGTTGTATTTGTTCTGTTCCTTCAAAGATATCCATAATCTTTGCATCACGATGCCAACGCTCGACTGGATACTCTCGTGTATATCCATATCCTCCGAGGATCTGAATTGCTCTTTCAGTTGCCCATGTAGCAACCCGGCCTGCTTTGAGCTTTGCCATTGAACCTTCAGCATTCTCAAATTTCCGCTGTTTACCAAGCCATGCCGCCCTCCAAGTAAGCATTCGAGCGGCATCAATTTCGGTAGCCATATCTGCCAACATAAATGCGATTCCCTGATTTTTTATAATGGGGCGGCCAAACGCATGCCGTTCTTTGGCATACTCCAGAGAATATTCGTATGCAGCTCTGGCAATACCAATTGCTTGAGCCGCTACTGCAGGTCGGGTTGCTTCGAAGGTCTGCATCGCCGCTTGCGAATTCCCCTTTTTCCCTTCTCGAACTCGAGCAAGACGTTCATCTAATTTCTCTTTACCTCCAAGAAGACAACTTCCAGGGACTTTTACATTATCGAGGACAACTTCAGCGGTATGACTAGCCCGTATCCCATGCTTTTTGTATTTTTGACCTTGACTAAGACCTGGGGTATTAGGTGGAACAACAAAGCTCGCGTGCCCTTTTGATCCAAGGTCAGGGTCAACAACAGCTATAACGACATGAATATCTGCTATTCCACCATTCGTAATCCAAGCTTTCGTTCCGTTGAGAGTCCATTCATCATTTGCTTCGTCATATTTCGCTGATAACCGGTACCCGCCTACATCTGACCCTGCATCAGGTTCAGACGCACAAAAAGCTCCGAGCTGTATATTGTTTGCATCCCCATAACACTGAGGAACCCATTCCATAACTTGTTCACTTGTGCCCGAAGCCGAGATTCCAGCAGCAGCAAGGCCAGATCCCATAATCGCCATTCCGATACCTGCATCACCCCAGAAAAGCTCCTCAATAGCCACACACATAGTAAGACCAGTCGGGTCATTCCATATGGCTTCTGCCATAAACTCCCACCCATAGAGGCCGATTTGAGCAGCCTGTTCAACTATCGGATACGGGAACTCTTCTCGCTCATCCCATTCCTCTGCTGCTGGGCGTGCAACATCTTCCGCAAAACCATGAACCCAGCTCTGTATCCCTATTTGATCTTCATTTAATTCCAGTGAAAAGTCTGTCATTATCAAGTCACATTCTTATAGAAATAATCTTCTTTCTCTATTATTAAATTAGCCTTTAAGGTCCTTGTTTCAAACTTATGGGAATCTAACAAATTCACCTTTCTTGGTTCCTAACATCACTCGCTCCCGAAACGCTATTAGCCTTATTTTGATGGAGAAAGATATAGGGCTTCCGGAGCTACCTTCAACATACAACCCTGCCGAAACTGAACAAGCAGTTGCTGATGCTTGGAGCCAGCATGGAGTATTCCATGCTGAAACTACTGATTCAGAAAATACACCCTATTCGATTGTTATCCCTCCTCCAAATGTCACTGCAGCTCTGCACCTTGGCCATGCACTAAACAACACTCTTCAGGATGTACTGATCCGATTTCACCGGATGTCCGGAAAATCGACTCTATGGATGCCAGGAACGGATCATGCCGGGATAGCCACTCAGACTGTCGTTGAAAAGCGCCTGCTTGCGCAGGGTACAAGCCGTCTTGAAATTGGCCGAGAAGAATTTGTAAAAATCACACAGGACTGGAAAGACGAATACGAAGAAATCATCATAAGCCAACTGATCTCAATGGGAGCTTCGTGTGACTATGATCGGACTCGGTTCACTATGGATGAGATGTGTGCAACTGCAGTCCGCCATGCATTCTTTACTCTATTTCAGGATGGTTTGATCTATCGAGGGAAACGACTAGTCAACTGGGATCCGGTAACAAGAACTGCATTAGCTGATGATGAAGTTGAAATGGAAGAAATCGAAGGACATATGTGGTACCTGAGTTATCCTCTGGAAGACGGATCTGGGCACATTGTTGTTGCTACTACTCGCCCCGAGACAATGCTAGGAGACACCGCTGTTGCCATTAACCCGAATGACCCTAGAGCAGACGCATTAGTAGGAAAGTCTGTCCGACTTCCAATTGTTGATCGGGTCATACCTATCATCGCGGACGATTACGTCATTATGAGTGATGAAGAAAGTGATGACCCGAAAGCTAAATTTGCTTCGGGTTTCTTAAAGGTCACACCAGCCCATGATCCAAATGACTGGGATATTGGTCTTCGCCACAGCCTCCCTGTCATTAACGTTCTAGGCCCTGACGGTAGTATCTCCGACGAATACGGCTGGGATGATATCTCGCCTACAGCAAGACAATTTGTTGGTCTTTCGAGGGAAGAAGCCCGAGAAGCAATAGTTGACTGGTTCGAACAACATAGCCTTCTATCTGATACTCGGCGATACAACCATTCTGTAGGGCATTCTTATCGAAGCCATGCACCGATAGAACCTTGGCTAAGTGACCAATGGTATGTTGCGGTTACAGATGACAGGCTGAGGGGTTCCGCTTTACGAGCTCAAAGGTCTGATCAAGTACCTGGACTACCAGAAGGAGTTTTGAGAAAAACCTCTGTTTCTGGTGATGGAGAATTATCCTTCTACCCTCAACGTTATGCAAGAACTTATTACTCTTGGCATGAAGGTATTCGAGACTGGTGCATTTCTCGTCAACTTTGGTGGGGGCACCAAATTCCCGTATGGATCCGAGTTAGTGATGCGAATGAGAGCCCAGTCCCGATAAATGAAATAGGGGTTGATCAAGCTACTCCAGTTGATAGCAATTGGGTTTCCTACGGAGCTGCCCATATGGTCAGAAGAGTTAATGAGTCAGAGATCGAAGAGGCAATTTGTCTACCTCCAGAAAGCACCCTTAAAAGGTTGACCAAGAGTAAAGAAACGATTTCTGAAGCAGAGCTAATCGATTTACTAGAAAAAGATGGATTCGTTCGCGATCCAGATGTTCTAGATACTTGGTTTTCTTCAGCATTATGGCCAATGTCAACTATGGGATGGCCATGGCCGGAAGACTACCCTGAAACCGTTGGGCTTTTAGAAAAATATAATCCTACATCTGTTCTTTCAACAGCCCGAGAAATCATCACACTCTGGGTTAGCAGAATGGTGATGTTTAATCGTTACTTCATGGATGGCCAGCTCCCTTTCGAAGATGTTTTTATTCATGCGATGGTCCAAGACGGGCATGGGCAAAAAATGTCAAAGAGCCTCGGGAACGGTGTTGACCCTAGGGACATTATCTTTACTCACGGTGCCGATGCAATGCGCTTTACTTTGGTTCAAATGACAACAGATACCCAAGATGTCCGCATGCCAGTAGATATGATCTGCCCGCACAGCGGTGAAGCCTTTACCCCTGAATTCATTACAAGTCCTTCCGGCGCTATTGTCGCTGCTCCTGAGCAGAAATCTCCGAATGACCCATCTCAAAAAATGGCTAGCGCTTATGGGGTAGCTGCTGGCGTTATTTCGCCAAACGAAGAGATCCCACTTGCAAGAAACTCATCTGCAAAATTTGATCTTGGTAGGAATTTTGCAAACAAATTGTGGAACGCCACTAGGTTCGCATTAACGAGGAACGACCATTCTTTAGCGATAGATCAACCAATAGATATCAGTACAAGACCTTTTGCGGACCAATGGATTATCGCTCGACTAGGCCAAACTATTTCAAAACTCGAACATGCTATAGCCAACTACCAATTTAACGTATACGCCGACACACTTTATGATTTCGTCTGGCATGATGTTTGCGATCGATATCTAGAAATTATCAAACCATCCATTGATAAGGACTCTGAACAACAGGTAGTGCTGACTTGTGTTCTGGATTCGGTTCTTCGTGTGATGCACCCTGTTTGTCCTTTCATTACTGAAACGCTCTGGCCATATGTAACGCAGGCTCGATGCGGTGAAATTATCGGCACCCAGTTAAAGAGTTCGGAACTTTTAGCATCAGCAGATTGGCCAACAGTAGAAGAACGTCTGAATTCACAAGAAATTCTGAATCTCTTTGACCGGTCGGCTCTTCTGGTAAGCCTCATTCGCTCTGTCCGCGCAGAGCAGAACATAAAGCCTAAACAGTTAATTACACTCTACGTTCCTGAAGAGATTCAAGAGCTACTATCAACCACTGGAGGGCTAATAGAAATCTTAGGTGGAGTTGGTGAAGTCCAACCTATCTCTTTACACAACGACGAAATAACAAGTCCGTTGACATTCGAAGGTTCTGAACTTCTCGTTGCAGGTTTGTTTGACACCGTTGATCTTCAAGCTCAGCAAGCCCGACTGGTTAAATTAATAAGTGAGAAAACAAAACAAATTGATGGATTCGAGTCACGTTTATCAAACCCTGGATACTTGAACAATGCGAAGGAAGAGCTCATCAACGAAACTAGGTCATTGTTAGAGGAAGCAAAAGCTGACTTAGCTGCAGCACAAAATTCACTTGAAAAGCTGAACTAATTTCTAAGAGTCTTCGTCGTTCTCTCTATTAATCCAAACCGTCCTTTGCGGGAAGGGCATTTCGATACCAGCTTCGTCAAATGCTTCCTTGATGCGTAGTCGCAGCTCTCGAGCAACAGCCCATTGTTCTGATGCATCAGTTTTTGCTATAAGTCGAAGCGTGATTCCATCAGCTCCGAGACTTTGAACACCTAAAACACTTGGCTCTTCGATGATGTCCCCATCTGTGAATTCCTCATCTTCCCAAAGTCCCATAGCAACATCTTTAAGTATCTGCTGGGCTCTCCTTAGGTCTGTATCGTATGCAACATCGATGTCAAGCAAGGCCCTCGCCCAAACTTGGGACCGATTCCCGACACGAGCGATCTCTCCGTTGGGTATATACCAAATGCTTCCATCCCCGTCGCGAAGGATAGTTGTCCGGAGTGTGACACGCTCGACCGTTCCAGAAACAAGGCCGACGTCAATTGAATCTCCAACTCCATATTGATCTTCTACAAGCATGAACATTCCAGAAAGAAAGTCCTTAACTATGGATTGAGCACCAAACCCAACAGCTACGCCGACAATTCCTGCCCCAGCAATCAATGGTCCAAGATTGATACCTATCTCCCCAAGCATCATAAGTACAGCAACTGTCCAAACTACAAGGTTTGCTCCACTAGAAAGTACTGAGGTTAATGTTTCAGTTCTTGCTTTATTTCGCTCTTCTTGTTGTTCATCGATAAGTAGCTTGCCAGCTTTTACTTTTTTAATCTGTTCTAGCGCTCTACTCTTTTTATCGTCTGTGAGTTTTTCTCCAAAATGTTTCACAGCTCTTTTCATAACTCGAGAAACGATAAAAGCAGCTATGAAAATTATTATGATTTTTAAAGGCCTATCTACCGCCCAGCCAACGACTGATGCGAGGTCCTTGTTATTTGATGCATTGAAAACCCATTCACAGATTTGGCTTGGTTCATTTCCACAAGCATCGGCAAGACTATCTGGCTCTGTTTCGGTATTTTGGAGAAATGCTAATAAATGAGTGCTCATGCCCAAAGAGTAGAGACTCTTGGACTAAAGCTCGGTGATGGTAGAAGAAAAAAATCAACCTAGTGAAATTAGATTAAAAATATATCAATTTTCATAGATTATTCTATATAATTCTATGAATATCATAGGATTGAGAATATGACGACATACCGAATTGGTCAAGTAGCTGCCTTACTTGCAGTAAGTGTAGACACAGTACGCACTTGGATTGATGAGGGGCGTATTACAGCCACCCGCTCCGATGGAGGACATCGAATCATTAACGGGAAAGACCTCGCTCATTTTTTGCAGGAAACTACTGATCTTGAAACAGAACATGGACAGCGCATCTCAGCTCGAAACCGTTTCGTCGGCATAGTAACAAAAGTTATTCAAGATGATGTCATGGCTCAAATAGAAATCCAAGCCGGCGGCCATCGCTTTGTATCACTTGTTTCTTCTGAAGCAGCTCAAGAAATGCAACTAGAACAAGGAGTCCTTGCAGCCGCAGTCGTGAAAGCAACGAACGTTGTAATAGAGCTCCCATAATTTGGAATTTATCTTATGAATGGAGAAAAGTCTTTCAGGTTACTTCTTGGCTGGACCAGGTCAATAATTCTTTGTGTGGGTTTGATATTTCTTGTAGCTTGCAGTGAAACAAAGGCAGATATAAAGATCATGGCAGCAGCTTCGCTCTCCGATGCTTTCATGGAAATATCAGAAGCCTTTGAAGCCAAGACAGGACTAACTACATCAATCTACACAGCTGGAAGCTCGACTCTAGCCACACAAATTTCAGAAGGGGCACAAGCAAATGTAGTAGCTCTAGCGAATGAAGAGACAATGCAACGCGTAGTTAACTCAGGACAAGTAATGAACGATCAGGAGATTCAGATTTTCGCTACCAATCACCTGGTACTAGTTACTCCACCCGGAAACCCAGCTTCAATATCTTCAATTGAAAACATCGATGGAAAGAAAATCGCAGTATGTGCCCCAGTAGTACCTTGTGGGTCCCTTGCATATTCATTAGCAATACAGGAAGGCATAGAACTCGCCCCATCCACAATTGAGCCAAATGTCCGTTCAGTAAGAACAAAGGTTGAACTCGGAGAAGTAGATGCCGGCCTAATTTACATAACTGATGTAACCGATGGGACAGAAGTAATTGACACTCCCAGATTAAAGACCGCCAAAACTAAGTACCCCATTACCGTCTTAAAGCCCGTCGAATCAGCAGCTGAAAAGTTTGTCGATTTTGTTATGTCAGAAACCGGCCAAGCGATCCTTGGCAGCTACGGATTTGGAACAGTTTATGAGGACTAGAAAACTAATTACAGTACCGCCGCCTATCGCAATATTCAGCTCATTTGCGATGCTACTTATTCTCTTACCATTTATCGGACTAGCCCAACGAACCCCTTGGGACGCATTCCTGTCAATCCTTCTAGAATCTTCAGTTCGAAGTGCGATTTCCTTATCGCTCCTTATAGCGACGATATCAGCATGCATATGTCTCGTCCTTGGATTACCGCTTGGATGGATCCTCGCACGGTCACAGGCTCCTTGGATTAGGCCCCTAAGAGCAATCGTGCTCTTGCCTATGGTACTTCCACCAGTAGCGGGAGGAACTGCTCTTCTATACGCTCTCGGACGCCGTGGCCTGATAGGGCAAAAGCTTGATGAATGGTTCGGGGTTACCCTTCCCTTTACAACAGCAGGAGCTATCATCGCAGCAACTTTTGTTTCCCTTCCCTTCTTTGTCCTTGCAATCGAGTCCTCTATCAATGATCTCAAAAGCCAATTTGAAGAAAGCGCCATGAGTCTAGGGGCAAGCCCAACGCGTACATTCTTTTCTATAACCATCCCGATGATTAAAACCGGTCTAACGACCGGTCTAACGCTTTCGTGGGCACGCGCTTTAGGCGAATTTGGTGCAACAATTACCTTTGCTGGAGATAACCCAGGACGGACACGGACGCTTCCATTGGAACTATTCGTTGCTCTAGAAAGTAACCCTGATAGAGCTGTTGTCCTTGGGATGATTATGGTAACTATCTCTCTTGGGGTACTCATTACCCTGCGCGGCCGATGGATGGGACAAAAGTGAAAGCCCTAGAACTAAACGGAGAAACGGCACTAGGTCCAAACCCACTCCAATACAATTTCCACGCAGGAAAAGGAGAGCATCTGGTCGTGATAGGGCCGAATGGAGCAGGCAAGACTGCGCTTCTTCGCATTCTCGCTGGATTCCTTCCACTCAAACAAGGCAGTTTAACAATAGACGGGCAGCTCGTCGATGCACCTGAAAGCAAACTCTTCCTTCCACCACACAAAAGGTCAACCGTCCTCCAGTTGCAAGACGGCGCGGTTTTCCCTCACCTTGACGTGTCAAAAAATATTGCCTTTCCTCTTCGGCAAATGAAAATCGAATCAAAAATAGTCAAAAGAACTGTCGGGGAAACGATCGAGCGCTTTGGCCTTTTTGATGTGAGAGACCGACTCCCGAATTCTCTATCTGGCGGCCAACTGTCTCGTGTAGCTCTCGCAAGGTCACTTGTTGGCAAACCCAGTATTCTTTTGCTTGACGAACCGACTTCTTCCATTGACATAGAAGCTTCATCATGGATAGGGGAATTCTTGAAAGATCTCGAAACTACTCTTGTTCTTGTCACCCATGATCCAGTGGAAGCACTTTTAATCGGAGACAGAATACTAGCCATAGACAACGGAAAAATTATCCAAAAGGGAACAACGGAAGAAGTTGGTAACCGACCTGCGAACTCATGGATAGCAAAATTTCTCAACCTGAACCTTCTATCAGCCAATGCAACCGGCTTTGAAGCACAAATTGATGGAGGGGGTTCACTCCGGCTTGCAGAAGAATGGCATGGAGGAGTGAACATTAGTTTTCCAGCCTCTGCGGTTTCTCTCTTCACAAACCCGCCTCATGGATCTCCTCGAAATGTATGGGAAGCTACCGTCAAAACTCTCCATGCAGATCGTGAAACAGTTCGCGTAGGAATCACAGGAACATTCGAAGCTACTGCACTAATCACACAGGAGTCATTGCAACAACTTGATTTACGCCTAGGGGCAAAATGCTGGGCAGCAATAAAAGCAAATGAACTTAATGTCATACCCAAAGCAAGTTTACGCTAAAAAGAACTATGGAAGATTTCGCCACAGCAGACCTACTTGACCAATTCCCTGAGAACGAAGTTCTTTCGCCTGGCCTTTTATCATTTGGAGCCAAACCTTGTTTCTATGGAAAGGCTGAGACGGTGATAGCTCCCGAAGATAATTCCTTTGTACGTAAAGCGCTCGAAAAACCAGGAGAAAATCGAGTGCTCGTAGTTGATGGAGGAGGATCCACACTATGCGCCCTTTTGGGAGACCAGCTTGCACAGTTAGCAGTTACTAATGGATGGGCCGGAGTTATTGTAAACGGCTATATTCGGGACTCACAAGTGATAAATGAAATTCACATCGGCGTTAGAGCACTCGGAACAACTCCCAGACGAAGCATCAAGAACAATAAAGGCTCAACCGGAGAGTCATTGCATTTCTTAGGAGTCACAATAAATTCAGGTTCTTGGGTCTTTGCAGACTCTGACGGGGTCATCATTTCAAGGTCAAATTTACTTCTATAAAGATTTCTCTGAAAAATATTTCAATAACTATTGACACGAGTGTAGTTACAAGGGTGTAATTAGAGTCTGGCAGGTTTCTTAAAAGAAACTATCTATGCCAGGTTCGAGACTACGAGACAACCAGAAAACTTGTTGTATGTATCTCGGAATCAGGGCCCAAAGAAATACCGGGTCAAAGCTGGGGGACAATGAGGAGAAAAATCAGTGGCACTTTCTGAACCATCTGTAGGAACTGAAAATGAAGAAGATGTAAACACGCTCCAAAGCGAAGGAGCTGCACAAGGAGAAGCGGAACAATCTATCGCCGAGGTTCCCAATCTTGTAGATAACCCGCCAAGCCTCGCTTCTACTGTTGATGGGATTGAATCAAGTCTCAGTATGCGTGTGAAAAAACGCAACGGTGATTTAGAAGAAGTAGACGTCAATAAAATCGTGAATGCAGTAGCGAGATGCGCTGAAGGCCTACCGGGAGTGGACCCAATGCGAGTTGCCACGAGAACCATCTCTGCGCTTGCAGATGGCTCAACAACGCGCGAGTTGGACGAACTATCAATACGTACTGCAGCGGGCCTTATAGTTGAAGAACCTCGTTACTCACGCTTAGCTGGGCGGCTTCTAGCTACCTATATAGACAAAGAAGTTCGAAATCAAAATATTCCATGGTTTACTGAATCAGTCTCAAGAGGCCATGAGCTTGGAGTGATTGGCGATGACGCCCTAGCTTTTACAATGGAGCACGCATCAACACTCAATGCTGCTATTGACTCGAGCAGAGATCAAAATTTTGAATTCTTTGGTTTACGCACCGTCTACGATAGGTACCTGCTTCGCCATCCTGAAACAAGGGAAGTCATTGAGACCCCCCAGTATTTCTTCCTCCGAGTAGCATGCGGACTTTCCCAAGATGTAGAAGAAGCAGTCGCTTTCTATGACCTCATGTCTTCCTTGGCGTACCTTCCATCCAGCCCCACTCTCTTCAACTCAGGAACAACCCATCAACAGCTATCGAGTTGTTACCTTCTTGATTCCCCAGAAGACTCCTTGGAAGGTATCTATAAGAGGTACACAGATATCGCCCAACTTTCAAAATTTGCTGGTGGCATAGGAGTCGCATGGCACCGAATCCGAAGCAAGGGAAGCCTCATACAAGGAACCAATGGTCTATCTAATGGCATAGTTCCATGGCTCAAAACGCTTGATAGCTCAGTCGCTGCAGTCAACCAAGGAGGAAGGCGAAAGGGAGCAGCATGCATCTATCTAGAGACCTGGCACGATGACATCGATGACTTCCTAGAACTTAGGGACAACACCGGAGATCACGCTCGACGAACCCATAATCTCAATATCGCAAATTGGGTCCCTGACCTCTTCATGACACGGGTGGAGAACGACTGGCAATGGAGTCTTTTTGACCCTAAGAAAGTCCCCCACCTTACTGACCTATTTGGAGAAGAATTTGAGAAAGCATACATAGAAGCAGAAGAAGCTGAACTATTCGAACGCCAAATTTCTGCTCGAGATCTCTACACGCAAATGATGCGGACCCTTGCCCAAACTGGAAACGGCTGGATGACTTTTAAGGATGCATCAAATCTCAAATGCAACCAAACCAGCGATGAAACAAAATCACCGAACGAAGAAGAAGCGGCAAGAGTTGTCCATCTATCAAATTTATGCACAGAAATCATCGAAGTAACAAATGAATCTGAAACAGCTGTTTGTAATCTTGGTTCAGTAAATCTCGGATCTTTCGTAATTCAAGATGAAGAAATTGGTTTTGATTACGAAAAGCTTGGAAAGACTGTTCGTCAGGTTGTGCCATTTCTTGACCGAGTTATCGACATAAATTTTTACCCAATAGGGGAAGCCAGTACTTCAAACAACCAATGGCGCCCAGTCGGACTTGGACTTATGGGACTCCAAGACGTGTTCTTCAAAATGGGAATAGCCTTTGACTCAGATGAAGCACGAGAACTCTCAAAGAGAATTAGTGAAGAGATCTATTTCAATGCCCTCTGGGCATCAACTGAACTCGCTGAAGAGAGCGGACCACACGATACCTTCGACTTAACCCGAGCGGCAAAGGGAGATCTTCAATTCGATTTATGGGGTATCGAACCCACCGACCTTGAAAGATGGCAAACACTTAGGGACCGAGTTACAGAGCACGGACTACGTAACTCCCTTATGATTGCCATTGCCCCAACAGCAACCATAGCTTCTATAGCTGGCTGCTATGAGTGTATAGAACCACAGGTTTCTAACTTGTTTAAACGAGAAACGCTATCTGGCGAGTTCATGCAAATCAATAAATACCTCGTTAAGGAACTTCAGGGCAGAGGTTTGTGGGACGAAGAAATGCGCAAAAACCTCATACTCAATGAAGGGTCAGTTCAAGATGTAGACCGGATACCAAATGACCTGAAAGAAATTTATAGAACTGCTTGGGAGATACCAATGAAGTCTCTAATAGAGATGGCAGCTGACCGAGGAGCTTTCATTGACCAAAGTCAGTCATTGAACTTGTTCATGGAATCGCCAACAATCGGAAAATTAAGTTCGATGTACATGTACGCGTGGAAACAAGGTATCAAGACCACCTATTACCTCCGGTCTAGGCCTGCGACAAGAATCAATCAAACTACCGTAAGTACCACGCCAACTTCACCTCCTGATGGAGAAAAAACATTCACTGACGCGGAAGCACTGGCTTGTTCGCTAGAGAACCCTGAATACTGCGAAGCATGCGACTAAACGAAAGGAGAAACCCATGGCTCTGACAGAAGATAATGCTGTCCCCCTTATTCCCGAACCAGAGATTCCAAATACTGTAGAAGAACCTTCCCAATCCTTATCTGCACGCCCAAAGAATATTCTTGACCCTGGGTTCAACCTTACGCTTCGACCCATGAAGTACCCCCAGTTCTTTGAAATGTACAAAGACGCTATTAAAAACACATGGACCGTAGACGAAATAGACTTCTCAGATGACCTTGTAGATTTAAGGAAAATGCTTCCAGCTGAGAAACACCTAATCAACCGTCTTGTAGCATTTTTTGCCACCGGGGACTCGATTGTCGCTAATAATTTAGTCCTCAACCTCTATCGGCACGTAAATGCTCCTGAAGCAAGAATGTACTTAAGTAGGCAGCTGTATGAAGAAGCCCTTCATGTGCAGTTCTACCTGACTTTGCTTGATAATTACATTCCTGACCTAAAGGAAAGAGAGCAAGCATTCGCCGCTATCGAGAATATTCCTTCCATTAAACAGAAAGGAGATTTCTGCTTTAAATGGATGGGAACTATGAAAGACCTAGAAGAGGTACGAACCGAAGAAGACCAACGGACTTTCCTCCTAAACCTTATTTGCTTTGCCGCCTGTATCGAAGGGTTGTTCTTCTTCGCAGCATTTGCCTACGTATATTTCTTGCGCAGCAAGGGATTGCTAAACGGACTTGCAGCCGGAACAAATTGGGTATTTAGAGATGAAAGCTGCCACATGAATTTTGCTTTCGAAGTCGTAAACACTGCCCGCAAAGAACAACCGGAGTTATGGACAAATGAACTTATGGACGATATCCGAAATATGCTCCAAGAAGCTGTCGAATGTGAAATGAAATTTGCTGAAGATGTCTTAGGTGGCGGAGTGAATGGCATGAGCCTAAAAGACACCAGAGAATATCTTCAATTCGTCGCCGACCAGCGGTTAATGCAACTCGGCCTTGAACCCATATACATGTCAAAGAACCCATTTGACTTTATGGCTCTCCAAGATGTCCAAGAACTTACAAATTTCTTCGAGAAAACCGTTACTTCATATCAAGTAGGTGTCGAAGGAGACGTCTCTTTCGACGAAGACTTCTAAAGATCTCCAGTCCCCCAACTGGATCAGCCAAGCCCGGCGCCTTTGGCGTCGGGCTTGGATATTTATTGCCTAATTACCCTATTTCGTTGAATGCAGACAAAACTCTATCAGCGGCGTTAAATGGAGTCATAGAATCATCGCGGACATACGCTTCCAAATCACCAATAGTTGAAGCGATTTCAGGGTCTTCTCGTAATCGATGGATAAGGCGATCTTCTATCAAATCCCACATCCATCTAACCTTTTGTTCTGACCTTCGAGATTCCCAGTTACCTGAAGCATCCATTACGGCGCGATGATCGGAAACCTTTTCCCAAACTGCTTCTACACCTTGACCTGTTAGACCGGAACAAGTCAGAACTGGAGGTGTCCAACTAGGGTTCGTAGGAGCTAATAAATCAGTAGCGGATTGATATTCTCTCGCGGCCTGCCGAGCCCTCAATTCATTTTCACCATCAGCTTTATTTACTACCAGCAAGTCAGCGATTTCTAATACTCCTTTTTTTATCCCTTGGAGCGCATCACCGGCTCCTGCCAAAAGAAGGACAAGGAAGAAATCCACCATGTCTGCAACTTGGGATTCACTTTGTCCTACACCAACTGTCTCCACAAGAACCACATCAAAACCAGCAGCTTCGATCACAACAATGGTTTCTCTAGTTCTTTTTGCTACACCTCCTAATAGCCCAGATGCTGGCGAGGGGCGAATAAATGCTTCCTTATCGGATGAGAGCCGATCCATACGCGTCTTGTCACCGAGGATAGAACCTCCTGAGATTGAACTTGAAGGATCAACAGCAAGTACGGCTACGCTGTGCCCCTTCTCAGTGAGGCGCGTACCTAATTCGTCTATAAAAGTACTTTTCCCAACGCCTGGTGCTCCGGTGATACCAATCCGGCTTGACGCACCAGAATGGGGTGAAAGCATTTCAAGTAATGCTGAAGCCTCCTCATAGTCGTCTTGATTCCTGCTTTCGACAAGTGTTATAGCTTTCCCGATCCATGTTCTATCTCCAGCAAGGACTCCGGCTGCAATTAAATCAAGTTCGGATGTTTGCACTTCATCAACCTATCTTGTCTAGCAGTTCCATAGCCGCATCAGCTATGACAGTACCGGGCGGGTAAATTGCTGCTGCACCCGCTTCATAGAGTTCTTCGTGGTCTTGGGGAGGGATGACTCCACCAACAACGATCAGAATATCGCCACGCCCTAAATCTTCTAAAGCTGATTTCAGCTCAGGGATTAGCGATAAATGTCCTGCGGCTAAGGAGGAAACTCCTAAGACGTGGACATCCGCTTCAACTGCTTGTTGAGCTGCTTCTATAGGTGTTTGGAAAAGTGGCCCGACGTCAACATCAAATCCTAAATCTGCAAATGCTGTGGAAATTACCTTTTGTCCACGATCATGACCATCTTGTCCTATTTTGGCAACAAGTATTCTCGGTCGTCGTCCATGCTTTCGATCAAACGCATCAGTTGCATTTCGCACTTCTTCTATCACTTCACTGTTCTCCCCTGCTTCGTTTTTATAAACTCCTGAAATAATCCGGATTTGCGACCTATGTCGACCGTACACCTTTTCAAGAGCTTCACTGATCTCCCCCACAGTTGCATGTTGTCTTGCAGCATCAATTGCAAGCTCTAAAAGATTTCCTGTCCCTTTTTCAGCCGCATTAGTCAGCGATTGCAGTTGTTGCTGGCATTGGGTTTCATCTCTATCCTTTTTTAGTCTCTTAAGTTTTTCTATCTGAGCCGAACGCACACCAGCATTATCGACTTTCAGAAGATCTATTTGTTCCTCGTGATCGAGGCGGAATTTATTGACCCCTATCACCGGTTGAACGCCTGCATCAATTCGAGCTTGTGTGCGTGCAGCAGCTTCTTCGATACGAAGCTTCGGAATGCCCAATTCAATGGCGGCCGCCATTCCGCCTGCTTCTTCTATTTCCTCAATATGGCCCCAAGCTCGTCGTGCAAGATCATGAGTCAATCGCTCAACATAAAACGAACCTCCCCATGGATCAGCTACTCGACATGTTCCAGACTCATGTTGGAGAAAGAGTTGAGTATTCCTTGCAATCCTTGCACTGAAATCAGATGGCAGAGCCAAAGCTTCATCAAATGAGTTGGTGTGCAGTGACTGCGTATGCCCTTGCGTTGCAGCCATAGCTTCCAAACAGGTTCTAATGACATTCGTGTAGACATCTTGTGCTGCCAGACTCCATCCAGATGTTTGGCTGTGTGTTCGAAGCGAAAGCGACTTAGGGTTTTCTGGTTCAAATGCCTCAACAAGTTTCGCCCACAATAATCTTCCAGCTCGTAATTTTGCGACTTCCATGAAGAAGTTCATGCCAATGCACCAAAAGAAGCTTAACCGTGGAGCAAACTGATCTATATCAAGTCCTGCGTTGAGACCGGCACGGATATATTCAATACCGTCGGCTAGCGTATATGCAAGTTCTAAATCAAGAGTCGC
>PVBE010873931.1_pt1 | contig 30596 bp, 16 predicted proteins | sample 1631181 | NCBI WGS metagenome assembly PVBE01 (sample SAMN08397723, study PRJNA350692) | Marine metagenome, whole genome shotgun sequencing project. | isolation source: water | place: Pacific Ocean | collected 2012-04
CACCAACTTTTTGGGACTAGAACCTTAGTTATATATCCGATCCGCCTGGCGGGTTTTCTCATTGCACGCGGTTGTGACCGCGAGGGTATAATAGTCCCGGTAAGACAGTGTCGGAGAAAACAGACGTGGAACTCAGCATAACACTTGAAGATTCGCAAAAGGCCCCGATCCTGTTCGGGCCGGCCGACAAGCACCTGAAGCTTATTCGCGACAGCTTGGGGGTGCAGCTTGTCGCGCGCGCAGGCGTGGTCAAGATCAGCGGGCAACCCAAGAGGGTCTCCCTGGCGGCCGCTACGCTCGAAACGCTGCAGCGAGCGATCAGGCGGAATCAACCTGTGACCGTCACTACCGTAACCGACGCGATCGCCCAGGCCGCAGCCACCGCTCCGGGCCGCGCAGACGGTGAAATACTCGATGTTTACGTGTCGGGCAAACCTGTGCGCCCCAAGACTCCGGGACAGCATCGCTATGTTGAGGCGATGCACAAGTGCGACCTGGTGTTCTGCACGGGCCCTGCGGGAACTGGAAAAACGTATCTCGCGGTCGCTGTGGCGGTGCACATGCTCAAGACCGATCAGGCCAAGCGCCTTATACTGGTTCGCCCGGCGGTCGAAGCCGGCGAGAAGCTCGGGTTCCTGCCCGGAGATATGCAGGCCAAGGTCAACCCGTACCTGCGTCCGCTTCTTGACGCCCTGAACGACATGATGACGTTCGATCAGGTCCGTCGTTTCATGGCCAACGACGTGATCGAGATTATCCCGCTGGCGTTCATGCGCGGCCGTACTCTGAACGATTCGGTCATCATTCTCGATGAAGCCCAGAACGCCACGGCCTCGCAGATGCTGATGTTCCTGACGCGTATGGGCAACGGGTCCAAGATGATAGTAACCGGAGACGGAAGCCAGACCGACCTGCCTGACGGATCGGTTAGCGGACTGGCTGACGCCAAGCGCAGACTCTCGGGCATCAAGGGTCTGGACTTCGTACACCTGGACCGCCAGGACATAGTCCGCCACCGCTTGGTGCAGAATATCGTTGAAGCCTACGGTCGAGAAGACAAGTAAACCCGCTCTAAAACAATCGTTTACAGCTCATTGGCCCCCGTTAAAACACCGATCAGATATATTGTGGGTCGCTATGTGATTGCATGGATCAGGCAATGTTTGGATAATTACTGCCTGCCGGTTGGATATCATTAGTAGCCGTTCAGGATACAAATTTGGTGTGGCCTTTTAGAAAAAAACGAATCAAGCCTCGTCGTCTGGAAGTCCGCAAGGACATATCGGCCGGCAGCCTTGGCCTGTGGGAGCGATTCCGCACGTCTGGAGGTCCGGTTTCGGTCCTGCTTGGTCTTGGTTTCTGGGTTGCGGTGCTAATCCTGGACATCTGTCCGTTGGACCCGTTTCCGTATCGCCTGGGTCAGTATCTGCCCGGAGACGTCAGGGCGCGCGTAAAATTCGAAGTGCTCTCGCGAAAACGCCTGGAAGAGCAGGCCCGCCTGGCGCGTGAATCGACGCCCGCAATTTTCAATGCCGATGAAGAGCGAATAGATTCGATCGTATCTGCTGTCGCTTCGCTGCCCGGTAAGCTGGAGGCCACAACCCAACCGGCGGAGTTGGACAAGGCCCTCGCTGAGCAGTTCGCACTTGACGAGACGTCGCTGGCCGCATGGCGAGCGATGCTCGACGGACCGGGGCGGATCAAACTGGATAAGATTACCGAATCGCTGAAAGAGAGCCTGAGAAAATCGCCAGTGGCTGCCGCCGACCAGATCGGACGCGACGGTCAAGCGGTGCTTAGGGGCGGCGGGTTGTCGCGCCTGATCAAAAGGGCCGAACTGATCGCACCCAGCGCCACGGCGACGCTGGCCGAGAGCCTGGCCAGGGAGTCTGTCGACGAACCTCTGGTCAGTTCTCTCCAGGCGTTCCTGGCGGTTGAATTGGCTGGAGGTCCGCTGTACAGCTTTGACAAAGAGACCACCGAAGCGGACATTGCTCGTGCGGACCAGGCGACCCGCGAATCACCGCCTGCTGCGGCTAGCGACATGTACGAGCCGGGCCAAATACTGGTCGACCGCACCAGACCGCCTGAGCGACAGGGCGTTCCGCTGGAAGGCGCCGAGTTGGATCTGCTGGCCCGCGAACACGACGCATGGTTGGCCCAGTCCAGCACCGGGGTAATGTTGGCTCGCGCCGCGGGACGGTCGGTGCAGATACTGCTGGTTATCGTACTGTTGTGTGCTTATACGGCGATATCGCAGGGGCGAATCGTAGAGAACCACCTGCGCGGGCTGGCGGTTACCGGGCTGATGGTCGTTATGCTGGCCATAGGGCGTATCATGGTGTCTGCGCTGGGGTGGAATCCGCATGCGGCGGTGCTGACCGTGGTGATGATATCGTGCGTTATGGTCATAACCTACAACCAGCGATTCGCCCTGGCGATCGGCTCGGTTCAGGCGATTCTCATGACAATGCAGCTCCGGGGCGACTTCGGAATGCTGATCGTTATGTTCTCCGGAGTCATGCCGTGCGTGTTTCTGCTTCAGGAAGTGCGAACGCGCAGTAAAATCATCGAAGTCTCGGCGATAAGCGCGCTGATCGTTTTCGTTGCGGTCTGGGCTCGCAATTGGGCCGGCCAGACTCCATGGAGATTCGCGATGGTCGACGGACTCTGGGCCGCCGGCTTCGCCGTCCTTGCCGGCTTCCTGGTCCAGGGCGTGCTTCCGCTTATCGAACGGGCGTTCAAAGTAGCAACCAGTATGACGCTTCTGGAATGGTGCGATGCGTCCAGACCGCTCCTGCGCAGACTGGCGACACAGTCGCCCGGAACCTATAACCACTCGCTTCAGCTCGGGTCGATGTGCGAAGCCGCCGCCGAAGCCATCGGCGCACGCGGACTGCTGGCCAGAGTTGGAGCGTACTACCACGATATAGGAAAAACTCGCAAACCGGAGTACTTTGTTGAAAACCAGGGGAACATGCCGTCAAAGCACGATAACCTGTCGCCGGCGATGAGCTTGCTGATAATCGTAGGACACGTTAAAGACGGCATCGAAATGGCCAAGGAATACAACCTTCCTACGGTTTTGCACGAGTTCATCGCCACCCACCACGGTACGACCCTGGTCCACCATTTCTACGAAGAGGCCGCACGTCAACGGGCATCAGAGTCCGATCGGACGCCCGACGAAGTCGAATTCAGGTACCCCGGACCAAAACCCTCGACCAAGGAAGCCGGTATCCTCATGCTCGCCGATGTTTCCGAATCGTCGGTAAGATCGATGGAAGATCCAACCTCGGGACGCATTGAAAGCCAGGTCCACTCAATGGTGCAGCGCCGTCTAATGGACGGCCAACTTGACCACTGTCACCTGACTCTGCGAGAAGTGCACGACATAGAAACCTCTTTGATAAAGAGCCTGTGCGGAATTTATCACGCACGCATCGCATACCCCACGCCGCAGGGCGAAAAGCCCGCGGCGGCCGACATTCCCTCAAGCAACGGCTCCGCCAACGGTCGAACCAACAACGGCTCGGGTCGCAGCAACGGTAAGGGCAACGGTAATGGTAATGGAAAACACTCCGCTAACGGAAAAAATGCAGGGCGGGAATCCAACCGATCGGGCGCCTCGCCCTCTGACGAGAACGACCAGAGTACTTCGCAAGATGCCCACAGTTAACATTTCCTCATCGCAATCGACGCTCCGTATTCCGCGAAAGAAGATCACCGCACTGGTCGAGTTCATTGTTCGATCCGAAGACGCGGATATGGAGGAAGTTGATATCGCTGTAGTCACCTCCCGTCGCATCGCCGCGTTGAACCGTCGCTACCTGCAGCACGCCGGAGCGACCGACGTGTTGAGCTTCGACCTGTCGTCGCCAGGGTCGGGCGTTGCAGCTCAGATTATCGTATGCTCCGACGTCGCGGTCAGAGAGGCCCGCGCCAGAGGCCTTGGTCCGCAGCGTGAACTTATGCTCTATATCGCCCACGGACTTCTGCACGTGCTCGGATACGACGACACGAATTCCAAATCCGCCGCAAAAATGTACGTGCGCCAGGAAGAATTGCTGAATGAGTTCCTGGCGTCATATCGCAAATAACCGCCCACGTGCGGTCTTACGCCCCTGAAACTTGTCGCCCGTAGGCGGTGGGGGGTTCGCTCTTGGCGACCACCGCCAGCGTTACCCGTGCGGCCCCGGCGTTCAGGAGCGTGCGAGCCGCTTCGTTGGCGGTCGCCCCGGTCGTTGTCACGTCGTCGATCAGAAGGATGCTCGCTCCGACCAGACCTCCGGCGCGTTTGACCTCAAATGCGCCCCGCACATTTGCAATTCTTTTCGAACGGGTCAGTTTGGCCTGTTGGGGCGTGTTGCGCAGGCGGACCAGTTCGTTTCCCACCGGAAGATTCATTTCCCGTCCGACCGCATCAGCCAGCGCGCGTGCGTGGTCCCATCCGCGCACGATGCGCCTGCGCCAGTGCATTGGTGTGGGCATGATAAGCTGCGGGACGATCTGGTCGTCTTCGAACCCGGCCGCCGCCAGCTTACCCAGCATGCATCCCAGGCGAACACGCATGGTGTCGCGGCGGTGGTATTTCAGTTCGCGGATTATTCCACGCAGCGGATTGGCGTACGGTCCCAGGCGAAATACCCGGGCGAATCGGGGCAGCGTGTTGGGACATGCCGGACAACCGTCGGCGCCGATAGGCAGGTGCGGACCGGCGGTCGCGCCGCAACGCGGGCAATACGACAGCGCCACAAGCGCCAGCAAACGTATGTTGCACGATTCGCACAACCGCAAGGCCGTTACATCTGGAGATTCACACGCCGCACATGCTCGCGGCATGATAAGGTCTCCCAGGGCTTCGGCTGCGGCCGAAAGCCTGGACCAACCCCCACGCAGCGGGATAGGCATTATTTCGACCCCAGTCGCAACTCGCCGCGACGTATCACATAATAGTCGCGGACAATATTTGCCTGCCACAGCTGAATGGCTCCGGAAGGAGCGCTGTCGACCGTGGGCAGGTCCGCCAGGCAGGTCGCCAAAACTCGGTCCAGACCGTCGTAAATCATGTAAGCGGCGACGTCTTGCGCCGGTATATGCGTGTTGTGCAGAAGATAGTCCAGCGTTTCATCGTCACCGGCCAGCAACAGCGCTGTAAAGGCGGCGGGAACTGCGTGCCCGCCGTTGTTCCGCTGATCTCTGACGATCTGCAGCCGCTTCTTGTCGCCCAGTATCAGCAGGGCGCAGCGGTACCTGCCGGCCAGCACCGGATCATCTTCTCCGTTGTGCGTCTGGCCCGGTTCAAGTCGTTCGGTGATTCGCTGGATGGCGATCTTCTTCTGCTCGTCACTTCTTGCCGACATCGCCAGCATCATCGCGCCGGCGCCTCGAGTATTCTCGTTGTACACGTGCCGACCGGGCGGTGCGTTGATGGCTGGCAACATCTGCAGGCCAAGCCTGAAAGCCTCCGGCCGCCCGCTTCGCCCGACGAACCATGCCATGTAGTCGCCGGCCAGTATCGACGCCCGCGATGCATCCATAACCAATTTGGCTCCGTTGACCCGTCGACCGGTGAATTCCATAGTCCCTGACTCAGACTTCACCTGCTCCAGTCGCAGTGTCGGGTCGGACGACGGATTCAGCAGCCAGAACGCCGTTGCAGCCGCGCCGGACGCTATGGGAGTGGTCCGCAAACTTCCGGCTGGTGCGGTAGTGGGTTTGCGGTGGGCGTAATAGGTCGCGCCTATCAGCAACTGTTCGCATTCTTTGCGGTTTGGAGCCTCAACCGACTGGCTGCCCAGCAGACGTACGGTCGACGCGAACATCATTTCCGCACGCCAGTCAGGATTCCAATATTGCAGGCAGATCTTGTGGAGTTGCTCTCGGACCGGAAGCTTCAATGCACCAGCCGACTCGATCGCCGCATGGACCAGATTGCGATTGGTCTTGCGGTCTTTCACCGCCGCATCCAGCACCTGGCGTATGTCGGCCGCGGCGAGGTCGACCTTAAGCTTGCCCGCAGACAGAATCGCCATCGCCGACGGGGCGCTTTTTCCTCGACCTGAGGCCAGCAGGTCGCCTACCGCCTTTCGGGCCTCGTCGTTATTGAGGATCGTCATGACGTGGCATAGTCGCTGACGCAGTTTTTCGTCCTGGGTCTGGCCCAGCAGTTGGCAGAGGACTGTGCTGTGCGCGGATCGATTCATATACGCCAAACCCGCTGCGGCGTTTCCCGCCACCGACGCATCGCCGTCGCCGAGCTTCTTGACCAGCGCCTGGGCCAGGTCCTTTCTACCGGCCAAGCCCGCGTCGAGCGCGGCTGAGGCCCGGACGGCGGGATCTTCATCATCTAGAAGCTTACCGAGCACCGCATCGTCTTTCAGGACAGCGGCCAGTATCGCCGCGTCTGCCCGAACTGCACCGTGCTTGCTGCTTGCGGCCGATTTAAGGGCCTGGCGGACATACCGGTTATCGTGCCGCTGGTTGATTATTTTCGACAGCAACCATACCTGCGTATAGGGGTCCGGGGCGGTTGCAAACTCTATCGCGGCGGCCCGGTCAATGTGCAGCGGATTCTTGACCGAGTCCTTGAACATGCCGCTGGTGGTCAGGGCGGTGATTATCGAGAAGAACTGCGTATCGCTTTCGGTGTCCAGTGCGGCGACCATGCTCAGTTTCATCGCTTCTCGAATCTGAGCCCGCCTGCCGGCGTCGGCGATCGCCTGTCCGCGAACGAAAGAGTCGTCGCTGCCCAGCTTCTCGATCAGGCGCGAGTCGACCCACATCGGGTAGAAGATCACCGTACCGCCCAGAGCCCCAAGCATCAGCAGGCTCGTAACCAGCACCAAACCCATCGAATGGCGCCCAAAGAATTTCATGATTCCGATCATAGCGTCAAAGAGTCTAAACGCACCGGTCAGGCCGATGCAACGATGCATCGCGCGATCCTGCATTTCTTTAGATGAACCGCAGGCCCGATAGTTCCCGAACAGTGGTCAATCGTTGAGTTTTTTCGAGGTCTTGCGCTTTGGAATATTCGCCGATGCGGGGATCTCTTTTCGAAGGAGTCGCCCGGCTTGACCGGTCAACCACAGGTAATGATCGGTGGGCAGGCCTTCGTAAGTCAGGAACTTACTGGCTCCGGTCGGCGGGTTGTTGGTGCATTTGAATATGGCGGTCGCTTCGTCGATCTCGTCGAACATCGCCACGTAGATCATTTTCGCCCCGGCGCGTGAGTTTGCGGCCGCCTGGGACCAGAGAAACGCTCCTTTTCGCCTCGGGATCTGGTCCAGAGGCGAATTGCCGCCGTGGGCTTTCTGCATGTTCCGCCAACTGAAGCCCGGAAAGATCACCGGCAGATATTCCTTGCGAGCCTTTTTGCACCACGCCAGGTCGGCTCTGACAGTGATCGACGCGTGGCTCCGTGCATCTGTCGGGTTGGCGAATCGACCAACGGTCCAGGGGCTGACGATATCCGCCAAGCGGATCACATCGTGCAGTTTCTTGTCTCTGACGCTGTCGCGAGTCAGGGCTCGCCATCCGGTCGGCACGCCGAGAACTACCGTATTGCGACCGTACTTCGGATCGTTCTTGAGGAACTTGACGAGTTGTTTGCATTCGTCCAGCGAGTACTTGCGGTTGTCGTTGAAACCTATACCCCAGACGCCCACCACGGGCTTGCCTTTGTGATGCAGATACGCCTTGTCGCGAGTTATCCGCATCTTGTCGATCAGCAGCTTCCAGTCTTCGATTACGTATTTGGCGATGTCGCCTTTTCGTAGGCCCGACAGATCGTACATCATCGCCCAGGTGCGTCCGTGCAGATTGGCTCCGGCTTGAACGTTGCTCGTCACGATCGTTCGACCCGCCAGGCCGCGTGTGGACTTAATCGTCGTGCCGAACCGCTGCAGGAAAACGCCGTCGATACCGTGATCCCGCATCCATTTGAAATGCCTGACGACAGTCTTGCGATTCTGGGAACTGAACACGCTGGCGACTGAACCGTTCTTGTGCTTGAACACAGTGGCGCATTTCTCGTCGCCGCTGAGTTCCGACATGTCGGGCCAGAGATCGATGCTGCACTGGCCCGGCTTGAACTGCCCGCGCGCCGAATAATGGACCCAGCTTCTTCCCGATCCATCGCCGGGCGCGGCGAACCAGCCCTGGTATCCGCACATGACTTTGCCCAGCAGCGTGGAGGTGTCGACACCGCGGATGCGATTACCCGTATACGGCTTCATCTGCGCAATGGCTTGAGTCCGACTCGACGGCTTGGTGTCCGCCACGCCAGCCAGCAACAAAGCGACACCGAAACCAGCCAGTACGCTTAGGCGAGTAATCATGCTCATATGAGTTCCGCAGCTAGATAATCGGAGTCAGCAATTCTGAGACGAAGTCGCCTACTTTGGCGACCATCTGGTCGCTCGGCAGATCGATCGCGTCAGTTATCCTGTGGATTATCGCCGAGCCTACTATGGCCCCGTCGGCGGCGTCGCAGACTGTCTTTACCGTTTCGGCGTTGGATATGCCGAACCCAACGCAGACCGGCGTGTCGGTGTGGCGCCGCAGTTCGGCCACTCCGTCGATTGTCTCCTGCGGCAGCGAGACGCGCTCGCCGGTAATGCCCGTGATCGACACGAAGTACGTGAAACCGCGACAGTGTTTGGCGATCTCTACTCGGCGATCGGGCGGAGTTGTCGGTGCGATCAGCATAACGTTGCACAGCCCGGCCGCCGACGCCAGCGCTTCTGCGCCCACCGCTTCGTCCAGCGGAAGATCAGGTATGATGCACGCATCGAACCCGGCCTCGACGAGCTGAGACATGAACGCTTCGGTTCCGTGACGGAAGACGATCGAATAGCTGACCATAGCCGCCAGCGCCATTTTCCCGCCGCCGGCGCGATAGGCCGCAACCATGTCGAGTATGTTCTGAACCGTCAGTCCCGCATCCAGCGCCACCGTGTACGAAGCCTGTATAGTGGGTCCGTCAGCGATCGGATCGGAGAACGGGAAACCTACTTCGCATATCTTCACACCGCGCGCTTCAAAATCCTTCAGCAGCGCGCCGGTAGCATCAATATTCGGATAACCGGCGGTCAGAAAAGGCATAAGCGCCTTACCGCCGGAAGCCTTAAGGTCGGCGAACGTGCGAGTGAACCTGTTGTTGTCGAGATTGTCGCTCACGCTTCACCGCCTTCTTTACGAGCCAGGATTTCCTGGATTTCGTTGCAGTCTTTGTCTCCGCGGCCGGAGAGGTTTATCAGGACGATCTTGTCGCTGCTGAGTTTCGCGGCCTGCTTCATCGCTTCTGCTACTGCGTGCGAGGATTCCAGTGCTGGGATTATTCCTTCTGCTCGGCTCAGGGCGATAAGTGCGTCCATCGCTTCGTCGTCGGTGCAGTAGGTGTAGTCGACGCGGCCGGTGTCTTTCCAGTATGAGTGTTCCGGACCGACGCCGGGGTAGTCGAGCCCGGCCGATATGCTGTGTACGTCTGCGGTCTGGCCGTCTTCGTCCTGGAGAACGTAGCTCAGACTGCCGTGCAGCACACCGGGCTGACCCACGCACAGCGTTGAGGCGTGATCGCCGGGGTTCATGCTGCGCCCGCCGGCTTCAACGCCGACCATTGCGACTTCGGTGTCTTCGATCATCGGTGCGAATATGCCTGCTGCGTTCGATCCGCCGCCCACGCACGCCACTACCACGTCGGGCAGGCGGTTTTCGATTTCGAGCATTTGTGCTCGAGCTTCGCGTCCGATGACGCTCTGGAACTCGCGAACGATTGTTGGGAACGGATGCGGGCCCGTGACCGAGCCGAGAATGTAGTGCGTGCCTTCGACGCTGCTCATCCACTCGCGGAGTGCTTCGTTGCAGGCGTCTTTGAGCGTGCACTGACCTGATTCGACGGGCACTACTTCGGCGCCGAGGAGTTTCATGCGGAATACGTTCAGCGCCTGGCGGCGGATGTCTTCGGTGCCCATGTAGACTGCACATTCCAGTCCGAAGACCGCGGCCGCCGTTGCGGTCGCTACTCCGTGCTGACCAGCTCCGGTCTCTGCGATCACGCGTTTCTTGCCCATTCGCAGGCAGAGCAGGGCCTGTCCCAGCGTGTTGTTGATCTTGTGAGCGCCGGTGTGGTTCATGTCCTCGCGCTTGAGATAGATCTTCGCTCCGCCGATCTGCTCGGTCAGGCGTTTGCAGAAGTACAGCTCGCTGGGCCTTCCGCCGATCTCGCGGTTGCATCGCGCCAGCTCGGTGGTGAAGCTCTCGTCGGCCATCGCGCTGGTGAACTCGGTATCGAGTTGCTGCAAAGCGGCTACGAGCGTTTCGGGGACGAACCGCCCGCCGAACTGCCCGAAATATCCCTCGCCTGAGGCGGTAGGGGTGTTATTGTCAGTCATGTTATCGACTCCTGAAACCGTATAAAACGGTATCCTACTATTGTTCGCGGCGGCAATCAAACCCGAAGATCAGGACTCGTCGGCGCCGGATGGGCCTTTCTGCGATCTGACGGCAATAATCGCCCCGCTCAGGACCAGCGCCGCGGCGGGCGCTATCGTCCAGGCCGGCGTCTTTTCGCCTACGTACCAGGCCATCACCCCGACGAAAACGAACTGGAAGAGATTGATGATGCCGACGAGTTGACCGCGCATGTGTTTTACCGAATAGTTCAGTATCGAGTGGCCGATTACCGTGGGAATTATCGTAAGGGCGACTATCAGCAGTATCTCCCTGAGCCCGAATTCGACAGTCAGGCCCCAGGCGCCAAGTTCTATGAATATCCCGGCCGCCAGGAACAGACACCCGCCGAAGAAATACAGCGGGACCACGTACAGCCAGATTGTCGGGAAATGGCGATTCCTCCGCCCGAGCGTGAGGTAGAAGCAGAATATCAGCATCGAGCCGAAGCAGATAGCATCGCCGGTGGAGTATTCTGCACTAACGTGGAAGTCCCACGCTCCCAGCACGCACACGCCGGCCAGCGCCAGCAGCGTGCCGGTGATTTCCGATCGGCTCACCCGCTCGCGGACCATCGCAAACAGGAACACCGGCATGACGGCCGGGATCATGTTGACGATCAGCGACGCGTTAGTCGGGTTAGCTCTGCGTGCGCCCATGATCCACGATGCAAAGTGCAGCCCCATCGCCGCTCCGGCGATCATCGTCATGCGTAGATCACCGAAGCCCAGCTTACCGCGGTGCTTGCGGAAGTCGCGAATACAAAGCGGGCTCAGCACGATTGATGCGCCCAGGAGGCGCAGACCGGTAAGCAGCATCGGCGGCGTACCGCTCTGGCGTATGAATATGATTGCAGTAGCGCAAGCCCAGACGCCGCACAGCAGCAGTCCGACGCGCCATATCGCAAATCCTGATGAATGTTCCGTCGTCATTTTACCTTACCGCCCGCGCGCCGACAGCGGCGCGCGGGTGGGTACTGTACGGCAAACCCCGCCGCCTTCCAACCGTCATCCAAGATTGACGGTTCTCTTGTGCGGCCGGGCGTGGTTATAATCGATGATGCGTCAGCTTGTTCTTCAACTAAACTGAGCGAAAGGTCCTGCATCGTGAGTGTGAATATCCGAGTTTCGTTTATCGCAGCGATAGTGATAGTGTGGTTTGGTTCGATCGCCGGAGCCGCCGAGAGTAAACCCCTGGCTTCCAGCGGCGTTCGCGGAGGGCTGGTTGTGCATTTGGGTTGCGGTGGCGGTGAAACTACCGCCGGCCTGCGGGGCGGCGACAATTTCATCGTCCACGGTATGGATTCCGATGCGGGCAAAATCGACGCCGCTCGTAAGCACATCAAATCGCTGGGACTCTACGGTCCAGTTTCCGTGCGCCAGTGGGATGCGGCGAGCTTGCCCTACATCGACAATATGGTGAACCTGGTGGTCTGCGAAGATGCGGGCAAGGTTTCGACCAGCGAGATAATGCGCGTGCTGGCGCCGGGTGGGACGCTGCTGGAAAAGAAGGGCGACAAGTGGATCAAGACGGTCAAACCGCATCCCGATGAGATTGACGAATGGACGCATTACATGCACGATCCGTCGAATAACGCCGTCGCAAACGATACGGTTATAGCACCGGTGCGGCGGCTGCAGTGGGACGGCGGACCGAAGTGGACCCGCTCGCACGAGAAGATGGCCGGAGTAAGCGCCATGGTGTCTTCCGGCGGTCGGATGTTTTACATTATCGATGAAGGCCCGCTGGAATCGATCCAGCTCCCGCCCAAGTGGCGGCTGATCGCACGTGACGCATTCAACGGGATTGTTCTCTGGAAACGTGACATGTCGTTGTGGCATCCGCATCGCTGGCCCCTGAAGGCCGGCCCGGCCAAGCTGCCGCGGCGGCTTGTGGCGATAGGCGATCGGGTCTACGTGACGCTCGGAATCGAAACGCCGGTTGTCGAACTGGACGCCGCGACGGGCAAGACGCTGCAGACATTTGACGGGACCGCCGGCAGCGAAGGGATCATAGTTTCCGACGGTGTGCTGCTGGCCAACGTTATCGAAGGCCTCAAGGTCGACGTATTCAAGCAGAAGGACCCGTTCGTGTGGCACGAGGCGTATCGGGCCCGGGAGATCGGGGCATGGAAGGCGGGCGATAAAAAGCAGCATATCGCCGCATACGATGTGAAAACGGGCAAGCGATTGTGGCGGAAGGACTATTCCGTTGCGCTGCTGACGCTGGCGGCCGACGGAAAGAGCGTCTACTTCTGCGACGGGAAGAAGGTGATCTGTCTCGATCGTAAAGACGGCAAGGAGCGTTGGGCCTCGAAGGAAGTCGGCAAAGCCACGAAGCTGATCAGTCACGCCGCCCCGACGCTGGTGGTCTACAAGGATATAGTTCTCTTCCTGCACGGCCGCTCGCTCGTCGCCCTGGACGGCGCCGACGGCAGGGAATTGTGGCGAACGCGCCAGCACCCGGGATCGGGGCATGTATCGCCCGGCGATGTGCTGGTTGTCAACGATCTGGTATGGTCCGGCGGTATGGGCTCCAGGGCGTTCGTCGGCAAGAACATTCGCACCGGCAAGATCGAATCGAGTTTCAACCCGCCGAAGATGACGTGGTTCCACCCGCGATGTTACCGCTCAAAGGCCACGAGCAAATACATCCTGGCGTCGCGAACGGGCATCGAGTTCGCCGACGTTCGAAAGGAAACAGTCGACGTGAATCACTGGACCCGCGGCGGATGCGTGTACGGATTCATGCCGGCCAACGGGCTGATCTACAATCCGCCGCATCCGTGCGCGTGTCTGCTGGAGACGAAGACATCGGGGTTTAACGCACTGGCTCCGGCGCTGGCCAAACCGCCGGCGGAAACTTCCGCCGACAGGCGACTGGTGAAGGGTCCGGCGTATGGGAAAGTGTCTTCAAACGCCGCCGCGAAATCAGATTGGCCTACGTACAGGCGTGATATCCGGCGGAGCGGGTATGCCGATTCGGTTCTGCCTGCGAAACTCACGACGTCGTGGCGCACCAAACCGCTGGGCAAGCTCAGTCCGCTGGTGTCTGCAGGCGGGCGGGTGTTCGCTGTGGCGAAAGACGCTCATGCGGTTATCGCTCTGGACGGAGCCACAGGCAAGAAGTTGTGGGATTTCACAGCCGACGGGGCGATCGATTCGCCTCCGACCGTTTACGGCGGGTCGGTGTTGTTCGGCTCACGCGACGGTTCGGTTTATTGTCTGCGGGCCTCGGACGGCGCGCTTGTATGGCGATTTCTGGCCGCTACGGTCGATCGGATGCTGATGTCGTACGGCAAGCTCGAATCGGTCTGGCCGGTCAGCGGCAGCGTGTTAGTGCGAAGCGGCGAGGTGTTCTTTGTGGCCGGTCGGTCGGCGTTCCTCGACGGCGGGATGAGGCTCTACCGACTCGATGCGGCTAGCGGCAAGATGCTGTCGATGACGATCATGGACGAGAAGGATCCGAAAACCGGCAAGAACCTCCAGAAGCTCCAGGGCGGTTGGATCGGTTTGACCATGCCGACTGCGCTGCCGGACATCCTCACAAGCGACGGCAAGCAGATTTTCATGCGATCCCAACCGTTTGACCTGAAAGGCAAGCGGACGCGAGTGGCGCCGGACCTGAAAGTTGCCGATCAGAACAGACCCGGAACGCACCTGTTCAGCCCCGTCGGGTTTCTCGACGACACGTGGATGCACCGCACCTATTGGATGCTCGGCGTAACCGGCGTGTACGGATGGCATGTCTGGTTCGACGGCGCGAGGTACGCGCCTTCGGGGCGGATAATGTGCTTCGACGATTCGCGGGTCTATAGCTTCGCGCGCCGCCCGGAGCATTTCTCGCAATCGCCGGTGATGAAGTATCACCTGTACGCCGCCGACATCAAGCCGGATCCTGAAGGACCGGCTCGGGTGAAGGCGACAGCCAAGGACATCTCCTCCAAAGCCACCGACGGTCGTCAGCGACACGAGGCCGACAAGGCCAACTGGAAGGCCCGCAAGCAATATACGCCCAAGCAACTGTCGGCCGTCAAATTCCACTGGCGCCGCGACGACCTTTCCCTGATGGCACGGGCGATGGTGCTCACGAAAAACACTCTCTTCATCGCCGGACCGCCCGACCTAGCGGACGAAGAAGGAGCCTGGAACAACCCCGACGATGAATCGCTGAAAGCCCGTTTGGTCAAACAGGCCGCCGCATGGAAGGGCGCCGAAGGCGCGATGCTTCACGCCGTTGACCCGGCCAGCGGCGAGACGCAGGCGAAGTACAAACTCGACGCACTGCCTGTATTTGATGGAATGATCTCCGCCGGCGGACGCCTGTTCGTCGCGCTAAGCGACGGGACGATCGTCTGTATGGCTGCAAGTAAGTGACGATCTGGCCCGGCCGTGCGCCGTTACTTGGGAGTTGGACATTCCTCGTTTTTAGGTGAACGCCTGCAAAGCCTTGTTTAGACCCGAAGGGTCGGCGCGATGGTAGCCGGGGCCGGAAGGGCTTGTCTTTACCCACATCTTTTTGAGCCGAGTCGAACGGGTAAGTCGCGCTTTTGAGCCCCGTTTACGGGGCTTTTGCCCGGCCGCAGGCCGGAATAGGCCCGGGCTTTTAGCCCGGGTTCCGTAGATAGGCTCCTCCTTTCTTGTTTCTTAGCCCGCTTCAGCGGGCTTACCGGGATGCCGGCGGCTTTAGCCATTCACTCCGAGTGGTCCGATACGCTCGATGCCCATCGGCTAAAGCCGTCGGCCGCATGGGTAACCCCGCTGAAGCGGGCTAAACGAAAATGAAGAAAGGGGTTGGCTCGCCATGGACCCGGGCTAAAAGCCCGGGCCTATTCCCGCCTGTGGCGGGGCGAAGCCCCGTGAACGGGGCTAAACGACAAGGCTTGGCGAGCATTCTAACACTCCATCGGAGATGTGGGTAAAGACAAGGCCGGGAGGCCCCGGCTACCATCGCGCCGGGCCTGCGGCCCTAAACCAAAATCACCTCTCTGGCGCCTCATGACGCCAAGCGGAGCCGAATGGCTAAACTGGACCTTGTTGGATATTGATCCGTACCGCCGGTCCGCTGCGACAAGGTGAACACAAAAAAATACCCCTGTCGACCGGCCGGCGGTGTTAGAGGAAAAGAATCCAACATTTTAAGGTGGGCAGCCGCCAGACCGCGACGTGCGAGGTCCGGACGACGCTTCCCATGGTTGGAACATCGATCCTTTTCACAGTGACACCCACCAAACCAGGCAGGGGTGTTTTTCAACGCTTCAGAGCGGGCGGCGGCCAGACCGCCACGTGCGAAGTCCGGACTATGCCGCCCACGATTTAAGTACGGATCTATTTTACGATGACACCCGCCAAATCAGGCGCGGGTGTGTTACTGCGCTCAACTACACCATAAGATTCAGAACCCCCAAAGCAAATCCGTCGGCGGAATTCACGCCAGGCGCCAGACGTCAACGCCGGCGCAAGGATTCACAGGTGTTCGGCCCTCCAGGCGCGGCGTACTTCTACTCTTTGGTTTCCGGATCCGGATCCGGATCACCGTACAACTTTATCATCGCGGCCCGTGTGGGGCATCCGTCCCAGGCGTTTGGTCCGCCGGGCATGTCCATTCGCGGTTTTGCTTTCAGCATCTCGGTTATCGGTGTGAAGACCTTGAGGATTGCCTGGTAGTCCGGATCGTCCTTTGTCTTGAAGACCGCTTGCCCGCAGGCTTCCGATCCGCCGGCGGACTTGGCCAGCGGGGCGTGCAGGAATCCGTTGTCTTCAATGCGCGTCACGCGCGTGTAGAAAGTGCGCGGGAGCTTTCCGCCTTTGTGGCACGAGGCGCAACGGCGTTTGGCCACGTCAGCGAGCACCTTGCCCAGCGTCGGCGGCAGCATTCGCCTGCAGCCCATCCGTTTGGGGTAGTTGGTCCGGGCCTCGCCGTAGTACGGAATGTTAAGATCGATCCACGCGAAGATTTGCAGCCGCTCGGCGTCGGTCATCTTGATGCGAGGTTTACCGTCCTTGTCCGGATGCCCGGCCAGGATCTGGTCGGCCAGTTTGCTCGCCGGCGAGCCCCACTGGCGCGGGGTGATCTGGCGGATGTTGGATTCCGATCCATTTGCGGTCGATATCCAACTGACCCAGGGCGGCTTGGGCTGGGCCCCGCCGTGGCGCTCGGGCCTATTGGCCCACATCGTTCCGGTGCGGGTCAGCACGTCGTACGATACGTTGAAGAAGTCGCTCCGAGCTCCGCTCAGGTCCACGCCCTTGGGATGCTTGCGTGCGTTGTGGCACTTGATACAGTGCTTGTCGAGCACCGGCTGGACGACTTTCCAGTAGCTGAAGTTTTCGGCTTTCCATTCAGGCGGCGTGATATCAGCGGGTTTTCGCAACGCCGCGGTCGGGCGCCGTCCGCTTCGTCCCGTTGCGTAATTGCGGTCCGCGTGACATCCCACGCAGCTCTGGACCTCACCGGGCATGAAGTGCGTGAACGTTCGCATGCGTTGCACGGCGCGTCCTTCGGCGTCGATCGCGGCGAAGTAGATCGGAATGCCGGTTGGGACCTTGAAGTTCGCCGACCCGTCGGCGTCGACCGGTACGTAGCCCCAGATCTTCTTTGCAGCGTACGTAGCGCCGCACGAGACCAGCGGGAACTGGAATCCGAACGCAGAGTTGGCTGCGTATCCCCGCCCGGTCGGCACTACGTCGCACAGCGGTACGCGGCGTGCCTTCTCGATTTCCTGTATAACGCAGATCTTCTTTATCTGTCCGCGTTTTACGTGTGGTTCGAGCCCGTTGTAGACGTCCTGGATTACGACTGTGGCCCATGGCGACGGGTTTTCCGGCAGGCGAGACGGGATCACCGGTGGTTTCTTGCGGGCCCGCAGCGGTCGGGCGTGATAGAAACCCATCCCGTCGGCCGGACGAAGCAGAACCGTCTGCTCTTTTCCGTCGTAGTCTCGCAAGATCGTCGTCCCGCGTTTGGAGACGAGGAAGTATTTGTTATCGACGGGCCAGGGGCTTTCGTACGGTCCGCGGACGCTGTTGCCGTGACCGGCGTCGACGCGCCCGATGTTGACCTCCGGCGTGAGATTGCGGATCGCCTTTTGAGCGTTGGCTCCGAGTTCCACGTCTATGATCCCGATGGCCCCGCGACACGGCCCGTTGTGGCTGGTAAGAACGCAGAGAATCTTGCCGCTGCCGAGAATCGAGTGTGCTTCCATGAACGTGCCCGGGCTGATCGCGCGATTGCCGAACACGCCGGAAACGTTCGTACCGTCGGGATTGATCGCCCACAAGCTCTGGATCGGAATCGCCGGCCGATCGATGTACTCCCATCGCGAGTAGACGATCCGGCCGTCATCGAGCAGGCTCGGCGTAAAGTCGTTGAGATAGCTCGACGAGATGCGAGTGACGTTCTTCCCGTCGCGATCCATTCTGTGCAGGATCGGCGAGGTGGTGGTGAAGCAGTACGCAAACGCCGGCTTGCGATCGGACAGGAACGCGATGCGCCCGTCCGGCAGCCAGCATGCGTTGAAATTGTTGGAGCTCTTGTCGGTGAGTTTCTTCATCCCGGTCCCGTCGGCGTTTATAGTGTAGACGCCGAACGTGCCTTCGAGATTGAAGTCCTGCGGACCGTAGCGGCTCTGGCTCTTGCCGGACTTCTTCCAACTGAACAGGATCTCCTTGCCGTCGAACGAAACGTCTACGTCGATGATCTCGCCTTGAGGGCTGGCGACAAGTTCGGTCAGTTTCCCGTCGGCCGCGTTGTAAACGTACAGGCCGCCGCCGCCTCTGAAGCTCTCGGCGTGGTAGGTGTAAACGTGTGACGGGTTCATCTCGTGACGCTTGACTACGACGAGCTTGTCGAAGCCCAGCTTGCCCGCCTTTACCTTCGCCGTCAGTTCAGGAGAGTCTTCAAGGATGAACGCCGGGATGGCCCTGCCGCGCGGCGAGGCGTTGTAGACCTTGAATTCCGGAAGCGGTTTGAAGGCTCCGAGCGCCTTTTCGGCGGGACTGGTCGAGTAGATCTGCACCTCGGCCGCGCCGGGATTCAGGCTCTTGTACCAACTGGTGAACTTCAGCCTCATGGTCTTGGCTCTCACCGGAGCGGTCAGCTTGATCCGCTGTGGACCGTGTCCGCACTTGAACCGTCCCTTGATCGCGGGCTTTGTCGCCTCGTCGAGATAGAGTTCGTAGTCCTTGAAGCCTTCGATCGCGTAGCTGCTGCGCCCGAAGTAGACGACTTCGGCTATGTCGACTGACTTTGCCCACTTGAATGTAAGCGTCACCCCGCTGGGATGGTTGGCGCCATGTGCGGCCCACTCGCTTCCGGCCCCGTTGCATTTTCCCAGTGCGGGTATCTTCCCATCAGCGACGAACTTGGCGGCGTACGTTGCGCTGTGCCGGGAATTGGCCCTGATGTTCGCTTGCGGCGCGATGTTCTTCGACGCGGCGGCCAGTTGTGCGGTCGATACGAAAAGAACCGCTACAGCCCACGTGAATCGTTGAATTGCCTTCATAGTAGTATCTCCAAACCGTCGCTAGTCAGTATACCGCCTGATCGGGGGTTCCTGTCAACGACTTGAGATGATTGCGGACCGCGGCGCCGAAGGCATATACTGCCCGCATGAATACAACACTCCCTGGACGCGTAAAGGTTGGTGTCTTGATCCTGGCGGTCGCATTGTCCGCTTCGACGGCGATGGGGCGGGAGTTCTTTGTCTCCATCGACGGCGGCGACGAAGCGGCCGGGACGAAGGACGCTCCGTTTGCGACTATCGCCCGGGCGCGCGACGCGATTCGAAAACTCAGCAAGCCTTCCGGCGCTGCGGTGCGGATCGGGCCGGGGCGATATTTCATATCCAAACCGCTGACGCTCACGCCGGCCGATTCGGGAACGAAAGACTCTCCAGTGACATACGCGGCGACGAAAGGTCAGAATGTCGTCATCAGCGGAGGTCGAAAAATAAAGCGCTGGCGAAAGGAAAGCGGCGATATCTGGGTTGCCGATCTGCCGGACGTGAAGGCGGGCAAGTGGTATTTCCGCCAACTGTTCGCAGGCGATCGCCGCTTGGCGCGAGCACGCACGCCGAATGCCGGACACCTGACTACCGCCGGCTCGTTGAGCAAGTTCGCCGCACCAGCGAAGAAACATTACGGCGGATACTCCGGAGCCAGCCGTCTAAGACGCCAGCAGCCTGATGCGTTCTGCGGATTCTCATTCCGCGACGGCGACATCAAACAGTGGCCCGACTACCGCAACGCCGAGATCATAACGTTCCACAGTTGGGAGTGCTCCTGGCAGACGATCCGGAAGATCGACCTGGCCAAACGAGACGTACACTTCAATACCCCGTGCCGCTACCCGATCGGTTTCTTCTCGTTGAAATGTCGCTACCGGATCGAGAATATCGCCGCGGCCCTCGATTCGCCCGGCGAATGGACGCTCGATAAGGCCAGCGGCAAGTTGCGGTACTTTGCGCGAAAAGGCGAAGATCCCAACAAGATGGACATGCTGGCGCCGGCGTGCGAGCAGCTTGTCGTGATTGCAGGCGACGCAAAGGCCAAACGCCGCGTCCAGTACATCAAGTTCCGCGGACTTTCGTTTCAGCATGCACGGTATCCGATGGGCGTTTACGACGTAGCCAAAAACTGGCCCGACAAGGCGCTGAAGATCTATCCGGATTGGCCGAAGAAGTTCGCCCCGGGCTACACCGACTCACAGGCCGCTCCGCTGGCCGGACAGGCGATCGAGCTTACAGACGCAAATCATATAACATTCGAGAACTGTCGGATCGCCCATTGCGGAGCGTATGCGATAAAGATCGGTAGGCGCTGCAGCCGCAACCGAATCGCCTACTGCCGCATGGAGGACCTCGGCGGCGGGGGAGTGCTCATCGGCATGGACGTTCGCACCGTCGCCGGTCGCGCTCCGTCTTCCGATGCGCCGTCGCACAACGAGGTGAGCGACAGCGTAATCAAGGGCTGCAGCCTGGTCCATCCGTCGGCCGTCGGAGTGTGGGTCGCACAAGCCCGCTACACTCGCATCGCCCACAACGAGATCGCCGACGTCGGTTACGCCGGAGTGCATCTGGGCTGGACATGGGGCCGGGCTCCGAATTACAGCGATCACAACACGATCGAGGCCAACGATATCCATCACGTCATGCGGGACCTGGCTGACGCCGGCGGGCTCTATTCGCTCGGCATTCTCGACCGCGGAGTCTACCGAGCCAACTACATCCACGACATCAAGCGGGCCGAAGGCGCCGTAGGAGCACCAACTGACGGAATATTCCTGGACCAGGGCTCAAAGGGCCTGCTGATCGAGCACAACGTGATCCGCAACGCCGGGACCAGCGTAGTGCGATTCAACAAATGCAGACGCGAAGACCACACCTGGAAAGATAACGATTTCGGTCCGGGCCACTGGGGCACAAGCGAGAAGTTCGACGCCAAGAAAACAATCTCCCAAGCCGGTCCTCGGAAACCTGCAGCCGCGAAACCGTAAACCATGCGGCGCGTCCATCGGTTCGACATCGCAAAAGAAAAGCCCCCCGCGTGACCGCGGGGAGCTTTCTTATTGTGCTGCTATTTGGATCGCTTCGTTACTTCTTGGACTTCTTGGCGGTTTTCTTTTCTGTGACCTTTCTGGGGTGATTGATCTGTGCCTGTGCGGCCGCCAGTCGTGCTACCGGAACTACGATCCAAAACCCCTGGCCCGACCGAGTCGTCGAACTGAAGCGCGCCGACGGAAGCGTCGAGAAACTCTCAGGCAAGCGTTTCACAATAAAGACGAAAAAGGGCGAAACGCTCTTGCTGCGATGATTGTCCTAGAGTGTCCAGGGCTTTCGCAGTTCGCGGGACATCATTTTGACCGCTTCGGCGTCGCCTGTGATCGTCTCTTTTCTCGAGTCCCAGTTGATAGGTCTGCCGGTGCGGATCGCGATGTCGCACAAGTGGGTCGCCACGTCCGACCACACGGCCGAGTGAAGATCGTCGACCGGGGTTTCGCGCGACAGCACGCAGTCGACGAAGTTGGTGATCTGGTCCTTGCTGACCTTCAGGCGTTTGGGGCCCGGATTGCGGGCCTTCTTCGAAAGTGCATCCGACGAAGTCGCCCACCCGCCGCGCGAGACGCGCACCCAGCCTTCGGTCCCGATAAACAACACCGCGATATTCCCGCCGAACCCCTTGTGCAGTTTCAGTTTGCCCGCGGTGTCGTTGTCCATAAACCGCATCTTGATCCCGTTTGCGTACCGGCACTTTACGTCCCAGTGCGTGACGGTGTCGAACAGGCCTTCAGTCGGGAGCGTTTCCTTGCCTTCGTACTTGACCGGGACCAGCTCCTTCATGCCCGAGTTGTCGGCCCACCACTGGAGCATGTCCATCGGGTGGGCGCCCCAGCCGGCGATGAAACCGATCGCATAATCGCGGATGTGATAAATCCCGTTCCGCTCGATCCACCACTTCCCGGGCTGGTAGAGCACTCGATCGGCGCAGAACGGAGCTTTCGGCGCCGGCCCGAGCCACATGTCGTAGTTAATGTTCTTCGGCACATCCATAACAGGTGTCGCCGAGCCGCCGGAATGGCCCTTGGGGCACTTGACGAGGATTTCCTTGACCTGCCCAATGTGCCCGTTAAGCACCAGCTCGATGCCCAGGCGAGGGTAGACTGACGAACGCTGCTGGGCGCCGTACTGGAAGACCCGCTTGTACTTGTCGACGATCTTCCGCGATTCAAGATCGTGGTTGATCGAGATGCCAAGCGGCTTCTCGGCGTACATGTCCTTGCCCGCCCTGGCTGCGGCGATGGCGATCGGAACGTGCCAGTGATCGGCGGTGGCGATGTGGACAGCATCAACATCCTTTCGGGCCAGGAGCTCGCGAAAGTCAACGTAGTCGGGGCAGCCGCCGAACGACTTCTTGAAGTTCAGACGCCGCCACTCGATGGGATCGCAGACCGCCACTACTTCGCTCTTGGCGTAACTCTTGTACTTGCCGGCGTATCGAGCCCGGTTCCCGCAGGCGATAATTCCGATCGCCGCACGATCGCTGGGAGGAGTATTTCCGTCCTTGCCCAGGGCGCTGGAGGGAATAACAGTCGGCAGACCGGCGATGGCTCCGGCGGCGACACTGCTGGTGAGGAATTGGCGTCGATTCATTGCTTGGAGTCTCCTGTCTTGTTCCAGGCCGACAAGTCTAATCCGCTCGGGACGATGATTGCAAAGAGAATCGAACCGGCGCGATCACCTCGACTAGGTGAAAGTCGTTGACGCTGCTGTGGGATTTGGGGACACTTGAGGCCGGTTCAACACGGGTACAAGGAGTCATGCATGTCGATTACGCGAAGACAGTTCGTAAAGCGTTCATCTGCGGCCGCCGCGGCCGTCAGCCTGCCGATGTTCGTACCGTCGGCGGCGTTTGGCGCCAACGACAAGATCAGCATCGGCATTATCGGTCTCGGCGGGCGCGGCTCGCACAGCCACGCCACCAGCCTGGGCAACCAGGACGGCGTGGAGATCGTCGCCCTCTGCGATCCGGACAAGGGGCGTCTGGATGGAGCGGCGCACGGCGTGAAACGCTGGTTCAAACGCAATGCAGACAAATACACCGACATGCGCGACTTGCTCAAACGCACCGATATCGACGCGGTCTCGATCGCCACGCAGGTCTACTGGCACGGGCTGGCGACTGTCTGGGCCTGCCAGGCCGGCAAGCACGTTTATGTCGAGAAACCACTTTCACTTTATATCTGGGAAGGCAAGCAGATGCTGGCCGCGGCGCGGAAGCACAAACGCATCGTCCAGCACGGGACCCAGCATCGCTCGGCTAAAGGCGTATCCGAGGCTGCGGCCTGGACACGCACAGGCGCCCTGGGCAAGATCAAACACATCAACTGCTTCGCGATCAAACCGCGTAAATCGCTGGGCAAACGCACCGAACCGCTGAAGATCCCCGACAACGTCGATTACGATCTGTGGTGCGGACCGGCGAAAAAGCTGCCGATCTACCGCAACCGCCTGCAGTACGACTGTCGCTACGACTGGAACACCGGCGGCGGCGAGACGCTGGACCAAGGCATTCACGAGGCCGACGTGGCCCGCGCCTGGCTGGGCGAAAAGCAGATGCCCAGGCGAACGATGAGCATCGGCGGTCGATTCATCTGGAACGACGCCGGCGACGCGACAAACGCACATATCATGTGCTACGACTTTGCGACCGCTCCGATCATCCAGGAGATATATAATGTTAAGGCCCTGAATTTTGTCGATGGACTGAAACTGCCCGAGGCGATCAGGAAGTCCCGGGCCGATCGTATGCTGCGGCACGGGCCTTACGGATTCGTCGTCACGTGCGAGGGAGGTTTTGTGCTGGTTCAGGCCTACCAGGCGCACGAGACAGCGGTGGCCTACGACTTCAAGGGCAAGCAGATAAAATCGTTCCACGGTCGCGGCGGACCGAACCATTTCGTCAATTTCATCGAGGCCGTCCGCAGCGGAAAACGCGAACACCTCCGCGCGGAGATCGAAGATGGTTTTATTTCCACGTCTATGATCCACACGTCCAATATTTCGTATCGACTCGGCCAGGTCGCACCGGTGAAGCAGCAGCAGGCCGCGATTAAAGGCGTCGGCGGCTTCAGCGAAGCGTTCCAGCGCCTGCAGACAACGCTGAAGCATCACAAGGTCGATCCGAACAGAGCCACGCTGGGACCTTGGCTCGAGATCGACTGCGACGAGCAGTGCATCAAGGACAATGACGAAGCTGATGCACTCGTTCGCGGGCAGTATCGCAAACCGTTCACCGTTCCGGACCTGTCGGTCTGATCTCGGGAGATAAAGCTGATGGATCGAAAACAAAACAAGATCAATCGCCGCGGTTTGTTGGCCGGAGCCGTCGGACTTACTGCCGCCGCGGCGCTAGGCGCCAAGCCGGCGAGCGGCAAGTATCGCGTCGGGATTATCGGCCATACCGGGCGCGGCGGCTACGGACACGGGCTCGACAAACTGTGGCGAGATGTCCCGCAGGGTAAGATCGTCGCAGTGGCCGATCCGAATCCCAGGGCACTGGCATCAGCGATCAAGCGGACCGGGGCCGAAAAGGGCTACGCCGACTATCGCAAGATGTTCGACGAGAGTAAATTGGACATCCTGACAGTCGGCCCGACGTATATCGACAAGCATTGCGAAATGGTGACCGCCGCCGCTGAGCGTAAGGTTCGTGGGATTTACATCGAAAAACCGCTCTGCCGCACGCTCGAAGAGGCCGACAAGATGGTCGCCGCCTGCGAAAAAAACAAGGTCAAGCTGGCGATGGCGCACCAGAGCTTCTATGTGCCGACGATGAGCCGCGTCGCCGAGATAATCAGCTCGGGCAAGCTGGGAAAGATCCTGGAGTTCCGCGGGCGATGCAAAGAGGACAATCGCGGCGGCGGAGTCGGTCTGTGGGTCCTCGGCACGCGGATACTGGCGATGATGAAACGCTTTGGCGGCGATCCGGTTTCGTGCACCGCTACTGTCCTGCAGAACGGCAAGCCGATAACCGCAAAGGACGTCGCCGAGTGCAGGTCATACGGAATCGGGCCGCTGGCCGGTGACGAGATCCACGCGATGTACCGCCTGGCGGGCGGTGCGGTGGGATATTTTGATTCGGTCAAGCGGGCCGGCGCCGGTTGGCCTTCGCGATACGGGATGCAGATATTCGGAACCAAAGGCGTGCTGGACATCCATTCGAGCGAACTGTTCTTTCCATCGGTCTACTTCCTCGACGACCCGCTGTGGTATCCAGGTCAAAGTGGAAAGAAGTGGACCACGGTAACGTCGGCGGGCGTTGGCAAGCCTGAACCGCTAAAGGGCGAAAACTCGCACCACGGCGGAAACGTCCTGGCGGTGAAAGACCTGATCTCATCAATCGAAAAAGGCTCTCAGCCGCTGGCAAGCCTGGCTGAGGCCAGAGCAAACCTCGAAATGATCGTCGCTGTATACGAATCGCACCGCTTGGGCAAAGCGGTGAGTTTCCCCCTGAAAAACCGCCGGAACCCGCTGACCATGCTGGGCAAGCAGCGCGGTTAAGAAACAGATATTAGCGCAAAGAAAAGCTCCCCGCATTGCTGCGGGGAGCTTTTTTGATCAATACTTCTATTCAGACCGCGTGATTACTTCTTCGACTTCTTGGCGGCCTTCTTTTTTGCTGCTTTTCTGGGGTTCTTGATCTGTGCTTGAGCGGCCGCCAGTCGTGCTACCGGAACTCGGTAAGGCGAGCATGACACGTAGTTCAGACCTACGTCGTGGCAGAATTCGATCGAGCTCGGGTCGCCGCCGTGTTCGCCGCAGATTCCCAGCTTGATGTCGGGTCGGGTCTTGCGTCCCTTTTTGACTGCGATTCGGACCAGTTCGCCGACGCCGCTGCGATCGAGGGTCTGGAACGGATCGCTATCGTAGATGCCTTCTTCAACGTACTTGGCCAGGAACTTGCCGGAGTCGTCGCGGCTGAATCCGCAGCCCATCTGAGTCAGGTCGTTTGTTCCGAAGGAGAAGAACTCGGCTTCGACGGCGATTTCGTCGGCCGTCAACGCGCCGCGCGGAACTTCGATCATCGTGCCGATCTTGATCTGCGGGGCTTTCTTCTTGCCCTTGGCGGCCATCTTGGCTTTGACCTTTTCGATCACGTCCAGGACAATCGCCTTCTGGTTGGCCAGTTCGCCGACGTTTCCGACCAGCGGGATCATGATCTCGGCCTGGGTGCCGGGGACGGCGTATGCGGCTTCGACAACGGCTTGGGCCTGCATTTCGGTGATTTCGGGGTAGTAGATGCCGAGCCTGCAACCGCGGTGTCCGAGCATGGGGTTGAACTCGTGCAGCGATTCGACCTTGTCCTTGATGACCTTGGGAGTTACGCCCATGGCTTTGGCCATTTCGGCTTGTCCGGCCTTATCGTGGGGGACAAACTCGTGCAGTGGGGGATCCAGGAAGCGGATCGTCGCGGGTCGACCCTTGAGGGCCTTGAAGATTCCGACGAAGTCTTTTCGCTGCAGCGGCAGGAGCGTCTTGAGTGCGGCTTTGCGGCCGGCTTCGTCTTCGGCCAGGATCATTTTACGCATCGAGACGATGCGATTGCCTTCGAAGAACATGTGCTCGGTACGCGTGAGTCCGATGCCTTCGGCCCCGAACCTGACGGCTACTGCGGTGTCGGCGGGGGTGTCTGCGTTCGTTCGGACGCCCAGGACACGGTGCTTGTCGGCCAGCTTCATAATCTGGTTGAACGGTCCGGTCAGTTTCGGCGAAACGGTGGGCAGCTGTCCTTCGTATACTCTGCCCAGCGAACCGTTGATGCTGAGCCAGTCGCCTTCCTTCAGCGTGGTCTTTCCGACGCTGAGGGTCTTCTTCTTGTAGTCGATGCTGATCGTGCCGGCTCCGGCGACGCAGCACTTGCCCATTCCGCGAGCTACGACTGCGGCGTGGGAGGTCATGCCGCCGCGAGCGGTCAGGATGCCCTTGGCGACGTCCATTCCGCCGATGTCTTCGGGGCTGGTCTCGATTCTCACCAGAATGACCGGGATGCCCATGTCGTCCCACTCTTCAGCTTCGTGGGCCGAGAAAACGATCCGACCGGTCGCCGCTCCGGGGCTGGCGGGAAGGCCAGTGGCCAGGATGTCGGCGGCGGCTTCGGCTTTTCCGTCAAACTGCGGGTGCAGGAGCTGGTCGAGGCTCTTGGGATCTACGCGGCAGATCGCTTCTTCCTCGGTGATCAGCTTTTCCTTCATCATGTCGATGGCGATCTTGACCGCAGCGGCCGCCGTTCGCTTGCCGGCGCGGGTCTGGAGCATGAACAGCGTGCCCTTTTCGATCGTGAACTCGATGTCCTGAATGTCGCGGTAGTGCTGTTCGAGCTTCTGGCGGATGGCCATGAGCTGCTTGTAGCACTTGGCGTCGTACTTGCGGAGCTGGCTGATCGGTTCGGGCGTTCTGATGCCGGCGACCACGTCTTCGCCCTGTGCGTTCATCAGGAACTCGCCGTAGAACTTGTTTGTTCCGGTCGAGGGGTCGCGTGTGAAGGCTACGCCCGTTCCGCAGTCGTCGCCCATGTTTCCGAAGACCATTTCCTGGATATTGACAGCCGTCCCCAGCAGTCCGCGGATATCGTTAAGCTGACGGTACTTGATCGCGCGGGTGTTGTTCCACGAGCTGAAGACCGCGTCGGCGGCGAGCTGAAGCTGCTGACGTGCGTCTTGGGGGAACGACTTCTTGGCTTTCTTGTATACGTTCTTGTACGCCGCAACAACATCTCTGAGTCCTTCGACGCACAGATCGTTGTCGTTGGCGGCGCCGCGGTCTTTCTTGACCTTATCGAGGCCGGCTTCGAAATCGTGATGTTCGATATCCAGAACAACGTCGCCGAACATCTGCATGAAACGCCTGTAGGAGTCCCACACGAATCGTTCGTTGCCGCTGTTTTCGATCATCGCCTGGATCGTCACGTCGTTCAGGCCGAGGTTCAAAACGGTGTCCATCATGCCGGGCATGGAGACCGCCGCGCCGGATCGCACCGAGACCAGCAGCGGGTTTTTGCCCTTACCAAAGGTCTTTCCGGTGACTTTTTCCAGCTTGCGGATGTTTGCGTCGATCTGGGGTTCCAGTTCGGCCGGGTACTTGCGACCGAGCTTGTAGTAAGCGTCGCAGGTTTCGGTTGTGATCGTAAATCCCGCCGGTACGGGCAGGCCAAGGCTGGACATCTCAGCAAGGTTTGCGCCCTTACCGCCCAGGAGCTCCTTCATCGAAGCTTTGCCTTCGCTCTTTCCGCCGCCAAAGAAATATACGTATTTAGGTTTCCGTTTAGCCATCTTGTCCTTCTCCGCGTTTAAGTAAGTTTATCCGGCGTGTTTTCGGGGGATTCTCGGCGGGTTCGGGCAGTCCACGAACCCAGAGGGTCCGTAAGTGTATGTATCAATTGCTATATAGTCAACGATTTTCCGGCTTTTTCGGCATTTGCGATAGATCACCCGCCGCGATTCTCGCCCAATATCTGTGACGATAACGCTCCGGCTCTGGCGCATGCAAAAGATAAGGCGATTGACTCTTATCATAAGTGTGCATCCAGACCGGTAGCAGACAAGGTCTTAGAATACCGCGTCAGTCGCCAACTACTGTTGTACACGTGTGTTATATGCGTCGCTGGTAGAATAACCACCTGCAAGAAGATCTTTCTGCGCCTATTGCTATCGCGGGGTCATGCCTTGAGGGATCAGTATTTTCTTGACGAAATCCAATTATTGGTGTATTGTACACCGTAGGTCAGTTCAAAATCGAGTTATCTGGTGTGTCAACATTGTCTCGCGGTCCTCGCCCAGATGGAGCAGTCACCTAGAGGAGTTTGGCGTCGCATATGACGCCCGGTTTTCATCGGGCTTTCGGCGTCTTGTGTGTCGGTGTAGTCACATCCTGCCGTTAAGGAGCAACTGCGTTGTTTCGTAAGGCGCATAGCAGTTCGGTTACGTCGTTATTTTCGCGATTGCGCGGTTTCTACGCGCCCAACCAGCGAAGTACTTGGAGCCCCGTCATGTCCACACGCAATTCATTCATTATCGTACTGACGACCACAGCGATTCTGTTGTTGACCAGTTCCGCCGGCGACGCCGGGTTGGGTGACCTGTTGACCGATATCGCGACCTACTGGAGCTTCGATGACGCCACAGGCGGGACTCTCACCGATTCGGCGGGCGTCTACAACTACGACGGAACGCTGGAGGGATTCCCTGTGCCGACCGATCCTTCGTGGACCACCGGCGTTCGAGGCGCTTCCCTGAGCTTCGACGGAACTGATGATACGGTCTCTTTCATCCCGGGCGTGTTGCCCGACATGGATCAGATGTCGATGTCAGTCTGGGTCCGAAATGATATAGGGTCGTACATGTCGATACTAAGCACCGTGGGCGGAACGGCTTCTGGCAATATTCGCTTTGGAATACCGGGAACAGACGGAAGGCATATCCGAGCCTGGATCGCCGATCAAGCCACCGACGACATGTTCGACTCGGTCACGCTCCTTCCGGCGGACAACACAACCTGGACGCACGTAGTCTGGACTTACGATCGCAACAACGAAGCCAAGCTCTATTTCGACGGTGTGCTTGACAGCACCAAGGTTCTGGATTTGGACCAGGCGACCGACCTCAGCAAGGGGTTCACTCTCGGTTCGTGGAATGAGCCTGGCAACTACCGTTGGCTTAACGGCGGTCTGGACGAGATGGGAATCTGGAATCGCGTTCTGGACACCGACGACGTGGCGAATCTCTATAACGGCGGGGCTCCGGTTAACTTCTTCATAACACCCGGAGACGCCTTGCACTGGGACGGCGACATCGGCAACTGGGGCGATCTGGCGGTGCATGGGGACGATTCCCACTGGCTGCTCGACGGAGTTACTCCCACCCCTGACATCCCCGAACTGGGCCCTGCCGGTACGACCGGTAACGTTGTGGTCGTCGGGTCCGGAGCGGTGACTGTCGCCGCCGATCGCGGGGCTTACTCGCTGGATATTACTGACGGTACGGTCACCATTGACGCCGGGGTGACCCTCGAGATACACGACGCCACTACAGTAGCTAGTCCCGGAGTACTTGCGATTAACGGAACGCTGGACACCAATAGCATTACCAACGACGGTGCGATGACACTCGGCATCGGCGCTGTACTCAAGACCGCTTCAGGCACACTACAGGAAATCAACACTCTCGGTGATGCGACCCTGCAGGGCGGAGCGACGGTGACGGCGCTCAATCTGGCGTCCGGCAGCACGTTCACCAAGTCTGACGGAGGGATACTGGATGTAAGCGTCAGTGGGATCAACGGTTCGAACACAATTGAGGTTGATGGCGGTGAGTTGCGGCTGCAGGCGGCCATTCCGCTGAACGGAGCGGCGGTTGTGCTCAACGACGGAAGGCTGACCACCGATCTTGGAATCGATATGAGCAGTTCGCCGATTTCCGTTTCAGGTCAATCGTCACTTAACCCCGTTGTTATCAACCTCACCGCCAATTACGGCGCGGTGACTTTCGACGGCGACGGTGCTCTTGCGATCGAGGGCCAGGTCAATGACGTTGGTCTGGCCTCGACAACCGTGCAGGCCGGCGTGGTCGCCGAGCTTGTAGCAGACATC
>PVBE011606692.1_pt1 | contig 30596 bp, 25 predicted proteins | sample 1631181 | NCBI WGS metagenome assembly PVBE01 (sample SAMN08397723, study PRJNA350692) | Marine metagenome, whole genome shotgun sequencing project. | isolation source: water | place: Pacific Ocean | collected 2012-04
GTAGGCGTGTCCAGTGCGCCAATCGTGTTGATCAGCGTGGTCTTGCCGCTTCCGGAAGGACCTAGAACCGCGACGAATTCGCCTTCGTTAATCGTCAACGACACATCGTTGAGGGCGATAACTTCCGTGCCGCCGACCACGTAACTCTTCGTGACTCGTTCAAGATCGATCACGGCCTTGACGCCGTTGGATTGAGTCACGCGACCCTCCTTACATTACATTCGATTTGACGATATCGTCGCTGGCAGCACGATATCGTTGTTTGTCCCCGTTCAGGATACGCCGATGAGTTCGGTCTTGCAGCGCGCCTGAGGCCGGACGGCATCCACCCGGATGATCGTCGCATCCACCGTACCGCGAGTGGACTCGCCTATGATCGGTGAAGGGGATGATCGGATATCGGTAGAAATATTAACCTGCCACCTACCCAATCGAATAGCCCTCAAGCATCACACCCTTTCGCCTGGCTTATATCTTCGAGCGTATCATTCTGCGGCCGAATACCGCGTCCGACGTCTTTTCCCAGCCGTGAGATCGACGTGAGGTTTCGCTCAAGAGTCGCAGCCGGTATAATCCCGAACAGACATTATTGCTGAGGATACCGTTGCTCAGAGGCTTGCTCCTACTCATGAATTACACCGGCGTGCTGAAGCTGGTGACCCGCCTGTTGCTGGACCGGCGCGTGCCGGTGCGCCTGAAGATGTTGTTCCCAATCGCGGTAGCCTACGTGCTTTCGCCTGTCGATTTTGTCCACGACTTCATTCCGTGGCTGGGGCGAATAGACGACCTCCTGGCAATGTTGCTCGCGCTGGTGCTGTTTTTGGGACTCGCTCCGAAGGACCTTGTAATGGAGCACCTGGGCAAAGGCCCGGCGGACCCATCGCGTGGCCCGGCAGACGGCACAAACGTCATTGAGGGCGAATACCGCATCCTCGACGACGAGAAGTAAACGACCGGCCTCGTTGGGGTTGCGACCAGGCCGGCCTCAAATTGTGCATCGGCTCGACCTCATCGGAAACTGCCCGTTCGGCGCCGGCCGACTCACCCATCCCGCTTACCCTAGACACCCTGCGACCTGTTCTGCAATAGTTACGTGTTATGGATTTAGGAATCGTAGGACTCCCAAGAAGCGGCAAGACAACTCTTTTCAACGCAGTTACTCGCGGCGCGGCCCAAACCGCAACGTTCTCGTCTGGCACGAAACCGAATATCGGCGTCGCCAAGGTTCCGGACCCTCGGCTCCAGTTGCTGACCGACATGTTCGTGTCCAAAAGCACCGTCGCGGCCGAGGTTACGTACGTCGACATCCCTCCAGCGCCTGAAGGCCTGGGCCAGACACGCGGCATCTCGGGTGAGTACCTGAACCATCTTCAACGCGCCGACGCCTTGGTAATTGTCGTCCGAGCGTTCGAGGACCCTTCGGTGGCGGATGACGGCAGGGGCGTCGATCCCTACCGCGACGTCGAGACGATGCTGTACGAACTCACGTTCGCAGATCTCGAGATACTCGACCGCAAACTCGTGAGGCTGTCCGACGGCAAAAAAAGCGCCAAGACCGCGGATCGGCAAAATATCGAGCGCGAAGAAGACCTGATCTTGCGACTGAAGCAAGGTCTCGAAGACGGCACGCCGATCGGCGGACAGACTCTGCTACCGGACGAGAGACGGCTGATCGAAGGCTACCAATTCCTCACGGCCAAACCGATCATCGTCGTGGCCAACGCGGGAGAAGACCAGCTAGGCGACCTGCCTTCAATCGAAGAACGGCTGGCGTCGGATTTCGGCAGCGAGTGGACGCTGACGGCGGCTGTTTGCGGGCAGCTGGAGATGGAACTCGCCCAGATGGACGCCGAGGACGAGAAGGAGTTTCGAGAATCCATGGGCGCCGGCGAATCTGGATTGGCTCGTATGTTGTGGTTGACGTACCAAGCCCTCGACCAGATCACGTTCTTCACGGGCAGTGAGACCGAAGTCCGAGCGTGGACCGTCGAACGCGACGCGCCAGCGTCCAGGGCCGCGGGTCGCATACACTCTGACCTGGAGCGCGGCTTCATCAGAGCCGAGGTCGTCACGTGCGACAACCTGCTCAAGTGCGGCTCCTACGCCGAGGCGAAGAAACTCGGCCTTCTGAGGCAAGAAGGCAAGACGTACCCGGTCAAAGAAGGCGACGTACTGACCATCCTCTTCAACGTCTAAGGCGCCTCACCGCGTCGTCACCTGCTCGCAATTCGCGTGTTGCTTTGAATCACCATTAAGCGGTTCATGCCGACAACAGCAGCGGAGCTCTGGTGTCGCCCACGATGGGCCGCAGACCGACTCGAAACGGTGGGTTCACCATTGTGGTGGAAACAAGACAAATGGCAGCGCATAATTTCTGTCATTCTGAGGCCGCAGCCTAAGAATCTGGTCGCCAAACATGCACCTATGCCTGCCAAAGCCCAGATGCTTCGCTTTCTGCGGCAAGCTTGGCATGCCGAATTGACCTGTTCGCGTGCCTTTTCGTTGACGCTCGTCGATTCGCCCTCATTCATCCGAGTTCGCTGGAGAGTAGTCGCGTGAGCACCCCATGACGCAAGATCGACGCAACCCACCCGCACCGTTCGACGAGACATTGATTCAACCGTTCCTCCGCGACCGGGGTGTGCGGTCGGTTGAACTCTTGCAGGCAGGCAAGATCAACACCAACTACAAGATCGAGTTGACCGATGGCCTGGAGTGCGTCCTACGGCTGTACAGCCACGGCGATCCGGCGCGCGAAGCGTACGTCATGAGCCTGGGGTGCGCGATCTCGTACCCGTGCCCGCGGAACGGGATCGAGGAGAAGGCTGGTCGGTCGTCGAGTTTCTCGACGGCGTGCTTCTCGAAGAAGCGCCCCAGTACGTGGGCGGGGCGGCCGAGGCGTTGGCCAGAATCGGCTCCGTCGAGTTCGAAACGCCGGGCCTGATCAACGCCGACGGATCGATAACGAGCTTCGACTTCGGCGGCAAAAGCTTCTCCCATATGCAGCTTGAGAACGCCGAGGTGCTCCGGTGGATCGGCCAAGAGGCCGCCGAATCGGTGCTGCCGATCCTCGAGAACGAGGCCGACCGGCGGGCCGAACTCGGCGCGGAAAACCGTCTCGTCCACGGCGATTACAATGCCACCAACATATTGGTGCACGACGGCGGCGTCGGGGGCGTTCTCGACTGGGAATTCAGCATGTCCGGCACGCCGTACATGGACATCGGCAACCTGCTTCGCAACACCGAGCCGCAGTACCATGACCTCGTCGAGAGTGGCTTGCGGGCAGGCGGCATGGACCCGCCTGCCGATTGGAAGGAGCGAGCCGAGTTGGTGGACCTCGGCAGCCACCTGGAATTCTTGACCTCGACGCGGTCAGACGAGTTCAAACGGTCGTGTGTTGCGAGGATTGGTCGGTTCATCCACATGTTCACACGTTCGTGATCGGGCGGCAGTTTCCGACGAACACGGCCTTCGATCATTCCTCGCTATCCGCGCTTGGGTTGCCTTGCCGGCAGGCGCCCCCTCAAACGCGTTCAATCGTCGGACGTGTGGGCCGCCCGCGATACTGTTTGCCCGGCCCAGTTCGGCCGCCCCTGATTGCGATCCGTCGGACCGCGCCAATTCGCGATATTCTTCGAAATCGGCGCTAGCAAATATCGATTGCGTTCTGCAATCATAGGCTCTACATCCGCCGAAAATCCAAGCCACGTTTTGTGGGCAAACGTGCTAGGATGTAGGTAGTACAAACGTTCTGTTGTCCATGATACTCGACTGTGTGGCACAATATCAGGTGTCCGACACGATGGTACGTGGCACGGAATACTTGTACCGAGGTTGCAGTCCAATGAGAGTAGTGTTTCTTGAGGATGTCTCCGGCGTCGCCCAGGGCGGGGATGTCAAAGAAGTCAAAAACGGGTTCGCCAGGAACTATCTGATACCCAAGAGCTTGGCCGTTCCGGCAACTCACAACGCCCTGCAGAGGGTAGCGAAGCTGTCCCGAGCAGCGGGCGTCACGCGTGTTCGACGCCTGAACGATATGAAAGAGCTGGCCGAGGAACTGCAGGGACGCATGGTCACCGTGGAGATGCGCGCGGGCACCTCGGGGCGACTGTATGGATCGGTGACGAACACGATCGTGGCCGAGTCCCTTTCGGAGTTGACCGAGAAAGACATCGAGCGCCGGATGATCGAGATCCCGGAGGCTATTCGCGAGCTCGGTATGTACGACGTTGCCGTGTCCCTCCATCCCGAGGTGGAGGCGACGGTCAAGGTTCTGGTGTACCCGATCGGGAGCGATCCCGAGGAGATGCTGGCGGCTATCGAAGCGCGAGAGACGGCGGAAGCCGAAGCGGCTGAAGAGCCCGACGACGATGACGACGATCTAGACGAAGAGGCCACGGAAGCCCTGGCAGGACCCGAGGGCGATACAGACGACGAATAATCGCTAATCACGAGAGGACGAATTGGTATTAGACCTTCTTCCACCCCACGACATCAGCGCAGAAGAATCAGTAGTCGGTTCGGTCCTCATCGACGGTGAGTCGCTCGCCAGAATAACGTCGTACCTCAAATCGCCTGACTTTTACGGACAGAAAAACCGTTGGTGCTTCGATGCGTGCCTCGCGCTCATGGAGCGGGGCGAGGCCATCAACCAGGTCACCGTCTCCCACGAGTTGTCGCTGCACGATGACAAGCTCGAGTCGGTCGGAGGCGCCGCGTACCTTGCCCACTTGGTCGCCACGGTTCCCACGTCGGTCCACATCGAGCACTACGCGCAGATCGTCCAGCGCACGTCAGTCATGCGGCAGATTATCCGTGCCGGCGAGCGCATCGCAGAGATCGGATACCAGAGCGGCCCTGACACCGAAACCGCCATATCCAACGCTGAGCAACTACTCTACGGTGTCAGATCCGGGCGCGGCGCCAGAGATTTCACGCCCATACGTCAGTTCCTCGACATCTACATGGAGGCCAGCGGCGCCATCGAGTCATCGGATGCCAGCCGGCTGGCTCCGGTCATCACGGGCTTCCCGCAGATCGACGAATTGTTGGGCGGCGGTCTCCAGCGCTCCGACCTGGTGATCATCGCCGCCCGCACGAGCCTGGGTAAGAGTACATTGGCCCTGAACATGGCTCGCCACTCGGCCTCACAAGGCTTTTCTGTCGGAGTGTTCAGCCTGGAGATGAGCGGTGAGCAGATCGCGATGAGGCTTCTGGCCTCTGAAGCCAATGTCGATAGCCACCGGCTCCGCATCAACCTGATCAACAACGACGAAGAGAGCCGGGTTCTCGACGCGATCGGCATGCTCTCCGACCTGCCCCTATACATCGACGAAACCCCGTTTCAGACCATGATGGAAATCCGAGGCAAGTCACGTCGGCTCCAGACCGAGCGAGGGCTCGACCTTCTGATCGTCGACTACCTGCAGCTGATAGACACCGGGCGAAACGACAACCGTGCCATGGCGCTGGGGGAGGTGTCCCGTTCCCTGAAGAGCCTTGCCCGAGAACTGGACATACCCATTCTAGCGTGCGCTCAGCTTAGCCGAGCTCCCGACCAACGTCCCAACCACAGGCCGATGTTGTCGGACTTGCGGGAGAGCGGGAGCATTGAGCAGGACGCCGATGTCGTGGCGTTCATCTACCGCGAGGACATATACACGGAACGAGAGGACTGGGAGCGCAAGTTCCCGACGCAGCCGTATCCGGAGAACGTGGCGGAGATTATGGTGCTCAAGCACCGGAACGGACCAACCGGAACCGTTCCGCTCCTGTTCCAACCGGACATGGTCAGATTCGAATCGCTTCCAGCCGCGACCCCAACGCCGACGCTGGAGTACGTGTAGGGCATCGGATAACCCATCGAGTTCCGGAAGGCGGCCACATCACCTAAGCGAAACGCGACCCGTTCGGCAAGCTCAGAGCCAGCCGTGAGCTTGCCGAACGGGTGAACGGATCGTTGAGTGATCACGTTCGTGGTGTTCTTGATGTTTGTCTGTTCGCGGTGAGCAACGACGAATCGGGACCCGGCGTTGTCGGGACTTGTCGAACCACAGCGACGCAAATCATCATCGTCAGACAACTAAGGGCACAAATGCAGCAAACCCGAAGCGAAAAATACGCGGGCTTCCCGAGAAAAGTCCGGTACGTCCCCGTGCCGGGACCGCTGCTCGGTCCGTTGCTGGAGCAGATCGACGATCTCGCCGAGCTCAAATGCACGTTACGGCTGATCGCCATGCTGCACCAGAAGCGCGGCTTCCCGCGATTCGTGTCGCTCGGTGAGCTCCAGGCCGATGGGACGCTCGTGCGCTCGCTTCCAGACGGGGATGGCACGGCTGCTCAGAAAATCGAACGGGCGATGGCCAGCGCGGTCCGACGAGGCGCCGTCGCGGTTGTGTCAGTCGAACAGAACGGCGTGCGTCAGCAATTGTTCGCACTGAACACTGAGACGGATCGTGCGGCCATGGATCGGATGTCCGGCGAATCCGACGCCGATTCAACGACGCCGGTCGAGGAACCCTGGCAAGAGCCAGAGGGCAAGCCGAACATATTCGCGCTGTACGAGCAGAACATAGGCATGCTCAGCCCGATGATAGCCGACGAGTTGCGGGAAGCCGAAGACCTCTATCCGGAGGAGTGGCTTCGAGACGCCATCCGAGAATCGGTCGGTCAAAACAAACGTAGCTGGCGGTACATCGCCAGCATCTTGGAACGATGGGAGCGCGAGGGCCGAGGCAATGGAAAACCTGGGCGATATCCTAAAAAGACTCGCCGATACTAGACGGGCCGCCAACGGCGAAAACGGAGATTTCGGAAACGGTTCGACGCCCGAGGAAGAACCTGACGACCTCTGCCCAAGCTGCCGAGGGAGAGGCTGGGTCACTCCTCAGGTGCCGGTCGGACATCCGGATTTCGGCGGTGTCGTGGCTTGCCACTGCCAGGCCACCCAAACCGCGCAAGATCGTTCCGAACGGCTTCGGCGATACAGCAACCTCGGCCATCTCACGAGGTACAGGTTTGAGTCACTGAATCCGCAGGGACTCATCGACGATATCGAGAGCCAGCACATGTTCAGCACCGCGTTCGAGGCGGCAGTTGGATACGCCGAAGAACCCGGCGGATGGCTCGCGCTGGTCGGACCCCACGGCTCCGGCAAGACGCATCTGGCCGCCGCGATCGCCAACCGGTGCATCGAGGACGGCAATCCGGTGTTCTTCGTCCACGTGCCTGACCTTCTCGACCACCTGAGAGCCAGCTACGCGCCGACATCCGAGATAAGCTACTCGGACCTGTTTGAACGAGTCAACGAGGCTCCTCTGTTGGTTCTGGACGGTCTCGGAACGCAGAGTTCGACGTCGTGGGCCCAGGAGAAGCTGCAGCAGATATTCAACCACCGAGCGAACGCCGGACTTCCGACCGTGATCACGACGATGATCGAGCTTGCCAAGTTGGATCCGTACCTGGCTAGCCGGATGCACCAGCGGGCGCTGTGCCGAATACTGGAAGTACGTCCGCCGCACGCGGGAGGGCAGGGACAATCTCATCGACTCGGACGGGTCGAGCCCGAGATGCTTCGACGCATGACCTTCGAGCAATTCGACACCAGGGGCAACCGTTCGTCATCGCAGCAGCAGGCGAGCCTCCAATCGGCGTTCGAAGCCGCGCAGGGCTACGCTCGAGACCCGGACGGCTGGTTGACGTTATTCGGGGAGACGGGCGTTGGCAAGACGCACCTGGCGGTGGCCGTCGCGGCGGAACGTCTGAAACTCGGGATGACGGCGTACTTCGCCTTCGTCCCCGAGCTCCTGGACTATCTGCGGTTCACGTTCACCCCAGAGAGCAGAGTTACGTATGACCGAGTTTTCGACCAGATCAAGAATGCCTCTCTGCTGATCCTGGACGATCTGGGCCAGGAGAACACCAGTCCCTGGGCGTACGAAAAGCTCTACCAGATCGTCGTCCACAGGCACAACGCTAGGTTGCCCACCATCATTACGAGTATGCTGGACTTAACCGATGAGACCGGACCAATCAGTTCCCGAGTGCAAGACCCGTCGGTCGGCCTGCTCATTCGCATGGACGCCCCCGATTATCGCGTGAAGCGGCAACGGGGTGGCAACCCAAGAGATCGGAGATCGACCCGCTGACCGTATGACTTCAAACAATTGCACCTTCTGCAAAATCGTCGAACGCCAACTGCCGTCGAAAATCGAATATGAAGACGACGACATTATCATCTTCCATAACCAACTCGGGTGGTTGCCGGTCATGCTGCTCCTCGTTCCGAAAGCGCACATCCCGCAGGCAGAGATGTGGCTCGATGGTGAGCTAATCGCGCGGCTTGGGAAACTGGCGATGGAATTCGGCGAGAAGTTCTGCCCGGAAGGTTTCCGTCTCGTCACCAACCTGGGTCGGGATGCGGAACAGTCCCAGCCGCACAGCCATGTGCACCTAATCGGCGGCAGGCATCTGGGCATGTACCTCGACGGCCCCATGCGCGGCAAAGGCCGGCCACCGACCGGATTTGGCGTTCAACCGCCGCCGGTCGACTCGGGCGGCTCGTCGTCGAACCCGACCGTGCCCTCGGACTCCAGCGCTTCGCACTCGTCGTCCGAGTAGCCCAGCAGGTCCGTGAGAACGCTGAGGGTGTCTTGCCCCAGCCGATGCGCGTGCCGCCAGTCAGCCTTATCGACGTAGTTGCCCGGAATCGACTGTCCCTCGTACGGCTTCGGGCCGTGTCCCGGCTCGTCGAATTCGACGAAAAACTCTCTAGCGGCCAGGTGCCTGTCCGCTAGAAGCTGCCTGCTGTTGACAACCCTGCCCGCGGGCACGCCAGCGTTTTGGAGCAGCGCGGTCAGCGCTTCGGCGTCGCGGTCTTTGACCCAATCGGAGATCACGTCGTCGATAAGGTTCTCGCGGCGCTTTCTTCCGTCCAACGTTGCCATGTGCGGATCGCACAGGCGGTCGTTGTCGACGACCGAGCAGAGCGCCGCCCACTCTTCGTCGCTGGTCACGGCGATCGCGATCCAGTTGTCTTCGCCCGCGGCCTTGTATGCGCTGTGCGGAGCTTGATGGGGTTGCCTGTTGCCGTCGATTTTGGGTTCGTACCCGGTCGAGGAGTTGGCGAGAAAGAACTCACCCGTGGTGGCAGCCGGTCCGGCGACGAGGGCGACGTCGATGAGTTGGCCGCCGCCGGCAGCGCTCTTCTTGCGAAGGGCCGCGAGCAAGACGCCCACGGCGTGAAGCCCGGAGATGGGGTCGCCGTAAGCTATGCCTGTCGGCATCGGCTCGGACGAGTTGTATCCGATCAACCACGGCATCCCCGCCAACGCCTCGGCGGTTGTGCCGTAGGCCGGATACTCCGCGTACGGGCCTTCCAAGCCAAAGCCGGGCATGGAGCACATGACGATTTCGGGGTTGACCGCTCTGATTTCGTCGTACGCCAGCCGAAGATTTCGCATGACCCTGGGCCGGAAGTTCTCGATCACCACGTCTGAAATCGACGCAAGCTCCAGGAATATCCGTCGCCCGTCGTCTTTGTCCAAACGCAGAGCCACGTTGAGTTTATTTCGACTGAGCTTGTTGTCGTATCCGCTTGCGCGCGGCATGAGCGCTCGTGGGTCGACGATCCTGATTATTTGAGCGCCGAAGTCCCCCAGTATCCGGGTGGCCAGGGGGCCCGCCCACACCCGGGTAAGGTCCAACACCCGAAGGTCCGACAGGCTCCCGCCGCCATTGTGTTTGAACTCACTCACGCTCGCCTCCCAAAACCTCCGACGTGTGCTCGCCCAGCAGGGGGGCGCGGACCACCACGGGTTTGGACTCGGACATCGAGAACGGGAACGTCGGATACTGAGCGTCTCCGACCACCGGATGGTTCAACGGTTGAAACAGATTCCGGCGCGTCAGTTGAGGGTCTTCAAGAACTTCGTGCAGATTTAGCAGCGGAGCCGTGGGCAGCAGCCACACCTCGGACGTTTCGCGAAAGACCTCCTGCCTCGTCTTGCCTTTCATCCAATCGATGACCATGCGGTCCAGCGTCTCGGATTTCTCGCTTCGTTGTTGCCGCGTTTCGTATTCCGGGTCGGTCAACAGATCTTCTCTGCCCAGCATCGCGCACATGCGTTCCCACTGGTCCTCGGCCGAGATCCCGAAGCAGATCCATCCGTCGTCACACGGCAGCGTAGTTATGCCGTAAGACGCAAACGGCCCTTGCTTGTTCCATTCCCGACCGTTTCTGGTTCTGATAACGCCTGAATACGTCTCCATCAAGAACGTAAATTGGTGTAGCGTGCCGAGGGTCTCCAGCATCGACATCTCCAAGAACCGGCCTTTGCCGTTCCTGGTTCTCTCCCACAACGCGATCTGGACCGCGATGTGAGCGTTCAGGCCGGTGAGATAATCCGGTTGGCGACCGGGAAGCATCAACGGCTCTTCGGCGTTGTCGCCGGTGAGGTACAAGTAGCCCCCCAGCGCCAGTTGCACCATCGGCGTGGACTTCCAAAGCGAGTAGGGTCCGGTCAAACCGAACGGCGTCGCGCAGATTTCGATCAACTCCGAGTTCTGAGACGTGAACCGATCGGTGGATAGTCGATGCTCGTCGCGATAGGTTCGATCCCAGTCCTCGATGAACACGTCGGCTCGTGATACGAGGGCTTCGAGCTCGGCCACACCGGATTCCGTCTCCCAGTCGACGAGGACGCTCTTCTTGCCCATGTTGTTGTATAGGTACAAGGCACTGCGCTCGGCCTGGACGTCGCCCGGCAGAAAGGGTCCGATCTCCCTAGACCAGTCGCCCAGCGGAGGGCGTTCGACCTTGACCACGTTGGCGCCCAAGGCGGCCAAAAACCGCCCGCAGAACGGACCGGCGACGCCCTGAGCGACTTCGATTACATCGACGCCGTGCAAAGGCAAGCTCTCGACACCGGGTTCGTGTTCATTGGTTTGATTCGATGGGTTGCTTTGATTCACTAAGGCCCCACCGCCCGTTTTGGCCTTTGCGCCAGTTTCACCAACATCGGCTGCGCCAGCCTTACAAACCTGCACGCCAGCTTCCTCGTATCCCGAGGGTCGATCAGATCGATCACGTCTCCGGTGTGCGCGGCTCTGAACGGCGACCGCAGCTTGAGCAGCCTGTCCTCGATCATCTGCCGGTGCGCCTCCGGATCCGGCGCCGCGTCGATCTCGCGCCGGTACGCTGCTGCGACTCCGCCTTCGATCGGGATGCCGCCCCACTCGCCGGCCGGCCAACCATATCGAAGGTTCAGCCCTCTCGGGTGCCCCATGCTGTTTGGCACGGCGGCGGCCACTCCGTAGGCTTTCCGGACGTTGAACTCGACTTTGGGCACCTTCGCCTCCGCGCTCGCGATCATCGCGCCGACCCCTCTTCGCATGGTCGCTTTGCGCTCCGCGTGAGACCCGAGCATGAATCCGGGCATGTCCAGGAAGATCACTACCGGCAGGTTGAACGCGTCGCAAAGATCGACGAAGTGAGTATACTTGTCGGCGACCCACCCATCCATCGCGCCAGCCATGAAATTGGGGTCACTTCCGATGATCCCAACGCTGTAACCGTCCAGGCGTGCGAACCCGGTGATCAGGGCCGAGCCCCAATGGCGGCGCATCTCGAAAAAGTCGCCGTTGTCGACCACAAGTCGGATCAGCTTTCGCGGGTCGTACGACCGCTTCCGGTTCGCCGGGATAATGTTCAGCAGCCCCTCAGGCCTCCGGTCCGGTGGGTCGCCGGTCTCGACGCGCGCGGCCACGTCGTTGGTCGTGTCGGGCAGGAACGAAATAAACTTCTTGATCTGCTCGAAGGCGTCCTCTTCCGACTCGGCTTCGTTGTCGACCTGGCCGCTGTCATGGACGTGCATCTGGTAGCCGCCGAGCTCCTCCTTGTCCAAGGTTTCGCCGATGGCGCGACGAACGACAGGCGGGCCGGACGGGAATATTTGCGACTGCTTTTTGATCATCACGGTGAAGTGCGACAGCAGAGCGTGCGCCGCCGGTGCGCCGGCAACCGAGCCCATAATTCCTGCGGCGACCGGGACATGAGTCAGCAGTTCCACCGCCTGCCACCATTGATCGCCGGAGGGCAGACCCATGTGACCGGCGGTCTCGTCGGACTTCGAGCTGTGGCCCACGCCCTCGACCAGTTGGACGTACGGTATGCCGTACTGCGTCGCCAGCGGTTGCGTGAACTGACGCTGGTGTTTGCGGACGCCGTGCGGACTGCCCCCCGAGATCGTGAAATCGTCGCCGCCGATCGCGACGGACCTGCCGTCGATTTCAGCGAGGCCCATCACATACGCTCCGGGCGTGAACTCGACTAGGTTGCCGTTGTCGTCGTATTCAGCCGCGCCGACTAATGAGCCCGCTTCCACGAAACTGCCCGGATCGACCATCTTGTCGATGCGCTCGTAAACGGTGTAGCGGCCGCCTCGGTGCTGGCGCTCTACGCGGTCCGGGCCGCCCATCTCGCGGGTCAGCCCTCGGATGTACTCGAGGTCTTCGACGGCTCGTTCCCAGGGCTCTCCCGGCTTCCACGATTCTCTGTTGCGATCGATAGGCATGGCGTTCTCCGGCGTTGCGAGTGTTTCTGGATGATGAAAATACAGCGAGCTTGATGCTGGCGTGTGAAGCCTGCCTCGCGGTCTTCAGGCGTGGCGAGCTTCGCCGAATCGGGCGTGGAGTTTCGACGTTCGCTGCAATATACCGTGGCCCAAACCCGTTTTCAATTCACGGTTCAGACGGGCGCGATCCGGCTACTGCATTACCAGGCCGCCGTCGACGTTGAACGTCTGTCCGGTGATGTTGCGAGATCCGGGGCCTGACAGAAATACGGCCATGGCGGCTACGTCCTCGGGATCGTTGGCTCGACCGATGGGGATGTCAGGGCCGCTTAGCGTTTGCTGTTCCGCCGCGACGGCGCCGCCCTGCTGTTCGGCGCGCTGGGCTCGGGTGTTGCGGCCACCTTCGGTGAGGGTGACGCCCGGGCATATGGCGTTGACGTTGATATCGTGGCCGCCCAACTGATGCGCGGCGTTGGTCGTCATCGAGATCACGGCGCCCTTGCTGGCCGCGTAGGCTGCGTTCGAGGCGCCCTGGTACCCTTTGCCGGCGATCGACGCAATGTTGACGATCCGACCGCCCTCTCCCTGACGGATCATGTCCTTTGCCACCCGCTGCATGCTAAAGAACGCGCCTTTGGCGTTGACTCGGTGGATCCGGTCCCAGTCTTCCTCCCGCACGTCCATGAACTGAATATAGCGTGTGACCCCGGCGTTGTTCACCAGAATATCGATCCGCCCGAACACGTCGACCGTCTCTTGGACCATGCGATCGATGTCGACCAGGTTTCCGATGTCGGCCTGGACGGCCAGACTGGGTCTCCCCAACGCGCCAACCTCCGACGCCGTTGCCTCCCAACGTCTCAGCGTCGATTTCCGCCAGCGCAACGGTCGCCCCCACGCCGGCCAGTGCCAACGAGATGGCCTTGCCTATGCCTCGTCCTGCTCCGGTCACTAAGGCGACCTTGTCAGTCAGTGCCATTCTCCGCCTCCCTCAGCAGCCGCAGGATACCTCGGACGATGTTTCCGTTCAACCTTGCAATGGCCATCGATTTCGTTCGCGTCTTCGCGCACAGGTCGCCACCCGTCTGGGTTTCTGGCAAGGCAGCCAGGATTCGGATAAACTGCATGGCATCTTCAAGAGTCGCACCGCGATTCTGCCGCCACGGCGACCAGGAGGCAGCAAATGCCCAATCGGATCAACAAAGCAATCGAACTGTTGGAGCAGGATCAGGCCATCTTCTACACTGGCGGGCACACCGGAGCCGACCTCACGTACGAAGGCGGCGTCGAGGCTGCCAAGACGTATGCCGACTACATCAACATCGGCATGGAGCACGGCTCGTTCGACATGGCCGGGCTGGACGACTACATGCGGGGTCTCGTCGACGGCGGACCGACGACAAGCGGACATCGCACCCCAGCCGTCATCGTCGAGGTGCCGGTCGACGGCGCATCCGAGGCCGTGATTCGAGCCAACGCGTGGCAGCTCAGGCAGGTGCTGGCGCGAGGCGTGCACGGCATCCTGCTCTGTCACGCTGAGAGTCCCGGCGCGGTGAGAGCATTCGTCGAATCGTGCCGCTACCCGTTCCAGACCATCGGTGTTGGCATCGGCCTGGAGCAGGGTCGTCGAGGTTCCGCCGGTCAGGCTTCGGCATCCCAGGTCTGGGGCGTGTCGGTCGATGAATACCTGGACAAAGCCGATCCGTGGCCGCTCAACCAGGACGGCGAACTCATGCTCGGGCTTAAGATCGAGAACCAGCGCGCTCTCGTCAACGCGGAACTTTCGCTGCGGGTGCCCGGAATCTCGTTCGCCGAATGGGGACCCGGCGACATGAGCATGTCATACGGCTACAAAAACTCCCCAGGCGAGCCCTGGCCCGATGAGCTGCAGGCGGCGCGCGAAAGGGTTCGCAAAGCTTGCCTGGAATCAGGCGTCGCCTTCCTGGAAGGAATGACGGCCGAGACCGCCGTGCAGAAGATCGGCGAGGGAGTCCGGGTGAGCGGCGTCGGGCGTGCGGGCGAGAAGCTCACGAAAGTGGCTCGTGCGCACCAAGGCAGGACGATGCCTGTCTAGGATTGCCGCATTGCGACCCTTCACCAGTCAACTATCGGAAATGATCCACGGAAACAAGAATGGAGGAATCGAATGAAGTTGCTTTTGATCTCCGGCGGAAGCCATCCGTACGAGCAGTCCACGCCGGTCTTGGAAGGATTCTTGAAAGGCGCCGGCCACGACGTGACGGTATCCGAAGATCCGAGCGTTCTGGCTGACGCGGCTGGGATGAGCGGATACGACGCCCTAGTGTTCAACACACAGAGAGCAGGCGACAACGGCATGACCAAGGCCGAGCAATCCGGCCTGTCGTCGTACATCGAGGGTGGCAAGGGATTCGTGTGCATACACATCTCCGGCGCGGCATCCGAAGACTGGCCCGAGTACTATGACATCACGGGCGGCGGCTGGGTCATGGGACGCAGCTTCCACCCGCCGTATGGCACGTTCACGGTCGACATCAAAAACACTGCCCACCCCGGCGCCAAGGGGATCTCGGGATTCGAGACCAATGACGAGCTCTATATGAACGTCGAGTTCAAAGACGGCAACGACGTGTTCATCACGGCGGACTTCGTCGAAGGCACGTATCCGCGCAACAACCCCCAGGGTGAACCGATCCCCATGGCTGGCGGCACCTATCCGTTGGCCTGGACGAAGATGCACGGCACCGGACGCGTGTACGTCACCCTGTTAGGGCACGACGGCCTCAGCCAGGAGACTCCCGAGTTCCAGAAGATCGTGCTAAACGGAGTGGATTGGGTGACCGGCCAAGCCTAAAGGGCAAGTCGCCGACCCGAGACGCAACGACTCCTTTCGTCCCGAGCAACGTTACGTCAGAGGGTTGGACAATGCATGGGCCAGTAACGGCGCCACAACATAGTGTCATTGGCATGAAAATGGCTGCACAGGGTCGGCCTGAAGGCCGAGCCCACCATCCAGTTGGTGCTCTGGCCCTTCAGGGCCAAGCCTAGTTTTCATGCTTTGATACGGAGGTCGCGACCGCCATGAGTGATTCTGAGGCCCCACAGGGAGACGAATTTCGAGCCGTTACTTGGAAGCCTGTCGAAGGACCATGATCAAGCAAGCGCCGTGACCGTGTCGACAATAGACTGTTGTCGGTCACCGCGCCATCAGTGGGCGCGGTGACCGTAGCGCTATATTGTTCGCTAAATAAATTACTCCGCGATCGCCTTGTCGAGAGCCTTCTCGTCGAACTCCAGCCCCAGCCCGGACCTGTCGGACAACGTGATCGATCCGTTGTTGGGGACGATGGGGTCGACGAAAAGCTCGGCGACACGATCGACGGGTCCCGTGAACTCCTCGGAGAACTCGTGCGGTCGCACGGCGTTCGTGACAGTTGCGTAGAGTTGCAGGCTCGCCATCGAGTTGGCTCCGATGTTCGGGCTGTGCGGCATCACGATCTTGTTGTTCGCCACCGCCATTTCGTACACGCGTATCATCTCCGACAGTCCGCCGACATTCAGAACGTCCGGCTGCAAGATGTCAGGGTTCGCGAGGTCCATCAGGTCACGGAATCTCCATGCCGAGATCTCTTGCTCGCCTGTCGAGACGGCGCAGTCCAGCGCATCGACCACCTGTCGGAGGCCTCGCAGGTCGTACTGGGGCAACGGTTCCTCGAAGTGCGCGATGCCGAGCTCCTCGAATCTTCGACCTTGCTCGATAGCGGTCGGTACGGAGTAGCCGCAATTTGCGTCGAAGCTTAGCGGCACCTCGTCGGGAAGCCATTCACGGCACTTCTTAAATATCGCAAAGTCCTTGGCCGGGTCGGCGTCCTGCCGGTAGTCGCGCCAGTCCATGCGAATCTTGAACGAGCGGTATCCCTTTTCGAAGCCTTCCTGAACCTCTTCGAGCATCTCTTCGGGCTGCTTGCGCCAGCCGCTGCCCCGGCTCCAGTACAGCGGAATCTCGGTCCGTGCGGCCCCGCCGAACATTGCGTACAGAGGCAGTCCCGCCGCTTTGCCGGCGATGTCCCAAAGCGCGACGTCGATGGTCCCGACGATCTGCGACGGGAAACGAGTCGCCCGTTCGCCTCTTCCGAGCGTCAGCAGCTCCCAGATCTTGCGCGGTTGCACCGGGTCCATTCCGACCAAGAGCGGCTTGATCAGGTCATCGACATAGGCGCGCATGACGCTCAGATTCCGCGAGCCTTCCGCGATGCCAACGACGCCTTCATCGGTGAATATACGGACGACGAGTCGCCCCGCTGTGCCCACGAACGACTCGGGAGTGCCCTCGGGCGGCTTCAACCTATTGACCTTGATATCGGTAATCTTCATGTTCTCACCTCGGTACTGGATTTCGGCGACATGATATCACTGCAAGGGATGTCGATTTGTGAAGATGGTGGAGCCCGGCAGTATCGTTGGCCGTACGCGCACATCCCGGGCTATCAAACCAGCATCGGCGACAACTGCAGCGTGCCCCCGTCCGTTCGTCCTGAACCTGTCGAAGGACCATGATAAGCCTAGTCTCGTCGCGAGTTGGAGTCCCCACCATGCGCCGAACCCGCCTTCTTACCGCACCCCATCCTGCCGCGCATATCCGAGCACCTCTTTGGCGTGGCGGTTGTCGCGGTACAACTTCGCGTTGTCGGACATAGCCCAGAATGTGTCGAACTTGTCCTCGGGCGGCGCCTGATGCACTTGACGGTGAGTTGCCGGATGTCGCGATAGCTTGACCAGTTGGCTTGAGCTCGACCGGGAGCGGCCTCGTCCACGGACGTGCAGTTGCTGACTCTGAGGTTGATGACCGACATCGGTGTGGTCAGCGCGTAGTACCGGCAAAGGTCCTCGCCGAAAAGCTTGGTCACGCCATACAGCGTGACCGGTTTCTGTTCCGCGAATTCGTCGACCATCTCCCAGGCCTCCGGCAGATCGCCGTCATCGCCCGACACGAGCCTCTTGTACGGCTCTTCGAGTTCGTATCCATTCACGGTCGCGCCCGAACTCGCGAGGATCACCCTCGATACTCCGGATTCCTTCGCGACCTCGAGAACGTTGTACGTGCCGATGATGTTGTTGTGCAGCGTCGAATCCCAGCCCGCGTTCATTCCCTCGGCGTCGCTCTGCCCGCCGTCCGCCGCGAGGTTCAGCACGACATCGACGCCTTTGAACGCGGGCCGCAACGACTCGACGTCCGCGATGTCGGTCTTGAACACACGCTCCGGCGGCAGGCCGTCGACGCCGCTCCGGGAGAGGGCGCTGAGCTCGTAGCGCTCTTCGAGGACAGGCCGCAATGCCCTGCCAACGACGCCATTGAGTCCGGTTGCGAGCAGCTTGAGTTTGTCAGGCATGTGTTGTTCTCCTACCATCGAATCGAGGACGGCGCCGTGCTTGAACACGCACGGCGCCGTCCTCGACAAATTGGGTTGCAAGGGCGAAGCCCTACCGTCCTTCCGTGGAAGGCGGAAGGATGGGTATCCCCAAGAAACCTTTGAGGGCGGGCGGGTGGGACAGACCAGGCTCGATAACGCCGCTACGCGTTGTCCGTGTCGACGACGACGTTCTCGCCGCGCAGGGTCCGGTTGCGGATGTCGTAACGGCCAGGATAGCGCACCGGCAGATGGCCGGAGTCGATCATGAGGTCCAGCGGGCTCACCTTCGTCTTGAGCGGCATCTGCACTTGCGTGTGGATCCGCGCCGACTCGTACACGGCGTGGACCATTTCGAGGGCCTTGTAGCCGTTGTGGCCCTCGCCTCGGAAGTCCGCGACCTCACCGGAAACCCATTCGGCGAGCCCAAGGGCCTGCGCGGCCCCGGCTTCTACCATCTCGAAGTTGTCGGCTCCGTATTTGACGTATTCACCGTCGATCTTGTGTTCTTGCCATCCGCTCGTCTTGCCGTTCATGATCTTTAAGTCGTTTACCGTAAGGTGCATCATGCCGTCACTGCCGTAGATGCGAGCGTCGAAGCTGGACTCCGGCGTGAGACCCGAGAAGATCATCGCCCGAGCTCCGTTGTCGAAGCCGAACGCGGCGAGCGCCTTGTCCTCGATTGGGACGGCGCGGGCCCACTGGTCCGTTTCCCGCTCGACGCTGCCCATGACCCACTCGCACTCCGGATCGCCGAGCACGTATCGGTACATGTCCGCCTGATGGGACGAAAAGTTCGGAAGGCCGTCGCGGGTGAAGCTGGTAATCAGATGCGGATCGCCGATCTCGCCGTCGGCGATCAACCGGCGCGCCATGTTGTACGAGGGCAGGAACCGCCGCTGGTGCCCGACGGCGAGCTTGACGCCGTTCCGACGGCAAACGAGCAGCATGTCGGCGGCCGCCCCGATCGACTCGGCCATCGGCTTTTCGCATAGGACCGCCTTGGCCCCGGAAGCCGCTGCCGCGATGGTCATCGGCGCGTGGCCCTGGTCCCAGACACCCACGGAGACGATGTCGGGCTCCGTTTTGGCCAGCATTTCGCGAGCGTCGGTGAAGTGTTCGGGCATGTAGTCGTCGTATTCTGAAAAACTTTCGTCGAAATCGGTCATCGCCTGAGAACTTAGATCGGCGAGTGCCACGACCTCATATCGGCCGGAATTCAGGTAACCGAGCGTGTGATTGCCGCATATTTCTCCGCAGCCGATGACTCCGACACGTAGCTTGTCTGACAAAGTTTGTCTCCGTTGTCTGTTGATGTCGGTCTGACGTGGGCGGCCTTAAGAGTGCAACCGGCGCCTATTCGATCAGATGCGCCTTCAGAACGTCCTCGTCGAGCTCGACGCCGAGGCCGGGGCCGGTGGGCGGCGTGATGGAGCCGTTTTCGAGAACCAACGGCTCTTTGAAGATCGTTTTGTGAAGCGGCCCCTGGTTCGCTTCTTGGATCAAGAAGTTCGGCGAGCAGGTGTCGATCTGTATTGCGGATGCGGCTGCGATCGGCCCGCAATACATGTGAGGCGCGATCATCGCGTAGTGAGCTTCGGCGATCCCCGCGATCTTCTTCGCCTCGGTGATGCCGCCGCACTGGCCGACATCCAACTGGATGATCTGAGCGGCTTTCTTTTCGAGCAAGTTCGAGAACTCATACTTCGTGACCAGCCTCTCGCCGGTGGCTATCGGAATGTTGGTGTGAGCGGCGACCCTGGCCATCTCGTCGATGTTCTCCGGCGGCACTGGTTCCTCGAACCAGTACGGATGGTACGGCTCGAGAAAGTTAGCCACGCGAATTGCGCTGAACGTGGTGAGCTGGCCGTGCGTCCCGATCCCGACTTCGAGCTTGTTGCCGACGGCGTTGCGAATGCTCTCGAAGATCTTCGCCGCGTGCTCGATCTCCCAGAGCGGGATGTCCCTCGGGATCGGGTACAACGGGGTGAACGGGTCCAGCTTGCAGGCTGAGTTGCCTTCTTCGAGCAGCCTCGCCGCCACCTCGCCGGCCTCCTCGGGGTTCTCTTTGAACGCGCCGCCCGGCATGTAGGCGTAGGCTCGGAGCGTCTCGTGGTACTTGCCGCCGAGCAGGTTGTAGATCGGCATGTTCGCGGCTTTGCCGACGATGTCCCACAGCGCCATGTCGATCGCGCTGATCACGGGAGTCGCGTAGAGGCTCGGGTGGCGGAAGTCGTGGCGGGAAGCATACATCCGGTCCCAGATCCGTTCGATCTGGAACGGGCTCTCCCCGATGACGTACTGGTCCACCATCTCTTCGATTAGACTGATCTGCGTCTTCAGGTCGTCGAGATTGCGAGAGTACGAGCCGCCAGTAATGCGCTCGCCCAAGCCGACGATCCCTTCATCGGTCATTAGCTGCAAAAATAGCCACCATTTGCCGCCGATGTACGGTTGCTCGTTCTGAACGACCATTGTCCTGAGTTCGGTTACTTTCAAGGTAGACTCCTAGCTTTAGTTGCGGCGACGGTTGGGCGGCAAAGCGCGGCCCGCCAATGCCATTCGAAGGGCTTCCCAGCGACGCTGCCAAAATGAGCCAACGTAAGCGAAGGCTGAAGATTTGCTTCAAATCGCCCTATTGCCGGACCCCGACAGTCGTGGCGTGCCGCAATTGGACAACACGGTAAGGCGAATTCGTAGGGGAGGGTTTCAAACCCTCCCGATGCATCGCGTGGGACAACGCCCTGAACTTGCCGATAAGCATGGCGTAACCACGTGGCAGAAACGCTTGGTCTCGAATCCGGGCGGGAGGGTTTGAAACCCTCCCCTACGGACTTCAGTGTGGCTGCTCGTTTTTCAAGCGCGATTCCACCGTTGTCTTCCCAATGCATTGTTAGTTGTGCTGGCATAATCCCGATCGCTTTGGGACGCAGGAAGAACGGATGACGCGGAGTTTCGATCAGCTCGTGGCGCCCTCGTCCATGTTCCACCTAATCCGCTGCCGCCGCTTGGTTGCGCTTCAGGTTCTCTGAGCCGACGATCTCGGCGTCCTGCAAGGCGCGGACTTCGTCTCCCGAGTATCCGAATTCGCGCAGGATCTCTTCATTGTGCTGACCAACCGTGGCGGACGCCGAACGTACTGTTGGCGGTGTGTCGGACAATTTCACAGGGAACCCTGTCACCTTGATGTTGCCGTATGCTTCGTGTTCCATCTCGACCACCATGTCGTTGTGGATCACCTGCGGATCCTCGAACATCTCGTCCAGTTCGTACACCGGACCGGGTGGGATGTTGTGCTTGTCGAATCGTTGTTCGATCTCGTCTCGGGTGTACTTCTTGAACGCCTCCACCAGGATTCCTCGGAGTGCGTCCGCGGTTTTTTCCGGCATTCTTCGCTCTCGGAATCGATCGTCACTTGCGAGCGACGGGTCGACGTCCAGCGCGGCAAACAAGTTTTCCAGCGGATCGGTTCTCACGCCTGAGCCGGCGTTCAGAGCCCACCACTTCCCGTCTTTGCACTCGTACAGTGCGTACGTCGGGCCGCTGTTCGGGTGGCCTACGCCGTGCTTGGTTCTCTCGAACTTCGTGCCGGCGTTCAGCACGGCGGAGTTCTCTTGAATGTGGCTGGCGATCATCGCGTTCAGGAGCGACGACTCGACCACCTGCCCTTCGCCGGTTTGCTCTCGCGCAGCCAACGCCGCCATGATGCCTTGGGCGAAAAGCATCGCGCCGAGATAATCGGCGATCCACGTGCCCGTGATCGTAGGAAGACCGTTTCGATCTCCGGTCATCGCCGCTAGCCCGCCCATTGCCTGGGCCAGCAGGTCCTGTCCACCGCGCTTCTCATACGGGCCGGTCATGCCGTATCCGGACGCAGCGGCCCAGATGATCCGAGGGTTGATCGCCTTTAGCGTCTCGTATCCGAACCCGAGGCGCTCCATCACGTTGGGGCGGAAGTTGGACGCCACGATGTCGGCGTCTTTGACGAGCCGGTAGATGATGTCGCGGCCCTCGGGCTTGCGGATGTCGATGCTCAGGCAGCGTTTGTTGCGGTTGATCGACATCCAAAAGTAGCTCATGCCGTTGACCTGGGGCTGCTGCCGTCGACCGATTTCGCCGATGTCCATGCGCTCGACTTTGATCACGTCGACCCCGTAGTCGGCCAATACCTGCGTACCAGCCGGACCCTGCTCCAGTTGCGTGAAGTCGATCATGCGGAGGCCATTGTACGGTAATGTCATGTTTTCTCCTTCGTGTTGATGAGCCGAGTTCGTCGTGCACCACCCCGCTCGCTTCTTGCTCCCATCACTCGAACCCGTAGATTATCCTTCTTTTGACGGCAGGCTGACAATCGCCTTGCCCACGGTCACTCTTTTGCCGTCCTGGTTCTCGACCCAGACGTCGCACTCGACGAGGTCTTCGCCGTCTTCTTGGTACTTCCTGACGACGACACCGTGGGTGGTCAGCACATCGCCAGGAATCGTGAAGGCGCGATACTGTGCCGAGAGTCTTCTTACGAAGCCGTTGGGCCCGTGCCAGTCGGCTAGCGCCTTGCCCATGAATCCGGCGGTCATCGCGCCTTGGCCGAATACATCGGGAAGGCCGCGGTCTATTGCCTTCTTGTAGTCGTAGTGCACGTCCGCGAGGTCGTTGCTGCCCCAGGCATAGCGGACGATTGCTTTCAGAGACTGTTCGTTGGTGAAAGACGGAAGCAGCGATTCCTCTTCGACGTCTTCGAAGTATCTTTGCGGTCTAATGTTCATGTCTTCTCCCGTTGGCGCTCAGCGTCAATTCTCGGCGGCGGCTAGTCGGTCGGGCCCTCGTAGTTCACCTGAGTGTATCGGTGGATCGAGACGATCTCGTTGCGCTGGTTGCGGATCGTGTTGTCCACCCTCACGAAGAGCATTCGACCGATGCCAGGCCGTCCCTGCTTCTCCCATATGTCGCCCAGGATCGTCGTAACCGAGAGAACGTCGCCCGGCCGAACCGGTTTGAACGACTCCCATTCGTCGCCGGCGGCGAAGCCGAGTTTGAAGGGTCTCTCGAACGGAAGCGAGGCCTCTTCGATCGTCGGCGAATGGCCGTCGGTCATCGTCGATTGGGGCGTGATCGAGATCATGAACGTCGGCGGCGCAATCGAGCCTCCCCAGCGCGTGCCTTTGCCGTATTCGTCATCCACCCAGAGGGGATTCCTGTCGCCCACTGCCGTCGCGAACTTCCGCAGCGCCGATCGATCGACCGCCCCGGCCACGTACGTTCCGCCCAGCGGTTTGCCTATCGCGGCTCTCATTTCGTTGGTGATTAGTGACTCGCCCATCTCGGGGAACCCTCCTAATAGACTGTGTATTGGATCAAGATTCGACGCGTTGCTTCATCACGCCTTCGTCGATGAGGTCGGTGACCTCCGAGCTCGAGTAGCCCAGCCATTCCGCGATCTCGCTGCTGTGCTCTGCGAAACTCGGCACCGGGTATCGCACCGACGTCTCGGTGTCCGAAAGCTTGAACGGGGTGTTGAGCTGGCGAACCGGCCCGCGCAACGGGTCGTCGATCTCCGCGATCATGCCGTTGGCGACCAGATGCTCGTCGTTGGCTATCTCGAGGACGCTCTTGACGGGGCAGACCCAGTGAGCGCCCTTCTGAAGCTCCGTCACCCACTCGTCCCGATCACGCTTCAGGATCACTGGCCCGAGTGTCAAGCGGAGCTCCTCCCGATACGCCGCCCGTTGATCGGGAGTGTTGAACCGTTCGTCTTGGGCGAGTTCAGGCATGTCGATGCGTTCGCAGAAGTCTTGCCAGGCGTTGGGGTTGCCGCTCGCCAATCCGGAGATGGCGAACTCCTTGCCGTCTTTGGCCGTCCACACGCCGTATGGAGGCGGGCTGAGGCTGTTGCCGGGACCGGCTTTCGGCACCTCCCATCCGGTGCCCAAGGCCATGCCCATGTAGTCCGGGTGCAGCGCCATGATTCCGGCCAGCAGCGACGTGTCGACTCGCTGCCCGCGACCGGTCTCGTGTCGTGCATAGAGCGCGCTGACGATCCCGAGAGTCGCCAGGATGCCCGTGACCGCGTCGCCGACCGACGCCCCAGCCGGCACCGATCCGCGATCGTCTCCCCGGAACCCGGTGAGGCTGACCAGTCCCGCCATCGCCTGCGCCTGCAGGTCCTGTCCGGGCCAGTCGCGATACGGGCCGTTGTCGCCGTAGCCGCTTATCGAGCAGTAGACAAGGCGCGGATTCATCTCCGATAGCTGTTCGTAGGTCATGCCCATTGCTTCGACGGTGCTGGGGCGGAAGTTATTGATGAACACGTCGGCGCGCTGGATCAACCGCAGGACGAGCTCCATGCCCTTGGCCGACCTCATGTCGACGCTCAGGCTGCGCTTGTTGCGGTTGACGCCCATGAAATTGTACGGGTCGCCGCCGGGCGCCTGACCCGCGCCGCCGGCTCGACGGTAGCGGTCGCCGTTGAGGTTCTCGATCTTGACTACGTCCGCGCCCAGATCTCCGAGGTACATCGTACAACTCGGGCCCGCGAAAATGTGGGTCATGTCGGCGACAACAATCCCGTCCAGGGGACCTGCCATGGCCTGCGCCTCCTAGCCTTGATTCTATTGTCTCGTCTCGGCCTCTTCGGGAGTTAAACCCGTTCGTGGTGAGTCCCGATGCAATCGGGATTATATCCGTGGGGCAGGCAACGCATTGGTCAGCAACGGCGTACCAAAATTCTGTCATTCAGAGGCCGCAGCCGAAGAATCTGAAGCCACGCGCAGGCAGATGTTCTCGACACCACTACCTCGAAGCCCTGATGCATCGGGATCCCGACGTTGTCAGGGCCTATCGAACCATAGGCCCAACTCAACGGCGTTTGTGACGTCATTTTTCGTTGGCGATCACGCCGTCGACCACCCAGTCCCACATCGTCGCGGCCTGGTCGACCGTCTGGTCAACGTCCTGCTCCAACAGGTGTCTGTCTCGAACCAGGCCCTCGGCCGCCTCTCGAATCCGGTCCAGGTACTCGTCCTTCGAGGCGTATCGCTCTTCGACTGACAGCCGTGAATCGCCCGACGTCTCCCGGCCTGCCTTGGTCGCGGCGAATGGCATCGTGGCGCCGGCGAACATGAGTGGCTGATCCTCGCCGCCGATGTCCGGGTGTCGCAGCGTCCAGCCCGTGTGCGTCGCAAGCGGCACCGAAACGTCGGGAAGCCGGATGCCCGCGACCTCGTTGCCGTCAGCGTCGACTGCCGAAACCAGACCGCCGAACTCCGCGCCGATGGCGGGCGGCAATTGCGTCGGGTGCTCGTTGTCGGCGGCAGGAACGTACTCGCGCCGCCTCGGCACGGGATGATGCGCCGGGTAGTGTGAGTCGGGGATCGCATTGAACACGGCTTTCAACGACTCGGTCGTAACCGCGGTGCCGTCGGCCACCGTCCCGTGTGAGCTCGGCGGCGGCTCGATTCCCTGGTCGGCCCACAGATCGAGATTCAACAGGCAGGCGCGCAAAAGCGGCGCGTAATCGACTACGTTGCGAATGTTCATCGAGCGGTTTTCGCCCTCGCCGGAGTTGGCGTCATCCGAGGGCGGCCAAATGCCGATGCCGTGCTCGGTGCCGGCGAAGTGGTACACGCGCGCGTTCGCTCCGGCGTCGACGTCCTGGCGTCCGTTCGGGTCGGTGTGAACCAGCGACGCGTCGAGCCTGTGGTACTCGGCCGACGTGTTGGTGTAGAACACCTTGAGCTTGCTGCCGCGTTCGTCGAGCCGGCGCTGCAGCGAATCGGTCTCTTCGGTTTCGACGTCGGTCGAGACCGTCGGCGCGAACGGGAAGAGCTGGTGCAACATGTTATTGCGATCCTTCGAGTTCTGGCCGAATCGCTGGTTGAACTCGCCCCGCATGCCGCCCGCGACGTTCGAGATCAGCCCGTCGAGCGCCTCCCGACCCTCCTCGTCGAGATTGAAGTCGTTGTACACGTAGGTGCGCAGGTACCGCCCGGTCTGCGAGTGGCCGTACGCGTAGGCTCGACGTGTTCCCGGCGCTGGACTCTCGACGCCGTTCGAGCCGTGCTTGATCCACGAAACGCAGTCCCGCAATCCGGCGAAGCTCAGCCCAAGCACGCGAGCGCCTACGCCTGTGTAGACGATCTGGTACAGCAGGCCTTTCTTGAACCCCTCTTCTGAGCAGATGTACTCGGGGTCGGCCACGTACGCGCCGTCGTCATCGATGCGTCCGAAACGCCACGAATCGCGCGGAAGCGGTCGCGCCGGACCGTCCGGCGTGTCGCGCACCTCGATCAGCGCTCCGGCCTCGGTCATGTCGTGAGCGGGATACGGCTTGTGCTTCCTGTCGGAAAGCTGCAGGTTCGGTGTGTCGATCGGCGACTGAAGCTGGCAGTAGACCTCCCCGACAACCGGTTCACCCTCGCCGGTCACGGCGTCCGGACCCCGCATCTTGATCAGCGCCGGAACCGGAGGCGCGTCGATCTGCCAGCCGCAGGCCACGACGACGTACCCCTGCTCCATCAAGAATCCGTTGCCCAGCGACAACGGCACGTCGACAGGCGTTTCCGCGTCGATCGCCATCCGCGGCGCCTCGTTGATGTTCCGCAACACCAACCGGTTGCCCCGATTCACGATGTCCAGCAGCATCCGCCCGGACGCCTTCGCCCGATCCACCGGCAAGAGGATCGACACGTCCGCCGAAAACTCAACGAGCCCGTCCGCATTCCGCGGCGCGAGCTCGACGTCAGAGATCCGCACGTTCGACCCATGCTCGGGGTCCACCGCGAACCGCAAAGTCCCACGCAACTCCTCATACGGCCCAACATCGCCAAAAGACCGACCGCCCTCAAGCTCCCGCTGAAATTCAATATCGAACTCGGTAACCGGCATGACGTGATCCTTCACTGGTGTGGTGGCATGGAGTGCTGCGAATTAGACGCCGCCAGTATATACCAGAGGGCACGGAGGGGGCGGGTTGTGGAAGGCGAAGGCTGGGCGACCGGCATTTGTTCGACTACCGGTGTGCTTGAGACGGCACGACGCGTCGGACCCGACGCCAAAGCGCCCAACCGGGCAAAACAGCGTTGTCAAAAAGAAGCCTCCGCATTCGGAGCCCCCTTAGGTTTGCGCCTTACCTGTTTTTCGCCTTGTCACTAACTAGACCTTGTTGACAGGCCGATCCGATCCATTTCGCGTTGTCGTTTTCGAGCGACAATATCAGATACCAGAGTCGTCAATTCTGTCAGCGAAGTCAATGTAGGCGTGCACCGTCCATTAAAGGTCGTCGAGGACGAAGTAATCACCTGGAGATCCTGGCAGGAGACCAGTGCGATTCGGGGTTGAAGTTGACAGGCCTATAATAGCTTCCTGCCCCTCCAACCGGTTGTCAAGCGGGCTAGACAGGGTGATTGACTGCGCTGAGGGGTGTCGGTACCATTCCTCTCGCCATGGCGCGGACGCGTCCTTTGAACGCTTCTAGATTGCGATGAGAAATGTCGGTTTGCTCCAATCTACGAGAACCCACTGATGGGCAAGCGTAACTTTGCGGAGTCTCTCGAAGGCGCGGACCAAATGCCTGCCACCGTAGCCGACAGCGGCCGAGCACTTGCGTTCACGCTGCTCAGACTGAGGGACTTTCGGTTTGCGCTCCTCAGCGGAGCGGCGTTGGTCTTCGGTTTCGAGATGCGCGCCGTCCTGCAGTCGGGGCTCGCTCTAGAGTTGACTGATTCACAGGCGTGGGTGGGAGCTATCAACGGGCTCCCCGCCGTCACGATGATCGCGCTCTCGCTGCTCGGAGGCGTGGCTGCCGACCGATTTCCGAAGCGAGATATCCAGGTGCTGACGCGGTTGGGCCTCGTCGGGCTGGCGCTCGGGGCGGGTTATTTGGTGGCAGCCGACGTTATCACGATCTGGTATCTACTTGCGTTGGCGCTAGTACAAGGCAGCATGACAGCGGTTGGCCTGCCAGCCAATCAGGGCATTGTTCCTGAGTTGGTTGGTCGAGAGAATGTGCTGACCGCGAGCTCGCTCACGCAAGCGCTGATGAGCATCGGCGTGATCCTTGGCCCGGCCCTGGGCGGGTTCCTGATGGGCTTTTTCGGAGTCGCGCCAGTATACTTCATCATTGGCGGAATCCAGTTCATGGCCGTGATGGCATCGGCGTTGATTCGGTCCCGCAAGATCCAAAGCGGGCCAGGGTCGAAGTCCGCATTCTCGGAGATCGCGGACGGAATGCGTTTCATCAGAAAGAACACCGTCGTCCGGATGCTAATGATGCTAAATGTACTCTCGATCTTCGCCGGATTCTTGTCCCCGCTGATTCCTGTTTACGCCCGAGACGTCCTCGACGTCGGAGCGATGTGTTACGGCTTGATGATGGCGACGTTCGGCCTGGGCGCGGCAGTGGGCACCATCGGCCTGGCGATCGCAGGGAATGTGCAGCGCAAAGGCGTACTACTGATCGGTCCAGGGGTGATATGGGCGATGGGGACCATCGCCTTCGCTTTCTCACGTGAGTTTTACCTCTCGCTGGCCGTGCTGGCAGTAATGGGCGCAGCCGGCATAGTCTACATGACGACGATCAACGCGATGGTTCAAATGGCCATTCCGGATGACCTAAGGGGACGGGTTACCAGCCTGTTCAACTTCACGATGCAACTGGCTCCATTAGGTTTCATCGCCGGTGGTGTCACCGCCGCTACAATAGGTAACGAGTTGGCGCTGATCGTCAGTGGCATAGGAGTCATGCTGCCGATTGTCGCGGTATGCACTTTGTCGCCGGAGTTCCGCGTGCTGACTTTGAGGAGTCTGGGATAGCCGTGCCAATACGATGTGACGCACCTCATTCCAATCGAGCCTGTCAAGGTCGAATCGTTGGGCAGTAATAAAAGTCTATCAACCGCCGCCCTTCTCATCCGGTGAGAATTCGTGTATCGCCCAGCCAAGATGAGTGGCCTCATTTCAGAGGTCTCTTTCGTTTTGGTGCCGGGACGTTTCCCCTGTCGAAAAGGAATAGTTTTTGACAAGCGCCGAACTCACGCCTGGGCCCACGCCTGACAAGCCACCATTTTGACAACCCTGTTTTCACGATCACAGAGGAACAAGATTGACGCGTCAAGCCGAACGCAAGACGTGCGTCTCTTGACTGGAGACGTGGTCGAGCCTTTAGCAAACCTGAGTCAGGCGTAGAAGCGAGCTCGGGTGATGGCCGGTGGGCCCCTAGTAGCGCCATGCAGGAGGAGTAGGCTCAAATCGAATCGAAAAGGTCGGGTGTCGGTACACGCCAGCCCGCCGCGCTGAGCTCGGTGCCGAAGCGTGGCGATCGTCGTCCCTAGTCGGAGATTATGTTTAGCCAGGTTGCGAGGTCGAAGCCCACGTAGCGAGCACCTCGCGATGATGCTCTTCCGTCGTGAGCCATCACGTCTTCGAACGCCCAATCCGTTATGAGACAAACCGGGCCCGACACACCAGTCGACGCTCGCGGGCGACTGGTGTAGGCTTTCGGAGAATCCAGACTCTGTGAGGTGAATGGCGATGGGACGGCTCGATGGCAAAGTTGCGGTGATTACAGGCGGAGTGGGCGGCATCGGTCGGGCGGCGGCGAAGCTCTTTGTGGCGGAGGGCGCACGAGTGATGTTGGTCGATCTGAATGAGGCTGATCTTCAAGCCGTTGTGCAGAGCCTCGAGGAAGGCGCGGCCAGCTATGCGGTCGCCGACACCACCCAGCCCGATCAGGTTGAGAGCTTCGTCGACTCGGCGGTCCAACGTTACGGCGGCATCGACATATTCCTGGCCAACGCGGGGATTGAAGGCGAATCTCGCCCGATCCCGGAATATTCTGTCGATGTCTTCGATCAAGTCCTAGCTGTGAATGTACGCGGCGTCTGGCTCGGGCTCAAATACGTGATCCCGGTGATGGAGAGCCGTGGCGCCGGAAGCATTGTCATTACGTCGTCAACGGCTGGGATTCGAGGGGCGCGAGGCATGTCGGCGTATTCGACCAGCAAGCACGCTGTGATCGGGATGATGCGCTCAGCCGCCATGGAGTGCGCTCCGTTGGGCATCCGGGTCAACTGCGTCAATCCAGCTCCGACTGAGACACGAATGATGCGGTCCTTGGAGAACATGGCGGCGGCCAACCGATCGATAACGGTGGATGAGGCCAAGCAAGCCTCGGCCGCCCGGATTCCGCTCCTGCGCTACGGCGAGCCCGAGGAAATCGGGAACCTGATGCTTTTCCTAGCCAGTGACGAAAGCAGCTTCTGCACCGGGGGCGTCTACATGGTGGACGGAGGGTCGTCCGCCGGGAGCCCGTGAGCGATCGCGACACCTGCCTTGCACGCGCCTGCTCGGGTCGCGACGGCAGCCGCGCTGAACACAACGCTGGTAGGCGTTGTTCGTTATCTCGAATCGGAGATTTTATCTAGCCAGGTCGCGAGCTCGATGCCGAAATAGCGAGTGCCTCGCGTTATGACCGTCCCAGGTTCCACTTGCATGGTTTGGCTACGAATCGGAACAGCGACCGAACGGACGCAGAGCCAATGACCCTCGGGGGTTGAGCTGAACGCGCTGGCAACATCGTCCTCCATCGAGCGTTCTTTCACCTCGGAAGGAGGTCACGTCAATAGGTGTGTAAACGTGGTCA
>PVBE010558627.1_pt1 | contig 30595 bp, 21 predicted proteins | sample 1631181 | NCBI WGS metagenome assembly PVBE01 (sample SAMN08397723, study PRJNA350692) | Marine metagenome, whole genome shotgun sequencing project. | isolation source: water | place: Pacific Ocean | collected 2012-04
GATTCAACAACAAACTAAAACTGATCACCAGAAAATCCTACGGATTTCGTACCCAAGAAGCCTACGAGACCGCGCTCTATCACAATCTCGGCGCGCTCCCGGAACCCAACTTCACCCACAGATTCTTCTAACGAAGCAAATTTTAATCCACAGGACACTCGAATGGAAATAGAGAGTCGGTGGAAATCAGCCGATTTCACATTTTTGTCTGACGAAAGACGTTCGTGCTGATATCTTCTGTGCCCTGCCATACATCTTCCTGGTCATCTGCCTCGTGACCATTCTGAGGAAGATCATCTGGCATGATTTACGAAGCGTACGTTCGCGTGAAATTGGCCCCACGCTGTCGTCTCGCTGCGAGAAAGAAATCCAGGACAGCCAGAACTTGATCCTGCTGATTGGACCACGGGACGTAAATCCCACGGAGGGTTGACAGCGGTGATGGCTCGGTATCACTTGACAGCCAGACGCCCCGGTGACGGGTTTCGTAGCGAGGAAAGCATTGCCAGGGAGTTCGCCAGCGAAAGACCAACGCCGACTGGATAATCCCCTTGGTCCCCAGTTCGAATGTCACTGGAAACCACAGTCGCCAGCAGGAAAACATCATCGTGGTGAAACAAACGGCACCCATTATCGAGTTTCCCGAAACGACTCCCGCTGCGACGCCAACGCCAGCAATTCCCAGTCCCGCCAGCCAAACCTGCGGCCCCTCGTCGCGCAGCGGCCACTGGACGATCCGTACCGTTTCGGGCACTCGCAACCGTGTCGTGGCTTGGGCGGTGGAAGCACTGCTCATTCCAGTATTCTAATTAGTTGGCTTGATCGGTACATCGGTAAAAGAACGAAGATCGGCCAGTGATCTTCAGACGCAGCGCCTCGATCATCGCAGGTCTTCCAGCGACTTCATGGCAAACGCAACATGCAACGCCACGCCCAGCGGCAATGCATTTTCGTCGACCTTGAACTTCGGGTGATGGACACCGTAAGTCGCGCCCTGATCTTCGTTGCGGACGCCAATCGCGACAAAGCAGCCAGGAACTTGCTCCGTGTAGAACGAAAAGTCCTCACCCCCCATCACCGGTGCCAACTCCTTAACGTGGTCTTCTCCCGTCAGCGCGGAAGCCAGTCGCCTGGCTACATCCCAGCACTCGGCGTCGTTCAACGTGGGCGGATAGTCGACACCCGGAAAAATGGTACTGGCTTCGCAACGATGTGCCGACGCGACCCCCGCGGCGATTTCGCGGATCCGTTGTTGGATCTGCTGCAGTGTCTCCATCGAGATCGCACGAATCGTGCCGCGCAATGTGATCGTTTCAGGAATGACGTTGTACGCTTCTCCCCCGTGAATTGTGGTAATGCTGACTACACCGGGGTTTAGCGGGTCGAGTTCGCGCGAGATGATGGTCTGCAGTTCAGTTACGATCTTGGCGGCGACCACAACGGGATCGACCGTCAAATGCGGCATGGCCGCGTGTCCACCGCGACCGTGAATTGTCATCTCGACGCAGCCCGCCGCAGCTAAAAGGACTCCGGCGCGCGAACCAAAGCTGCCGACAGGCAATTGCGGCCACACGTGGAGTCCAAAGATCCGTTCGACGGCTGGATTCTCGAGGGCACCCTCGTCTCGCATTCGCTGGCCACCCGCTCCGCCTTCTTCCGCAGGTTGAAAAACCAGCTTCACGATCCCCTGGATGTCCGCTTCCCGCTCTTTCAACAAACGGGCAGCACCTAACAGCATGGCGGTATGGCAATCGTGACCGCAGGCGTGCATCTTGCCGGCAATTTCGCTACGAAACGAAACATCGGATTCCTCGTGAATGGGCAGCGCATCCATGTCGGCCCGCAACGCCACACACGGACCATCTCCGTTGCCTAGCGTTGCCAACACACCGGTCTCAGCCAGCGGATGTTCGTAAGCGATTCCGAGCTCGTCGAGCGTTTGCCGGACCAACTCGCTCGTCTTGACCTCCTCGAACATCACTTCTGGAAAACGGTGGAACTGTCGACGGAGTTGCACGATCCAATTTTGAATCGCCAATGCGTCCTGGAGGTAAACGTGGTTGGGCATTCGATCAACCTTGCAACACGTTGTTTTGACACATTGCCGGAACCTCGCTTCGCTTGTTCGCGGCCTACAAGTGTGGTTCATTGTATAGAAATCAACAGGCTGAAAGGATACTCCTAACAAACGTTTCTATCATGGTTTGCATCAACGTTATCTTCACCCTTTGGGGCAGAAAGAACCGACAAACGCGCCACAGAGTGGCGCTGTCCAACTAGTCGAGCTGTCAGACGGGACTGGATGTGCCCATCATTTCACTCGCTGAAGCGGGTTTGGTCTTTTTACGACACCTTTGAGTGCGTGGCCGGTAATCTTTCTTGATTTTCAGAATGTCGGGCACCACGCGGAAGAAGACGTCGATGATCTCTGCGTCCCATTGTTGGCCCGATCCGTCGCGCAGAATCTCTTCGGCCCTATTGTGCGGCATACCTTGACGATAGGGCCGATCGCTGGTCATGGCATCGTACGCATCGGCGACTGCCAGGATCCGTCCATCAACGTGAATGTCAGTGCCTGACAGCTCATCCGGGTAGCCACCTCCATGGAACTGCTCGTGATGGTGCAGCACACCGGGAAGGACGTACATCAGCGGTTCGATATCGGCTAGAATGGCCCAGCCCTTGTCCGGATGTTGTTTGATTTCATCGAATTCCCCGGGCGATAGAGCACCCGGCTTGCACAAGACCGCGTCCGACACGCCGATCTTTCCTACGTCGTGCAACAGACCGGTCAAGTACAGCCGTTCACAGTACTCCGCATCGAACCCCAGTTCCTCGGCCAGGCGCTTGCCGTAAAGCGCGACGCGTTCGCTATGACCGCGCGTATACTCGTCCTTGGCCTCGATTGCCGTCACCAAAGCTCGTACTACACTGACCACCATGCGCTCGCGCTCGCGGAGCAGATCCGTGTTGCGCGAGTGTGTCGCCAAAATGGTCGCCGCGTAGGACATGAGCGAGGCCTCGTGGGTTCCGAATTCGAGGAAGCTCAGGTTCCAGTCATGACTACGGTCGTCGCCGCGTTCATCCATTCGATTCAGCGCCAACAGCCAACCGATCGTCACATCCGTGTTGACAATTGGAACCAGGACAAGTCCTTCGACGCCAGGATACTGACCGACTTTGGCGGTTTCGTGAAAGTCGTTTATTACCACTGGCTGGATAGCGCACGCCTCTCGAAATGCCTGGACGAGGTGACTACAGGTCATGTCGTCGATCGTTCGCGGCCCACACCAGGCCATTGGTCTGGCAGGCAGTTGTGGATCGCTCGGGTTCGCTTCCAGCAAGACCACGCAGGTGGCTTCACAGAGTGGTCGCAAAGTAGGCAACATGGCTTCGGCCATGGCCATCAGGTCGAATGACCGATCCGAAACGTCAAGCAATTCGGCTATCGTGCGCAGGAAAAACAGCTCTTCACAGTCATTCGTTATCTGTCGCAACAGCACGCGATTTTCGTTGGCCAGACGATCGTTGTTCGTTTGGCGTTCGACATCTAGTGAGAATAGTTCAGCGAGCCTTCTCACAATCTGCTCGTTGGCACCAGAGATCTTGCCAACGGCGACAATGCGTTTCTGCTGAACGTGCCCGCACTGACGTACGGCTTCAAGCGTCTCGAGTGGCATCGCAGCATCAGGTGAATCGGACGATTGGGCCGAATACGGCGGCGAAAGCGGAATTGCCAGCCACACGTCGGCCGTCGTCTCAGCTGGTATCGTCCGCGGTTTGTCGCCACGCGGATCGAGGGATGTCAACAGGTCAACCGGTGGCTGTTGCGGGGCATGGACGTCGTGGAGATCGTCGCCAAACCGCTGGCAGTCGTCGTGTGCACCGTCATCAAGTAGCCGCCACGCGACGTCGTGGGTCCACAATCGAAATGGTTCGCCGAACGTTGTTAGGAGGGCTTGGCACGTCCGATCCATCCACTCGAGATGAACAGTTTCCCATGTTGATCGGTTGGCGGTGTTGGTGATCAATGTGTCGGTCTTCCGCTGTGATTGCCCGTCGCCCCAAAAAAGCGAGGCGAAGAAATGCAGACGTTGTCGAGGGAACCCGCCATAGCAAGCCTAGGTCACGCCAGGGGCATGTCAAAACGTCGACTTTTGGATAGGCCCAACTGTGACAATTGGCACGGTTGTTCGCAACGAATTTTTGGGACAGGCCAGGGGGTGCGGCCGGCACAACCGGTGTCGCCGATCCCGGTGACTCTCTCCAGGACGCGACCGTAACGAATACCACGAAAATAAGGGATGATCGGGTGAGCAAATCTTGCGAATTCACGTCGCGAAAGGCATAAATGGTTGCATGGGCAATTGGGGCAGAGTAGCATGATGGGCTGTAGGTTTGACGGCGGGTGCCAGAACAGGCCAAGCCCACCCCGTGACGTCTGAAAACCAACCACACCATTGGCAGCCAACCAAATCACCATGTTGCGCTGGAACGATCCAGACCGGAGGCTCACTGCGATGTTAAGAACCACTCGACGAGTTGTACAAGTTTGTCTGATTTGGACAGTTGTTGTGCTGCTGTCTTTCGACACGGCGCTTGCCTGTCGATTATTTCGACGTCGCGTTCGCCGCGTTCGCTACTATCCACGGGTGATGATGGTAACGTCATCGCCTTCGGATGCAGACGCCGATAACAATGCTGGTGGTGCTGCTGCCGGCGGTGCACCGACCGAAGGTGCGGGTGAAGGTGATACCACGCCCGAGCCGAAACCGGAACCTGCACCTGAACCCGCGCCTGAACCTGAGCCGAAACCGGAACCCGCGCCTGAACCCGCGCCGAAACCGGAGCCCGCGCCTGAACCGAAACCGGAACCCGCGCCCGAACCGGAACCGAAACCGGAACCCGCGCCCGAACCGGAACCGAAACCGGAACCTGCGCCCGAACCGGAACCCGCGCCCAAACCTGCGGCGGATCCGCTAGGTGATCTGTTCGGTGACACACCTGCTACTGAACCGGCTGCTAAACCCGCCGCTGATCCTGCCGCGAAACCGGCAGCTGAACCGGCCGCTAAACCTGCGGCCGATCCGTTGGGCGATCTCTTTGGTGACACACCTGCTACTGAACCTGCTGCTAAACCGGCCGAGGAGCCTGCTGCTGAACCAGCCACTGAGCCTGCAGCTGAACCAGCCGCTAAACCTGCTGCTGCGGATCCGCTGGGTGATCTCTTTGGTGACACACCGGCTGCTGAGCCAGCTGCTAAACCGGCCGAGGAGCCGGCTGCTGAACCAGCCGCTGAACCTGCTGCTGCGGATCCGCTGGGTGATCTCTTTGGTGACACACCAGCCGCTGAACCTGCCGCGAAGCCGGCCGCTGAACCTGCTGCGGCTGATCCGTTGGGCGACTTGTTCGGCGACACGCCTGCACCTGCGGACGAAGCCGCAGCTCCCGCGCAAGAGGACACTCTGGACGATCTGTTTGGCGAGCCCGCCGGAGACAAAGCTCCGGCCGCCGAAGCTCCGGCCGCCGAAGCCCCGGCCACGGAAGCGCCTTCCGACGATCCGTTTGGCGCCATCCAATCCGACCAATCGACCGAACTGATTGTTCGTAAATGGCGGGACAACACCGGCCTTTACGAAGTTGAGGGGCAGCTGTCTTCGATTTTCGATGGGAAAGTTCGCCTGTTAAAGTCCAACGGTCGGACATGCACGGTGGCGTTTCGTCGTCTGTCGAAAACGGACATGGAGTACGTACAGCAAGTTGCCTTGTCGATGGGGCAGTCTATCGTCGATCAACTTGCGAGCCGCTAAGGATCGTTCGAGGAATTACTGTCCGAAAGACGACAATAAAAGACCGAACACTGCTAACCCCGGTTTCATCGGGTCAATGAAGCTTTCGTTGATTTGAATACTCGCAAGGGGTCAGGACATTCGTTTGTTCTGGCCCCTTCTTTTCACACGTGCGTTTCGCCTTTTCAGGAAGAGATTATGAACTCCTTACGGAGGAGCAGGTGGTGGCGGTGTGAAATGCCATGTTCACGTTTGGCGTATGTCGGCGCGTGCCTCGTGTTTTCCTTCTTGGCAACAATTGGTCACGCCGAGGATGGTGAAATAAAACGAGTCCTCTTGTTGGGCCAGAGTCCGGATGACCATCCACCGGGAACTCATGAATACCTTCCAGGGATGAAAATCCTTGCCAGATGTCTGCAGAACGTGCCAGGGCTAAAGGTCGACGTTATTCGCGCCGACGGTGCGTGGACCGACGGTCCTGAGCTGATCCGTGAAGCGGATTGCGTCGTGCTGTTTTTGGCGGAAGGTGCCAAGTGGATTCACGAAGACCCGCGGCGGCTCGAAGCCTTCGCTCAACTGGCCGCTCGCGGAGGCGGTTTGATCGCGTTGCATTGGGGCATGGGAACACGTGATGCGCGGTATATCGCCGGCTTTCTCCGTCTCTTTGGCGGTTGCCACGGCGGACCTGATCGCAAATACAAGGTCCTCGAATCTCAACTTCAGGTGGTTGATTCGGACCATGATATTGTGCGAGGCATTGACCCATTGATGCTTCGCGAAGAGTTCTATTACCAACTCAAGCTCGTCGATGCGGAACGTGTACAACCGATCTTGCAAACAACAATTGACGGGAAAGACGAAACCGTGGCTTGGGCGTGGCAACGCGCCGACGGAGGACGTGCCTTTGGATTTAGCGGCGGCCATCTTCACAGCAACTGGTCACACATCGAATACCGCAGGTTGATGTCGCAAGCCGTGCTCTGGGCGCTGAAAGTACCCGTGCCCAAAGAAGGTCTCCCAGTTCAGGTATCGACCGAAGATCTGGCGCTTCCCAATTCGCCGCGGAACAGCCAGTAATTAGCTGCTGCTACCAAAGGTGCTGCCCAGAACGGTACGGGAAATAGCTCACACGTGTCCCACCGAAGTGCACCTCGACGCCTACGGTCAGAGCGATGTTGTGCATCGTGTTGAGGCCCCGGGCTGCCAGGGACCACTGGTCTGTAACGCTGACACGCCATGCCAACCAGTTGTGCCGGTAGTACTTGAATCCGATGCTGAGCGGGAGGGTGACGACGGACTCACGAATCGACTGCAACGCCTCGTCCTGGAAATCGAAGTCGCCCACACCCAATCCCAGCGACGCAAACGGCCGCCAACGCGCATCACCCCAGGGATAGTACATCAGATTCAAGTCCCAGAACAGGTTGCCGCTTGTCCGAGATCCTGCATCGAAGAGCGGCGTGGTGTCCGTTAGTTCCAAGTTGGAAAACCCTAATCTGAGTTCGGTTCCCCAATAATGGTCGAAATCCCAGCCCAGACGATAACCACCAAACATGCCTGCATCCTGGCTGATGCGGTCGTCGATCAACTGGTCGCCAAACATTCCACCAAAAAGCCAGCCGACATGAAACGGTCGGTTTCGCCAACTAGTTCCAACCAGCGGATGGCCAAGTCCCACGTGGCGGGCCGGGTCATTGGGATCGTCGTGCCGAACGGTCAGAGGATTCGGCACCTAATGCAAAAAGGAAGCGGTGTCCAGTAGCGACGAGGCCCCCGCGGGATTCGCCTGCGCCACACCCGAAGGACGGTTCCAACCGTACTCGATGCCCGCCGCGGTCGGATCCCGATGGTGTGCGCTCGAATTGAATACTCCCAAGCGTCGTTTGCGCAGACAGCGAGGAAACCGGGGACAGGCCCAGGATAAACAGGCAGAACGCGAGCCATCGACGTATCACGGCCAGTGCCCATCGCGAGGAGAATACAGCCACCACACGGGTGATCAGATAAGAAAGGTCGGGGATTATTGCCAGCCGATGGTCAAGTGTCAATGTTGAGTCTTACCGAGGTGGCGGCAGCACCGCTAGCGAATTCCATCGTGGACCCAGGTTGTTCACTACCGGAGTCAGTCTCGTCTTGTGATCGACTCGTGAATAGTCCGGGGTGAAAACTCGCATTTGTGGTTGTGACATGTCAGCCCTATACTGCCGCCTACTTCAATAGTCCAATGTTCAAGGAGGAACACCAATGTCCCGTCGTCTTCGATTGCTGACTTCTGCCGCCCTGCTGTGTGTCGCGGTGGCCGCGGTCGTTTGGCTGCGCGGACAGGACGAGCAGAACGGCCCCCAGGTCTCGGTCGCGCAGGCTGTCAATCAGCGGGATCCAGAGCCGTCCGATCTGTTGGTGGACCCCGGCGCCGCAGTTGCCACGATCCATGCGGTGCGTTCGCAGTTCGGGTCGGTGCTCGCCAACAGTGAACTCGATGTGGCTGACTCACACACCAGAGGAGTCGATATCGAGGACAGTCTCCAGTCGTTTGATGACTTCCTGAGGATGACTGCGGGCGTGACTGATCCATCGCCGGTTGAGGTGGATGAGGTGGATAGGGCATCGAGCAAGCTTGCGGATGTGGCACCATTGCCCAATGGCGGATTGGCCCAATCAATGCGCGAGACTGCGACCCTCCTTGTCCGGCGAGCTCAACAGGCGAAGGAAACTGGTGATGCCACACAGCAACTGCGTTTTTCAGGCCTGGCGACGCTCCTCCGCGCCGAAGCCGACTTGCTGGACTGGGATCGACGAGTGGAACGTTGATTGGCGATTGCCTAGTCGCCTCTGAGACTTTCTAACCAAGATCCCGTTCAATGGGGTGACGTAAGTCGAATGGTGACGGGGTCGGGAGTCTTTTTCGGCCCCTGGCGTCGACCGATCGTAAGTCGTTGTCCAAAAAAGACTCCCGACCCCTTTCCGGCCCTGATGTCTTCGTGCTCTTCGTGTCCTTCGTGGTGGTTTACTGCCTCTGTCGGTGGCTAGATTGTTGGTCTTAAAATATCGCTGAACACGGTATGATGGTCGGAAGCAAAGAAGGCGGAATAATTTGATGCAGCCGAGCGGCGGTCTGCGTCGCAACTAAGCTCAAAGCCGGTATCCGCCGCCGGCTGATCAATGACGTTACCGACCTACGCGAAAGTCAACGCAGACTTCGGAGCATCTCCCCTCAGATTGGGTTGCCGGGGCGTTCTCTGCACGAAACGTCGAGGTGCGGATTCCGGCAACCTTTCCGTTGTCAACCTCCTCCCCCCCCAAATGTCCCCTATAATCAGGAGGAGGGTGAATTCTGCCCGCCGCTAATCTACAGAGAAAGTCGTTGCCAGCAGCGACTTTATTGACAACACTACCCTCCATAGAGCAAGATTGAAGAATGCGTGTATTTTGCACAGGTGAGGCAACCGTTAGACTTTTCCCAGAGTGACGTATCGACCCTTGGGCGGTGCCATTCGGCCCCCGGTCAATGGAACAGGCGAGGATATCATATGGCTAACCAATTCGGTGATTTCAGCGACATTCTGCTACGTCGCGGGATCATCAGCTTGGACCAGCTCTCAGAAGCCGAGCAGCGAAATCGTGAGCATACGGGGCTCGACAAAACCTCTGTGGGCAAGTGTCTCGTCGAGCTGGGTTACGCGACTGGCGAAGAGGTCATGCGGGCGATGGCCGAGCAGCATAAGCTCGTGTACATCGACCTGACCGAGATTACGATTCCGGAAGAGATCATCGAACTCGTCCCCGAATCCGTCGCTCGCGAAAATACGATTCTCCCGATGAAGGAAGAGGATGATTCGCTGGTCGTCATCATGAGCGACCCGTTGGACCTGGAAACGATCGAAAAGCTGAGATTTATTCTCAATCGTCGGGTCGAAGTGGTCCTGGCGCCCGCAGAGAGTATTAACGAAGCGATCAACCGCTATTACGGGCAAGTCGAAGGCGAATCGGCCGACTCGATGCTCCAGGAATTCACCGACACGGCCATCGATTTTACGGAAACGACCGACGATTCCGGGGCGATGGATGAGGCCGTCGACGAGAATAGTGCGCCCGTCGTACGTTTGGTCCACCTGATGATCGGTGAGGCGGTCCAGTTGCGGGCGTCAGATATTCATGTCGAGCCGTTCGAGGATCGCGTTAGAATCCGTTACCGCATCGACGGGCGCCTCGTCGAAAGAGACAGCCCGCCACGTCGCCTCCTGTCGGCGATTCTCTCGCGCATCAAGATCCTCTCGAAGCTTGACATTGCCGAACGTCGCCGCCCCCAGGACGGTCGAATCAAGGTGACGGTGGGCGAGAAAGAGCTCGACCTGCGCGTCAGCGTGATCCCGACCAGTCACGGGCAGTCCGTCGTGATGCGGCTGCTGGACAAAGACAACATCAAGGTTGGCCTCCGTCAACTCGGTTTCGGTGATCATACGTTCACTGGCATCATGAACTTGATCAAGCGACCCAACGGGATCATTCTCGTGACGGGACCAACCGGTTCTGGGAAGACGACAACCCTTTACGCTTGCCTAAACTTTCTGAATCGACCTGACCGTAAGATCATCACTGCCGAAGATCCGGTGGAATACTACCTGCCTGGGATCAATCAGGTGGAGGTTCGGCACAACATTGGGCTGGATTTTTCACGGATTATTCGAGCCATGTTGCGTCAAGCTCCTAACATCATCCTGGTGGGTGAAATGCGCGACACAGAGACAGCTTCCATGGGAATTCAGGCTTCTTTGACTGGACACTTGGTTTTCAGTACACTACACACGAACGATGCGCCCAGTGCTGTGACACGAATGGTGGATATGGGGGTACCCGGATACCTGGTTGCTAGCAGCGTGATTGCCGTTCTGGCGCAGCGATTGGTACGTGTGATTTGCGAGCGGTGCAAGGCACCTTACCTCCCCAGCCCCTCGGTCTTGGCCGAGGCGGGGATCGCTCCTGAAGTGGCCGAGCATGGTCGTATGTCGACCGGAAAGGGCTGCAATTACTGTCAAAGGAAAGGGTACCGTGGCCGGAAGGGGATCTACGAGTTGATGATGGTCACTCCAGCCATGCGACAGCTTGTGTTCGCGGGCAGCCCCACGCAGGAACTCAGAACGCTTGCCATAAATGAGGGAATGGACACGCTTTACCGTGATGGATTGCGCTCGGTGATTGATGGGATTACGACTCTCGACGAAGTCTATCGGATTGCCAAAAAATCCGAACAGGATGCGGTGATTGAGGCCGCTTAACGGCGGCAGTCCTTTTGTCCGCCTCGGTGCCTGGGGGGGTAGCGTCTTCTGCTTGGCACGCTGCGAGCGGGTGATTTCGCGGGCTCTATTTATGAAAGGCCAGACGATCGATCATGCCGGGCCGCCGTTGGTGGAACTCCGGAAAAAAATCGCAACAGACCGGCGCTGCAAAGGGCGCGCGGATCCGCGTCGTTTGTGCAACTTTCTTGTGTCACCTCGACCGGCGGCGAATAATCTTCCTGCTCGCCGGGGAAATTCGGTGGCCCATTAAGTGATGGTGTAATTTGCACAGCAGGTCCCGCTCGCTCATCTCAGGCATTCGGCATCGGTCGGCCTGTGGTCGCTTGATGATCTTCCCCATTATGAATTGAAACGAGTGATTCCGTACCATGGCCACAACCATTCTGATTGACAAGCTGCTTCAAGCTTGCGTGAAGCAAGGTGCCAGCGACATCCATATTGTCGTCGGTCAGCCCCCCGTTTTTCGTCTCCACGGTCGTATGCGCCGTTTGGAAACCAAAGTGCTCGAGCCGGATGATGCAGTCGGTTTGATGAAAAGTATCACGCCCGAGCGATGTCAGCGAGAACTTCAGGAGAGTGGGAGTGCGGACTTTGGCTTCGCCTTTGGCGATATGGCTCGCTTTCGTGTCTCCGTATTCAAACAGCGCGGCAATATCTCGATGGTGTTGCGGCAGATCCCCACGGACAAGCTGACTCCCGAGCAGCTAGGCCTGCCCGAGCAGGTGGTCAAGCTGATCATGCGACCACGCGGGTTGTTTCTGGTGACCGGCCCCACCGGATCGGGCAAGAGCACGACGTTGGCCAGTCTGGTGAACTATCTCAACGAGACCTGTGATCACCATATTATCACGATCGAAGACCCGATCGAGTTTTATCACGAACACATCAAGTCGACGGTCAATCAGCGCGAGGTCGGTGTTGACGTGCCGAGCTTTTCGGAGGCCTTGCGGCGTGCGTTGCGGCAGGACCCAGATGTCATTCTGGTGGGCGAACTGCGTGACTTGGAGACGATCGAAGCGGCGATTACGGCGGCCGAGACCGGTCATGTGGTGTTTGGAACCCTGCATACTAATAGCGCCCAAGGGACGGTTAATCGCGTCATCGACGCATTCCCGGGCAACTTGCAGGACCAGATCCGCACGCAACTTTCTACGTCGCTGATCGGTGTTGTTGCCCAAACGTTGGTGCCACGCGTTGGCGGCGGACGTTGTGCGGCGTACGAAGTGCTGATCGTCTCGCCCGGTATTGCCAACTTGATTCGTGAGAACAAGACGTTTCGCATCAATTCGGCCATTCAAACTGGTGCCAAGTTTGGTATGCAACTGATGGACGATGCGTTATTCAAGTTGTGGAAGGCTGATATGGTCACCGTCGAAGACATCCTGGCGAAGGCGCAAAATCCGGACGATTTGGCGAAGAAAATTGTCAACGCCAAGCGAATGATGGCGGACGAAGGTGATGAAGACGAGGACGAGGACGACGATTCCATGGGCTAAGGAGGAAATGTTGTGAGGCCTGCGGTGTGACTCACTAGTGGTTTGTCAATTTTTGATGTTAAGGCTGAAGAAGAATGGTTGCCTGGCGAGATAGCCGTTGATCGCTCCGCGATCAATACGTTTGGTTCGCGGAGCGAACCACGACAATCAGGCTCGACAACCCTAATTCTTAGTCTTGACAAAGCCGACTAGGCTGCAACGGCGACGTTGAGTTTGCAATTTATGACTATGACCGAGCAGTACAACTAGCAGTACAAGAGGCAATGTGATGGCGATTCGTCGCATCGGACAGATCCTGGTCGACATGGGTTTTATCAACGACGACCAGTTGGAAATGCTGCTCGAAGAGCAGGATCGGCAGCCCGGTGAAAAACTGGGGATGGTCGCCGAGGAATTGGGGCTCGTCACGGACGAACAAGTTGCGCAAGCGTTGGCCGAGCAGATGAACATGCAGGTCATCAGCCTGGAGGACTTCGAGCTGGACGAGGAGACACAAGAGCAGATCTCCGAAACGATGGCGCAGATGTACAACGTGATCCCGGTTCGGCGGGAAGGCGACGTACTGACGATCGCCACCAACGAACCGCAGAACCTGGTCATTCAGGATGACCTGCGGACCTTTCTGGGCCTCGAAATTCAAGTCTTGGTGGCCACGCAGCGCGAGGTCTTGGCCGCTCTCGAGAAATACTACAACGCCGGCGGTGAGAGCGTTGAACGGCTCGTCGAGGAACTGGAAAATGATGAGGGGTTGAAGAAGCTGGCCGAGGAGATGGAATCCTCCACCGCCTTCGACTTGACCAGTGCCGAGGCCCTGGCGGACAGCGCGCCGGTCCGCAAACTGCTGAACATGATCTTGTTGTTGGCGATCAAGGACCATGCCAGCGATATCCACTTCGAGCCGTTCGAGGAAGAATTCCGCATCCGGATTAAGGCCGACGGTGTACTGTACGAAATGGTGCCACCGCCTCGACATCTGGCGTTTGCGATCACGACGCGGATCAAGGTGATGGCGGACTTGGATATTGCAGAACGGCGCATGCCGCAAGACGGTCGGATTGAACTGGTCGTCGGCGGCCACTCGGTGGACCTTCGCATCAGTGTACTGCCGACCATGTTCGGCGAAAGCACGGTCATGCGGGTCCTGGATCGCTCAGTCGTGTCGCTCGACTTGAACAAAGTCGGGATGGATGCGCCCACGATGAAGAGTTTCCGGGAAGTGATCCAGAAACCGAACGGAATCGTATTGGTGACGGGCCCCACGGGTTCGGGCAAGACCACCACACTCTATTCGGCTTTGACCGAATTGAATGTGATCGAGGAGAAGTTGATCACCACGGAAGATCCGGTGGAATACGAGATCGACGGGATCATTCAGATTCCCGTCGATGCCGACATCGACGTTACCTTTGCGGCCTGCTTACGGTCGATACTGCGACAGGATCCGGATCGCATCCTGGTGGGTGAAATTCGCGACTTGGAAACCGCGGAAATCGCCGTGCAAGCATCGTTGACGGGTCACATGGTTTTCAGCACGTTGCACACCAACGACGCGCCGAGTTCGATCACCCGCCTGAAGGACATGGGGATCCCGACGTTCCTCATCACAGCGACGGTCGAGGCAATTCTCGCGCAACGCCTCGTGCGGCGGATTTGTACGCAATGCCGCGCTGAGATTGAGCCAACGGACGAAATCCTTACAGATCTCGAACAGACCCGTGAATCGCTCGGCGACCGCAAGCTCTTTCGTGGCAGTGGCTGCGATGGCTGCAACAATACTGGATACAAGGGCCGCGTCGGGCTCTTCGAATTGATGATCATGAACGACGAACTGCGAGAGTTGATTCTCAACAATGCGCCGATTGATACGCTGCGCGACGCGGCACGCGGCTACGGAATGGTCTCTCTGCGTGATGCAGGCGAGACCTTCATGTTTGATGGGGTGACGTCGCCGGACGAAGTCATCCGCGAAACCATTTTGGAAGCGTAAGCCTGTTTGTCAGCAAGCGGTAAACCAAGCAGACGGGAATTGAATCATGCCTACATTTCAATTTGAAGCCATGGACGCCACGGGCGCAGAGATCCGTGATGTCATCGAAGCAGCCACTGAGGAAGAAGCTCAGGGCACGATCCGGCAGATGGGGTACTTCGTTACGAAGATCTCCGTCAAAAAGTCGGGTGCTCAGGAAACAGTCAAGAAAAAGGGACGCAAGAAATCCTTCGCCATCGGCGGTGGCGGAACGAAATTCGTCTGCGCGTTCACGCGTCAGCTTTCCATTCTGCAGGACGCTGGTTTGCCGATTCTTCGCAGCCTGAAAATCCTGGAGAACAACGCCAAACCAGGCAAATTGAAAAACTCCCTGATGGACGTCTGCGAAGAGATCGAGACCGGTTCAACGTTGTCCGAAGCGATGGCGAAGAGCCCCAAGGTTTTCAATCGGCTGTATATCAACATGATCAAGGCCGGCGAAGCGGGCGGTGCCTTGGAAGTCATTTTGCAGCGTCTTGCCGAATTCATGGAGCGAGCTGAATCGCTCAAGAAGAAGGTCAAGGGTGCCATGATCTACCCGGTCGTGGTCATCATGGTGGCGGTGAGCATCTTGATTTTCATCATGCTCAAGATCGTGCCCGTGTTTGCCAAAATGTTCGACGAATTCGAACTGGAGCTACCGGCAGCCACGTTGCTGCTGGTGGCGATTTCCGATTTTGTCGTGGGTTACTGGTTCCTCTTGCCCGCCATTCCCGTGTCGATCTGGTTGTTTATCAAACTCGCACGAAAGTTCAAACATGGTCGGATGGGCTGGGATATGTACGTGCTCAAGCTGCCGGTCATGGGTAATCTGATCGAGAAGAATATTCTGGCTCGGACCACGCGGACCCTGGGAACCTTGATTTCCAGCGGTGTACCGATCCTCGAGGCGTTGAACATTACTCGCGAGACCGCGGGTAATGCCCTGTTCGAGCGAATGTATGGCAAGGTGACCGATTCGATTCGCGATGGAAATACGGTGGCTCGGCCGTTGGCCGAGTATTCGCGACTGGGTTTTCATCCCGTTTGCGCGATGTTTTGGTTCCTGATGGGTGCCACGCCAGGCATTCTGATGATCTGCCTGACGCCGATGAAAGACATGGGGTTCATGCTGTTGATGGGAACGCAAGTTGCGCTTGGTGCGGGCACCTTGTCGACTCTGTTTTATGCCAGCAAGATCAAGACGCGCGTGGTGGATGATTTGGTTGTCAATATGGTGGATGTCGGCGAAGAGACCGGCGAACTGGATACCATGCTTTACAAAGTTGCCGACCAGTTTGATGAAGAAGTCAAGACTCTGACTGACGGTTTGATGGCCTTGTTGGAACCGTTGATGATCGTCTTCCTGGGTGGAGCGGTCGGTTTCATCGTGATTTCGTTATTCATGCCGTTGGTCGCCCTGATTCAAGGTCTGTCGTAACGTTGCCGATCGGGCCGCCGAAACAAGACCCGTCTGGCGGACGGTTTTGTCGAGCGGCGCGATCCAACGTGGTCCAAGATGCCTGTGACGAACCCAGATTTAAACAGCGGTTTGATCTGCCAAAAGGAGAGGAAGCGCCAGTCATGCAAACTTCCATGCGACGCGGCTTTACGTTAGTTGAAATGTTGGTGGTGATCATCATCATTGGGATCCTCGCAGCGATTCTGGTGCCCACCGTTGGCATGGCAATTCGCCGATCAAAGAATACCGCAATGGCGATGGAAGTGAATCAGCTCTCCATGGCGCTCGAAGCGTACAAGTTGGATCGCCATGACTATCCGCCAGATTTCTCGAATCAGTCTGCGATTGTCTCGCACCTAAGACGCGCGTTTCCGCGTGCCCGCTTCAATGTGGCCACCTGGATGGGGTCGACAGCCGCCGGGCCACGCAATCCACGAACCTTGGACGCTGCCGAGGCCCTTGTGTTTTGGTTGAGCCTAACAACGGACAATCCGCGAAATCCGATCTCCGGAAAGGGTGATGCCAAAGTCTTCTATGATTTCAGGAAGGAACAGTTGACCGACCTCGATAACGACGGTTGGCCGGAATACGTGCCGAATGGCGGACCGGGTGCCCCGTTCGTTTATTTTGACGGCCGTTTGCTCGCGACCTTCAACTCGACATCCGCTTACGCTTATGCCTGGTCGGTGTATCCCTCGCCCTATACAACCGCCGTTGGGCCTCCGGCGAATTTGGTAAGAACGACAGCGAGTATTCCGTCTGCTGGTTCGTCGCCAGGTGTCGGGGTGGTTCGCCCGTATCGTACGAATGATGGACTTCCGCCGGGTGAGACGAAGACGTGGCCGTCGGGCCCGTCGAGCCCGACCAACAATACCTTTTGGATCAATCCGGGTACTTTTCAGGTCGTTTGTGCCGGCCTGGATAACCATTTCGGTTACGAAAATTCAGGTACCTTCAAGAAATTCCCGGGTCCCAACTACTACAGCGCTGCATCCGGGATTAAACGTGCCGAGGACGTGACAAATATTTCCAGCTTTTCTGACGGTAAGACGATTGGTGATTCATTTCCGTAGTCTCGGCTTTGTCGCCAGGCTCCTGTCATCAAGATTCAGGCGCCAAGACACTGCCGCCACGATACAAGACACTGCCGCCACGATAACAGTGCGTTCGCATTTCCAAGGGAGGGTTTCTCGATGAATGATTATCGCAATCGCCGAGCTTTCACGCTCATGGAATTGCTGGTCGTGATTGTGATCATCACCGTCCTTGCGACGATGGTGCTGTTCGCCGTGTACGGGGCGTTGGAGTCCGCGAAGCGCGCCCGTACCCAGACGCAGGTCATGCGTTTGCACGAGATGGTGCTCGCGAAATGGGAAGCATACAAGACGCTCGCCGTGAGGTTGAGGATTCCCCCGTCGGCGCGCGGCAATGCGATGGATATCGCCGCGGCCCGACTATTGGCGATTCGCGACTTGCAGCGGATGGAATTGCCCGATCGCATCGCGGATTTGAACGAATTCCCTGCGGTGATCCCGGTGCCCACAACGGCCCCGCCGCTGAGATTGGATCCCCCTGCGCTGTGGCGGGCCTATCGTCGCCGAGCCGGGTATGTTGGGAACAGTATTGTGCCGCCCGCGACTTGGTCGGCGTCACACCAAGGTGCGGAATGTCTGTACTTGATCGTGGCGCAAACACGGGACGGTGACACGAGCGGTTTAGATTTTCTTAAGGAAACGGAAATCGGTGATACGGACTTCGATGGGATGCCGGAGATTTTAGATGCCTGGGGGCGGCCGATCGAATTCTTGCGTTGGGCGCCGGGTTTTTCCATTTCCACGGGGCCGGATCTCAAGTGGGGACTTTCCGCGTCGGACAATATTGACCTGCGTGGTGAAAGTGGTTCCGACGATGAATTGGTTTCTGATATACACATTCCCGACGGAAGGCTTTCGCCAGATCCGTTTGATCCACTCCAGGTTGATGACAATTTGCGAGTCAACCGAGGGGTTCCGAAACGTCGCACATTCGCCCTGATACCCCTAATCTTCTCAGCCGGTCCGGATAACAAGTACGACATCACCACGGACGGTGCCACTTCGATTAGTTACACGAACCCACCGCGCCCGCCGGGTCCTTTCATGGCGGATGATCCCTTTTACGTGATCTCGCCGTTGTCCGCCGGCGACCCGGAAAAGCAGATCGGTACGCCGTGGGACACTAATGGCGATGGCGAATTGAATAGCATCGACAACATCACCAATCACTTGATTGTGGAATAGACTGATGGTGAAACAGCAATCCGACCATCGATTTGTGCAATCTCTGCCTTCCATTGGTCTCTACACAAATACGGAAACAGAAGAGATGCGGGTTCGGTTGTATAAGGCATACCTCACTTTCGTCACCTCTCCCGTTTGCGGGACTTTTTCGCTTTTGAATGTGAGAGAAAGCCGGCAGCGTGTCCCTTCTCCCCTCGGGGAGAAGGCTAGGATGAGGGGGCGAACTGCCAAACGAAATCAGCCACCCCTCATCCGGCCTTCGGCCACCTTCTCCCCTCGAGGGGAGAAGGACATACTCAAAGCTCTCCCAAACCTCCAAAGCGAAAACGCGTCCGACCTCTCCCGCAAGCGGGAGAGGTGTGAAGAGATGTGTAGAGACCAATCTCTGCCGGCCAGGGCTTGGTCGCACGGTCGTCGACCCTCTGGATTATCGCGCCGGCATACTGCCGGTAATTGGCGGCGTGGGATGACCTTGGTTGAGCTGCTGGTGGTGGTGACGATTTTGATCGTCTTGATGGGCGTGGCGTTGCCTTTGATGCGGCCGGCTTTGGAAGAGAACCGAATTCGCGAAGCCTCGCGGCAACTGAACGCATTGGTCCAGACGGCCAAAATGAAGGCGGCGGAAACCGGACGTGATTACGGGCTGTGGATTGAACGATCGACCGTGGAATCGAACTCGGCGTTCGAGGTTTACCTGGCCGAAGTGCCGCGACCCTACGCCGGAGATTTGGTGGGTGCCAGGGTAGGTCTGGTCGATGCGGTGCTAGCCAATGGAACGGCGGGTCAAGACGGCGTCGTGGATCGGTTGGAGTTTCTCTTGTCGGACACGGCGTCCATGTTGCAGTTGGTCCAGGCCGGTGATCGGATTCAGCTCGATTACAAAGGGCCACTGTACCGAATCCAAACCAGTCCAGCGCCTGTGCCGGCATCGAATCCGGCGCGACTGTTTGTTCTGTTTTCTCGCACGGATCCCGGGGATCCGATGCCGTTGCCCGTGGGCGGTGATGTGCCGTTTCAGATCACGCGTTTGCCCGTCAAAGTGGCTACGCGTCCATTGCAGTTCAGTGGCGGCGTCATACTCGACCTGCAGCATTCCGGTATGGGCTACGCCCGCGGAAATCAGTTTGCTGCCCCCGCCGGAAACACGACGCCGGTGGTCATGATGTTTCGACCTTCCGGTACGATGGCGCAGGTGATCGCTAGAGGTGTTGCCCAAGCGCCCAGTGCGACAGTGCATCTACTACTAGGGCGGCTTGCTGGGCGCGAGGCGTTCGAGCCGGAGGCCAATTCGGCTAATCCGATCGACTGGTCGAGTACGGACCCCACGCAGATCACGTATTCAAAAAACCTGGCGGATCACAAATCAATCTGGGTTGCCGTGGGAAACCGCAATGGGACCGTATCGACTTCGCCCAACGGTTGGGAATTGGCTCCCGTCGCACCATGGCCCCCCAACACACCCGGTGGCTCGGAGCCTCCGTATATGGAGAACTCGCTAGACCTTGCTCGCGAATTTGCCCAAACCGGCCAGACCGATGGTGGAGGCTAAGCGATGAGAATACGACGTGGTATCACCCTGCTCGAAGTCATGTTCTCCATGGGCGTGATTGCCATCGGCCTTCTAGGCGTGATCGCCATTTTGCCGTTGGCGCTTCACCAGGTTGGCCGCGGACGTGTGCTGGATAATGCCACGCGCGTCGGGCAAAACGCCGCAACGGAATTTCGCGTGCGGTATATGGGCGCACCTGCGAACTGGCGGGTAGCGCGAACGGTAGCGGCCAGCAGGCGAAGTGTCGCGGTATCTCTAGACTTGAGGATCAACCAAGGTTACTGCATTGATCCTTTGTTCGTCTCGACCCAGTTCGACACGAACGGTGCGACATTCGACGCCAGGCTGTTCCCCTATTTCACGCGCCCTGCAGCTAATAGTAACGCGCCGCGGATGAACCGGATCTCATTGGCGGCTAGCAGTGTGACCGGGATGATGCAATGGGCAGGTGCCGAACGAGTTTTCGTCCTGCAGGATGAACTGGTTTTTGATATCCCTGAAGAAAAGGACGCGCCGCCGATCCAGAATTTTGGCAAGAGTGGGGCCAATCGGATGTACAACGGCAGCACGTCGTGGCTGGCGACGCTGTCGCCCAATCTGGATGTGACTAATCAGATTCATGACGCTTACGTGCTTTCGATTGTGGTGTTTGACAATCGGGATATGACGATGCCGATGGATGCCGACACCGAACGACTTATTTCGGTCGATTGGCTGACAAGTACCCCGCAGCCCTTTTCTGGACTGGGCGGAGGCGATCTGATTCTGGATTCAGCGAGTCTCGATGACTTGATCGGGATCCAGTCGGGAAAATGGATCATGTTGATGGGGAACACTCCCACCAACGTCAAACCAATGCCGCAGTTTCGCTGGTATCGAGTTGTGGCGACCGATAGCGAACCAGTTGCCAATGCGACGGCGACGAGATTCCGCTTGAATGCTACCGTGCAAGGGCCCGATTGGGATACAAGGATGGCGACCGAGGCGGTGTTCATGCCGGGTGTCGTGGCGGTTTACGATCGGTCGATCCGTTTAGAGACGAGTTCGCTGTGGACAAACTAGTTAAGAAAGACACCGGCTCAGTGTGAACCCCTTTCAGATCGGCTCACGAATTGAAATGGGTGTGATGTTGCTTCCCAGGCATCTCACATAACGACCACACGGACCTTTGCGTTTGACCACTGGAACAGAGGGGTCGAGGACGCTCACAGGGAGAATCAAGATGAGGCACAACCGGATCCAGCGACGCGGTATTGTACTGCTTGTAGTACTGAGTTTGCTGACGTTGTTTGCCATCCTAGGCGTGACTTTCCTGCTGGTCTCTGGCCAGTACCGGACGGCGGCGTATAGCAATTCGCGAGTTAAACGACGCACAACTTCTCCCGAGAAGTTTTTGCATATGGCCGCGCTACAGCTACTTCGCGACAGCGGAACGCGATCGGTTATCCGGACACACAGTCTACTGAGGGACATTTATGGTAATGACGGCGTGCGGGGCGTGGTGGTGGGTAACATCGCGCCATACTTCGCATCGAATCCAGCGCAGGATGCGACGGTGGGCGGTGAATTCCTAATCCTCAGCGTCATCCCAGATTCCAGTCGGAGATTCTCCGATCAACCTGATTACTACGCGGGTCGAGTTATTACATTTCTGACGGGTTCCGGGGCCAACCTCAGTGCGCGGGTGGTGAATTACCGGGCCAGCAAGGGACCCGACGGCGAATGGGGGACGCCCGGAGACGACAATACTAGTTTTCCCATCGACGGCCACACCAACGAGAGTGCCGAACGATTCTGGGCGGGTTCGGATGATTTTGCCTTGCTTCATTGCGAATTGCTGCAAGGCCAAGGCACCGGGACGATCGTTCCAGAAATCACCAGCCGATTCATAATCAACGGCCAACCGTTCAACGGGACCGGACACGGCTACAGCTCTGGGACCTCGAACCTTGATCAGTTAACCGCTTTACCCGGAGCGGACGGCGCCTGGGGTTTCAAGAATGTTGATGATGACGGGGTCAACGGGGTTGACGATCCTGGCGAATGGATGTGGGCCGGTTCCGATGATGTTCAGAACGGCGCGTTCAACGCGGCGCTGATGCCGAACCAAATGGTCCAGCAACCGCTCGGGAGCCCTTTTTCCACTTTTGGCGGAGCGGACGAAGACTACGACACTTTCGATTATCAGAACATGTTCCTGGCTATGGTTCCACCAGACCTGACCAATGTGCCAGAGATCATTCCGTCGTACCACCGTCCGGCACTGGTCGGCTACTGGTTTCGCTGGGCGGTAAACAACATCGGCAGCTTTTCGGCAATGGCCAGCCCGGCACAACAGTGGACCGCATTCTCGGCACCCTACGGTGCGGATCGGGTGTTCGGAACGGCCGATGATCCGTCGCTGACGCGTATCGAGAAGAGTGCGGTCGTTAGCATTTTGCGATCGACCATTATGAGGCCGCTGTTGGAAGATCATCCCGACTTTGCCTGGAATAATACCAGCTTGCATTACTTGGGAAATCAGTCGGGAGGCCGTTGGGACGTTGACAACGATGGCGACGGGATCCCGGATAGCATTTGGATCGATATCGGCCTACCCGTGCAGACTGCGCCAGACGGTCGCCGATACCGCCCGCTCGTGGCAATCCTCTGCCAGGACTTGGATGGCCGGCTGAATCTCAATGCCCACGACAAAGATCCCAACGTGGTGACAGCGACAACATTTAGCGGTCGCTACAACTTGAATTCGGTGAACGAGAAGTACGCGGGTACCGTCGCCACTGCGACTACCAATAACAACGTGTTGCTAACACGTGGTCAAGGAACCGGCGGTGCAGACGTGAGCCTGGGTCCGCTGTTTCACGAACAGTTGGCCGCCGCGCCGGAATATGGCGATGTCCTGGAAGCTCGCTATCGATTGGGCAGCCGTACCGAACCTGGGACACGGTTGTCTGACGACCCGTTGTCGGCCATTAAGTTTCACCACATGCCCAACAACTATTTGACCGATATCAGCTCGTACCTGAGCCCGGCGGATCTCAACGGCGTAATAGCTATTGGTTTGGACCATTATGGACAACCATTGCCCCAAGCGGTTGCGGGTGCCAATGCCAATGTTGATGACCCTTACGAGATGTTTTTGGGAAATCACTTTGGCGAAGTGAGGTCAGTACAGGATGCGCCGTTTACTGTTTCGGAATTTGAACGTCTGTTGCGGTACAACGATAAGGACGCATCGCGGTTGCCACCACGATTGGTGCGTCTGGCCCAGCGATCATTCGCCAACAGCGGGAATCGCCAGCGTGCGACAGTGCTTAGCAGCTATATTCCCGTTACGGCATCGACGGTCTATCCCGAGGTGCGGGGCAGCACGCCTGCATCAAGCATTCTTGATTTGTATTACCGCCGCCTCTTAGCGAATGCCGATCCTAGTTTGTCTCAAAAACAAAAAGAAGACGCGGCGCGGTCAGCGCTGGTGAGTCTCGTGCCGTTCGAGTTTCTACACGGCCAGCGATTCGACCTGAACCGGGCTTTCGGAAACGGTGTCGATGATAACGCCAACGGTGTTGTGGATGAACCGGCTGAAACCAGCAATCAAAAAGCGTGGCACACTTCTAAGAACGTGCCTCTTGCGTTTAAGAATGCAAATTTCAACGGTCGAAACGACGATCCAATTGCCACTAGTCCGCGTTTCAACTATGCGCGTCATATGTACTGTCTGTCACTGATGTTGATGGACCAGACGTACGTGCTTCCGCTACATCCCGGTGAAACGACAGTAGCCAAGAGTACCTTAACCACGCGCCAGCGGATTGCCCAATGGGCGGTGAATGTTGTTGATTTTCGCGATGCCGACGCCATCATGACACCGTTTGAATACGACACCAATCCGTTCAATGGCTGGATCACCGACGGCAATCCCAACACGGACGAAGGAACGGACACCGTTGACAATGATGGCGACGGACAGACGGACGAGGCAGACGAGCAAGAGCGAGGGCTCGTCTGGGGTTGCGAAGCCCCAGACCTGCTGATCACCGAGACATTCGCGATGCACGATCGTCGGGTCAAAGACACCCTCTGGGATAACGGCGTGACTGCCACTGGGGCTGGTAGCGGGCCACCACTGGTGAATCGGTTTAGCACACCAACTCCAGACGAGGATCTTGATCAATACCGGATCCCGCAAGGCAGCTTCTTCTTCGAGTTGCAATGCCCACGCGGCAATCATTTGCAGAGACAACTTGAACTGTACGATACCGCAGGCAATCTGGACTTGGGACGGATGAGCCCCAGCCGGACGATTGGCGGGAACACGGTCCGGCAGCCGGTCTGGCGGGTGGCAATTGCCACCACGCCTTCTACGCTCAACGCCAGTCAGGTGGGGGTGAACGCTTCCTCCGAAACCTACACGCTGCCGCCGTCGTCGATTGACCGCATGGTCTGGTTCGCGAACGTTGACCCAACCACGGTGAACAGTCCTGACGCCAGCAAGGTATTTTATAACCGCACAAACGTGACCAGGATGGCCCCCAACGGGTACCTGGTTGTCGGGCCGCGGCCCTCCACAGCGTTTGGCGCGTTGAGGGACACCGATGGCGATCCGGCAACCCACGATGATTCGCCGCATGTGTTGAGTATCAACACCGCAGGCGGCACGTTTTCGGCCACGAACTCGACGGGGGCCCCCAGCACGCCGACCGCCAACATTCGGACACCGCCTGGAATGGTCTGCGCCGCGAATCCGCCGACCAGTTGGACGAATGTTAATCGTCAAATTGGCCTCAATGTTTCCGAACCCCGACCACGTGATCCCCTCGTCCCCTATTACCCAGAACCCAATCCATCCAACGATGGTCGGGATCCGCCTGACGCGTACGCCGATCTTTCACAGCCTCTTGTCGTTGATGTTGTCGTCCCGGCCAATAATAACTCGATTCCCGATCAACCATTCGACGAACTTACCGGGAAACCACTGAGTGTTGGTGCGGGAACCAATACGGGCACGCGCCTCGGATTCCGTTCCTGCTTCCTGCAACGTTTAGCGGACCCAACCCGCGCTTGGAACCCGGCGTTTGGTCAAACCGGTCACTCGTCGGCCATACCGCTGAACCCATACATCACCGTTGACTGGGCGAGTATTGATCTGACAGTATTCACGGGTGAGGAAAACACCAATCGCAGGCTTCCTCCAGAGGTTCCTCCGGTCGCCGGTGGGCCCGATTGGCTTGACCCAGAAGACGAAGATCCACTCGGTTCGGCTCCACCAGAACTCGTCAGAACCCGCCAACGCGATGGAGGTCGCTCGACATCGCCTGGAGGGAATCGGTTCAACATCTGGTCGCCTAGCACCTTGACACCAGGCGGATCGACGGCGACGGCCAATGCGGACGCGTACTTTCCATTCCAACTGAATACCTACAGCCCTGGCGTTCCAGGCATGACCTTGGGTTATTTGAATTCTTCGTTCGGTAACCCAACGACGCCACAGACTGGTTACACGGGTGCCCCCGCATCACCATTCCCGTGGATGGCCTGGAACAATCGGCCCTTTACCAGCGCTTTCGAACTGATGTTGGTGCCCTCTTCGCCGCCTGGGCGGCTGCTGTTGGAATATTCGGCGTCGAGAGTTCCAACAGATTACCTTAAGGAAACCCAGGCCTATTTGCCAGCGTCGACGCCGGTAGATATTTATGCTGCAAATGGGACGTTTCCGGAGGTCAGTGCACCGAGTGCCCACTTATTGAATTTCTGTAGTTCGTCGGTGATGGGTTCGAGCACGGGGTCGGCCAACTTCCATCGGATGTTCGATTTCGTAGAAGTGCCGTCGCCATTCATCGGTGCCGAAAAGTGGTACAACCCTGCCAGCTTTGCTTCAGGTACGGGTGGAGCCACGTTCCGCCCGCCGTTTAACAGATTATCTCGCTTCCGTGATCCCGGCCGTGTCAACGTGAACACTATCATTCCTGAACGGCGCTGGACACAGGGTGTCGATGGGAGATGGGGCAAGGAAGGTGTTGATGACGATGCGAACGGAACCATCGATGATGCTTCGGAGACTGGCTGGGCTGACAGTGATGATGTTCGCGAAGCACGTGTCTGGGAGGGAATCGCGAAGAACAATCCAGAACTCGATCCCGCCCGCCATCGGGGAGCCGAATCACTCACGGGTCGCATGCACCATTATGGAGCACGCGTTCACCCCGGCATTGATGGCCATTGGGGCGTTGCGAACACAGACGACAACGGAAACACGACGACCGACGAGAGTGCCGAGGGGGATGCGGTGGGCTCGGACGATTTCACGCGTGTGTTCGCCGAGCGGCTGATGTTGAGTCGCCAAGGCTACGGAACCAAGACGAATGACTTCTTGTCATTCAATGCTTCGTACCCGAGCCGGTTTTCGAATCCATTCAGATCGGCCGCGACTGCCGACCTGATGCCGCTGCTTTCGCCGGACATCCTGCGAAAGCGAGGTGTGGCGGCCACGTTCCTACGACCGGACATTGTTCCGCATTTCGATCGTGGACGAGACGGTGTTTGGGGGGCGGCTGGAGACGACAACGGTGACGGCGTGGTCAATGACATCCTCGAAGCCGGTTATCCCGGTACCGACGATGTGCATCGTGTTGAACCACTATTTGTCCCCGACACTTCCGTCGCGCCATGGTTGAATTCGGCATATCGGGGGCAAGACCGGAATCCGTACTTCCGTTACCAAGCTCTGCAGCACATCGGCAACGTGCTCTCGACCACTTCCAATACGTTTGCCACCTGGTTGACCGTCGGTTACTTCGAAGTAGAAGACAATCCAACCGGGCCGGATCTGGCGCACCCCGATGGCTTGCGATTGGGACAAGAGGTTGGGTTGGATACGGGCGACGTCAAACGACACCGCGCTTTCTATATCATTGATCGTTCAATCCCGGTCGCCTATGAACCGGGTGAAAACCACAACGTCGAAAAGGCAATTCTCTTGCGGCGGTATATTGAGTAACCGACTTTCCAGTCACCTCTCCCAAGGGAGAGATGTGAAAACTGCTGTAAACCAACTACTTAGGATCGTTCGAGGAACTACCGTCCGATAGTCGCCGCCTTTCGCGGAGCGAAAGACGACAATAAAAGATCGAACACTGCTTAAGAGCTGGACAACCTCTCCCAAGGGAGAGGTGACATGATGTGAAGACCGCTGCAAACCAATAACTTACGAGCTGTACGATCGCCTAACGCCTCGAGTTAGAAAAAGCGCGCAACTTCAAAAGCGGCAATAAGTCCCCGCGGCGAAAAGCAAAGGACAGAGAATGGCAAGCAAAGCACGACAATTCGGCTCAACAACGTGGCCACAACGACCTGGTCTCACGTTGATCGAAATGCTGGTATCGATGGTCATCACGATGTTGATGATTCTCGCCCTGGCGCAGGCATTTCAAATCGTTAGTGCCACGATCTCATATAATCGCTCGACGATTGAAATGGCGAGCCAGTTGCGGAGTACGTCGTTGCTCTTGCAGCGCGACCTCGAAGGGTTGACCGTGCCGGCGTTGCCGTTGGCAAATCCGTCGTCCGCCGAGGGTTACTTTGCGTATATCGAAGGGCAAGACAAGGATTATGTAACAGGCGATACGGACACGACCGTGGGGGACACCGACGATGTGTTGATGTTCACAACGCAGAGCGCCGGTTCACCGTACACAGGACAGTATTCCGGGGCCGTCGTGGAATCGCCCGATGCGGAGATTATCTGGTGGTTGTCGGGAAGGGATTTCAACGGCGATAATGTGACCGCCGTCAACGAACGGTTCATTTATCGTCGTGTGTTAGTCGTGCGGCCGGACCTGGACAGATCGGGCGCATTGACCACCTGGCCGAGAACATTTTCCACCAATACCACCGGGCTGCGCCAGCTTCGCAGCCAACTCGCGGCGTTTTACAACAACAACGATATCTCCGTAAGGATGCGGTGGTTGGTCTCGGGAGCCAACGTGACTGTGGATCTTTTCGCGAATTCTCTCAGCGACTTATCTAACCGAGAGAACCGCTTCGCGCACTATCCCATCGTGCTCGATAATGGGACGATACGCCTGGTGACCGCCAGCGACTTTCCCACGTTTCCCGTTTATCCGTATGTGTTGGATGCGAATCGCGACAGCATTACGTCCTTGGATCGCTTGCGATACTTTGGCACGCGCAAAGGCGAGGATGTGGTGTTGCAGAACACGTTGGCCTTCGATGTCCGGGCGTACGATGTAACGGCGCAAGTTCGCGCTCATCCGGGCGAAGATGGCAGATGGGGAGTGGCTACGCAGGACGACGATCAAAACGGCACGGTCGACGACATTACAGAAGCGGGGTGGTTCGATTCGGATGACGAAGCCGTGACGCCTGGGGATCGGGGCTTCGCCGCAGCCCGACAGATCGGTACGGGTGCCTTTGTCGACCTGTACTATAGATCCGTGTTCAGTTATGGCGCCGGAGTCAGATCCCAGTTTTCCGGCTCGCCGCATGTGCGTTCGGGTCTCTCCGGACTCTCGTCGGGCGCCCCCCTCAGTTTCAGTCAGCCGCTTGAAGCGACCTGGGACACATGGTCCATGCACTACGAATCGGATGGAAAGAAGCAAGATATCTCGCCCTTGATGCCCAGTAACATCGTTGACACGGACACCGACGAAGGGACCAACGGCTTTGACGGCGATGGCGTCAATGGTGTCGACGATCCTGGCGAACGTGAAACGTCGCCACCCTACAACGTGCCGCTCCGCGGTATCCAAATCGGATTACGGATTATGGAAACGGACAATCGTCTGGTCCGGCAGGCCTCGGTCGTGGTCAACTTCATTCCTGAATGACCCGCTGGCTGGGGCAGCGTGCTGATGCAAAGAGGCGGCGGGGGCCCCTCTCCCGCGGCTGAAGCCGCGACCTCTCCCGAGGGAGAGGTGACATGAGGGAGACGTGACATAAGGGAGAGATGAGATGATGGGAGAGGTGAGATGATGGAGAGGTGAGATGATGGGAGAGGTGAGATGATGGGAGAGGTGAGATGATGGAGAGGTGAGATGATGGAGAGGTGAGATGATGGGAAAACCTCACCACTTCAAGCGTTTAGATCCCGTCACCTCTCCCGCTTGGAGATCGTGCGGCTTTTAAGCCTTTCTCGCTTCACGCGTTAAGATCTTGTCACCTCTCCCTCTGGGGGTTCTTCGGGGATTTTAGTGGCTAATCGAATTCTGGGCGTGTTTTCGGTATGGTTTGGAGATGAACGATCTCAACTCACACTACCGTCTTCTGCTTGGGCTCAATGATGCCTGGGATGTCCAAAACGTTGCTCTCGATTTGGATGCGAAGCAAGTCGTCATTGAGCTTCAACATGCAGGTGGAAAGCTCTGCTGTCCGGAGTGCCAGCAGTCTTGCGGCAAGGCCGATAACGCACCAATGCGTCGGTGGCGTCACTTGGACACCATGCAGTTTGAAACCATTGTCGAAGCAAGTGCCCCTCGCAGTAAGTGTCCCAACTGTGGTGCCAAAACAATCTCTGTCCCCTGGGCCGCCAAGCATTCTCGCTTCACTCTCATGTTTGAGGCGTTTGCAATTCGTGTTCTTCAGGCGGCCAGTAACGTCAAGAGAGCCGCCGAGTTTTTGGGCCTTTCTTGGGATACGACCCATTCGCTCATGGAGCGGGCGGTCAAACGTGGTCTGCAGCGTCGTCAGGAGCAGCCCATCGAGTACGTTGGGATTGACGAAAAGAACTTTGGTAGTGGGCAAGACTATGTCTCATTGATGGTCGATATCGATCGATCACGAGTGCTTGAAGTGGCCAAAGATCGGACAACGGAGACGTGCAACAAGTTGTAGTCCAGCCTTAGCGAAGCCCAGAAAAACGGGGTTTTGGCGGTTGCCACCGACTTCTGGCGGGCTTACAGCAACAGCACGCGAGAGCAAGCTCCGCAAGCCGAGATTGTTCATGACCGCTTTCACGTCAGCCAGTATTTAGTGGATGCAGTTGACCTGGTTCGTCGCAAAGAGAATCAATCGCTGAAAAAGCAAGGAGATGATTCGCTCGTGGGGACGCGCCAACTCTGGCTGTTTAACTTAGACAACCTTGAGCAAGAAGAGCAGAGACGAATCGATCATCTTCAGCGAGCCGCAGTGAAGACTTCACGTGCTTGGGGTATCAAGGAAATGTTTCGTGACTTTTGGACCTATCGCTCTGGTGTATGGGCCAAAAAGTTTTTCGATCGCTGGTACGCATGGGCGATTCGCAGTCGTCTCAAGCCCATCAAGAACGTGGCCGTGATGCTCAAAAAGCATCTGCAGGGTTTGTTGGCTTACTTCCGGCATCGAATCACCAACGCCCAGAGCGAAGGCTTTAATAGTCGGGTCCAGGCAATCAAGTCCGCCGCCCGAGGCTTTCGGTCCTTTGAGAACTATCGCATCCGCATCCTGTTCTACTGCGGCAAACTCAATCTATTGCCAGAAACCAGCCACTAAAATCCCCGAAGAACCCCCTCCGGGAGAGGTCGGACGCGGTAGCGGCCGGGAGAGGGCGACTATGATCAGTGCGAACATCTCACTCTATGATAGCCGAAAAAGCCCCTCTCCCGCGGCTGAAGCCGCGACCTCTCCCAAGGGAGAGGTAACATGATGTGAAAACCGCTGCAAACTGACAACTAAAAAGCGAAAAAGCCGACAGCGAGTCCCTTCTCCCCTCGGGGAGAAGGATA
>PVBE012424607.1_pt1 | contig 30595 bp, 23 predicted proteins | sample 1631181 | NCBI WGS metagenome assembly PVBE01 (sample SAMN08397723, study PRJNA350692) | Marine metagenome, whole genome shotgun sequencing project. | isolation source: water | place: Pacific Ocean | collected 2012-04
GACTGTTAATCATTGGGTCCCTGGTTCGAGCCCAGGTCGGGGAGCCACGCTTCAATTATTGACCCCTTTTTTATTTGAGTTACGAGACCTATGAGAATCTTGCTCACGGGATGTGATGGTCAGGTAGGATGGGAGATCTGCCGCAAAGCTGCCCACTACGGATTTGATGTCGTCCCAACCGATATCGGTAATCTCGATATCACAGACATTGATGCCATTCGTTCGCTCCATTCGGATCAACCCTCGGACATTATTATCAACTCTGCAGCCTATACCGCGGTTGATAAGGCTGAAGACGACGAGGAACTGGCACACCAGGTGAATGCCGTTGGTGCAGAAAACCTGGCTATTGTTGCCAGAGAGAATGACCTGCCTATGCTACACATCTCAACGGACTATATTTTCAACGGAGATGCGACTACTGCCTATAATGACGATTCTAATCCCGATCCACAGGGCGTCTATGGCAAAACAAAACTAGCGGGTGAGGTTCTGGTTCAGAAAGCAAACCAAAAATACGTCACTCTCAGAACAAGTTGGGTATTTGGCATCGAGGGTCAGAATTTTGTCAAGACCATGCTACGACTCGGAAAAGAAAAAGAAGAGATCAGCGTGGTGGCCGATCAATTTGGCAGTCCAACGTTCGCCGGACATATCGCAACAGCCCTTCTGGAACTCACCAGGCAGTATCAGTCGGATACAAACCTACCATGGGGTTCGTACAATTTCTGCGATGCAGGAACGACCACCTGGTATATGTTCACCGTCAAGATCATGCAGCTTGCCGTCGATCAGGGGATTCTGAGCACATCACCGGTCGTCAGACCAATAAGAACTGAAGACTACCCTACCGCTGCCACTCGACCTGCCTACGCTGTGATGGATTGCTCAAGGTTCGCTGACACGTTTCCTCAAATAGGAATTAGTAGCTGGGAATCAGGACTTCGTGAGATGATCAGCACCTTGGCAAAAGAGAGCAACTAGCATGCGCATCCTCGTCACCGGTGGTGCCGGATTTATCGGTTCAGCCGTAGTCAGAGAAATCATCAGCAACAGCGAGGATGAGGTGCTTAATCTTGACTGTCTCACCTATGCGGGTAACCTTGAGAACGTAACAGAAGTATCAGATTCGAGTCGGTACGGTTTTCGTCAGACCGATATCCGCAATCTACAGGACGTCAAGGACGTGATCGACGATTTCCGACCAGACAAGATCATGCATCTGGCCGCAGAGTCACACGTCGATCGATCCATTGATGACCCGGGTATCTTTGTCCAGACTAATATCATCGGCACATTTAACCTGCTGACCAGTGCGCTGGAATATTTCACGCGCCTTGATGAAGAGAAAAGGGGGCAATTCCGCCTGCACCATATCTCCACAGACGAGGTATTCGGCAGTCTCGGTGAGGATGGATTTTTCACCGAAACCACACCTTACGATCCCAATTCACCCTACTCCGCCAGCAAGGCATCGTCTGATCATCTGGTTCGGGCCTGGCATTCCACCTATGGCCTGCCAACTGTCATCACCAACTGTGCCAACAACTATGGTCCCTATCACTTCCCTGAGAAACTCGTTCCCCTGATGATTCTTAACGCACTGGAGGGTAAACCACTGCCTGTCTATGGCGATGGCTCACAGATTCGGGACTGGTTATTCGTTGAAGATCATGCACGCGCACTGTTAACGGTGTTGATGGAAGGTATACCAGGTGAAACCTACAACATTGGTGGTCACAATGAGGTGAAGAATATTGATGTGGTCAGGAACATCTGTCGTATTCTGGATGAGAAAGAAGGCCTTGAAAAACCAGGCAACGTCAATCGGTTCGAAGATCTGATCGAATTTGTTGCGGATCGACCCGGGCACGATGTGCGCTATGCGATAGATGCAACAAAAATCAGCAACGAGCTTGGCTGGCAACCAAAGGAAACCTTCGAATCCGGGTTGGCGAAGACAGTTGACTGGTATCTGAACAATCAAGAATGGTGTAACAACACTCAAGCCGGGAACTATCAGCGACAGAGGCTGGGTGTCATCAAATGAAAGGTATTATTCTTGCCGGCGGATCTGCAACCCGGTTATATCCGGCAACCCTGGCGGTATCGAAACAATTATTGCCTGTCTATGACAAGCCCATGGTTTACTATCCGCTGTCTACGCTGATGCTCTCAGGCATACGTGAGATTCTGATTATCTCTACACCGCTTGATATTGGCCGCTTTGAAATACTGCTTGGCACAGGTGAACAATGGGGTTTGCAACTCTCTTATCAGATTCAGGATAAACCGCTGGGACTCGCTCACGCATTTATCGTGGGCGAAGAGTTTCTGGCGGGCAGTGAATGTGCGCTCATCCTTGGAGACAACATTTTCTTCGGGCAGAATTTTTCTGGTATTCTGAAAAAATCTGTTAGTCGAAGCGAAGGGGTCACTGTTTTCGCATATCCGGTAAAGGATCCTGAAAGATTCGGTGTGGTTGAATTCGACAAGAGCAACAAGGCCATCAGCATTGAAGAAAAACCAAACCAGCCAAAGTCCCGTTACGCTGTGACAGGGCTGTATTTCTACGACAGCAGCGTCACCGAGAAGGCAAAGCAAATCAAGCCCTCTGCCAGAGGAGAATTGGAGATCACAGATCTGAATCGCATGTACCTCGATGAAGGTAGCATGTCGGTTGAGATACTAAGTCGCGGTATGGCATGGCTTGATACCGGCACCTATGATTCACTTCTTGAAGCAGGTCACTTTGTTCAGACCCTGGAGAACAGACAAAGCCTCAAAATCGCCTGTCCCGAGGAAATTGCCTGGCGACAGGAATGGATAACGGATGAATCTCTTGAGGAACTGGCACAACCACTCTGTAAGAGCGGTTACGGTGAATACCTGCTGGATCTCCTGAAATACGGAGACAAGAACCTGTGAAGGTGGAAACGACAAAACTCCCTGGTGTTGTCATCATTGAACCACAGGTGTTCGGTGATGATAGAGGATACTTTTATGAGAGTTACCATGAAAATCGTTACAGGGATGAGGCGGGTATCGCTGAGAAATTCGTACAGGATAATCAGTCAAAATCAGTCAAAGGTGTCCTGCGAGGTTTGCATTTTCAAAAAACCAAACCACAGGGAAAGCTTGTCCGAATAACATTTGGCGAAGTATTTGATGTGGCCGTCGATATCAATCCCCAATCAAACACTTTCAGGCAATGGGTTGGTGTTAAGCTTTCGGAAGCCAATCACCTGCAGTTCTACGTCCCACCTGGATATGCTCATGGGTTCGTAGTGTTGTCGGACGTTGCGGTTTTTGATTACAAGTGCACCGACTTCTATTTCCCTGAGGATGAATGTGGCGTTATCTGGAATGATTCTGAACTGAATATCGACTGGCCCATCCAAGATCCAGTCCTTTCGGACAGGGACAAAAAAAACCCGGATTTAAGTACATTCCTGCAAACCTGATTTTTCCCGACCCTGGTCTTGTTTATTCTTGGTATCTGGCTTCCGACCCGATATATAATCCAACCTGATCAACAAATACCGAAACCATGAATAAAACCATATATGTCACTCTCGGCATGCACCGAAGCGGAACCAGTCTTGTTTCTCATCTAGTTCATCGTCTGTTGTCGATCGAATTAGATACTCTGCTGGTTCCAAAAAAAGACAATCCTAAAGGATTTTGGGAAGACACCGACGTTCTGCAGTTGAATATTGAGATTCTTGATTGTCTCGGCATCGAATGGAACAGCCTGTCCCGGTTTAGCATCACAGAGGACGACCTGAATAAACTGCTAGACAAATTCGGCACTGAGGCATCTGAAATATTAAGCCGAAAGCTAGATCACACGATGTCCTGGTCATTTAAAGATCCAAGAACCACCCGACTCATCTTTTTCTGGAAAAAGATACTTGAACAAAACAGCATCCACGTAAAATACCTTTTCTGCAATAGAAACCCCCTTGCGATAGCACATTCCCTGAGAGGCCGTGATGGATTTTCACTGGAGTACGGACTGATTCTCTACTGTCTCTATGTCGAAACCGCACTTGCAGAAGTGCTGAATGACGATGTACTCATCATCGATTACGAATCGCTCATGAGAGACTCACAGGAGCAGTTGACCGAACTCACAGACTTTATGGGCATTTCGATCGAGGCAACCAACCTGGATCAGTTGTCGAAGGAGATCATGGACACTGGTCTGAACCATCACCAACGTCATCGAAAAAATGCCAGGCTTCCCGGCATGGCTTTCGAGTGGTCAGCCTTGATTGACCGTCTGGGTAAAGGAATCACAACAAAAGATGAAGGTCGCTCAGAGATTGAGCGGTTGAGAGACGACCGGAGAACCGCGCAGGAAGTCCTGCTCCTTGCCGAAAATTTCCGAAAATCAACCAATCAAAAAGGCCAGCAGCTTGAAATAGTATCAGCAAAAAACCAGAAGCTGATTCGCGATTCTGGCCAATTAAGAGGAGATCTTCTAACTCAACGGTCAAATCTGAATATTCAGAATAAGAAAATCAGGGAGCTGGAGGGAGATTTAGACAAAGCCGCTGCCTGGGAACAAAAGCAGACTAATACGATCAGTGATCTCGGCATACAGGAGATCAAACTCACCAATGACATTCAGGAACTCAAGGATGATCTCAAATCCCAGAAAACCAATCAGGAAGTCCAACTCAGCAAAATAACCGAGCTGGAAACATCTCTGGATGTGGCATCGAAATGGGATATTAAACAGGAAGAACTCATCACCGAGTTAAATCGACAACAAGACGTGATATCAGATGAGCTGAAACGAATCTGGGACATCGCCGAAAAGCATCGACAGGAACACCTTAACGTAACTTCAAAACTTACCTGGAAACTAACCGAGCCTCTGAGGAGGTCCGGTGAATTCATAACGTCATTGCCGGGAATCAGCTATGGCCTGTTCAAGAGAGGTGTATTTTCACTGGCAGATACTTTCCCCGCAAAATGGAACCTGTCAACCAGACTCAGACATTTAAAACAGAGGCTGGTAAACAGCACGGTAGACAGTAGTTCATTTGCTTTAAGAGAAAGTCATTTTGAAATCACATCGAACAGGCAGAGTTCAAATCTACATCTCTGTGTTGCCAACGCTGACATCTTGCCGGAGATTGATATTTCTATCGTCAGCTACAACAATGGCAACTTCGCGTCCGCGTTCATGGAATCGCTGCTATCCCAGAACTACCCAACAGAGCTAATTAACCTGGTAGTGACCGACAACTCATCAACAGATGACACGTTATCCGTCCTTGAAAAACTGCAGGGTCAATATCGGAATAGTTTCAGCAGTTTTGAAGTTCTTTCGAGGCAGAATCTGGGTTACGGCTGCGGTCATCATGCTGGTCTTTGTCAGACAAAATCAAGGTTTGCGCTCATCATAAACCTCGATATCGAATTCACACCCCAGGCACTTGTCAGACTACTTTCCTTCGCAGTTCAGGACAGTGACGACACTGCCTCATGGGAACTGCGCCAGAAACCTTACGAACACCCCAAGTTTTATGATCCGGTGACCCTGGAAACTGCCTGGTCTTCTCATGCCTGCGTTCTATTCAGACGATCAGCTTATGAGGATGTGGGTGGTTATGAAAAGCGAATCTTCATGTATGGCGAAGACGTTGAACTCTCATTTAGATTTCGTGATCGGGGCTACCGAATCAAATACGTACCGTCTGCGGTCGTGTATCACTATTCCTATAAGGAGGAAAATGAATTCAAACCCTTGCAGTTCTATGGCAGCACGCTCGCAAACTCACTCCTGCGATTCCGATATGGCAGCATCTCCGACATTATGTCGACAATCCCAATGTACTCCGCAGTTCTCGCCTTCCATGGTCTGAGAAGTGAGATAGGTAAAGGGCTGTTCAAGAAGAATTTTTTTAAACTGTCAGCCCTGTTTTTTCTTTTCATCACCAGCCGCAAGCAAAGCAGTAAGAGCTTCGCATTCAGAGGATGGGACTACGAAATGTCCCGTGAAGGGCCGTTTTACACCCAACCTGATGTTGAAGACGACCAGCAACCGCTGGTTAGTATCATCATTAGAACATACATGAACCGTAGTTACTGGCTGCGCGAAGCCCTGAGTTCCGTCCTGAATCAGACCTACCCAAACGTAGAAATCATCATTGTGGAAGATGGTTCAAATTCACAGAAAGACTTCGTCACCGAGATACAGCGTCGCTACCCAAATCAGACTCTGGTCTACAAAGCATTGCCGAAGAAAGGGCGATGTTTCTCGGCTAATCGCGCCCTTGAACTAGCGAAAGGTAAGTTGATTGGATTTCTGGACGATGATGATCTGTTTTTCTGTGATCACATCGAGACCTGTGTCACCGAGCTGCTGAACGATCCGAACCTCGGTGCTGTTTATGGCCTCGCATGGGAAGTGGAAACAAAACCTCTTGGAGAAGCTTTGGAGGACGGGTATGAGGAGGTTTTACATCTCAGCAACACCCTTTTGGGAGATGAATTTGATCGGGAAATATTGAGAACCAGAAACTGTTTTCCCATCCAGGCAGTTCTGTTTCGTCGTGAACTGTACGAGATGCATGGCGGGTTTAATACGAACCTGGACAACCTTGAGGACTGGAATCTCTGGATCAGATACTCTGCCAAGAATGATTTCAAGCTAATCAACAAAACCACATCCATGTTTAGAACACCATTTTTCATCGCAGACAAGCTCAAACGGCAGAAGATCCTGGATGAATACCTGCCTTTAGCCGTCTCAATAAACAACGAATATCTCAAGAAAATTGAAAATAACGAACATGAAGGAATCTTCATCTCGTGAAAGATCTGCGGATTTCACCTCGGCGTCTCTGATGTTCTTGCTTCAGGACTATCTAGTCGATTTCATTTAGTGCTTATGAATTCACTGTCATTTATCATAAGAAGTCTTCGAAAGCTGCGATTTCTTTTCAGGTACCGAAAATACGCATCCTCGATTCAAAGGAACGGCTTCCATCTCATTATTGATCTGGCTATACACGCCGGGCATTGCGGAATGGGAGAATATGTTTCCGATCTAATCACCAGGATTGCCTTCGCTCTCAGAACCGACCCTACAATCTCTGATATATGGTATCGACGGCATAAAGATGAGATCCAACTTGCAGCCAACAACATCGAACTGGCGGACCTGGAAGCACCGCAAGTGCTCATCTTTCTTGACTGTGAGCAAACAGATGCCATTGAAGCACTGGGTATCACCATTGATTCTTTGCTAGATCAGTCATTAACTGCCGACAGCGTGCATATCCAGCTTTTCAATAGCCAGTCTGACGAAGATCTGCAACGGATCCAGGAATGTATTGACGAATCATTGTTCGAGAAACGAACGTCAATCTATCCGCAACCTCATGAATGGTGGTCTGGGTCAGCCGGTACAAACGACGTGCTTGTGACGACTGCAGGAACCCGTTTTCATCCTTGTGCAATAACTTACTTTGCCAAAGCGCTGAAAGCCAGACCTCTATTTGTATATTCCGATCATGGCATAACAGAAACTCCAACGAACAGACTCAGAACAATTATTTTCAAGCCAGATTTTTCGATCGACTTGCTTCGCTGTACAAATTACATTGGCCATACCTTCGCATGCTCACAGCAACTCTTGAAAAGCCTGGACAGGTCGTTGCCGCCCACATGCTATGACTTACAACTTGCGGCCGGGTCGCAACCAGAGAACACGGTGCATATTTCAAAAGTACTGTACCTGGCGCCAGATAATTCCCATGACGATACTTTTGTATCCATCAAACGAAGTATTCAGCAGGAAATCAGTCGTGATCAATCACGCCTGGATTTCACACTGTTACCTGCAACAGGTCAAAACAGCTATATCACTCAATATCGAAACCTGAATGTACCGCTGAGCATCACGATTATTATTCCAACCAGAGACAAGATCGACCTGCTGAAGACATGCATTGAAAGTATAGAAAGAACGAAAACAGACAATCCTTTTGAGATTCTTGTTGTCGACAATCAATCATCCGAGCTAGAGACATTACACTGGTTCGACGCAGCCCAGGAAAAGTCCGATCACATCCGTGTTTTACGTGCAGACTATCCGTTTAACTGGGCAAAGCTAAACAACCATGCCATAGGCAATTCCCAGGGAGATATTGTCGTTCTCCTGAACAACGATATCGAGGTAATTTCAGATAACTGGCTCGATCAAATCTGTGGGCAACTGACTCGAAAAGATGTGGGTTTAGTGGGTGGTCTGCTGAGATACCCGGACGGCAGTATTCAACATGCAGGGACTGTCACTGGCTTTGGTGGCAACACTGATCATATCCTTCGGTCCTTGAATCCGGAAGTCATCCCACCTGACTGCATCGGCAATCCAAACTACCAGAGAGAAGTTACAGCAGTAACCGGGGCATTTATGGCCACCACGAGGCCTAATCTCGCTATCGTCGGACCTTTCAACGAAGAATTCGTGGTCTGTGGCAGTGACATCGAGTACTGTCTCCGCATCAGACAGGCAGGTATGACAACTCTGTTCGATCCAACCATTGAAATGATTCACCATGAATCAATGAGCAGAGATCCCAGAGCCCCCGAAGCTGACATTCAACTGCTGGCAAACAAGATTCATGAATTTGGCGTTGAGGATGATCCCTTTTACAACAGGAACCTCTCGAAGTTCAGTCTTTACCCAATCCCGGATATTGTTTGAAAGCAGTCATCATCGAATCATGCGAGTCAATCATCTAGTCACGGCTAAGGGCCCGGCTCTGTTCATACTCCTGAACAGCGTTCTCAAGTATTTTCCTGGCGCTGTGTCTATCCTGGAAACCTAATGACTCAATCAGGCCTGAACCTTTGTAATTCTCGAACCAGGTTTCCAGGATCTCTTTCATGCCATTTCGCATGTCCTCAATATTACTAATATCGGAAAGCAATGACTCAAACGGCACCGCAATCAGCTTGTCATCCCGCTCTCCCGAATCCATCAATTTGAGCACACTCACAATCGTGATGGAAACAATACTGCCTCGCGCAATAGCCGGACCCAGTAAAATCACATCAAGGGGATCACCATCACCTCCCCTGGTTTCGTCCAGGAGAGTTCCGGGGACAAAACCATAATTACCGGGATACGCCAGATAATTGATCAGGCGAGGAACGTCATTTTCTTTTTCCCAGTAGAGCTTGCCGTCAATTTTTGACATTTCCCACTTTTCAATTGTACCTGTGGGTATCTCGACTACCATTTGAACTGATCCACCGTGGTCAAATGGGGATATGGTCAGGCAACTGCGCTCCAAGCCACACCGGGTTTCCGGTTTCGCACCAAGAGTGGTGAGTGCCAACAGCAGTAAAACAGTAGCTCTCATGGATTGTCAGTAGTCGATATCAGTCTTCGAGGCAATCAGTACGACCTCACTGATGCCATCTATTGAGCCCATCCCCCTGGTCAGGTCCTCTGCGGTCGAGCCTTCTTTTAGCGTTATGTCATAGGTCAGGTTCAGGTATTCGCTGTCACCCGAAGGTTCAATATGCAGCATGTTTGATCGTTTCGAATGTTCCTGAATTTTCTCAAGGTAATCGGCGCTACTGAATTGCTGAGAAAATCTGAAACGAAGAATAAATTCACTCTTATACAAAGCACCATAATTCGTCCGGTGAACGACTAGGCTCAAACCAATGACAAAAGCTGTAGCAACCAGTGCCAGGAAATAATTGGATGTACCACAGGCCATCCCGATTGCCAGCGCCGCAAATACAAAAGATGTGTCTTTTGTATCCTTGATAACCGTTCTAAATCTGATGATCGACAATGCGCCAACCAGCGCAAATGCTCTCGCCAGACTACCGCCAATCACCATCATTACAATGGCAACAATTACTGTCACAAACAGGACGGTATGCGTAAAAGACTGAGAGTAAGATAGTCCTTTATGCGTGAATTTATACGTATTCGCTGTCAGAAAACCCAGTGCGATGGACAGGGCTATGTTAATGACCATCTCTTCGTAGCTATACGTTAGTAATGTCACTCCCGGATTCAGTAGTTCTTCTGGCATTACACTCAATTCCTGTATTTGGTAAATTTCATGAAAGATTTTCTGCTAATTCTAAAGTCTCAACAGCTTCACAGATTTTTGATATCGACACCCTGCGCAATTGGAACGACTGAATAATCCTGTGAAACCACGATGGTATATGACGCCTGAACTTCACTTCGAGGACGGTATATCCCGCTACCATCATTCGCCTCGTGTGTGATGACTCAGGGAACAGGCCACCTGTATTCGTGGCATATAGCCTCTCATCGAAGGTCATTCTGAACTCCGGATCATAAACGCTAACATATGGTCTTCGCCAATAATCAACCAGGGCTACCGGTCTTATCCGCTTGCGATAGACCTCATATTGAAACTGCTGTATAACATTTGAAGGCTTTGCGATCTCGATGACCTTCCTGGTTAGCTCATTTCCTGACTCCAGAATAGCGTAGCCGTCCGTCTGGAGCTCGCATCTGTGTTTGAAGACAAGATTATTATGCCGTCCCTTGATCTCCAGGAAATATGGGGCAGATATTTCACTGTCATTTGTATAGGTTCTGACTCGAAACTTCGACCGCGTATGTAGCCCATCATGTTTTTCATAAAAACTGGTATACGACGGATCATCGAAATAGAGACTTCTGACAAAATACTGATGATCGGGCCTGTCCTCGACATATGGATCAAATTTCAGAAAGAACCGCAATTCCCTTTCCACATCATCTCGGAGTGCCTTTGGCAAAACATATTTGAACTCAAACCGGGCAAAGTGAAGTTTAGTTCTCAACGGCCACCTCGCTTCCCCTCGTAAGGACATTGACCAGTTCCCAGTCTTTCTGGTTAAACCCTCTCATCTGCTCAACCTCAGATGGATAACGCCAAAGCTTCTTGCCCAGTGCCTTGAGGTTAGATCCCATCCTGGATGCAGTTTTATGCAGCATTATCCTTTTCTTCTTTCGCTCTTCCACTATCTCCTGATCGTAGGCCGTATCGTAGATTTGAATCGCTGACTGCTTGTCAGCAGTCACCATTTTGTTATTGCCTGCAAGGTATGATTTGTAGATATACAGATAACCTCCCGATGCATATCGCCAGTTCTTCTTATACGCATCCACGGCGTTCTTATTGGCAACAAGGTTTACATTGTAGAGTGTCGCCACAGAGCCATCTTTTGATTGTACCCCGATTGCATTGTTCTCAATCGTGTTGTTTATTGCCAAAAGCCTTGAACCCTCACCCACAGAGACACCTTTGTCACCACTTTTGGCAATATATGAATTGAGCAGACTCAGATCCGAGGTCATCAGGTCGATTGAGTCATTTCCATTATTGATGAACGTTGAGTCAACAATCCGAGCCTGGCTGATATCAAGATCCAGTGCATCAAACAAAGCTCCGTTAAATTCGGTATTGCTGATTCTCAATTCCGAATAGACTGCATGCATCATATCATCCACCAGAAAGCTATCCTGAAATCTGCAGTTATTGATTGACAGGCCACTCACGTCGTGAACAGAGAACATGCCAGAGTACTCAAACATATCACCTTTGAATCCACTTCCACCGCGGAACTCGCAATGATCAAATCTCGAACCGTTCGCCATCTGTCCCTGCAGAGCTATCGTTCCCCATGGCAGTTGTTCACCGGTTTTCCTCACGAACCGGACAGGTAGATCATCCGTGCCCAGGGCGGTAACCCGGTTGTGAAAGATAATCGATGCACCCGCTTCAAGAAAAACGTTCGTTCCCGACTCTACGATAACTTTGTTTCTGACATGATTAATGCCGCTAAGCGTAATATCGCCTTGCCATAGTTCAATCTGCTCTGTAGGTATGGCTGAAACGACATCGAATGAATCAACAAAAGAGATCCGCTCAAGATCTGAACTTTCTCTCGCCAACTCGTGCTGTGGATTTCCACGAGATACCAGAACCTCTACCAGGTTGTTACTAATATCCTTGAGGGAGAGTTCATAATAGGCAGGACTAGTCTCCTGAACAGTGATGTTGACATCACTTCTCATCTTCGGTCGATACTTGACCACGAGAGGAATCCTGACGATCAATCTGCTGCCATCCGACTGGACTGCTCCGCTTACATCTCTTTCATTCTTCTCACCGTTTACCCAAAACGATACGGTTGCCTGATCGGGTCGACTGACTTTCTCAGCATAGACCAGCACCAGCTCCTCGACTGGTCGACGGCCCTCAACCAGAATTCTGAGTTTTTGCTCCCCTTCGCTCGTAAGATTGCTAGAATACGTGACCTCACCATCTTCCTCCAGGAATTCGGACCGTACCTTCTCGAATACGTTTTCTATTCGGCTGCGATACGCTCTGACATCTTTTGCCGTTCTCCAGGGATCTAAAATATGAGGATCGTACATAACTGAAGAAATCAGTTTTTCGGCCATCGTGTCAATTTTGTCCAGAAACACCTCATCCTGCGAATGATCAAAAAACGACTGTAAGGCTTTCTGCTTCTGCAAGATAAATTGGGAATTTCGATAAAGTGCCTTGTGAAGTTTTGTACGACTCACGTCAGCAACCAGCGGCACCCTAAATGACGACGGTGAAACCCAGCCGATAGGATCCCAGACCAAAGGTTCAAACTTGTGCCGCCAGGGATCATAATAGAGACGCCAGTTGTGTGCGTGGTCAAAGTGAAATGTCTGCGATAACGTTTCGAAAGCTGCAAATTTTCCCCATGCTTCCAGGTCGAGTAGTTCACTGAGTGCTTGTGAATTCTCCTTATCTGGTTTGGCATTCAGCAACCCGATTAGCCTCTCCAGCGGTTGATTTGATGTCAACTCAAAATGATTGTTCGCCGCAACCTTTCCCCATAAACCTGGATGTTCGAACACGTACGACGATACGCCCTCATAGCGGTCTTTCGCAAAAAGTTCACCTGAATACAAGTCACCAGGCATGCGATTGTTGTTCCTTAGTGTCAACTCTTCAAACTGCTCAACCATTACGTGAATACCTCGAGGTCGTCCATTCAGTATCACATCCACCATCTCTGATTTCGGAACGATCAGCCCAAGTATTTCAGCAAGTTGGTAGCTACTGTAGTTCACCATCATGAACTTGCCCTTAGGTGCCAGCAGATTGAACCTTCGCATGCCCCTGTACAGATACTTCTTCTTGGTTTTTATCCGTAGTGATCTTTTTGGCGGTCCCCAGTGAACATAAGTATCACCGCGATATCTCGCGCTCATTTTTTTAATCTCACCATCGACGAAGATGCTGCCCTTAACGTATTCCATCCCGGAGTGAGGCAGGCGCTGGTTTAATTTGGCAATATGACTCTCTGGGATAAAGATGTTGACCTTTTCAAGCTTGCGATTTCTTTGGGCTATATAACCCGGAGTCAGGGCCAGTTCTACGCGGCGTCTCAGCCTTTGGAATGTATCCCGACCGGTCTTTACGATCGATACCTTGGCTGGAAGCGAATTGTATCGCACGCCAAATGTTGCATAGTGATCTGAGGTGCTCCACAACCAGTACACGAACGCAATGCATATCGGCAAAGTAAGACACCAGCTCCAGCGCCAGAGGAGTCGAGCAATGTTCACTGTATTTTTCCCTGAACAAGAACCTGATCAATATTCCTATCGTCTATCTGAATTGCAAAATGAGGATCATTCCCATGCAAACTGAAGGTGCTGCCTACACGCGATACGTTGTGCATTAAGACGTAGTTTGCATCCAGCATGTCAACCGGAACTGTGGCGTCAGTATCGACCAACTGTAACTGGTCGATGGTAATTTTTGCATCATCAGAATCTGGAAAATCGAGTCTGAGTCTTCTGACAACACTATTGATGGAATAGGCTGTCTCAAAACGTCGCGCACCACTTATATTTACCACCTTATCAGCGGTTCTCTTCTCCGAGAAATGCTTCTGATCCAGAGTCCAGTAGACAGCAATCTTGATTGTCTCCGCTTGCGCTAACTTGCTCAAAGGCATAAGTCTTTGCTCCGTGAGCTGTTCCCGAAAAAGCATAAGTCCTTTTTCCGTCAGCTGTTCCTGAAGTAACGAGTAGAATGTAAATAAATCCTGGTCACCTGATTGATCAACCAGCAATTCGATTTGGTCTGACTCTCTACCGTTGACAACTTCCCTGACCCAACCGGGTAAGGGATTATCCAACCGGGCTTCAAATCTTATCACGCGGCTTTTGAGAGCAAATGATTCTGGCATTTGCCAGGAAAAATAGGGATCACTTCCTCCCGTGGTTTCGAGCCAGCCAGATTTTCTCTCCATATCGTGCAATCTCAATTTCAGATCCTGCAGCGCAATAACACGACTTGCCGAATCCTTCCACTTAAGCTCCCTCCACTTAAGCAACGGTTTTTGAATAAAGTAACGGGCCAATGGTGGTGGATCCAACCGGAGACTGACAATCCCTTTAGGCAGTTCCACTTCAAATTGTGCGTCTCTTTGACCTGTCACCGTTGGGTATATTGGTTGTGACTGGGATCCTTTAAATCCGGAACCCGTATCCCAGAAAACAGTCCAGTGGCGATCAAATGTTGAGTAAGTCCTCTCAACATACGTCCGGCAGATCTGAAAAGCATCAAGTAATCTGCCGTCTTCCATCGCCCATTGTACACTCCTTCTTGCGGCCATCTCAGATTCAGGCACTATGATTCTTAACTTATTCAAAGATTCAATGGCTTGTGCCCGCCGTTCCGGGATCTCATACATTGCCGTATAAAGACGCACCGCCCCCGGCAGGTCGCGTTCATCGAACTCAGTCCAGATTTCAGCCCAGTGAACTGCTTTTTCATTCTCTGATCTTTTCAGGTACGTTTCCGTGATCAGGTCAAGTGATTGCCGCTTAATCCCTGATAGCCGATCATTTCTCTGAATTGCCGAAAGTTTTCCCAGCAACTGCTCCAGTAAATCAACAGACTTTATTTCCTTAATCTGATTCCTCGCCTCAGCCAGTTCTGTTCGATAGAAATCCACATAGAAACTAACGATCTTGTTATCGAGCCGATCAATTGTGTCTGTCGAATATCTAAACAAAATCCATACAAGCAGGCCTATTATCGAAATAGACAATAATAAGTACCTGGTCACGAGAAATAACCTCAAAGATAGTGACTGTTGTGCCATTTCAGAAAAATAATCTCTGGCTGATGATTAGCAAATTAGTATTCCGTGACAGAACGGTAATTGGATTGAATTAAGCATGGCCATATTTTTTAGTTAGATCCGGTTATTCCACAACAAAAGGTTAACGAACAATCGTTGCTAGTACCGGATTATAACCAACCTTGAAACTCTGGAGAACACTTTCAGACAGGGTTTCCACACTTAATCGGGTCGTTGGTGTTTCACTTGCCGGCAAACTGGTAAAACTGCTTTTTATAGAGATCTCTTTCTACAATCTGATAGATAACTGCATCGGGCTGAAGCTTCTCAACAAGTTGTTTGAAAGCCCTTTCATTTTTTATGGTCGTGTAGTGTAAATGCCATGAATGTGAAAAAGCATTGTTGAACAATCGCCCATGCGCAAGACCAAACGAATCCTTAATAATCAGAACCGCAAGGTCATTGAGTGCCAGCTCGTTGACTATCTCCGCAATCGTTCCTTTCGGGATATCGATTCGACGGTTGTTAACGTTCTCGCAGGCGCCTGGGTCAGTACCCGTTTGCCCACGGGCAGCGAGACAGATAGAACCACGTATCCCTTCAAAATTAACCCTGTATCTCGAGTCATAGTCTTCAGCAAGATGATCCTGTAGTTTCAGCATGTTGGCCAGGCAGCAGGACTTTCCTCTTGAAGGATCGGCGGCAAACTCTGCGATCCTCACATATCTCAGCTGCCCAGTAAGGCCTGCCAGTTCTCTCATTACCATGCGATAGCCAAAATAGGCACCTAACATGGTCCAGTGAGTATCGGTCTTGTTGTACAGGTGGTCGTAGTTTTGTTTCTCCCTTATCAGTCCAGGCCGCATGTCGATGATTCTGAATCCTAGCTGACTCGCACTGTTGATCAATCGATCCGTGCTGTTAGGATGTTGAAGAGAAGCCCATTCCGGGAGAAACTCATCGTATATTGAGTGCTTATTTGGTGCGATGGCGAACACCATCGGAATTCCTTTCGATGTCAGCCATTTCTGACGTGAGGACATCGAATTAATCCATCGTGAAATATCATCCTCCGAAACTGAAGTGAGTCCCCTTCCTTTCGAAAGTCCATCACCATACTGGTCACCAAGGAAGAGCCATCCGTCCTTTCCAACGATAACCCTGTCGTAATCTCCAGAGACACCTATGGAAAACAACAAAAAATTTATTCGGCCTTCTAACAGGTCAACTGAGAACAGTCTGGAAACAGTCTCAGTTTCATAGTTCTCTGGCCAACCCCCTTCATAAATGTTGGCAATCGGCAGCAACGAGAATAATGCGACCACCAGTAGCATCATTCCTGTCAGCGTTTGTTTTGCAACTGTGTTTTTCATTCTTCAGATCTTAAAAATTAAAGTACAAAAATACTTCACTGCTACTGCCCAGCAATACCCATAAAGCGATCGTTATGATGACAGCATAAAAGCAGAGATGAGCCAGCGAAAATCCGCGTAAAGCAATCAGTTCCTCCTTCTTCTCCATCATATTTCTACCCGAAACCACAGCAATGAGCGCCAATCCAGAGGCCAATATCGACCATTCCGATACTGCTGCTGCAGTTACGGCAACCGAAAAGACGTTATGTAGCACAACATTCATCAGCGCGGATAACTGATCAAGAAACCGGAGACTAAGACTGAATTCAGAGACAGAAAACATACTTGAGGTCATTCGAAGTGCAGATTCAAAGCTCTCGGCACGAAAAAAAACCCAGGTAACATTAACGAAAAAGAAAGTACAGAACCAGCCAAGGAACCCGGGCATTTTCAATCCTGATTCGGACCAGAATCGGTGTATCGCTATTGCCAGCCCATGCATCGCACCCCAGATTACAAAGGTCCAACCGGCACCATGCCACAATCCGCCCAGCAGAAAGGTAACAGACAAATTAACGTACGTTAAGGATCGACCTCTACGGTTTCCTCCCAGAGGGATATAAACGTAGTCCCTGAGCCATTGGGACAAAGTCATATGCCATCGGCGCCAAAAATCCTGGATACTCGTTGCCTTATAGGGTGAATTGAAATTAATTGGCAGGTGGATATTAAAGATAAGCGCTGCTCCAATCGCCATATCGGAATAACCGGAAAAATCGTAGTACAACTGAAATGTGTAGCTCAGACTTGCTCCCCAGGCAGACAGGAAACTGAGGTCACCGGTACTGTCAAAACCAGCATTTGCCCAGACTGCAAAGGTGTCTGCCACAGCGACTTTCTTAAAGAGCCCAACGCCGAATATGATCAGGCCTGCGAGTACATGATTCCAATTTACCCGTTTATTCTGCAAACGAGAAAACTGCGGCATCATCTGGTGATGGTGAACAATTGGTCCTGCAATCAGTTGTGGGAAAAAACTGACAAACAAACAGTAATTCAGAAAATTATACTCTGGTGTATCCAATTGATAGCAGTCCACGAGGTAAGCTACCTGTTGAAAGGTAAAAAAACTGATCGCGAGTGGCAGCGTCAACTCCAACAAGGATAGATTGGAATTAGAGATCCAATTGAAATTTTCAATAAAGAAATCCGCATACTTGAAGTAGCCCAGAAGGCCAAGATTGAAGATGACGCCGAATACCAATACCATTCTTCGCCAGTTTCTCAGGCTGCTTTCTGGCTGTTTGGCGGTATGCAAGGTTCGTCCTACAGAATAATTCACCAGGATGGAGGTGATGATTAATAACAGGTAGACAGGTTTCCAATAGCCATAGAAAAACAGTGAAGCAAGGACCAGCCACACTTTTCCCGCCATGATTAACCGGCGTTGATTCAGAAGAAAGTACACCAGTACAACAATGGGTAGAAACAGAAAAATATAGAGCGGAGAATTAAAGAGCATTCGCTATTCTAGCGAAATAGGTACCTCCCGAATATAAGATCTGTTACGAATTTCGAAAACCACCTGCTTTACACTAAGGATTTACTCAATCTGGTAATAACCCGCCTGGTCCACGAGAGATTCGGCGGGCACCCAGGCAAACATTTACTCGGTAACGATCTTACTTACATTTTTCTGAACCGTCGTGATGCCGACGCCTCGCACTGCAGACAATTCCTCAGCAGAATAGAATAGCCCATGGTCTTCACGATAAGTGACGATGGCATGTGCTCGGCTAAGACCGACACCATCAAGAACCGAGGCAAGCGTTTCAGCATCGGCAGTATTGATATTGACGGTAACTTCTAACTCATCTTCATTCCCATCTGATGCGATATCGTCTGCCATGACGACATTGCCCCAGCACAGCAACAGGAAAGTGAAGAAGGTGACGAACAGATTTTGCGCTTTCATAGTTGGGTCCCTTTATTGGTTTTCAGAATCATTCGCTTAAGTAGCGGAACGAAAGTTAGCACCACATCGGGATCAGGAAAGTAAGTAATATATTAAGAATGCGAGGGATAGGCTCGACAGAGATAGTCAGCGGCAGGACCAAGGACTTGTGTGATTCTGATAAATCACTCGCCCTCAAGGCCAAAGATAGGTTCGATCGAGCCCCATTTTTTGCAGCTTGGGCAACGCCATCGCATCTTCTTGCCGTCAAAACCACAACCCTTGCAGCGATATGCTGGCTTGTCCGCCACCAGAGCCTCAGCAAAACTACGGAGTACGGCAAGATTCTGCCTGGCAATGCCGTCGGTATTATCCATATGCAGATCAATCAGTTGAGTCAAACCACGTATGGTTGGGTTTCTCTTCAGGTAATTGCTGATGAACTTCGCCACGGCTTCATCGCCCTGCTCATCTCGAATCTGCATCGCCAGGGTGAGTACTATCGATATCGACGGTGTGATTTCCAGGCATTCAAAGAGGTACTGCCGGAAGTCCTGTAAAGATTCTGTGTTATCTTCATAGGCAGCCTTCAACAGATCAAGCGACTCTGCTACGTAAACCGGATCCTGATCCTTGATACGTTTCAAAGCACGAATCGCATCAGCTGGTCTGTTTTCCGCCAGTTCAAGTCGACCCAGGACCAGACTGACGCGAGCATTATTGGCATCGTGTCCAATGGCATCACTGATCGCGTGTCGGGCTTCATCCCTGTGTCCCAATTTCAGAAGGTCTTCTGCAATCTCACAATAGTAGTGGGAGATGGCTCTTTCGTACTTTTCTGAATCTTCGCCAACGGCGAGTCGTTCGCCCATTTCAACCGCCCGATGCCACTCCTTCTCCCGCTCATAGATCTCCAGCATTAGTTTCATGCTTTCGCGACGAATATGGCCTTCTTCCTGAGTCAGCTTCAGCAACAGATCCTCTGCCCGGTCAAGTAATCCCGCCAGCAGGTAATCCTGAGCCAGTTCGAGCTGAACATTGAGCATGACATCTCTATCGAGTCGAGCATTCAACAGAATGTTCTCATGAACAACAACCGCCTTCTCTAACTCGCCACGCCTTCTCAACAGGCCACCCAGGGCAAGATGAGTCTCAAGCGTATCTTTGTTGACTTCCAGATCCTGTATGAATGTCGTCACTGCTCGATCTGGTTCTTCATTAAGCAGATAATTCAAACCCTGGTAGTAATTTGGTACAGCCGTATCGGCACTTTTTACACGCTCACGCCGCCCTATCCACCAGCCGATGCCGATCGCTGCAACAATGAGTATGTATAGCGGCCAAGTTTCCAATTATCTGTACCGTTTTGTTCTCTTATAGATTCTGTGTGTTGCCAGACTCAATCAAATAGTTTAAGTCGCTGAGTCTAACTCTGTTTCCTTTCCATTTTCAGCACGAGCCTGATCAATGGACTGATTTGTTTTATTAACCTCTGAATTTGCTTTCCTCACGGCCAATCTCAAACTGGTATTAACCCAGGTATTTATCAGCGCAGAAAACACGCCTCCCGCTACAAACGCCATTAGCACCCACCAGAACAACGACAACTCTGGCGTCGATACGTCCAGGAATGTCAGCGCCACTTTCTGGCTATTATCCGCAGCTGCTAATAATGCGAATAAGAACACCATCACAGCGACAACTTTGAAAACCAGACTTTTAATCAATTTCATCTGAAAACCAACTTCTCTAGACCGATGAGCCCGGCTCAACTGTCAAGAATACCTGCATATTGACAGATTATACCTGAACCGTTGCTTAATCAGACCTAAAAAAAGCGGTGTGCCTCATGGAGCCACACCGCTTTGTTCCAGCCTATAAGCCATCAATGCGTAACAGGAACCCGGGATAGCCTTTCCGGACAAAATCCTGGCAAATGACCAAGATCTTCACATCCAATGGACGCACTGCCTGCTGCTATAAATCAGGTTCCAGGCGCACTGGTGCAGAATCAGGCTAGGCCGTTTCAGGCTCCGCTAACATGCCAAGATTGACCCGGTCTTTCAGCTCTTTACCAGGTTTGAAGTGCGGCACATACTTCCCTGCCAACGCCACCTTCTCGCCTGTCTTGGGATTTCGACCAATTCTGGGTTCACGATAATGAAGAGAAAAGCTGCCGAAACCTCGAATTTCAATTCGATCACCATCTGCAAGAGCATCCGTCATATGATCCAGGATCATCTTTACGGCAAGCTCAACATCTTTGACAGATAACTGGCTTTGTGCTGCAGCTATTTTCTCTATCAGTTCCGATTTGGTCATGAGAACCTAAAGCCTAGTCGGCACTACTGGGGCCCTGTCCCATTTGTTGTTTAATCAGGTCGCCAATCGTGGTTGGATTTACCTCCGCTTCACGCTCCCGATGCTCCTTTACGGCCATCTCTTCATCCGCCAGATGCTTCGCCTTGATAGAAACCCCCAGCACGCGATTCTTTCGACCTACACTGATGATTTTCACTTCGATGTCATCACCAACACTGACGGCGTTACGAGCATCCTCGACACGATCCAGGCTGATTTCCGAAGCTTTAAGTATTCCTTCAACCTCATCGGCCATCTCAAGTACCGCCTGTTTGGCATCCACTTCCTTGACTTTCCCTATCACTATCGCACCACGCTCATTGTTCGCAACATAGTTGGTGAATGGATCTTCCTCAAGCTGCTTGAGTCCAAGCGAAATTCGCTCACGCTCAGCGTCGATTGACAAAATCACCGTCTCGATTTCATCGCCCTTGGTAAATCTTCTTACAGCTTGTTCACCCGGCTCATTCCATGAAATATCAGATAAGTGCACAAGACCGTCGATATTGCCTTCAAGGCCAATGAAGATACCAAAGTCAGTGATAGATTTGATGTAGCCCTTGATTCGATCACTCTTGTTATGCAGAGCCGCAAATTCTTCCCAGGGATTGCCCTGACACTGTTTGATACCCAGACTGATACGGCGACGTTCTTCGTCAATATCGAGTACCATCACTTCAACTTCATCACCAACCTGAACCACTTTGCTGGGATGAATATTGCGATTAGTCCAGTCCATTTCAGACACGTGCACCAGACCCTCAACACCTTCTTCCAATTCGGCGAAACAACCGTAATCTGTCAAATTCGTAACGCGAGCATTGGTTCGTGTTCCTTCCGGATATCGCTTGGTAATCGCAACCCAGGGATCTTCGCCTAACTGCTTCAGACCCAGTGAGACACGATTCCTCTCACGGTCAAATTTCAACACCTTGACGTCGATCTCGTCACCCACTGCAACGATTTCACTTGGATGCTTGATACGCTTCCAGGCCATGTCTGTAATGTGCAGCAAACCATCAACACCACCGAGGTCAACAAAGGCACCATAGTCAGTCAGATTCTTAACAATACCCTTTACGCCCTGGCCTTCCTGCAAACTCTCGAGCAGGGCTTCTCGTTCAGCACTATTCTCTTCTTCAAGGACCGAACGGCGAGACACAACCACGTTGTTTCGCTTCTGATCCAGCTTGATGACCTTGAATTCAAGTTCTTTACCTTCCAGGTGCTCAGTTTCACGGAGAGGCCGAACATCGACCAGGGAACCTGGCAGAAACGCCCGAACATCTTGAATCTCGACCGTAAAGCCTCCCTTAACCCGGCCACTGATCGTACCCTTAATGATATCCTGACCTTCGTAAACGAGTTCCAGCATCTGCCAGCTCTCCGCACGCTTGGCTTTTTCACGTGATAATCGCGTTTCACCAAACCCATCATCGACAGCATCCATTGCAACCTGAACGGAATCGCCAACATTGACTTCAAGTTCACCGGATTCATCTTGAAACTGTGCGCACGGAATCACGCCTTCTGATTTAAGGCCAACATGAACTGTGACCCATTCATTATCGATATCTACAACGACACCGGTGATAATGGAACCGGATTTCATATCGATGTTTTTTAGACTTTCTTCAAACAGCTCCGCAAAGCTCTCCTTTGTTTCGCTCATATGTATTTTTCCCGAGTCTCGCAACTCTCATCCGCTATACGTCTGTTCTACCCTCTATCGAAAGAAGAACAACCAATGCTCAGCGGGTCTTGGTTAAAGTTAGGACTTTGTCGCGATTCATTGGTTGGTTCCGCGATTCAGTCCGATATTTTCTGTCACTATTTCCAGAACCCTGGCAAACACTTCATCAGTGCTCAGTTCGGTACTATCAACAATGATCGCATCTTCAGCTGCTTTGAGCGGCGCGACCTCTCGGTTCATGTCCCGCTCATCCCTTTGCTGGATGCTCAGAAAAAGGTCGGCCACATTAACATTAATATCCTTACCTTTCAACTGCTTATAGCGTCTTTTGGCCCTCGCCTCGGCACTGGCGGTCAAATAGATCTTTACGTCGGCGTCTGTGAACACGACAGTCCCCATATCCCTGCCATCTGCAATCAGACCCGGAGGACGAATGCAATCCCTTTGAAGTTTTCTGATCGCCCCGCGGACCCTCGGATAGGGTGAAACTCTGGACGCATCTGAACCCGCCTCATCGCTACGTATTGTCAGCGTCACATCCTGGCCATCCAACAGGATTCGAATGGGTTCTTCTGCATCATCCGTTGGTTCAAATTCAATCGATAAATCAGCTGCAAGCCTTGCCAACTCTGGCTCTGCATCCAATTCAACATCATTCATGCGAGCTGCCAGACCAATCAGCCGATACAAGGCACCACTATCGAGAATATGAAATCCCAGGTGCTTGGCGAGTCTGTGAGTAATGACCCCTTTTCCGGAACCACTAGGGCCATCTATGGCGATGACGGGTATCCTGTTACTCATCTGAACCTGCTCACCTGAGCCGGGTCCATCAGGAACGTTTCTCCAGAATACGACTAAAGTGATCCCTGGCCTGCTTTGCCCGTTCCAGCAAATCAAACAAATCACCTGTCCGATCCTGCTCAATTATTTCTCGCAATTCGGCCAGCTCAGCCATATATTGATCTAGAATCGCCAACAAAGGGCCCGAATTGGACGTCAATATGTCCCGCCACATGGTCGGATCCGAGGAAGCAATACGAGAAAAGTCCCGCAATCCACCGGCGGCGTGATCGAAAATCTCAAGGCTGTTACCCTGCGAAGACAAGGTATCAATCAGTGCATATGCCAACAGATGCGGCAAATGACTGGTTTGAGCAAGAACAATGTCATGATGGTCAACCTGCATGCTGCTCACGTCGGCACCAAAGCTTTGCCACATTTGAACCACACGAGAAGTCGAGTCCTCGAACGTGTTTTCCAGGGGGGTGAGGATCACCTGGTGTTGTCTAAACAGATCTGCATCAGCAGCTGCAATTCCATTCATTTCAGAACCGGCGATTGGATGCCCTGGAACAAAGTTGTTGGGGATCTTCCCGGCAACCTGCTTCAAACTATTGAGGACTTCACCTTTTACACTACCAACATCTGTGATGGCGATATGAGGTTGATCGAAACTTTCTTCTATCGCTGAGAAAACCTCCTTCATGGATAGTATCGGCACTGCCACTACAATCAATTCCGCTCCCTCAGCAGCATCTGAGACTGTTTCAGCAGCGTTATCGATTATCCCGAGATCCAGACCTGAAGCTGTATTTGAGACATCTATATCATAAGAAGAAACATAACAGCCTTGTTGGCGCAAGGCCGCGGCAACAGATCCGCCAATCAGCCCAAGTCCGATCACCGCTGCCCTGGAAACAACAGGATTTGTCATGCCAGCACTCGTTTCAGGCTCTCAATGAAACGCTCATTTTCATCAGGAGTACCAATCGTGACCCTCAAGTGGTTGGGCATCTCATAGACACCGATAGGTCTGACAATAACACCCTGGCTTAGCAGGACCTCGTATATCGGCATGGCATCTCGTCCGAAATCGATGCAGAGGAAGTTACCCACAGAAGGTATGTATTTCAATCCCATATCATCACAAGCCCGGGTCAGAACACTTATTCCCTGCCTGTTGACTTCTACTGATCGCTGCACATGTGCCTGATCATCCAGAGCAATCTCTGCTGCTTCAAGGGACATGGCATTGACATTGAAAGGCTGTCGAACACGATTCATCAAGTCAGCGATATCCGGATGGCTGACTGAATAACCTATCCTGAGTGCAGCCAGCCCGTACGCCTTCGAAAAGGTTCGAGTGACGACCAGATTGGGGTAGCGTTTGAAGAATTCAATACCATCAGGATAGTCTGGCTCAGTAACATAGTCGAAATAGGCTTCATCCAACACCACCAAAACGTCTTGACTAAGCTGACTAACAAAGTCTTCAAGCGATACCTTGTCTATCCAGGTTCCTGTTGGATTGTTCGGATTGGCGATAAACACCATTCGTGTTTTGTTGGTAACGCAGTTCAGGGTTGCTTCAAGGTCCTGATTGTAGTTCTTAGCAGGGACAACACGAAGATCAGCCCCGATTGCCCTGGTTGCAAGCGGATAAACAACAAAGGAATGTTGGGACACGATCGCTTCGTTGCCAGGTCTTAAAAATACCCTTACCAGCAGTTCCAGGACATCATTCGAGCCATTGCCTATTGTTACGCAATTTGAACCTACCCCCAGTCGGCTGGCCAGTTTTTCCTTCAACCGATAAGCGCTACCATCTGGATAGCGCGCCAACTCCTGCATCACTTTCGCAAGGCCATCAACGACACTTTCACTGGGACCCAGAGGATTTTCATTACTGGCCAGTTTGACCACGTCAGTCAATCCCAGTTCTCTTTCCAACTCATCAACCGGCTTGCCCGGTTGATAAGGCTGAAGTTCCTGAATTCCGGAAGATGCCAGAGAATAGAAGTCCTGGGTCTGATTATCAGAGAACCTAGCCATAGAGTGCTCGTGGGTAACTACCTAATAGCTTGACTTCCAACGATTCACCGTCAATCTCGGACAGTACAGTTTTTGAGACTTCGTCGTCCTTGTGCCCTTCGAAATCGATAAAGAACACATAGGACCACATGGCGCTGCGAGAAGGTCGAGTTTCGATAGACGTGAGCGACACGCCATGGCGATGAAACGGTTCCAGTAGTTTGTAGAGGGCACCAGGTTGATTGTGAGCAGAGACCATAATGGAGGTTTTATCATTTCCACTGGGCCCAATATCCTCCCGTCCCACAACCAGAAACCGCGTTGTATTGTCCGATTCGTCTTCAATTTTTTTTGACAGAATTCTTAATCCGTAAACATCAGCTGCTATTTCACCAGCGATCGCTGCCGCATTGTCTTCCTCTCGCAATTTTTTTGCGGCCTCAGCATTACTGCTGACGGGAATGCGGGGTATTTTCGGCAAATGGCCGTCTAGCCATCGACGACATTGCCCAAACGTCTGCTGATGCGCATAAATCCGCTCTATGTCACTCTCCGCAACATCAGCGCCTACCATCAGGCAATGATGAATACGCAATTCAACCTCGCCACATATTCTTAACGATGAATTAATAAAATTATCGAGGGTATGACTCACCACGCCTTCTGTCGAATTCTCAACAGGCACCACACCATAGCTACAATTCTCTGATGTCACCTCCCGAAAAACATCATCTCCCGTCACCACTGGCATACCAATCACCGCGTGACCGAACTGTTTCTGTGTCGCTAACTGAGTAAATGTCCCCTCAGGTCCGAGATAAGCGATCTTCAGAGGTTCTTCCAGTGCCAGGCAGGCGGACATTATCTGACGATAAACCTCAACCACCTTCTCACTGCTCAAGGGTCCCGGATTCAACTTGGCAATATTTCTTAAGACCTGCGCTTCTCTTTCTGGTCGATAGTAGACCGGCGCGACATCACCTGCGGATTTCTGTTTTACTTCAGCAACTTCCAGCGCACACTTAGCACGATTGTTTAGCAGACCCAGAATTTCCAGGTCCAGATCATCAATCCGCTGCCTCAGTTCAGTCAGTTGTTGTTCTATATCGGGTTTGTCTTCTGACATATTGGAAACCGGGTTAGTGGGTTTCTTGTTCCAATTCGTCCGGCTCATCAGGCTCTTCAACACGCGCCAGACCAACCAGGTTTTCGCCGCCGTTCAGATTTATCAGTCTAACACCTTGTGTGTTTCTTCCTTGCAGTGACACCTCATCACCTCGAGTACGTACCAGCGTACCCTGATCGCTAATCAGGATCACCTCGTCACCTTCAAAGATCTGAATCGCACCCACCACTGCGCCATTTCGACTATTCCTCTTTATACCGATGACACCCTGGCCACCCCGGCCAATTACGCTATAGTCCTGGAGACGAGCACGTTTTCCAAAACCATTTTCGCTGGCAATAAGAATCTCTGCAATTGGATTCGGAATAATCAGAGAAATCACCTTCTCGCTGGTCTTTAACTTAATTCCCCGGACTCCTCGCGCAGTACGACCCATTGCACGCACATCGGATTCCTTAAAACGAATCACCTTACCACCACTGCCAAACAGCATGACATCGGATTGACCATCAGTGATCGCAACACCAATCAACGTATTGCCTTCTTCAAGTTCAATGGCAATCAGACCCGTAGATCGTTGTCTGGAGAAATCCATTAAAGGCGTCTTCTTCACGGTGCCGTTAGCCGTTGCCATAAACACAAATTGATCTTCTTCATAAGCATGAACCGGCAACATCGCCGTAATTCGCTCGTCTTCATCGAGAGGAAGGATATTGACCACAGGACGACCCCGCGCAGCCCGACTTGCCACGGGGATCTGAAACACTCTCAACCAGTATACTTTACCTTGATTGGTGAAACAGAGAATAGTGTCATGAGTGTTGGCTACCATCAGCCTTTCAATGAAATCTTCTTCACGAACTGAACTAGCTGACTTCCCGCGACCACCACGACGCTGAGCCTGGTAATCAACGACGGGTTGAGTTTTTGCATAACCAGCGTTTGACAAGGTGACAACCATATCCTGTTCGGTTATCAGATCCTCCATGGTTAAATCTTCTTGCGTTCCAACAATTTCGGTTAGTCGCTCATCTCCATACTCATCCCTGATTTCTATCAATTCTTCTTTGATGATCGACATCAATCGCTCTGGCTTTTCCAGTATCTCCATCAGATCAGAAATCGCGTCAATGACCTCTTCATATTCTTCAATCAACCGTTCCTGCTCAAGGCCCGTCAATCGATTCAGTCGCATCTCAAGGATTGCCTGAGCCTGTTCAGGAGAGAGATGGTATTCACTGTTGTCCTTAAAACCATACTGATCTTCAAGACCATCAGGCCTGGCGGCATCTGGTCCGGCTTTCTCCAGCATCTGCTGCACGTTTTCAGAACGCCAGGGTGTCTCAACAAGCTTCTCCCGGGCCTCCTGGGCGTTTGCTGAGCCCTTGATCAGTTCAATAACAGGATCAATATTCGAAAGTGCCACAGCCAGACCTTCCAACACATGACCACGGCTTCTGGCACGACGCAGCAGGTAGATTGTCCCGCGCGTAACCACCTCGCGCCGATGCAGAACAAAGTATTCCAGTATTTCCTTAAGATTAAGCACCTTCGGTTCATTATCAACCAGTGCAACCATGTTGATCCCAAAGACGCTCTGCAATTGTGTTTGTGCATAGAGATTATTGAGAACCACCTCGCCAACTTCACCCCGACGCAGCTCAATCACTATTCTGGTATCGGTAGCAGATTCATCACGAAGCTCTGTAATTCCTTCAATCTTCTTTTCCTTGACCAACTCCGCGATCCGTTCAATCAATCGGGCCCGGTTCAACTGGTATGGAATTTCAGTAACGATGATCGTATCTTTATTAGCCTTCTCATCTGCCTGGATTTCACATTTGGCACGCACCTGAATGCGCCCTCGACCTGATCGATAAGCCTGCACAATCCCGCCGCGACCATTTATGGTCGCACCAGTTGGAAAATCTGGACCTTGAATGAACCCCATCAGACCATCAATATCAATATCTGGATTTTCAATGAGCGCCAGGCATCCATTGATCACTTCTGTCAGATTATGAGGTGGGATGTTTGTCGCCATGCCCACCGCGATACCACTCGAACCATTGACCAGCAGGTTGGGTATTCTGGATGGCAAAACCACTGGCATCTGTAATGTGCCGTCGTAGGTGTCAATGAAATCTACAGTCTCCTTATCGAGATCTGCCAACAGCTCATGTGCGATTTTCTTCATGCGAATCTCTGTGTACCGCATGGCGGCCGCGCCATCTCCATCGAGAGATCCAAAATTACCTTGGCCATCAACCAGCGGATAACGCATGGCAAAGTCCTGCGCCATTCTCACGATCGTATCGTATGCTGCCGTATCACTATGAGGATGATATTTACCGATAACATCACCGACAATCCTGGCGGATTTCATATGGGGTCTATTGTAGGCATTATTCAGTTCGCTCATCGCGAACAATACCCGTCGATGAACTGGTTTTAGCCCATCTCTCACGTCAGGCAAAGCACGCCCAACGATGACACTCATGGCATAATCCAGATAGGATTGCTTGAGTTCATCCTCGATGTTTATGGTGGTGATATCACCGTCAAAATCAGACATTAAACGGGAATCTTACAGCTAGTAAATGAACTAAAAATCACTCGATATAGCGTCGACATAAATCAGTCACATAAGCGCACCAGTGTAGCATATACAAGGCCCTAGAGTCGCCTTTTCTTAAGGATCTTGTGCTATCAGGAACCGTTATTCCGACCACTTATTTACTGCGATTCAGGTCCCATATTCACCCGCCGAATCATCGATCAATCCTGAGACAATCTGGTTGCAAAAAATCAACGCTGACCCGAATAGCTCTTACTTAAATGCACTTACGTCGTTCCTATCCCTTATAATGACAAAATGACAGATAAGAACCCTGGTTTCATCGTAAATCCCTCCTGGATTGTGCCCGTCGTTCCGGCGAATATCATTTTGGAGGATCATAGTCTGGTCATCCAGGACGAACGAATAGTTGATCTGCTCGAAACACAGACAGCTCGGCAAAAATATCCAGACTGGCCCTGCCACGAGCTAAGACAACAGATTGTGATCCCGGGTCTGGTGAATGTTCATGGTCACGCGGCGATGACATTACTGAGAGGTTACGCCGACGACAAAGAGCTGATGGATTGGCTGAGTAATTATATCTGGCCGATTGAGAGTCGTGTCGTTGACCATGACTTCGTATACGACGGCACCAGCCTGGCGGTCGCGGAGATGATCAGTACAGGTACAACCTGCGCCGCAGATACTTATTTCTTCCCCAATGCGGTCGCCAAAGCCTTCACTGACAATCAGTTTCGGGGACAGGTCTGCATGCCGGTCGTCATGTTCTCGAATGCCTGGGCAACCGGTGAAGAGGAACATATCCACAAGGGTCTTGCCTTCCACGATGATTACAAAAACCATCGTCTAATCAGTACTGCGTTTGCGCCTCACGCGCCCTATACGGTTACAGACAAGGGTTTCGAGAAAATCGCAGTCTATTCCACAGAACTGCAGATACCCATTCACCTGCATCTGCATGAAACTGAGGATGAGATCGCCACAGCAAGCAGCGAAACTGGTCAGCGTCCTATTGAACGCATCAAGGACCTGGGCTTGTTGACACCATTTCTGCAAGCTATCCATATGACCCAGTTGAAAGATGAGGAGATAACGCTGGTTACCGAGAACGGCGTGCATATTGCTCACTGCCCGGACTCAAATATGAAACTGGCCAGTGGTTTCTGCCCGGTCGCAGAACTCCATGAGCGCGGTGTAAATATCAGCGTTGGCACTGACGGCGCGGCGAGTAACAATAATCTCGATATGCTCAAGGAGATTAGAAGCGCGGCGCTCCTCGCAAAAGGTGTTTCAAAAACTGCCACGATGATCAACGCAACAGAGGCTTTGGCCATGGGCACAATTAACGGTGCCAGAATGCTGGGACTTGAAGATGATATTGGCAGTCTGGAGGTCGGAAAGTTCGCGGATTTCATTTCAGTTGATCTTTCTGCGCCAAATTTCCAACCAATTTACAACCCACTCTCCCAACTAATCTACTCAGCCACCGGACATCAGGTCAGCAATGTCTGGATTAATGGTCAGCAGGTATTAGCCGACAGCA